>Ga0073915_10000054_pt1 | contig 14019 bp, 12 predicted proteins | sample GWRWT2_30Apr14_FD_71480 | JGI IMG/M metagenome (GOLD analysis project Ga0073915, IMG submission 71480) | Sand microcosm microbial communities from a hyporheic zone in Columbia River, Washington, USA - GW-RW T2_30-Apr-14 | ecosystem: Engineered > Artificial ecosystem > Sand microcosm >... | reverse complement strand
CGGCCAGGGTCTTGAGCGTCTTCACCGGGCAGGCAGGCTCAATGCATTGCGCGAAGTGGGCGCTCGGGCCATGGTCGAGTTGCGCGATGTGCGAGACCGGTGGCGTGGCCATTGATCCGGATCCCGCTCTGGTGTCAGCCTGTTGCGGCGCAGGCAGGCTGCATGACGAGAAGCTGAAGAGGATCGTGAGCGCCGAGGTGAACGCCATGGCCATCTGATGTGCTTGGTTCATGGCGACACCCGTGCTGAGAGAATGAATCGGGAAGCGCCTGTGGGCTCTGCCTGCGTGTGATCTTTGGATGTGGGCAGTCGCCGGTAGACCTGCCAGGCATAGCTGCTGCGAGCCCGTTGGCAGTCTTGTCCTTTGAGTTGCGTGCAGGCCGCGTTGTAGGCCCCCACGCCTTCCCAACTCAGGCCATGCTTGGCGAAGGTCTGTGCCAGCAACCAGGCGCCCACATGGATGCTGGTGCAGGGGTTGTAAAGATCCTTCTCGGTGATGCCGTGCCGCGCCAGCGCTGGCAGGTTCGAGCTGTTGATCTGCATCAGACCGATGTCATAGCTGCCTGTGCGCTGTTGATGCGTGAGGTTAATAGCCTGTGGTTTGAGTCCTGATTCGACTCGGGCAATGGCATACAAAAGCTGTGGCGAGATGCCATAGCGCTGCGCCGCCTCATCCCAGCAGGCCATGGCATGGGCTGGCAGACTCAGCAGCAAGACCGACCCCAGCAAACAAAGCTGTTGCATGGCGAACTCCCAATGGATGCCCGGTGTGCCCGCTTTGCATCAAGCAAGGCAGTGCGAGTTGGGTGAGATCGGCTGATGCCGAACTAGGCCCTTTTGGGGCGGGCCTTGGGCATACGACTCAGCCAGGGTCTTTGCTGCTGAATCGATCGGTGGGAAAGTGAACATGGCGAATCCCTCAGGTCGGATGCGGCATCAACTTTGGTGAGCGCATGACTGAAGGTTATGCAGCGCAAGCCTTTGGGTCTCGGGCGAATGCGGGTTTTGTCGTGGGGGTTTCGAGGTTGGATCTGGGTACGCAGATACCCACGCTGTCCTTGGCGAACCTTGCTCGCCGATATGCTCCAAAAATTTAGCCAATGAGCGATTCTTTCGAACCCACGATGTACTGGTTCCCTGACCACGATGTCCTTATTTCTCAGACGCCACTGCCAATGAGCATCTGACGGATAGCGACCGAAAGCGGGCAGCGACCACAAAGCGGTCCATCGATGCAGGTCAGGCGTCGGTTTCCAACGATGCGCCAGTGCTCGTCGGCGACGGCGAGCTGGAAGACGGACTTTGCCAAATCAACGGCGACAGTTGAAGCATTCAACTCGGACTCCTTCCATTTGTGATGAAGACCTGACCTACACGCCAATGAAGACCAGTGCGCGTTTCTCGCGCAAGCAAACGGGGGAGTCCATCCCATCATTCAAGCGTAGCGTCAACTCACGGCCATCTGTGCCTGATCAAATGTATGCGGTACATTTTCTCATTACGTTTCATTCTGGGCCTTCGCGTCTTTGCGCTTTAGCTCGCTGAGCTCGAATTCCAAGGGCTTCCCCCATAAGTCAGGAAAGGCAGTCGTGGGTTTTTGGCATACAGGCTATATGGAGTTCCACCAGCCGACAGGACTGGAGGAGGACTATCGTCCGGCCAAAACGTTCTACCGTTGTCACCACTGCGATGCCCAGTTCGACGATATGGATGCGCTACGCGGACACCGATTTGAGGCACACCCTTACTCGCGGCCGGTCTTCTTTGTGCGTGGCATCGAGCTTGGTACGACGACCTTTCGCGTGACACGCGACGCTTCCGCTGCCGAATTCGTAGTCGTCCGAACCACGACAGCAGCCATCAATGGCAAGTCAGTACAAGTCGCGGATGTGCCGAAGCTGCTTGCCAAGATCAAGAACGACAAAGTCAAAATCGAGCTGGCGAACGACGGTGCCCATGCTGTGTTCGAAGTGGCGTTCCGCATAGCTGCCGACGAAGACCTGGAGGGCGTGGAGGCTGCTTTCTTGAAGTTGGCAAAGAAGGGTCTCTTGACGATCGCTTCGGTAGAGGGCTTCATCGAGGACTGTAAGCCCTTCGCAACGGCCGACGCGTATTGCGACGGCATCTGCCACTACCTGTATGGAGTCTTGGCTAAGGAACGCTCACCTGACTCTGCGTTGCCTTACGATGAATACCGCACGCGCTTTAACCGCGCTGCGGACGAGTTGCTCGACTACGACCGCCCCATCGCTCGGATTATCCGGGCTCTCGTAGCGTTCCACTTCAATCACTTTGCCGACGTGGTGTCGATAGCGCCTGCTGGGCGATTGCGTATCGCTTCGTCTAGGTTCACCTCGCTACTGGATGGCAAGGAGTGGAGTTCCATGCCAATGCTCTCCGTCGCAAGGAGAAATACCATGGAGGACCTACTTACCGATCATGAAACGCTCCGCATCCTTCGATGGGCGAATTCGTCGCTGGCTGACCTCGGCGGGGAGGCGTCGGACATCTCTGCGCTCGCAAAGCGCGACATTCCAGAGTTTGACCGCCTGAAGCTTCGCATCCTTTTTGCCGAGGCCAGTGTGGCTGCGGGAGACAAGGGCGAGGCTAGGAAGGCTGCCCGGACATTGATTGGCAGCTCGAAGACTGCTGTCTGGGCCGAGCGAACGATCGCGGGCCTGGCCGATGAGAAAGATGGACCATGAATGAACTAAGACGAATCCCCATTACCGATGCCAAGACGGGAGAAATTCGGTACTCCGATCCGCTGCCGCAGCAGGGCCAACGCAAGAGCCAGCGGATCGACTCGCCTTCTACCAGCACCACCGAATCTATTCTCTCGGACCCGCTGCCCGGCGATGGCAGTCCTGACGTTACATCAGGGCAGTCAACTGCGCCGGCATCAGCTACTGCTGGCGATGCAGACGCAAGTGAGCCGCGGCCTAGCGCGAAGCCCAAGGTCGAGATCGAGACCTTCGGACAGTTCATCGCTCATGCCTACAGCATGAAGGGACGTAAGGTCGCATTGAAGGCCAAGATTGAGCGAGCAATAGCGCAAAGCCCGAAGTTGAGCTTCGATGAGATGGAGCGCGTGGGCCAACTGGTGAAGGAAGATGCCGTGTTGGCTGTGCCCCGGCAACTGCTGCTGGTAGCAAGGGCCGTGCAAGGATTTCCGGCACTTAGCGCGGCCATCAGAGAGTTTGTCCGAAACGTGCTGCTTGGCCACCCCTACTTCAGCCAGCCCGGAGTCGAGGCGGCGTTGCGGAATTTGGAACATGCCCCGAGTCCGGCAGAAGTGCTTAAGGTGCTGGCTGCTTCAGACAAGCGGTTGTTGTCGACTGATGCCAGTGATGCGATTAAGGCTCCCGAGCTTGAACAACTTCGCCTCAACGCCGTCAACTGCATGGCCGTCTGTTTGGCCGACGTGAAGAGCTTGTCGATCCCGGCCCTGTCCGATGCACTATTCCTCGCCCTCTGGCGCCCTCGGGCCACAGAGTTGGAGCACGAAGTCGCTCGCCTTCGTGCACTGACTGAAATCGATGAATTGGCGGGCGTTGGACTCGTCTGCGAGGAGTACCGCCGACAGGCCGCCGAGAAGCTCGCGCAAGCGGAGATGGCGATGAGAGAGTCTGCTGCAATGAGGGATCGAGTTCAGCGCCTGGAGCAGGAGCTTGGTGAGGCGCAAGAGAAGTTTGAAGCTCAGGCTACTGCCAAGGAGGCCAACGAAGCAGCGCACGCCGCAGCTTTGGATGCTATCAAGGCCAGCACTGAAACCGAGGCTGCGCACCTTCGCGACGATGTTGAGTTGCTTCGCACACGAGTGCTGCGACGCTTGAAGGCGGACGTTGATTTACTCGAACTTGGGCTTGAGGCGTTGCGGCGCCCCGAACCGAAGGTGCATGTGATGATGGATACGGCCGAGCGCGTGGCGGACGCGCTCCGTAGAGAACTGAAGAACCTACAGGGGGGGAGTTGACATGGCGTTGGTTGGTTTCGACTTCGGCACGACAAATAGCCTAATCTCAGTCGTTCAGGGTGATCGAGTGCTCAGCTTCCTCGACGACCAAGGTTTGCCCGTACCTTCCGTGGTTTGCTACGAAGGCTCACAGACAATCGTCGGGCGGGATGCTCGTGAGCGCCTTGGGCAGGCTGGGCTCGGTGTTCAAGGAAACGTCGTAAGGTCACCCAAGACTCTGCTTGGCCGCGAAAGCGTATTCGTTGGAGGCATAGAGCGCAGCCCGGTAGACATCGTCCGCGAAGTGGTCGAGTTCGTGAGGCGACAGGCTCTGGATGCAAAGACTGTCCGCAACCTTGATGCTGATCGCGCTGTGGTCACCATCCCAGTAATGATGGATGGCCATCGACGCGCGTTGTTGCGTGATGCTTTTCGCATGGCAGGTATGAGCATCGTTCAGTTTGTGCACGAGCCGCTCGCAGCGCTGTATGGTTACCTTCGCTCCAGCGATGACTTCGAGGCTACCCTGCGGCGCTATGACCGTCAGTTGGTTCTGGTCTTTGACTGGGGCGGCGGTACGCTTGACTTGACGCTATGCAGGTTGGTGGACGGCTTGCTGATTCAGGTGGGAAATGATGGAACCGATGAGGTCGGTGGGGACTGGTTCGACGAGGAACTGAGGAACGAAGTCGAGCGGCGAGTCCGCGCGAAGCGTTCGCTTTCGGACGAAGTGGACGTGCAAGTGGAGGGCCGCTCTAGGCTACTGCACGCATGTGAGCGAGCCAAGATTGACTTGAGTCAACGCAGTCGGGTCAACATCTATGTTCCCAACTTCTTCCGTGGCCTGGATGACCCCGATATCGACTTTCCCCTGTCGCGAGAAGAACTCGACGCGATCGTCGCAAAGCTGGTCAACAAAGGTCTCGCTCGCATAGAGCGCTTGCTCGATCGAGAAGGTTACTCATCGGCCTCGGTGGCAATGTGCCTTGCCACGGGCGGCATGGCCAACATGCCGGTCGTGAAGGCCCGTCTGCATGAGTTGTTCGGACCCAATCGAGTGCATGTTTCCGAGCGCAGCGCGTCGCTCATTTCGGAAGGCGCGGCATGGGTAGCTCACGACGAGGCTAAACTTCATCTGGCGAAGAACGTGGAGTTGGTTCTTGCTCGGAACTCATACATGCCGCTGCTGTCCGCAGGCCTGGAAATGCCGCAAGAAGGTGAGGTTCGCGGTGACAAGTTCAGCTTGTACTGCGTCGACCCGACTGACGGATTTGGAAAGTTCGAGTTAATGGCACCACATCGTCCGGGACCCAAGGTTCTGCCCGATGACATGCGTCGGTCGCTCATCAACTTGGTGGTGCCCGTGGACAGCAAAGCCGCCCCCTTCCGGGAGCGACTGCAACTTGATTTGTCGGTTGACGAGAACTTGATTCTCAGAGCCCAGGCACGCTCATTGAATCAGCGAGGTACGGCTGAGGTGGAAGTTCATGATCTGGAGTTCGCTTTGGCACTTCCGACAGGGAGGCGAGGCTGGCTTGGGGCGGAGCGCATAGAAGGTGAGGCTGGCGACGGCCCAAAGCCGGCGAAGGGCAGTCTTGTCATGCGGTCGAACATCGCCTCTTACGAGGACAACAAGCTAGTGCCGGGCGAGGTGCTGTACCGCTTTGAGCCTCTGTACTTTGATACACGAAACGGTCCACCGCAATTCCAGGTCGAGGAGCGTCTGTACTACGAGCCGTGTATCTACTGCTGCCGTGCATCGAACGATCCACTGTGTACTTGCGCTACGTCGCCTCGGCCCTCGCAAGCGGGCGGTGATCGTCCATCAGCACCGGCATGAATCTCGATGAACGGATTGCTAGGTCTCTGCGACTGGCTGCCAGCGCGGACACCCGCGACAGGATGCCGCTTCGCGGCGTGCGCAGCGTGCCGAACATCTCCGACGTTGAATGTTTGCTTCACCGCTTGCGCAGCGACTGCACTTGGCCGGAACGCGATGGATTCTGTGCGCTTGACAGGCTCTGCCCGCTCTGCTGAGTGGGTTCAAGCAGAGCACTCAACCCCGCCGATGAAAGTCCTTGATCGCCAGCCCTATGACTGAGCCGATCACCAAAGGCACGCATGGCACGATCAGCGGGTGCAATGTGATCGGCAGCACAAAAGCCAGCACCGTCACGCAACTGGCCAGGATGGCCAGGCAGACATACAGCGCGAACATCTCGGGGTTGTGGTGCAAGAACTCCTTGGCCTTGACCAGCCGAACAAAGTAGCCATCAACCATGGCCGCTACTGCAAAGGCCGTCAACCACGGCAGCCACTCCAGCAGCAAGGCCAGCCGGAAGCTGGCAAGCAACAACAGGGCATCAATAGACCGAAAGTAGGGGTTGTTGAACAAGCGTTGATTGACCGAGGCCATCTCGCGCCCGACGACCGCGTTCATGTTGTCCACCGGCGCGCCGTCCTTTGACGAGGGGATGGGTGTTGATCTCCGCGCTGAATCCTGCAAACCCATGGCGCGTGACAGCATCCGCGTGGCAGCTTCCTCACCCCAGAACCCCGCTGCCATGCCGTACTCCGCACGAAGCTGGGCAACGAAGCGCTCGGGCGGGTGCGCTGAGGGCACATAGAGCACCAGCACCAACAGGGCGAGCAGCGACACGACGGCAATCGCCCTGATCATGGCGGGCCCCCACTGCGCTGCTTGGCGCTCGGTGCATCCGGGTCCAGAATCGGAAAGCGCCCCTTGATGATCCGGCCACCCGACACCGACGCAAAGTACTGCAGGTTCGGCAGCTTGCCCAGCACATCGGCGGGCACCATCTCTTCGAAGCTCTCGGACAGTTGGGTCGAATAGCTGCTGGAGAAGTCACCGACGTGGGTGTCGGCACCATGCCCCAGGCCCACCCGCATGGAGTGGATGGCCGTCTTGCCAAAGGTCTCGACGATGAAGTCCTGTGTCGGCCTGTCCTTTGAGCGCATGGCAATCAGATTGTTCAAATTGCCCAGGGCCATGCGCGCGGCCGCCTCACTGCCCAGGCGCTTGGCCAGGTCGGCCAAGGTCTGCATCGCACAGGTCGTGTAGATGCCGCCCTCAGCGCCCTTGTTGAGGATTTCGATCAGGGGCTGGTTGATGACGTTGGCCACCTCATCGACAAACAGGGCGATGCGCCGGTAGCCGCCCAGGTTGTAGCGCATGCCTGCCCGTGCGGCCAGATCGGCCAGCGCCAGCGCGCCGATGGCCGAGGCCACCGAGGGATCGGGCAGCGAGTCCAGGCACATGTACAGCACATGTCCGCCCCGCTCGATTTTCTCGAAGTTCATGATCGGGCGGGTGTCATCCGCATCAAACGGATCTGGCGACAAGGTGCGCCCCAGATCGCCCGAGGTCAGCATCGACAGCACGGGCAGCAGGTTCGCGGTGATCTTTTGGTAGTGCTCGCGGTTGTGCCTGAACGTGCGCACTTGCGCATCGACCACCTTACTGCGCTGCGGCTGGGCCACATGGTGCTCGTAGTAGGCCACGAAGGCCATCAGTTCATGGCTGGCGGCCTCAGACGGCCTCTTCATATTGCCGCGCTGGGCCTCCTGGATGAGCTTTTTCATCTCGGGCTGCTCACGCCAAGCGGGCCCCATCGTTTCGGCATAGAAGCGCCGCAGAGAGCCTTCCAGCACCGGCTCGATGCCCCCTTCGATGTAGCGCGTCAGTTTGGCCAAGTTTGGGCGCTCTTCCAACTCGACCAGGCCTTGCACCACCACGTTCACGGCATCCCAGCCAAAGGCCGAGAACGCACCCGCCGTGTCGGGCGGCATGATGGATTGGATGCGCGATGCGATCTCGGTTGGCTTTTGCCAGTTGAAGGTGAAATCCAGCCGCACCCCCACCTCGGGGAAGGCCGGGTGAAATGCCATGAAGGTGTCCGGCTCGCGCCAGTCCTGGCATGCCTGCTCGATCACCCGCTTGAGGCGGCGGCTGTTCTTGGGGTCGATGACGATGACGACATCGTTGCGGCGCACCGCCTGGGTGATGAGGTTGGCCATTGCCACGCCCTTGCCCGATTGGGTGGTGCCCACCAGCAGCGTGCCGCCCTCGAAGTTCTGCAAGGGGCGGTGTAGGGGCACCTCGCGGGGCTCCACGCCATGGATGTAGGCCAGCCCGATTTCGGCATCAGGCTGCGGCAGGCTGTCATAGCCCAGCAGATTCAGGAGGCGTGGGGAGACCGCGAAATCGCGGTAGTCGATCTTTGCCAGTTCGTACAGGCGCTGCGAATGCACCGGCCTCCACTCAAAGCCAAAGCCCAGGAAGACGGCATTCGGGTTGGTGCACCACAGTGCCTGCACCTGGGTGCCCATCACCTGGATGCCATGCCCGGCGAGGGAGGCGCGCAGGATGAGAATGCGCAGCGCCTGCGACACCCGCAGGACGGCCATGCCAAAGCAGGTGAGCGACAAGGGCAGGGCGAGGGCGCGCGGCACCTGGCCGATGACGCCCACCGCCATGAAGAAGACCAGCGCCAGGCCCCAGACCAGCCCTGCGTAGGCCTCGTAGGCATGTCGCCATGGCATCTCGTAGCGGCGGATGAACATGTCATGGCCCCTGGTCGGCGGGCAGGGCAAAGCCTGCCAGTTCCAGCCCGCCAACGAAGCCCGGGTTGATCGTCAAGCCGACCGTGGGCGCGCCGTTGAAATCTCTTGATGAGGTGGGTGGGGCCTTGGCGCTGATGCGGGCCAGCATGCGCACCTCCGTCAGTGCGCGCAAGACCAGTGATGGCTGGAGCCCTCGGCGCTCGAACTCGCTCACGGGCACAAACAAACCATGGGCCACAGTGCAGCACTTTGCCGGGCCAGCGCCGGTGTTCAAGGTGTGGATCACCTCCACGAGCACATCGCGCACGATGGGGTTGAGCCGCATGGGGGCTTGCAGGGTGAATGACGATGGGGGTGTGGGCTCGGGGTCGTTCACCAACGCGGCAGCGGCTGGTGTTGGTGCTTGGGTCGCCGGGTCTTGTTCGTCAGGCGATGTGTCTTCTATGGGGATGAGCGGTATCTGAGCGTCTGGCTCGGTGGTGGTGGGTGGCTCTTGCGTGATGGGAGCCTTTGCAGACGCCACAGGGGTGGCCACGCCCGCCATGCGTGTCAATTTTTCTGCGAGCTGGGCAGGTTGAGGGTCCATGCCTGCAAACAGGATGGCGGCTGATGCCAGCTTGACGGCCTCGATCTTGATCTTCGAGCCTGGTGGTTGAATGGGCCATGTTGGTTGCCCAGATGCCGTGGGCTCAAACACCCCCCCAGACAGGAGCACATCCATGATCGTGGCCGGTGTTCTGGGAATGCCCCGCAGTTGCTCAGCATCCAGCAGCTTTTGTATGTCTTCGGCGGCATGAGGCCAGACCAGGAACAGGCCATCCACAGCAAACCACACGCGTGATTTTTCGCGGTTGACCTGCCATGCCGAATTGGCGCTGGCCAGGTGCCTCAGAGCATTGACCAGGTAGCGCTCAAGGTGCGGTCCATATGGCGGTGAGCCATGGCGATCGGCATTGGCGACTAAGTTGCGGTCAATCACCAGCGCCAAGGATCGGCGCACCAGTTCGTCCAGCACGTTGCGCTCGCGGTAGACCGAGATGCCGCTCACGCTGGCCATCAGGTGCGGCACGATGACCGAGTTGTCCTCGGCCAGGTACTGCATGACGGCGGGCGGCACCACTTGGGCCAGCGCGAACAAGCCCAAACCACGCGTCTCGACGGCATGGGGGCGCCAGCGCAGGAAGTAGCGGTCCGCATGTTGAGCGGTCAGCCAGTCGGACAGAGGTAAAAGGTAGCCGGGCCACACGGCGCCAGTGCCATCGGTCACGATGAAGTGAGTGAGCACCCGATGGGCTTCGCTGCACAGCCCCGCGATGAAGGTGGCCAGACCCCAACGGGGCTCCAGGTGCCGGCGAGCTGAAATGGTGGAGCGCCCGGAGAAGATGTGCGCGTCGGTGCCTTGCAGGCTGAAGAAGGCGACCTCCATTCCCAGACGCAGCAAGCCGCCTGGGGCGCAGAAGTAGTTGTCAGGGGTTGCGGGAAGCAGTTGGACGAGGCGGGCGTAGCGCTCGATCAGCGTCAGGACGCTTTGATTGAAGGTGGCGCGGTCGGAGCCATGGCACAGCTTGATGCGGCCGATCAGCTCGGTGTGCTGTGCCAGCAGTTCGTTGATCGACAGAGCAGGGAAGCCGGGGTCGGGCGACGCGTAGGGGCTGCGGGCATGCTGCGGAGAGGGCATCGTGGAGCTTCCGAGAGACCTTCACCATTTTTAAGGCGGGGAGGTCGGCGGTCACCGGACAATGGCAGCTATTGGGGGAGGCTTTCGGGGTTTGTGGTTGAAGGTTGGTCCTGCCGTTGGCACTGGTTGGCCAGGAGCAGGCATTTAGCTGGGCTAAGCGAATGTCGGCTCAGGCTGAATTGAGTCGTTCAGCTCTGACGTTCGAAGGGCAGCGACTCCAGAAAGAGGTCACTCGACGGCCAGCATCGCGAACGCCCGAAAATGCTCCAAGACCTGTAGCCTACGCGAAGGCAATCTGAGAGGCTCATAGGCGAGCAAAGTGGATCTCCTGCGAGGGTCGTGGTGTTGATGACGACAATGCTTGCATTGCTCACCATTCCTGCCCTGATGTCAAACCAATTGCAAACATCGCCCGACGCCATTCTCGAGTTGCTTCGACCCACGACGAAAACCAACGTCATCGACCTTGTTGCCGAGGCCGGCGTTGATGTTTCGCCGTGGCACTTCCGCTCGGACGGGACCGCAATCGACGCGCCGGCCGAGAACCCTAGCTACTGTTACGACTGGGCGTTCGGCTCGACGTTTGAATGTATCGTGCTGTGTATCTGGCACGGTTCGCTCGCAGGTGACGGTGACACGATCGTCTACGCCGGGAACATGAGGAAGCTCGGTGCGGCATTGCAGCAAATCTCTGAGGACCCAATACGCGATGCCAAGGACAGGGACCGAGCACGTCAGCAAGCAATACGCGCCAGAAACTTCGACGAGCTCGTGAAGGCTGCCTACGATCGCCTTCTGCCTGTTCGTCTCATCATCAACGAGGGCAATCAGGCGAGCCTCGATCAACTTGGTGCAGCTTCGTCGAAGGTGTTGCGCCGAGAAATTGACGTAGAGTCATGGTTTGTCCATGACTACGCTGAAGCCAGCGGGGAATGCCGGTTGGTTCGTGGTGTGCGGCCCGCGAACGATCTACCAGATCAAGGGCAGGGCGACGAAGAATCGAAGGGACCAGACGACGCCCGGCAGATAGCAGCCATTCGGGTCAGACGAGGGCAGCGTGCGTTTCGAGAGAAGCTACTGTCGGCTTGGAACCGCAAGTGCGTAATCACCGAGAGCCGCATTGTGGAACTGCTGGAGGCAGCTCACATCGTGCCTCACGCCAAAGACACCGACTACCGGACGTCAAACGGCCTCTTGTTGCGTGCCGACATACACACGCTTTACGACCTGCATCTTCTGTCGATCGATCAATTCATGCGCGTGCATCTGTCGGAGACAATCAGAAACACGGAGTACCGGCATTACGACGGGAAGAAGATCGAGCGCCGACCTGAGCGTGGGGCAGACGCCCCTTCCATTGAGGCCCTGCAGCAGAGGCACCAACGATTCCTTGACGCCCAGGTCAATCGGTAGCGGGCGTACTTCAGAGGTCGGGTAGCTCCAGCGCGGGAATCTTCGTGACGCTCACGGAAAGCTGGTATTCGAACAGTTCGACGTCCTTGATGCTCGCGCAAGCCAGGCGCAGATCGTCGGACATGGTCCTGCAAACGATGATGCCGCGCACGCGCTGGCCGGGATCGGCCAGGTTCTGGCGGACCCAGTTGACGTAGCGCAGCAACTGGCCGACCACACGGTCGTAGCCCTTGGACACCTTGAGCTCAAGCACGACAAAGGCACCGGTCTTGTCGATCGCCAGAATGTCGATCCGACGGCCACCGCCGGCCTCGAACTCGAAACCGCGGATGTCATCATCTTCGTAGAGTTTCAGCCCGGGCTCTATGCAGTCAAGGTTCTCAGCAAGGTACCGCTGAAGGTCACGCTCGAGCAGGAACTCGGACGATCCTGGTTGCGCTTCGGCGGCATCCTCGTCTTCGGCAGCGGAGGCGATCTCCTCTTCGCGGGCTACATCTCCCTGGACGAGTTCGTGGATCGGCGCCGGGTCCTTGCCGGGCTCGTACAACCTGAACTGGCCCGAGTCCACTTTGAACAGGAGGTCGTCGCTTGCGTTCGTCGACGGGTGGTGCAGGCGGCTACGGTCGTTCGTTGACGCCTGGACCAAGTGCGCGCGAATGCTGTTCGGCTGCAGTTTGGGGTAGTGCTGCTTGAACCACTCGATGGTTCGCGACGTTGTGAAAACCTGGCCTGGCTTCAAGCCCATGTCTTTGAGCATGTCCTTGAGGAGGGCCCGAGTCGGCTTTTCGTAGATGGTGCGTGCCATGTGTGGTGCTATGTTGATGCCGGTATCGACATTTGACACCAGACATAAGCTTTGCCGGATGCAACAAGCAACACGTTCAAGAGGAATGCGGAAACGCGCGGGTTGGAACCAGAGCCGCCAGCTGGGCGCAGGGAAGTGCATTGTGCATGGGTGGAAAAACGGGAACCGGTATATGGTTCTAGGCACACTTCTTTTTTTGGGGCAGCAAGGCTTAAGGCCGATCGGCAGCACGAGTTCTTCCCGGTACAACGGCGAGCGGGTTGACTGATATCAGGGCCTCGGTGGCTTGCTGCATATGCCCCCTATGGGCGCAAGGGGTTCCAGATGGCAGTTGTCCAGCGGTACAGCGAGTTCGAGCAATAGAGAAGCCGTCGCTGGCGCGGCGCGAGCAGCCACGTGAAAGCCCTTCGACCGCAGTGCGTCGTCGCGCCGCCATTCAGCTCAGCGCCCGTCGCTGGGCCCATCAACCGCTTGGTGGCAGGCACCTTGAGCCCGACCCGGCGTCCAATGGCAGCCGCCGCTGCAGACCAGTCTTCGAGCGCTCAAAAACAGCGCGCAAAAGCCATCCACGCTCGGTTCTCAGAACCCACTAACTCGCATCGACATCCAGGCTTGGAAACGACATCTGCAGACGCGGATCCGTGTGATACCGCTGGATCAACTTGCAGAACGGGCATTCATCGTCGGCATTGGCCAGCGTGCCGATGGCCGTCAGGAACTCGCTGCTGCACATTGGGCAGGTCAGGACTTCAAATACGGCAGCCTTGGCCAGCCAGATGCCATCGGTGTGCGAGGCCAGATCGAAGGCCCGATCAAAGCTGATCCGATGCGGGCATTGGCAGATGGCCTGGTAGCCGCGATAGGCGCTGACCAGCGTTTCTCCGGCCCCAAAGCCGTTGTCGCGCAGGCGCCGGTAGATGGCAATGAAGATCGATGATTCGGCCCGTGCGATCAGGTTGGCACCGTGGTACCACTCCAATGAGTTCGGCGGGCGCCCTCGCGGTATGGCTTGCGGATCATTGAAGAAAAACCGCTGCACGTCGCGTGGGTTCAGTCCGGTGATGTGGTGGATGGTGCGAATGCGAGCCCCCAGCAAGGCACAGTCTTGCGCCAGCCTGATGGCGCTGAGGTGGCGGTCTGCGCGCGTGGCCATGGCCAGTCCATGGCTCAGGTCTGGCTCGACATCAGCCGCAGCGGTGGTGCGGGCACGGGCTTGGGCGTGTGAACGGCCGCCAGAGATGCCGTCAGTGCGGCGGGCGACTTCAGAAGCGCCATGAAATCCTGGCGCGGCGGGAAGAGGGTGCTTTGCCCGATGTGGACGATGAAGGACCACATTTGATCCTGGCTCAACTCGCACAGATGATCGGCCAGGTCGGCATCAAGGGCGAACTTTCGGCAGGTCGATACCCGATCCTGTTCGATGCCCAGCCTGATGGCCTGGAGCAGGTACAGATTGGTCAACTGCACTTCGGTGAGTTGGATGGCACTCATGGTCGTTCCCGTCGGTGGACCCGGATGGGGCGTGGTGGTGAGGTTGGTCTATTATTGGTTTTAGGGTGAGGTGAACATGGCTTCAGCGTACCC
>Ga0073915_10000053_pt1 | contig 14070 bp, 12 predicted proteins | sample GWRWT2_30Apr14_FD_71480 | JGI IMG/M metagenome (GOLD analysis project Ga0073915, IMG submission 71480) | Sand microcosm microbial communities from a hyporheic zone in Columbia River, Washington, USA - GW-RW T2_30-Apr-14 | ecosystem: Engineered > Artificial ecosystem > Sand microcosm >... | reverse complement strand
TAGAAAACCCTCTAAAAGACCAGACAGTCAATGAGCCCCGCTGGTCTTCATTTATGGAACAGTAGAAAAGCACTTATTATTTAGTCTGTAGCCTTCATCAATGTCCTTGTTGATGAGTGGGTTCCAATTCTTTAAAACAAAAAATTTGGTCAAAATTCGGGCACAGTGGATTCAGCACTCAAGCCATAGCTACTGAATATCGACCCAGACGGCTTTTCAATTACGGTTTTTTTAATCCATAAACAAAACGCCCCATCGCTACTCAAGCTTTTTAAACGAATAAAAGGGGTCGCTATGGTTTGATATTCCATCCCCTTGTAATGCCCTAACGCAGTCTCATAGTCGATGTTGTGCCTTTTAGCATAGCGTCTGGCCAGACGCTCTTTACTGGTTTTGGGTTGTTCGCGCTGGTAAATGGCATATCCCGATATTTTCTCCGGCACTGTGCGAATACTGGAGCAATGCACATGCTCACTCAGCCGAGATAGCCTTTGACTGGCGTTGAGCTGGCTAAGGGTTGCTTCATTCTTAGCCAATAGCCGCAATTTTCCACCCAATACGCTATATTTTTCGCCGGTTACATATTCAGGGAACGATAGGCCAATCGGTACGCGGCCTTGGCCCTCTTGCATTTCGACTAAGCCTAAATGGATTTGTTGGAATACCTTTGACCAGAGGCTAAACAAGTTAATGTCTGGATTAGGCAATAAGGTTATTTCAATGTAGTGTTTCATGATTTTCTGCCTCTATACCCGAAGACTATCAACATACGCCAAACCTTTTTTACCTAAGTAAAAGCATGAAACACCAGCAGCATCTATCATATCTTTGAGCTGTAATGCCTTTTCTTGGGCAATATCCAAATGGATTTCGAGTACACCATTGGCTTTGGTTAATAGTGAGGTCACTTCACCTTCACCTTTGCGTTTCTCTTTCAAAAGATAGGGATTGCCCCAAATTGGTTTTTTATTGCCCGTTGTAAAACGATTCATGAAATCCTTGGGCGTAAATCCCCGTTTTGAAATGCCGCTGATTCTACCGCTTTTCGTTAACGCATTGGATAAATCAAAGCGCTGGCTTAATCGGGAAATTTGTAAATACAAGGCTGAGCAGTAAATTTCGATAGGTTTTATTTTTCCATCAGTAATTTTGTAGCCTGCGTCAGGAAACCTAGCTTTTAGTTCTACCAACGCATCTTCAACAATCCCAGTTATTTCCATTGCTTTCAATTTGTTTAATTGCTCTAACTGATCAAGAACACTTAAAGGATCAAACGTTTTTTTATTTTCAACTACAAAGTCTGGCTTTACGATAAATTGACATACATCTTTAAAATCCAAGGTTAATAAACCCCAAAAGGCATCCGAATAATCAGAGCTAAAAATAGGATCATTGCCTTTAATCATGCCGGTGAAAGAGTTTTGATCGGTACTTCCAGTAATGTTACGAATATAAACCATCTCCTTATTGATGGGTTTAGAGCGATCATGAATGTTTTCAAAGGTAATATTGTTCTCTAATGCTGCAAAAAAATAGTTTGGGCTTTTTTTTGCTTGATATAGTTTACGTTGGTCGCCAATCAGCCTGTTTAAAACCCCCATAACCGTGTCATGGCTAATTTCCCGTTGAATAAAGTTTGAATATTTTCCTTCACTATTTTTTTCAGACAACTTCGTCATAGAACCGATAAATTCGCGTCCTCCATTAGGTAAAGGTTCATTATTTGAGCCATCTAAAAATGAATTTTGCCAAACCGCTTCGTATTTAATCGTAATACGCATAACCACTCCTATTTGGCGTAGAAATAAACTGCATACTTAGTTTCTGGGGTCTCTGATATGTCACTCTCGGAAAGCTTAATGCGCATCATTTTATGACTATCGTTGTAATCCACTAATACGCTATCTACATACATATAACCTTTGGCTTGGCGAATACTTAATTCGCTAATCATGCGGATGGTTTCTTGAATCAATATATCAATGGCTTCGTTGTCTAATAAAATGCCCACTTCGCCCTCTTCAAATATGGTGCCACCACGTACATAATTCTTATTAAAAATGGCTTTTGGATTACGTTCAGGGGCTAGGCTTTTAATAAAGGTTTGAACTGCTTCGGCGATTTTTTCACCCTCACCCTCTTTGATAATCATGGATGCACGGTCAAACTTTTTATCCAGTGAAATAAACTCTAATTGCTCAACACTGATAGAGCCATACGCAAGATATTCAGTTTCACCAAACGTGGTTTTGGAGAAAAAAGAGTTGCTGGCTACGTCATCGCCTTTGTCATCTTTACCTTTTTCTTTTGACCCAGAACGCCCCATTTGTTCAAAATTGCCGTTACCCAATTGATCAACAAAATCTTCTAGCAATAAGGGGCTTGTGCGTTTGCACTGGCTTGAAGGTACGACATAGCCGCGTATCAAACCTGTTATAGAGGCAAGTACATCTTGCAAGTTTTTATCTTTGGCAAAATGTAAATCAAACGCTTGGTCTCTAAATAAGTGGTGACGTATGCAATTTTGGCTGACATACATAGGCGTTTCTTTAAAGTCTATATCGGATGCCTGTTTTTTGTACTTATATCCAGTTTCTTCTTTTACCTTACCGGTTAAGTTGCTGTAGCCTCTAAGTTTTGGCAATGTGTGGTTATCAACCGTTTTGCCGTCATCACCCGCGAGCGTTGTAGGCCCATTCCAGTTAACAACACCATGTCCACGCGCAACCACTTTAAAATCCACGCTTTTAATGCCGGTTATTTTTTGCATATATCATTCCTCATTTGAATTTAGTTGTTTGATTGAAATTGCGCCGATAGGCTGTTTGTCACACACGGCATAGTAAATTGCATAACTATGCCGAGCGCCTTCCCCCCCAACCTGAAGTAAATCGTTAGGCGTATAACTCAGGTAAACGGGGAATTCAGGGTCTCTTGCTTCATTAAGCAAGATAAAATCTTTATAGGCTTTGGTGCCGCCCATAATGTTGTGATGTTTGTTTTTCATGTAGGCCAGCAAGTTTTTATCGCTATCGCTATAGCCTTCAATTTCATCTTTCGAGGCTGTCAAGTTGTCGAAATCGTCCCGTTCATTGATGGGCATTTGATAGGTATACTCTTCAAGAAACTTGGGTTGATTTGGATCATTTACATCGCATACCGCCATTTGCACAAAACGGTTTTCACCACGTAATGAGTGCTTGCTGATTTTGGCTCGGCCTTTTTCCTGAATTTTCTTTGGCGGAATAGTGATCGGATCAATCACTTTTTGGTTAATTAAATTCACACTTTTCTTAAGCGAAGCCGTTAAATCCGATTCTATACATTTCTTGCCATTATTAGACTGATGAAATTGTTCATATAGCTTATATAGCTGCGGCAAATTAAACGGTTGATCGTCTAGTTCTGCTTGCAAAAACTGATACCAAGCTTTGGTAGCACCAAAAGTGTTCATGCGCGATAAAAAGCGAGCAGCAGCGCCTGTGCCTTTACCTTGGTGAATGGTTTCAGGAACCGCTATACAGTAGACATTGACTTCCTTATTTACACCGAAACGATCCTGGCGCCCTAAGCGCTGTAAACAATCTTCCGCCGTGGTAAGTTCAGCGACCATGTTATTGCAGGTAATATTTAACGAAGCTTGTACAATTGGCCCACTGCGTAAAACATCGAATTTTTGGGTGCCGTCTTTTTTGAAAGAATCATAAACTTCTTCAAACCATTTCTGCTTGTCGCTTTTCTTAAACTTTGAGTGAAATAATATGGCATTTTCCTGGTGTTGATTCCGGATAAAGCTTTTTTGTGCAGTTAAAGCAGTGTTGCTAATAACAATGGTGTTGGATTTATGCGGTTGGTATAGTGGATTACTGTCGTCCTGTTTAATCTCGTCGAACCGTTTAAATTCAATGCGGTAGCGACTTGCATTAAAAGACGGCATAGCGGCAATGTCTTCTGGTTCAATTTTTAAGATTTGTTGCAGATAAAAATAATGTGGTGTGGCCGAAACCAATAAGGTGTTAGCTAGTTGTTCCTGCTGTTGTTTACAAGCTATCAACTCAGCAAATAGCAAATTAAACGCTGGCATATTGATATATTCATGGAACTCATCAAATACCACATGCGCATTGAGATAGCTGATTAACGAGTTAGCTTTGGTATGGGTAATAATTGCCCCAAAGATTTGATCTATGGTCGTGATGACAATATCACCGGAGAAATTATTTTCTGTTGGATTTCCCCACAGGTTTGTATATTTAAATTCCCCCGTGTTGATTTCTATACTTATGCTTGGTAGAAATAATTCAAAATAATCTTTAGATATTAATTCATCAAACAAGCCTTGACAGACTTGTACCCTCGGACAAATCCAAATAATTTGCTGGGCGTTTTTCAACTTAGCCCATTCCAGTGCAATTTTAGTTTTACCACAACCGGCTGGGCCTGCCAGAACGGCAACACGAGCTTTGGTTAGCTGCTTTGCAACTTCACCTTGTTTGTTACTGCGTTCACCTACAGGAAATTGCGTTAAACAAGTTTCAATATGGGAACGAAGTGTGGACTCCAATAGCAGATGATCCTCCACTAAAGTATCAAGGGTGTTGTTTTTAATATGGCTGTGTAAATCGGATGGTTCTAGTGCAGATACCCAGCGATCCGCCGAAATAACGCAGGCTCGCATGACATTGTTATCTGCATTATGTTTAATTTGAACCGGATATTTTCCAATATTTTCTTCGGGGCCATATTTTTTATAATACGGCAACAGAGATCCATCCAATGTTTCAATGGTGTCTAAATCAACCTCTTCATTAAAAATTTGTGAAATTACTGATTCTTCAATAGTCCGATATTTTGCATCGAGTATGCACAGGTTTTTCAATAATTGAATAACTTTTGCTAAAAATTCGGTAAAAGTTAAATCTTTAAGGTTACCGTTCAGTTTTTTGTAAATATCACCGTAAGTTACAAAATCCTTTTCTTTCCTAAATGGTTTGGCGTGATGCCAATAAATAACGTGTTTGATTGATTTTTTGTTATCCGTATTAACTTGTTTTAGCGCAATGTTATCGACTAAATGATAAAGCAATACCGAAACTTCATTGTGCCGAGGATGCTTGTCAAAGCTAAATTTTGCATCATCTATATGCTGTCCATCTTCTGCCACAAAGTCTTTCTTCTTTGGGTTTCTCACCCACTCTTGAAAACATGGGTCAATTTTTCCTAAGTCATGCAAACACCCTGCGACAAACGTAGCTGTTGACTGTTTTTCTTGGTTTGGCATAAGTCGTTTATGCAGTTGTTCCGCTACGTAGCCAACAGCGAACAAATGTTCAAACAACGGTTGTAACTGGGTATTTGCGTACAACATGTTGGGATTTGGTTTGTCACTTGAAGTATCCATGATCAACTCTTTTAATGTGGTGTTTACGGGAACGATACCTCGCGAGTTAAATTTGGCACGATTCCCCACCACCCAAATCAGCTCACTCCGACTACGACTGCGTATCCAATGGCAAGCCACTGCCGTATTCTTGGTGGCGGTTTTGCGTAACAGGGTTTTTACAGCAATGAGGCCCTCTTCAGTAATTACCGTTTGCCAGGTATTGGCTCCAATACGATTAGCGAAGCTATCCAGGACGCGCCGGGTTCGGTTAAGTGCCTTTTTTTCGCACTGGGATACAAAGATCACCATCATTTGGTGTTGCCTTTATTTTTCTTGATTTGTTTTGTTATGCCAAAAAGCAGGTGCAATGATTATGATGCGTCACTCTATGGTTTCATGATGCCGCAGGGCGATGGCCTTTACCTGTTCGAACATGAAATCCAAAGCCTTGTGATCAGTAAATGCCTGAAGGCATTGCTGGCGAAACTCCTGTTCATTGGCTCGCTCTTTGGCACAAATAAATGCCCACGGCAGTATCAAGGCATCTTTAATCAGATCGGCCACATCAAATACCAGCGCACCTCTACGGGTTTTTCCGTGCATCACGGCAAAACCATGAGGAATACCCAACACCCAGAGAGTAGTGGCAGCCAAGCCGTAAGCGAGATAATTACCGTGATTCAGAAAAGTGTTGGCGCTATCCACCGATTCTCTTTCGCGCACAAAGTCACTATGTTTAGTTCTGTTGGCGGCTATTTTATAGAGCCGCTTGGTAAGCTCGGCCTCAATCTGCAATAACTTGCCAACCTTTTGCGCCTGCTCGATTTGGGTGCCGGTATAGTTTAGCGCTGAGATTATATCTTGATCCTGGGCATTAAAGCCGGCGGTGATTAAATCCCGGTCTTTCGCCCACACCATTTGCATAAACTGTATGCGCGCTGTTTGAAACTGTTTGGCGGCATCAAGCCGTTTCTGTTCGTCAAACCAGAAAGCCATCCATCCTTGCACATATTCTGTAGGTCGATATTCACTTTGTGGCGAAAGCCATTCGATTTCGTTGGCGGCAATTAAGGGTGTACCGCCACCGCCGCTAAAACCCACGAGCACGCCTGCGGACGCCAGCATTCGCATGGCGGCTTGCGTAATGGACGTGCCGGTGCCCAGCAATATAACGGTGGTATTGGCAATGGGGATATTCCAATACTGGTTTTCGTTTTTTTCTTCGGTGAGATAAAGTACGCGGCCATCTTTTTGCATGACCCGGCACTTTTCAAGGTAATAAATATTGGCACGCTTTGAGTGCAATATGGCTTTGAGGTTGTTGAGTGCTTCCATCCTGGCAGCTTCGTATTATCTTTGGAAACTCATTATGGCAGATAAAAATTTCCAAAGATAAATTTTGAATGCGCCCGCTATACAATCTGCGCATCCAACGATTACATTCACAACATTGACATAAACTCAGACAAGGTTCTAGTCCACGCGTGATCCATTCTCAAACTGACATTTTTCAGGCTGATTACTAAAGTAACAGGTGCCTTTGCCGCTGATTTTATCCTCTCTGAAGGTTCCGATATAACGGCTTCCATCTGCCCAAAAGAAGGTGCCGCGCCCTTCTTTTTTTCCTGCTTTAAATTCGCCTTCGTATTTTTCACCCGTGGTCCAGTCGTAACGACCCTGGCCCTCGGGTTCATCATTTTTAAATTCGCCACTATAGAGTCGGCCATCTGAATAATGGTATTCGCCTTTGCCGTGTTTTAAACCGTTATTAAAATTGCCGCTGTAGGTTGATCCATCGGGCCATGTGTAGGTGCCTTCACCTGCGGGTTTGCCATTAACAAACGCGCCTTTGTATTTTTCATCATTCAGCCAATTCATTTCGCCTTGGCCACTAATTATGTCGTTAGAAAAATCGCCGGTATAAATTCGGCCATCGGGCCATTTCATTTGACCCTTGCCTGAACGTTTGTCTTTATCAAATGATCCCTCGTAACGACGACCATCGGCCAGAACCTGTGAGCCTTTTCCCTGTTTCATGCCATTAACAAAACCACCTTCGTAGTAGGATTTGTCTGGCCAGCGATAAACGCCCACGCCTTCAATCACATTATTTTTAAATTCGCCTTCATAATTTTGGCCGTCGGCCCATGTCAGTTTGCCCGAGCCATGCATTAAACCTTGTTGAAACTGACCTTCATACGCTTTGCCTGAGCGCCAGCTCATGTTGCCAAAGCCATGTTGTTTATTGTTGTGCCATTGCCCTGTGTATTTATCGCCATTGGCCCATTGAAAGGTGCCCTGCCCCTCTTTTTGCCCGTTTACAAACTGCCCACGGTATTGGCTGCCGCTGGGCCAGTGATAATTGCCCAAACCATGATATTTGCCTTCCAGCCATTCGCCTTCGTATTTGGCGCCTGCACCATCAACAAACACTCCTTGTCCGGATTGCAGATCGTTTTTCCATTGGCCTTCGTAGCGTGCGCCATTGGGCCATATAAAAATGCCGTTGCCATCTTTCTTTTTCCCTGTAACTTCGCCTACGTAGTTACTGCCACTATCAAAGTTAACATTGATGTTTTCACTGCGCTGGCAGCCGTAAAGGCTACTCAGCAGCATCACTGCGCCAAGAAGCAGTGGGTCAAAAGTTTTTGATGTGTTATAAATTCGAAATACCATGTGTGAACTCCATCGCTCACTCGTTTGAATTTAGTCGCCTACAAAATGTGAATGAGGCCTGCTCTTTAGTTGTGTTCTGCGAGCGTTTAAGTCGTTTGTTTTTTTAAGACCGCGTCAAGCCGATCCATTGATTGCTATCGTCTATAGTATTAAGTTTAGGATGCAGTTGCTAAGAAACCTTGCGTCAGTTGGTTATCTTATGTAACAGCAGGGTTCTTCTTTATAAACACCTCGTGTGTCATACCAATTAATAATGCATCCGTTCAAGTCGCTGGCATTTGCCTGTACCAACCTAACCCACTCAATCGTTATCAGAAAATCCATGCTACGTATTTTTAGATTTTTTTTGCTGTTTGGCTTGTGTGTAACAGGTCATGTAAACGCCGAAAGTAATACGCCTCAATCTATATGGCAGTTTGGTGTGGGATTGGGTGCCTACAGCATTCCCGATTACCCTGGGGCCAAACATATCAATCGTGTTATCACGCCCATTCCTTACATCAGTTACCATGGTCCCTACTTACACATCAGAAATGGGCGTATCAGCACCTTTCTTTTTAACTCCGAGAACATTGATATTGATATCAGTGCCGATGGAACGCCCCCAGTTAAAAGCGATAAAAACAATCTTCGTCAAGGGATGCCGGATCTTGATCCCGTTTTAGAAATCGGTCCTGCACTGACTTACAAGTTAAGGGAAAGCGATAACAGCAAGCTGTCTTTTGATGTGTCACTTCGTTATGGCGTCGCCACTGATCTGTCTCATACCCAAGGCATTGGCTGGGTAAGCAATCCCAGAATCAAGTATCAGCTCAAATATCAGCAGTGGTATTTCAGAACGGGGTTGGGGCCCATTTATGCTGACAGCGAACATAATTCTTATTACTACGGCGTACCTGACGTTCTAAGCACAGCCAACCGCCCGGCCTATACAGCGCCGAGTGGTTACAGTGGTTTTTTGTGGTCGTTTGGTCTGCAGAGAAAAGTTAAGCAGCTGAAATATGATGCGTATATTCGCCTGATTAATCTGGAAGGGGGTAAGGTTGCAGAGAGCCCTTTGATTGAAGCACACCAAAGTGCGTTGGCAGGGCTCGCAGTTACGTGGTTATTCACGAACCGATAAGATAAGAGTCTTGCGTTACAAAGCTCTTATCCTGGTTTTGCATTTATTCTATCTGGCTTTTTTGAGATTGCTTAATATCAGAACCCGGTTCAAACACTCCAGAAAGAATCCAGTAAGGGCGAATAAGCCCCAGCCCAACACCACAAATCCATAATGCACCGGTGCGGCAAAAAGCTCTTCCGCATAAAAAAAGGTGTGGCCCCATTCGTTGTAACCCAGGTTTGGCATAATCAATAAGGGTGCCGAGGCTGTAATAAAGAGTGGTATTGAAACTCGACCTACGTAATTAGGCATGCGTGTATGCATCCACACTAAACCTATTACCAGCCCCACTGCGGCCAACGGTATTATTCCATAAAAAAGCTGAATATGTGTGGGTGTAAAATCAGTGTCTCTAATCGTTACCTGATGCCATGCCGCATCGGCCTCTACCCACACACCCAAAACACAAACCACTAGGAACGATGCCGCCGCCATAACGGTAAAAATCAAAATATAACGACTTAATTCATCTGCAGGTTTCATTGCTTGCACCGCTTCCACTGAAGGACGTGTAAACCAGGCAAACGGGACTCCAATAACCAAAAGAAGCGTGATGATCACCCCTTGTGCATACAACCAACTCATCCAATACGTTTGGAATTGCGGTTCAAAATAATCCAGGCCCGCAGTAAAAGCAGTGGATTCCATATACCAACGGTACAAGCCCAAGGCAACAATTGCGACCAACATTATGATGCCCGATAACAGCAATGGAGATTTCGGAATGCCTGCGGCATCCTTTGGAAAGAGCAGATTTTCCATCCATGCACTTTGTGTTTTTTTAATTTCTGGTTTATGCGTAACAACGGCCATAACAGCTCTCCACATTTATTATTTTCTTACTAGAAAATCACGTCATTAGAGTCGCTGAAATACCCGCACCATGATTTTCACCTGTGGCTAAAATACAAAGAAACAGAGGAATAATCTTTGACCCAGCGCAATACTCCTTATGCATAAAACACCGATTTTCAGAATCAGCGGCTGAAATGCGCCGGATTATAAAAAAACCGGACGTCTATAAATTTGCATTCACACAGCGCATTTAGCACAATCACAGCGCTGATCGGTGCACACTTTCAGCTTCATCGGTCAGGTCGCGTGAGATTGTTGTCGCATGTTACGAAAAGTATTCCACCAGAACACAAAAGAGAACCGTCTTATCAGACGGGTATTGGTGTTCGCATTGCTGTTTGCTGCACTGCATGTGGCACTTCATGATTTGGATACAAGCGATGGCGGCTTAGGCGAACACGATACCTGCCAGGTCTGCCGACTCAACCATGTACCTGTCGCTTTTTTACCCCAGCCTTCGCTATTGATTCCACCGCAATTTTTGAATTGCTTGTCTGTTGTTGTAAAAACGGTCTCTTTGCCATTTATACAATTCCAGACTCAATGGACACGCGCCCCTCCTCTCTGATTAATCCGTCTTCTCAAGGGCCAACGATTCAAACGTGCAGCGTTTTGCTGCGCGGAATCGGTGGCATTTATTCGTGATAAACAGACCAGGAGTTCACCATGAGCTATGCTCATTTTCGTTTCAAGCGGCTCGCAGCCCTAAGCTGCCTGCTATTACCCGCAACTGGAACTGTATTGGCCGGTGAAGAAATCAACGCATTACACCGGCAAATACAACACATGTTGCTCCTGCAACAAAACCAAGAACAACAGATTAAGGAATTAGAACGCCACTTGCAGCATTTGGAAGAAGACGCCAGTGACGCAAGTACCGATAATTCTGGCCTGCTATCATCCTCGACTACGACAACTAGCGATGGTTTTCAGATCGGTCTATCCGGCCTGTTTTCGGTCGGAGGCTCCAGTATCGATAATGACACTTTAGAAGGTTTGCAGGCCGGTGCGCACGATCCCAAGCAGAACGGTTTCACGGTGCAGAACTTAGAGCTGTCTATGGGTGGCACCGTGGATACCCACTTTGATGCCCAGACCAATATCATTTTTCAAATTGATGCGAACGGCGAAACAGTCGTAGAACTGGAAGAAGCCTTTTTTACGACGCGCAACTTACCCTGGGGCTTGCAAGTCAAAGGCGGCCAGTATTTCACCGAGTTTGGTCGCCAGAACCCGCAACATCCCCACGCCTGGTCCTTCGTCGATCAACCCATCGTCTTGTCACGTTTTTTTGGTGGTGACGGTTTGCGTGGTCAAGGTGTTCGTGTGTCCTGGCTGATGCCGACCCAGTGGTACTCGGAACTGTATTTCGGTATTCAGAACCCAAAAGGTGAAACTGCCACCAGTTTTCTCAATACACCCGGGGAGGAAATCGGCGGCTACACCCTGATTGACCGGGACGCACGCAATTTTAGCGACCTGCTCTATTCCGCACGTTGGCTCAATGGTGTTGACCTGTCGGAAACGGTCAGTATGAATGTCGGCGTCTCTGGACTGCGAGGGCCCAACGCCAGTGGTATGTCAACTGATACATCTATCTACGGTGCCGATCTGTATGTGAAATGGCAAGCTGTATCCAGCCAGCATGGTTTTCCTTTTATTTCTTGGCATACCGAGATATTAAAACGCGAATATAGCGCGGGTGATATTACTGATTTCGTCCATGAAACGCTCAAGGACGAGGGCCTGTTTACGCAGGCACAGTGGGGATTCAAACCCGGCTGGATTGCAGGTTTACGCGCTGAATACGCCCGTGCAGATGGCGACACGTCAGCGGATCCACTACGTGATAACCGCCATCGTCTGTCACCAAACCTGACCTGGTATTTGAGTGAATACAGCAAACTACGTCTGCAATATAACCGCGATTGGGTTGAGCATTTACCCAACGACACAGCAGACTCCCTTTGGCTGCAGATGGAATTCAATCTTGGCAGCCATGCTGCTCACGTATTTTAGGAACCGATCATGAGAATCATTAAATTTTTTTCTGGTTTGCTGCTGTTAATTTCTGCATTCACCAGTCACGCGGCATTGCAGGTGGTGACAACAACACAGGATCTGGCGGCCATTGCACAAGCCGTTGGCGGGAAACAGGTGGAGGTGCAGAGCCTTACACAAGGTACCCGAGACCCGCACTTTGCCACTGCCAAACCCAGTATGATCCGCCAGGTTTTTGGTGCTGATTTACTTTTGGTCATCGGTGCCGACATGGAAATCGGCTGGTTGCCGCCGCTGTTACAGTCAGCACGTAATAGCCGGGTGCAGCCCGGCAATCCTGGCTATCTGGATCTCTCCAGTGCCGTTGTCTTGCTGGATAAAATCAGCGGCCCGGTCTCCCGATCTATGGGCGACGTACATGCAAAAGGCAATCCCCACTATTGGTTAGACCCTCGAAATGGCCTACGCATGGCGCAGGCCATCGCCACGCGTTTGAGTGAAATGGATCCCGCCCACAAAGACGATTACCAGCGTCGACTCAATACTTTTGAGCAAATCATGGGCACCAAACTGCCACTTTGGCAGGCCGAACTGGCTCCACTCAAAGGCAAGCGGGTCATCGCCTACCACAAATCGTTTATTTATCTGGCAGATGCCTTCGGGTTTCAAATCATTGACGAGATAGAACCCATGCCCGGCATTACTCCTAGTGCTTCAACCCTGAGCACGCTCGTGGAACGAATCAAGACCGAGCACATTGGCTTACTCATCATGGAACCCTATTACGAGCGCCGCTCGGCAAACTATCTAAACGAACAAACGGCTATTCGCATGGTGGTACTGCCCCAATCGGTGGGGGCTCAGACTGATATCAACACGTATTTTGATTTATTTGATGCCATCGTGGCGACACTGAACAAGGTGGAGGATTAACCAAGATGGAACCCTGGTTAATCCTGTTACCCGCATTTGTCATGAGTGCCTTAATGATACTGACACATACTTATTTGGGTCTGCATGTATTGGCGCGCGGCATTATCTTCGTTGACCTGGCGCTGGCTCAAATGGCCGCTCTGGGAATGAGCCTGGCCTTTATGTTGGGAGAGGAGCCGCATGGTTTAAACGCACAACTTTATGCCTTCGGCGCCACCCTGGTCACGGCAATTGCTTTTGCCGGGTTACGCCATCTTCCCGGAAAAACCACGCGCGAGATCATCATTGGCTGTGTTTATGTGGTGGCTACCGCGCTTTCCGTTGTTATCCTCAGCCGTTCGAGCCAGGGCATGGAGGAGCTCAGCACCTTGTTTAATGGCAATATTTTATGGATACGTTGGCAGGAAATTGCCGTGGTGGCGATGATTTATCTGGCCTTGGCTATGTTGCACGGGATTTATCACAAACAGTTTTACACTTTATCGTTCTCAACAGAGGAAGCCCGCTCACGCTCACCTGGTTTTCTGTGGGAATTTCTGTTCTTTGCCTCGTTCGCCATTGTGATTACTATCGCGGTGAATGTTGCAGGCGTGTTGCTGGTATTTGCTTTCCTGATCATCCCCGCGTTCAGTGCATCGCTCGTTGTGCATTCATTCATCGCTCGTTTGTTGTTGGGGTGGTGTCTTGGTTTATTGGGCGCAATCGCTGGACTGTGCTTATCCTTCAGCGCTGATTTACCTGTCGGTGCTACGGTGGTCTCGGTACTGGGCTTGTTGCCACTCATTGCAGCGGCTCTGGGGGCCTGTTCACGATCTTGATCAAGGGATACGGCACAAGGCGGAAGTGGGCGAAAAAGCGGAGTGTATGCATAGTACATCGTAGTACATGAGTACATGAGTACATGAGTATTTTGAACTCGTTTCCAACGCCGCGATGTGCCCTTCAGCGAGACCAGCGATGCAAATGAATAGCTCCATGTAAAACCAAGCAATATAAGGACGCAGCACGCAGGAATAGAGCGAATATTGAAACTAACGACAGACTTGCGCAGTGAAGA
>Ga0073915_10000052_pt1 | contig 14080 bp, 17 predicted proteins | sample GWRWT2_30Apr14_FD_71480 | JGI IMG/M metagenome (GOLD analysis project Ga0073915, IMG submission 71480) | Sand microcosm microbial communities from a hyporheic zone in Columbia River, Washington, USA - GW-RW T2_30-Apr-14 | ecosystem: Engineered > Artificial ecosystem > Sand microcosm >... | reverse complement strand
ATGATCCGGCACTATGAAAGCGTGGGGCTCTTCCCCGGCGCTTTGCGAACCGATGCAGGTTACCGCCAGTACACCGACAAGGAGGTCGGCACCTTGCGCTTCATTCGGCAAGCCAGAGACCTCGGGTTCTCGCTGGATCAGATCCGCGAACTGCTGGGACTATGGCAAGACCGTCGACGCCCAAGCCGCCAGGTGAAGGCGCTGGCCCAGGCCCATCTGCAGGAGTTAAATCAGAAGCTCCAGGAATTGCTTGCCATGAAGGCCACCCTCGAACACCTCGTTCATTGCTGCCATGGTGATGACAGACCGGACTGCCCGATCCTCGATATCCTGGCAACCCCACATGCCCAAAGCGAAACGAAGCCCGCGCGGAGCGGGCTGCGGTCAGGTCGGCAAAGTTGACCTGGACGATGTGGGCAAGCAGCGCCTCATCCAATCAATCCAGGTGTCCTTCGCTGATCAGGCTGCCAAGCCTTGCCACCTCGTTGCTGCTCGCAACTATCTTCTTCCCGTCGACGGTTTCTAACGTTTCACCTTTTTTCATGTAAACGGCTTTCCCATACTTACTTTCCTTCGCCATTTTTCCATCCTTGAAAAGGTAAAGCGTGCCACCATCTTTCAGTTGATGCGTAGCAGCGGCCTGATTTTTTGCCGCATCACCAGCATAAACAGATCCGACAAATCCAATCAAGGCGACAAGCGTGATCAACGAGGTAGAATTTTTCATGGTGTTTCCTCTTGGAAATTTGCAAAGATGTGGCCTTCGAATAAAATATACAAGACCACAACATGCAATTTAACCGCCATCACCTTACAAAGACATGACGTCGCGATGACTAATTTGACAGCATCTCGTCAATATTAAAACGTCTTGAAAACTCATCCGTCATTCTTGAAATAATGTACTTGTCATAGACCCTTGCCAATTGCGCATCATTGCCGCCCAAACGGATGTTCTTTTTGAACAAGGCAGTACCTCTGGACCCAGGTATATCTGGCCTGCGTGAGGGAACATTTAAAACTTGTCTGACACGAAATCCGGAGCGCACAGCACACGCGTTAACCCAAACATCATCCGCATCAGGACACGTCGCCCGGTAACCGAGTCCGACTCGCTTGAGCAGAAGCAGAAAATCAGGTGGGTAAAGTACGCCACCTACCCCAGTGGAGAAATTAAGATGGGAGGGGGCACTGCTATTGCAAAGCGGACATGCGATGTAGGGCATCAATGCATCGCCATTCGTTAAGACAGACCGAGCGCGCAAACAATGAATAACGGCCTTATCGCTCAACCAGGCATCAAAAAGATGCTTGAAAGCAAGATGTTCGTAAAAAACATCGTCGTCAATGGTGATCAAAGGTCGAACGAAAGAGGCATTCATCTGCAGATAAGGTTGCAGCTTTTTGTGAGGCCCATCGTTTTCGCAGGTTATCACCTCCAATCCACGATGACACAAACGCGTCAACGATTTCGGCAATCGCCCCGGCCAATCTTCCCGAGACAAGAACAGAATGACTCTTCTGGGCTTAATTCCGCTGCACGCAGATTCGATCGCCAAATGAACCCTGTTGACACGATCTCCGTGTGAAGTGAGGGACACATCAAACGCTGAGCTCTCGTCCACCAATTTTTCTTTCGAGAACCAGTTTTTCAATGCATACCGAAGAAAAAGAAGATAGCTCTTCACCACAGCCCCAAAATAAAAAGCATCCCCAAATCAGGCCAAACACCATCTTCAGCAGAGTGGGCACTGAATTGGACTATGGGCGATCCTCTAACCAATCAACCGATCAGATAAATTGCCCAAGCAAAGCCTGATTGAATCGATCTCGGAAAAACACCACCGAGCAAAGACAGTCAACACCAACTCAACAAGCCTGGCGCCTAACGTGATTTAACACTTTCGTCAGGGCGCATTTTTTATTTCCGTCACGATCATCTTCCCACCCTCGCTGAGGACCATGAATTTCACCTGATCACCAGGCTTGAGATTGGACAAGATGCTCTTGTCTTTGGCGGTAAACACCATGGTCATGCCTGGCATGTCCAGGTGCTTGATGTCACCATGCTTGATGGTGACTTTGCCGTTGGTCTGATCAATTTTCTTGATCTCGCCGTCGGTCATTGCGGGAGCCTGCGCGGACTCCATCTTCGAATGGTCCATGGCAGCTTGAGCGAATGAAGCAAGTGGAGAAGCGATGCCGATGGCACAAGCCGATACGGCTAAAAATTTAGCAATGACGTTCATTGTTGACCTCATGAATAAGAGTTAAAAACCAGAACCGATCCGTCTTTGCGGATCAGCAGCACTTGGTATGGATCGCGGTGACCATCAAAGTCAGGCCCATCCATCCCAGGAGATCCGACAGGCATGCCAGGCACAGCCAAACCCAGGGCATGTGGCCTGTCTTTGAGCAACCGGCGGATATCGCGCGCAGGGACGTGCCCCTCGATCACATAGCCGGACACCACAGCCGTGTGACAGGATGCCTGCCGCTCCGGCATCCCAAGGGTGGCACGCGCGGCCTTGTTGCCCTCATCCACCACGGTGACGACGAAGCCATTGTGCTCAAGGTGCGAGACCCACAGCTTGCAACAGCCGCAGTTGGGATCTTTCCACACCTTGATTGGTGTTCGCTCCGCAGTCTCTGAGGCCGCCCAAATCGTCGGCGTACATGCCAATGACAAGGCCGCCATCAGCACTTTGCGCCTAGAGCGCAATGGAGATACAGATTGGTCTCGCATGATCATTTCTTCGAAACCTGGACCTTGCCCTTCATGCCCGCCTCGTAGTGACCAGGAACCAAGCATGCGAAATTCACTGTCCCGGCTTTAGTGAACTGCCAGACGATTTCACCTTGCTGCCCAGGCGCAATGGTCACCTTGTTGGGCTCGTCGTGCTCCATGTTCGGGAACTTCTTCATCACCTCCAAATGCTCCAAAAGTTCCTTTTCGGTCCCCAGGTTCATCTCGTGCTTGATCTGGCCTGCGTTTCTGACGACGAAGCGCACTGTTTCGCCCTGCTTGACTTGAATCGATGCAGGTTCAAATCGCATCTTGTCGCTCATCGAAACCTTGATCGTTCTGGTGACTTTCGATGCCCGACCAGGCTTGCCAATGGCGGTTTCTTCAGCGGCCTGGGTTCCTGCACCATGGTCATGCGCATGGTCTCCCCCAGCAAATGCGGAAGCGGACAGCGTCAAGCAAGTTGCAGCAATGAAGTGGGTGGCGAATCGACGTTTGTTCATCATGAAAAATCCGTATCAAGAGGTTGAGAATCAGTGATCGCTGTGAGACGTCGGCTTGCGGGCTCGCACCTCGACAGCCTTGTCAGGCTTCTTGGCCCGGGGCATAGATTGCCCACCTTCAGACTTGAATCTGGCAGGCTCACTCAAGGGGCCGGTATATTCATGTGCCACGGTGCCTGCAGGATGCTTGAACCAACCAGGGTCCTTGTAATCGCCATGCTTTTGGTTCTTGCGAACCTTGAGCACACTGAACATGCCGCCCATCTCGACCGAGCCAAAAGGCCCTTCGCCAGTCATCATGGGTACCGTGTTGTCAGGTATCGGCATTTCCATCTCGGTCATGTCGGCCATCCCACGCTCGCCCATGACCATGTACTCAGGCAAAAGGCCCTTGATCTTTTTGGCAACGCCACGGTGATCCACACCAATCAGATTTGGAACGTCATGCCCCATGGCGTTCATGGTGTGATGGCTCTTGTGGCAGTGAAAAGCCCAGTCCCCCTCCTCATCGGCCAAAAACTCGATCTGCCGCATTTGCCCAACGGCAACGTCGGTGGTCACCTCGTACCAGCGAGTGCTCTTCGGCGTCGGGCCACCATCGGTGCCTGTCACCAAGAATTCATGTCCATGCAAATGGATGGGGTGGTTCGTCATCGTGAGATTGCCAACCCGGATGCGCACTTTGTCGTTAAGTCGAACGTTGAGCGAGTCGACCCCGGGAAAGATGCGGCTGTTCCACGCCCACAGATTGAATTCAAGCATGGTCGTCGTCTTGGGGGTGTAACTGCCCGGATCGATGTCAAAAGCATTGAGCAAGAAGCAGAAGTCTCTGTTGACCTCATCGATCAACGGGTTCTTGTTCTTCGGGTGCGTGACCCAAAACCCCATCATGCCCATGGCCATCTGGGTCATTTCATCGGCATGGGGGTGATACATGAACGTTCCTGGACGACGTGCCACGAACTCGTATACGTAGGTCTTCCCCACAGGAATGGCGGGCTGATTCAAACCGGCCACACCGTCCATGCCGTTGGGCAGCCGCTGTCCATGCCAATGGATGCTCGTGTGCTCAGGCAACCGATTGGTGACATAAAGCCGAACACGGTCGCCTTCAACCACCTCAATGGTGGGCCCCGGGCTTTGCCCGTTGTACCCCCACAGGTGCGCCTTGAAGCCTGGCGCCATCTCTCTCACCACTGGCTCGGCAACCAAATGGAACTCCTTGACGCCTTGGTTCATCCGCCAAGGCAAAGTCCAGCCATTCAAGGTCACCACAGGGTTGTAAGAACGCCCTGTTTCAGGAACGAGAGGAGCCATGGTGTCCGAACTGGTCTGAATCACCGGCTCAGGCAATGCGGCCATGGCCACACGGCTGACGGCACTGGCTGCCACGGCACCACCCGCAATGCCAGCCATTCTGAAAAAATCTCTTCTTGACGACATCTTTGTTCCTTTGATCAGTGGCCGCCACCGGCGCTGGGAGCTGCGCCGCCGACGGACAAGGTGGTACTGGTGGGGCGCCCGATCAGAGATGCCTGCATCGCGGCGTCGGCCAACCAGAACTGTTGTTCAGCATCAATGGCAGCAATAACCGTTTCCACTTGATCCCGGTAGTCGGCCAGCAGCTCGAATACACCGATGAGCATGCCGTTGTAGCGAAGCTGGTTCTCATCCGAGATGACTTTGCGCAGAGGCAGAACCTCGTCTCTGTAATGCCTGGCGACGTCGTGAGCAGCTCGATATGCCGAATAGCTCTCTCGCAAATTGGAGCCTGCTGAGCGAGTGACAGCTTCAAGCTGATTGGCTGCCGCCAAAGTTCGCGCATTGAAGGCGTCGCGCTGCATGCCACCCCAGTCAAAAATTGGCAGCCGCAAGGCCAACTCATAACCTCTGGCGGAAGAACTTGTTCCCGCTGCGTTATCAAATTTGGTGTTCCTGCGCGCGGTCAACTCGATGTCGGTAAACGAGTTCACCAGTTCAAGACCCTGAGCCTTGGCATACGCATCGAAATTACTCTGGGCCAAGCGAATGTCCAGTCGGGATTGAGACGCCTGCGCACTGAATGCCTTCGGATTCACTGGTTCCTTGGGCAGGTCGGGGAGACGATCTGGAAGCCTCAACTGATCGACTTGGGCATCGTTCAAACCAAGCAGACGCACCAACTCCTCTCTGGCCGCCGTATTCAGATGGCTTGCAGAGGCCAGCCTGGTTGCTGCATCGGCATAGAAGGCCTGCTGCCTGGCGCGCGAAACACGGTTGAAGTTGCCGACCGCTTGCATGCGCTGCGCCAGTTCTGCGCTTGCTTGCGATGCCTCATAGACTTGTTCGGCGTACTTGAGCGTCTGTTGAGCGGCCACGGCACGGACCCATGCCTGGCGGACCAAGGTCACTTGGTCCACAACGTCTGCAGCCAGCTTTACCTGTGCTTGTTCAATTCGTCGGCTGGCAGCACTCTGTCGCCAAGGTAGAGAGATGAGATCAAGCAAGCCAAAGGACAAAGCGCGCCCCAACTCCAGCTCATCGCCAGCGCGCAAGCGCTCAAAACTGAACACCGGATTGGCGATGCGGCCTGACTGAGCCGTCCGAGCTGCTTCAGCCCAACTCTGCGCCAGCAGGGCTTGCATGGAAGGACTATTGACCAACGCCAACTCCACTGCTTGCGACTGGCTCAAAGGCTTTTCCAACAGAGAGTGGGCTCGTCCGCGGAGCTTTGTCTTTTCAGAATCGTTCGTCGCCAGCGACAGATTCCCCTGCGTGAAGCCCGAGGTTTCGTCGTTGATGCGCTTGACCGATTGACCAATGTCGATGCTCGCACAACCCGAGAGAACACCCAAACCGATCGCAGCGACACCCGCTCTCAGCGGTACTCGATTGAACAGCCTTTTCATCGACGGCTCTCCCCATGACCTGCGTGCGGATCATCGCGTTCAGACTCGCTGCTCGGTTTGATGTTGGGACCACCACGCGACTCTCGTGCGTAAGCTCGCCAACCACCAATGCGACCGACCAAGTCGTTGGACTCTTTCCAGGCCGCGAGAACCGGATCGGAAAAGCCCTGGTAGCTGCCAATAGGGGATCGGTAGGTCACCTTGAATTCAGGTGGCGCGATTGGTTCAGCACTGGCAGGCTGCTGGGCTTGGGTCAGCCCCCCCATGGCTAACAGCACCAGACCCAGTGCGGGGCGAACAACATAGGACGATTGGGCCAATAGCATGTCTTCCTCTTGGCAAGCTGTGATTTCAAGCTGCCATTGTGCTCAGGTCAGCCTGTCGAGAACCTGTTTCGCAGATGACAGTTTTGTCATCTGCGAAACGCACGTCAGAATGGCGGCAAACTCATGCGCTGGCAGGAACTGGAGATCACCGTGCGCATCTTGATCGTAGAAGACGAACCAAAGACCGGGGAGTACCTGCGCCAAGGGCTCAGCGAAGCAGGGTTTGTTGTCGATCTGGCGACCAACGGCCCCGACGGGATTCACCTCGCCAAACACGGTGCGCACGATCTGGTGATCCTGGACGTCATGCTGCCAGGTCTCAACGGGTGGCAAGTGCTGAGCACCTTGCGTCAGCAGGGCCTGGAAATGCCTGTCTTATTTTTGACAGCCCGCGATCAAGTCGAGGATCGTGTCAAAGGGCTGGAGTTGGGCGCCGATGATTACCTCATCAAACCGTTCTCGTTCGCGGAGTTGCTGGCGCGGGTTCGAATCATCCTGCGCAGGGGGCGGCAGCATGGTGACGGCCCAACGTTGTGCGTTGCTGATCTTGAGATGGATCTCTTGCGACGACGCGTGACCAGAGGTGGCGTGAGGATCGACTTGACGGCCAAAGAGTTCGGTCTTCTGGAGCTACTGATGCGGCGACAAGGTGAGGTGCTGCCGCGTTCTCTCATCGCATCGCAAGTGTGGGACATGAACTTCGACAGCGATACAAACGTGATCGAGGTGGCCATTCGGCGGCTGAGGGTCAAAATCGACGAAGGCCAAAACATCAAGTTGATTCAAACAGTACGAGGAATGGGGTACGTTCTCGAAGAGCCTGGAAGGTCTGCACAGTGAAGATCGAACGACTGAAGGCGTTGTCACTGACCGCTCGCTTGACATTGTTCTTCACCTTGACGTCCGTGTGCATTGTGCTGGGCTTGGGCAGCCTGCTTATGTACGCTGCAGACCAGCATTTCATCGATTTGGACCGCTTCACCCTCAGTGACAAGCAACTCCTCATCAAGGACATCCTAACGAAGTCGCGCTCTCAAGATGACGCCCGCAAAAGATTGAGCGAGGCCTTGAATCACCACCACGGCATGTACATCTCTGCCAAAGGCATTGACGGATCAACACTCTATAGTTCAGACCGGTTTTCTCCGCCTGGGCAAGTGGCGCCGGGGCTGAGCCAGCCTGACGAGCAGGTGATTCAAAGGTGGCAGAGTCAAGGGCGGGAATACCGGGCGCTTCGCATGCAGCAAAGCCCTGGATACGACCCCACCAACGCCCTTGACGTTGTTGTGGCCATTGACACGAAACACCACGACGAATTCATCGCCCAACTCGGCCGAACCTTGGCGATTTACACGGTACTTGCGATGATCGCCAGCGGCATGTTCAGTTGGTTTGCTGCCCACCAGGGTCTTGCTCCGTTGAGGGCGATGAAATCGCGTGCTGCGACAGTTTCCGGGAGGCAACTTGACGAGCGGATGCCTGTCGGCTCAGTTCCCATTGAGATGGCCGATCTGGCAAAGGAACTCAACAGCATGTTGGACAGGCTGCAAAGTGATTTTCAGCGTTTGTCAGATTTCTCCTCCGATCTGGCGCATGAACTGCGCACACCTATCAGCAACTTGATGACGCAAACACAGGTTGTCCTGTCATCGCAACGTGACACGGAGACCTATCGAGATACCCTGGCATCTAACGTCGAGGAGTTTCAGCGCTTGGCCAGAATGGTGTCAGACATGCTTTTTCTGGCCAAGACTGAACGCAGCTTTGCCATACCTCAAAAGGAGCATTTTCAAGCGTCATCAGAAATCCAGAAACTCGTAGAGTTTTACGATGCCGTCGCGGAAGAAAAATCCATCCGCATCAACCTTGTGGGCGATGATCTGATCACAGGTGACAGGCTGATGTTCAGGAGGGCCGTCAGCAATCTGCTGTCAAATGCCCTTCGCCACACACCGAGCAGCGGAGACGTTTGCATCTCCGTGCGAAAAGCAGAGCCCTATATCGAGGTGGCTGTTGCCAATTCGGGCGAAGACATCGACCCCAAGGTTTTACCAAGGTTGTTCGATCGATTCTTCCGTGCAGACCCCGCTCGGGCTCACCCATCCAGCGACGGCGCAGGACTGGGTCTGTCCATCACCCGTGCGATTGTCGAAGCCCACAGCGGAAAAGTCGCCGTCACCTCAAAGCATGGGCGCACCTGCTTCACGCTGAGTTTCCCGGTGGGCGACAGGTCGAACCCGTCCCATGCCTGACATGCCCCTTCCGTTGTAGGTTGGCATCCACGAGCCCGGCGCCACGCAATGCGCCCCGTCTGCCATTGATCTGGATCAAGCTGGCTGGCGTAAATGACCTCAATGACACCAAGATAACAAACCTGTAATCTCTGGCTCACCTGCATGACAGGTGCTGCCACTAAGCTGAACTCACCACAACCATTCGCCTAGCGAATACTGGAGTCAGCATGATCGTGAACCACCGCAATTTCTCTGCCGCCGCCCTGGTGATTTTGGCATTGAACGGAATGGCCTTTGCACAATCAAAGGCGGAAGATCACTCGGCACATCACCCTGCGGCATCGGCCTCCGCCGCGTCGATGGTGGCCCCAAGCGCAGCGACTTCGCCTGCTATGGGCGCATCAAAGGGCATGCATGCCCACATGGAAAAGCACCACGCCGATATGCAGCGGATCATGAAGATCCGAGACTTCAAGAAGCGCCAGGGCGCCATGAATGAGCACATGAAAGCCATGAAGGAAGGCGACTGTCCAATGATGAAGGACGGCATGGGCATGGGCCCCGCATCCGGCACAAAAAAGTAACTCTCACGTAAACACTCGAAATACACGGAGCGCAAATGACAAACGTACACCACCCTCACCAAAGCAGCACTGGACGCCCATCGTTTCTGAGGTCCCCGGTCGGCGTAGCGTTGATCATGGTTGGCGTCATTTTGGCGTTCTTCGTATTGCGAGAGCACTGGTCGCATGTCGTGGGCAAACTGCCGTATCTGCTGTTATTGGCATGCCCACTGATGCATCTGTTCGGACATGGACATGGCGGTCACGGAGGGCAAAAGCATGGGTCTGGCACGCCACAGGACACGGCAGATTCTGGCAAAGCAACCCGATGAAGGGTATGCAACATGAGCTTGGCCTACAAGGCCCATGCTTCGATCACACCAAAGGTCCTGCCGCGCTTTTTGAAATCACAACTGGAGTGCGCCCGTGAACGAAAATCACAGCCATCGCCACTCACCCAGCGATAGCGCCGCATTGCATGGCGACGAAGTCAAGGATCCGGTTTGCGGCATGACGATCAAGCAGCAATCGGCACTGACTGAGCGCTACGCAGGCAAGATGTTCTTCTTCTGTAGCGAACACTGCAAGGCCAAGTTCCTCTCAAGCCCAGCTCGGTTCGCCTTGCCGAACGAGGGGAAGCAGGCTGGAGCAACACCTCCTCAGCTACCCGCCTCAGAGCAGCTCACAGGCGCCACCTATACCTGCCCGATGCACCCGGAGGTTCGTCAAGACCACCCGGGCAACTGCCCCAAGTGCGGCATGACCCTGGAGCCCTTGCTTCCCAGCCTCGATGACGACAACCCCGAGTTGCGTGACTTTCAGCAGCGCTTTTGGTGGACGCTGCCACTGACCGCCATGGTGTTTGTGCTGGCAATGTTCGGACACAACCTGGGGCTGATGGACATGACCGTCCAAAGCTGGGTCGAGTTGGCCCTGGCCACACCCATCGTCCTATGGGGGGGTTGGCCATTCTTCTACCGGGGCTGGCTATCGGTGGTGCATCGCAGCCCCAACATGTGGACATTGATAGGCCTGGGCACCGGTGCGGCGTACTGGTACAGCGTCGTGGCCACCGCGGCGCCGCAGGCCTTTCCTGCTTCTTTCATGGCGATGGGGCGTGTGGCGGTTTACTTTGAAGCCGCTGCAGTGATCATTTCGCTGACGCTGCTTGGGCAGTTGCTTGAACTGAAGGCGCGCTCTCAAACATCCGCGGCCATCAAATCGCTCTTGGGTTTGGCGCCCAAGACAGCCCGGAGGTTAAAGCCTGACGGGACCGAAGAAGACATCCCGTTGACCCATGTGCACGTCGGAGACCGCTTGCGCGTGAGACCCGGAGAGAAGGTTCCTGTGGACGGCGTCGTGGAGGAAGGCACGAGTGCCTTGGACGAATCCATGCTGACTGGTGAGCCCATTCCCGTGAGCAAGCGATCGGGCGACAAGGTCATAGGCGCGACGATCAATACCAACGGCGCGCTGATCATTCGCTCGGAGCGTATTGGATCGGAGACCATGCTGTCGCAGATAGTGCAGTTAGTGGCCCAGGCGCAGCGCTCCAAGGCTCCCATGCAGCGCATGGCCGATGTTGTAGCCGGTTACTTCGTGATTGCTGTGATCAGCATTGCCGTGCTGACTTTCTTCGGCTGGGGTTTCTTGGGGCCAGATCCGAGCTGGGTGTACGGCCTGATCAATGCGGTATCTGTGCTGATCATCGCCTGCCCTTGTGCGCTAGGTCTGGCAACACCCATGTCCATCATGGTGGCCACCGGAAAGGGGGCCACTCAAGGTGTCTTGTTCAGGGATGCTGCAGCCATCGAACGCATGCGTCAGGTCAACGCGTTGATCGTGGACAAGACGGGTACGCTCACAGAAGGCAAGCCAGCCTACGACCGCGCAGTGGCAGCGCCTGGCTGGGACGCCACCGAAGTATTGAGGTTGGCAGCTAGCCTCGATCAGGGTAGCGAGCATCCACTTGCCGATGCCATCGTGCGAGCAGCTCGCGAACAGGGCTTGCTCTTGGGCAAGCCGATCAATTTTGAATCTGGCACAGGCATTGGCGTACAAGGGGAGGTAGATGGCCATCGCTTGGCGCTGGGCAACACCACCCTCATGCAACAGATCGGGGCTCCCGTAGAGAAACTTGTGCCGCAGGCAGAAGCGTTGCGCGCGGAGGGCGCCAGCGTCATGTACCTGGCTGTCAATGGCCAGATTGCCGGCTTACTGGCTGTCTCTGACCCCATCAAATCAAGCACTCCTGAGGCACTGACCGTCCTTAGGGAGGCAGGTATTCGGATAGTGATGGCCACAGGCGACGGACAGACCACAGCAAAAGCGGTCGGCGCAAGGTTGGGTATCGATGAGGTTCATGGCGAGGTCAAGCCCGCAGACAAACTCTTGCTGGTCGAGCGCCTGCAGAAAGAGGGGTGCGTGGTGGCCATGGCGGGCGACGGTATCAACGATGCACCCGCGCTCGCTCGCGCGGATGTGGGTGTCGCGATGGGAACGGGTACAGATGTGGCCATGAACAGCGCCCAGATCACCCTGGTCAAAGGCGACCTTAGAGGGATTGCCACGGCGCGCATGCTATCCATGGCGACCGTGGCCAACATGAAGCAAAACCTGGCTTTCGCGTTCTTCTACAACGCCTTGGGCATTCCCATCGCAGCGGGTTTGCTGTATCCCCTGACCGGGTGGCTACTGTCCCCATTGATTGCGGCTCTGGCCATGAGTCTGAGCTCCGTGTCGGTGATTGGCAATGCCCTGCGGCTACAGCGCTTCAAGAAAAAGTGACGTACTTGAAATCCTGGTCTACCTGCCTGCGCTGGTACTCCAGCAGGGCAAGTCCATGTGGCTCCTGCTGCCTGCTGCGACAGCGCTGAGTTTGTTCTCCGTGGCTGCCGACGCTGCACCCCACGGCGGCCGGGCGTACCTACGCGGTCTGTGGTGGTGTCTACATTTTTGGGGCCTTGGCGTGACTGTGGCAAGTGGATGGCATCACCCCAAGCCGCTGGGACAGCGGTCTGGGCCTGCATGGCGCTGGCAGGGAAGGCCTTCATTGCGTTTCAGCCAACGTCGTCCTGACCTCAGTGGCCGTGTCGATGGTGCGCATCCGGGAAATGCGCGTGGCTGTGGCTCATAGGCAAATGGCGATGAAGGTGCTTGTGCGGCACACCCAGCACGACAGGGCCAGCGTGCTCATGTTGATGGTGCGCATCGTGAACGTGCTCATGCGCGTGTTCCAGGGCCTCATGCGAATGCTCGTGAGCATGGTCCTCCGACAAGTGCAGCCAGACACCCCAAGCCATCAAGGCCGCGGCGACCAGCAACTGAACCGTGACAGGCTCGTGGAGAAGCAGCACAGACACCAGCGCGCCAAAGAACGGTGCAACGGAAAAGTAGGCCCCTGTGCGCGACGCACCCAGATGCCGCAGCGCCAGGACGAACAAGGTCAGGCTGGCGCCGTAGCTGAGAAACCCGAGTAAGCCCGCAGACAAAGTGGTCTCCCAACCGGGCCACCCCGCGCCCAGCGCCACGGCCAAAACCAGATTGCTGCTGCCTGCGCTCAATCCTTTGGCCATGGCAATGAAGCCGGCGTCGTTCAAGGCGACTTTGCGCGTCAGGTTGTTGTCCACCGCCCAGCCCAAACATGCCCCCAGCACCGCCAAAGATGGCCAGAGTGTCGAAGTGGCTACGTGCTCAGCAGCACCTGGCCAACTCAGCACCAAGGCACCGGCCACGATGGCAGCCATGCCCAGCACGATGCGTCGGTCCACGTTCTCCTTGAACACCACCCAGGCCAGCACGGCAGTCAGCACACTCTCCGCATTGAGCAGCAAGGACGATTGAGACGCGGACATGCCCGCAAGCCCGGTCATCAACAAGACAGGCGCTGCGATGCCGCCCGTCACGATGGCGCCTGCCAACCACCCCCATTCGCGCCAGGCCAGGGTCACCGGAGGTACACGCTGGATGCGACGCACCACCCACAAACCCATTCCGGAACCCAGGTACAACAGCGCCGCCAGCAGCCATGGGCTGGTCTGAGCGAGCAGAACCTTAGCAAGCGGCGCGCTCACACCGAACAACAATGCGGCCAACAACGCGGACATCACGCCGACATGTCGATGAGAGAGCAACTTTTGGATCATGGGTGAGCAGGTTCAGGCAGGAAGGAAGGATGTCGTGACTCAAGGGCCTTTGCTTCCAGAGTTTATTTTCTAAGCGCCAGACGGCAGTCGGTGATGCTGACCTCAACCCAATCGCCCACCTCGACATCGACATCATTGGGTATCGCCACGATGCGCTTTGCCCTCAGGTTGGGATTGCCGCCATAGCTATAGGAAGCCACGGCAAACCGGGTTTTGCCCGCCTCAGCACCCAATGCCATTCGGCAATCTTCCTTGCTTGATCGCACCGCCAACTGATCCTTTTCGATGGCCACAACCTGCGCTCGCCGCCAACCTTGCGAGTAGGCGTTGCTCGATACCTGCGGCCCCGTCGTGCAGGCGGTGGTCAAGGCCGCAAACACAACGACCAGTGCTATTTTCAGTTTCAGCATGATGAACTCCTTTGGGTTGAGGCAATCAGTTCGCAGGGGAAAAATCATCTGTGCGATGCGTCCATCGGTAGAGCAGCGGCAGCACGAACAGGGTCAATACAGTCGATGACAGGATGCCGCCGATGACCACGGTGGCCAACGGCCGCTGCACCTCGGCGCCCGTGCCAATGGCTACCGCCATAGGCACAAAGCCCAGGCTGGCCACCAGCGCGGTCATGAGCACAGGCCTCAGGCGTGTCAGGGCCCCTTCTCTGATCGCTGGCTC
>Ga0073915_10000050_pt1 | contig 14129 bp, 15 predicted proteins | sample GWRWT2_30Apr14_FD_71480 | JGI IMG/M metagenome (GOLD analysis project Ga0073915, IMG submission 71480) | Sand microcosm microbial communities from a hyporheic zone in Columbia River, Washington, USA - GW-RW T2_30-Apr-14 | ecosystem: Engineered > Artificial ecosystem > Sand microcosm >... | reverse complement strand
GCCCCGCGCCTGCCGTGACCACACCGACGCCGGTGCAGAACACGCCCACCGTGGCCGCGACGTCCGCCGCCAGCACGGCGCCATCCACGGAACTGGCGGTACCGCCACCCCCCAAGACTTTGCCATCGTCTGCGGTGCGTTTTCTGATCAAGCCTCAACCGGTTTACTCGACCGCGTCGCTGGAGTTGGGCGAATCTGGAACCGTGACCATGCTGATCCTGGTGGACGAAAACGGCCGGGCCAAAGAGGTCAAGGTGACCAAATCGTCGGGCTATCCAAGGCTGGACCGCGCGGCCGTGGCTGCGGAAAACGCAGCTCGTTTTCAGCCTTATCTTGAAGCGGGTGTGCCACGCAGTGTCTGGGTACCCCACAGCATTACTTTCAATCTCGAAGAGCGTTGACCGACCATGAACGAAACCACCACCCCCGTCACCACCACCGCCATGGTTGAGGCCAGTAACCCCGTGGAGGCCATGGGCTTCGGGCACTTCATCAAGAACACCGATGTCGTCGGGCAAGGCCTGTTCGTGATCCTGGTGGTCATGTCCCTGCTGTCCTGGGCCTTGATCATCACCAAGGGCGTGGGCCTGATCCTGCGTCAACGTCGCAGCAAGACCTTCCTGAACTTTTTCTGGAACGCCACCTCGCTGGAATCGGTTCAGCATGAGATCACCGCGCACGGTGTGAGCGAGCCCTTTGCCCACCTCACCTCGCATGCCATGCACGCCCAGGCTCACCACGCGCGCTATGGCGCGGCCAAGCTGGAAGAAGCCGGCTCGGCCCAGGATTTCCTGACCCGCACCATCAAGAAGGTGCTGGACGAAGAAACCATGCGCCTGGAAAGCGGCCTGGCCGTGTTGGCCACCATCGGTGCCACGGCCCCCTTCGTGGGCTTGTTCGGCACCGTCTGGGGCGTGTACCACGCGCTGCTGGCCATCGGTGCCACGGGTGCTGGCACGCTGGACAAGGTCGCTGGCCCCGTGGGCGAGGCACTGGTCATGACCGGCGTAGGCTTGGCCGTGGCCATCCCTGCCGTCATGGGCTACAACTGGTTGACCCGCAGCAACCGCGTGTGGGGTGCCCGCCTGGACGCCTTCGCGTTCGAGCTGTTCACCTTCCTGTCCACCGGCCAGACGCTCAAGACCAATGCCAATGTGCATCCCTTGAAGACCACCACTGCAGGCAACTGAGGAGCGCACCATGGCTTTCGCCAGTTTTGACAGCAAGAGCAGCGGCGCACCGATGGCCGAGATCAACATGGTGCCGCTCATCGACGTGATGCTGGTGCTGCTGGTCATCTTCATCGTGACGGCGCCTTTGCTCAGCCACTCCGTGAAGCTGGAGCTGCCCAAGGCCAGCTCGCAGGTCGTGTCGGCCAAGGCGGAAAAGATCAACTTCTCGATCGACGCCGATGGCGTGCGCTACTGGAACGACCAGGCGCTGACCCGCGAGGAAGCCGCGCAGCGTTTCGTGATCGAGGGTCAGAAGACCACGCAGCCTGAGATTCACCTGCGTGCCGACCAGGCGGTGGCCTACAAGGCGGTCGCCGAGACTTTGGCCGATGCCTCCAAGGCCGGCCTGAGCAAGATCGGTTTCGTGACGGATCCGGAGCCCGCTGCCGCCAAGAAGTAGGCGGTGGGGGTAGGATCGGCGCCCATGGACGCGCAGACTTCTTCCCTCATTCCGCCGCAGGCTTTGGCCGGCATCAAGGTGATCGAATTGGGCCAGCTGATCGCTGGCCCTTTTGCTGGCAAAACGCTGGCTGATTTCGGGGCCGAGGTCATCAAGCTCGAGCCGCCGGCCAGCAAGGGCGGGGCCGGCGGCGACCCTTTGCGCCAGTGGCGCATGCTGCACCAGGGCACCAGCGTGTGGTGGCAGGTGCAAAGCCGCAACAAGCAAAGCGTGGTGCTGGACCTGCGCACCGACGAAGGCCGGGAGGCCGTGCGCCACCTCATCGACGAGGCCGATATCGTCATCGAAAATTTCAAACCCGGCACCATGGAAAAGTGGGGCTTGAGTTTTGACGAGCTCAGCCGCACCAACCCAGGTTTGATCATGCTGCGCATCAGTGGCTATGGCCAGACAGGGCCTTACCGCGAGCGACCCGGGTTCGCCGTGGTGGCAGAGGCCATGGGCGGCATGCGTTACCTCAACGCCGAGCCCGGCCGCGTGCCCGTGCGCGCGGGGGTCAGCTTGGGGGATACCTTGGCCGCCTTGCATGGCGTGATCGGCGTGTTGCTGGCCCTGCAGGCCCGCCATGCCAGCATCAGCGACACTGCGCCCAAGGGGCGAGGCCAGGTGGTCGACGTGGCCTTGTACGAGGCCGTCTTCAATTGCATGGAAAGCCTCTTGCCCGAGTACAGCGCCTTCGGGGCGGTGCGCCAGCCGGCGGGTTCGGCTTTGCCCGGCATCGCACCCAGCAACGCCTACCCTTGCGCCGATGGCATGGTGGTGATCGGTGGCAATGGTGATTCCATCTTCAAGCGCCTGATGATCGCCATAGGCCGCACCGACCTGTCGGTGGACACGGAACTGGCGACCAACCCGGGCCGGGTCAAACGCGTGGGCGAGATCGACGACGCCATTGGCGGCTGGACCTCGCAGCGCCCCGTCAGCGAGGTGGTGGACGTGCTCAACGCCGTCAGCGTGCCCGTGGGCCGCATCTATTCCGCGCGCGACATCGCTGAGGACCCGCACTACCAGGCGCGCGAGATGATCGTGCCCGTGACCACGCACGATGGGCTGACCGTGCAGGTGCCCGGTGTGATCCCCAAGCTGTCGGCCACACCGGGCCTGATCACGCGGCGCGCCCCGACCTTGGGCGAAGACACGGAGCGGGTGCTCGGGCCCCGGCGGTCGTGAACCCTTTGCCGCTTCCCGAGCCACCGCCGAGCCCTTGCACCAAGGTGTGCCGCATGGAAGGGTCGGTGTGCGCAGGCTGCGGCCGCACGCTGGACGAGATTGCCCGCTGGAGCGCCATGAGCCCGGATGAAAAGCTCGCGGTGCTGGCGCGCCTGGCAGCGCAAAAGGCGGCATCATAGGCCGCATGGACACCCTGGCTACCTTGCAATCGATGGGCTTGACCCTGCCCAGCCCCGCCTACATCGTTGGCGCCATCCTGTTTGGCATCCTCGGCATGGCGGCGTACTGGCATGGCAAGAAGGCACAGCGGCCTCGCACCAAGTGGTTGGGCGTGGCGCTGATGTTTTACCCCTATGCCGTGCCATCGACGTGGTTGCTGTACCTGGTAGGTCTGGCTTTGTGCGCGGGTGTGTGGTTTGATCTTGTTGGAGTCTGAATGTCTGATCCTCATCGCGCGCCTGCGCTGTCCTGGTTTGGCAAGTTGTGGTCCTGGCTGGATGCCGGTCGCCGCCTGGTCCTCAACCTGGTGTTTCTGTTGCTGATCGTGGTGGTCGTGGTGGCTCTGTTCAAAGGTCGGGGGCCGGCCTTGTCGGACAAGACGGCCCTGGTGCTGGATTTGCAAGGCGTCATCGTGGAGCAGCACACGGATGATCTGCGGGCCACGGCCATGCAGCAGCTGCGGGGGCAGGACACGCAGAAAACCCAGTTGCGCGATCTGCTGACCGTGCTGGAGGCGGCCGCCAAGGATGCCAACATCTCGCACGTGGTGCTGGTGCTGGACGAGTTCCAGGGCACGGGCCTGGCCACGCTGCGTGAGGTGGCGGCAGCGCTGGACCGTTTCAAGGCGAGCGGCAAGAAGGTGATCGCCTGGGGCAGCAGCTACGACCAGCGCCAGTACTTCCTGGCCGCGCATGCCAGCGAGGTGTTCATTCACCCCATGGGCATGGTCTTTCTGGAAGGCTTTGGCCGCTACCGCAACTATTACCGTGATGCGCTCGACAAGGTCGGCGTCAGCGTCAACCTGATCCGCGTGGGCACCTACAAGAGCGCCGCCGAGCCCTTCATCGCCAACGCGTCATCGCCCGCGGCCAAGGAGGCTGAAGCCTTTCTGTACAAGAGCTTGTGGAGCACCTACACCGACGGCGTCGAGAAAGCCCGCAAGTTGTCTGCAGGCGCGGTGATGGGCTACATCAATGGGGCGCCCGAGCAGTTGGCGGCCGTCTCGGGCGACTCGGCCAAGCTGGCGCTCCAGGCCAAGCTGGTGGACGGCATCAAGACCCGCGACGAGTTGCGCCAGCTGCTGATCCAGCGCGGTACCAAGGACGACGACCAAGCCAAAGGCTTTCGGCAGATTTCCTTCGCGGACTACCTGGCTCGCCAGCGGCCATCGTTCACCGGCGATGCCGTGGGCGTGGTCGTGGCCGAAGGTGAAATCGTGGATGGCGTGGCCCCGGCTGGGCTGGTGGGCGGGCGGTCCACCGCCGCCCTGATCCGCAAGGCGCGCGAGGACAGCAACATCAAGGCCCTGGTGCTGCGGGTCAACTCGCCGGGCGGCAGTGCGTTTGGCTCGGAGCTGGTGCGGCGCGAGCTGGAGCTGACCCGCCAGGCAGGCAAGCCGGTGGTGGTGTCGATGGGCGATCTGGCGGCCTCCGGTGGCTACTGGATGTCCATGGCCGCCGACCAGGTGATCGCTGATCCGGCCACGATCACCGGCTCCATCGGCGTGTTCGCCTTGCTGCCCACGGCCGACCAGGCCATGGACAAACTGGGCGTGCACACCGATGGCGTGCCCACTACCTGGCTGGGTGGCGCCGGTGACCCACGTCGCCCTCTGGACCCTCGCTTTGCCAGCATGGTGCAATCCAGCATCGACCACATCTACGCCGATTTCACGGCCAAGGCAGCACAGGCCCGCAAGACCACGCCTGAGAAGATCAACGAGGTCGCGCAAGGGCGGGTGTGGACCGGCGCTCAAGCCAAGGAGCGTGGGCTGGTGGACAACCTGGGCTCGTATGGCGATGCCTTGAAGGCGGCGGCGGTGCGCGCCAAATTGTCGGAAGGGTACCGTGTGACCTACCTTGAGCGCGAGCCGGGCAAGCTGGCTGGCTTGCTGCGCACCTTGGGCGGTGATGCCGCCCTGGCTTGGGCTCAGCAATTCAACGTTGCCCTGCTGCCCTTTGGCACGCCTCCCGAGATCGCGCATGACCTGCGCCGCGACCTGGGCCTGGTGACCGACATCGCCAACGGCCGCAAGCCCTTCAGCGCCAGCGCGCATTGCCTGTGCGAACCGTTCTGAGTCCTGTCTGGCGATGGTCGCTGATCGCCCTGCTCGCGGTGCCTGCGGTGTTGTGGGCCGGCGCGGTGGGCAGCCTGTGGTCGCGTCAGGAGTCCCTGCTGTTCAAGCCCGTGCCTTTGGTGCAGGACTACCAGTTTGGCCTGGCCCACACGGTGGAAGAAACGGTGCAGGTGCCCGGTGCCACTTTGCACGCCCTGCATTTGCGCCAGCCTGCGGGCACGCCCACGCGCGGCCTGGTGTTCTTCCTGCATGGCAACGCGGACAACCTCGCGAAGTGGTTCACCAGTCCCGACTTCTGGCTGAGCACGGGCTACGACGTGTTCATGCTGGATTACCGGGGTTTTGGCAAAAGCACGGGCCACATCGAGAGCGAGGAGCAGCTTCATGACGATGTGCGCCGTGCCTGGGCCCAGGTGTCGCCGGCGTATGCAGGGCTCAAACTGGTGATCTATGGGCGCTCCATGGGCACGGGCTTGGCCACGCACTTGGCCGCGCAGGTCCCGGCGGATTTGTTGGTGTTGGTGTCGCCGTACGAAAGCATCGAGCGGCTGTCGGGTGACGTTTATCCCTGGGTGCCCAGCCTGGCCTTGCGCTATCCCTTGCGCACGGACCAATGGCTGCCGAAGGTCAAGAGCAGGGTGTTCATCGTGCATGGCGAGCAGGACACCTTGATCCCCATCGCCCACGCCGAACGCCTGATGGCTTTGAACCCGCGTGCGCAGATGCTGCGTTTGCCCAACGTGGGTCACAGCGATGTGCAGCAGTCCCGGGACTACACCGAAGCGCTGGCCCACCAGTTAGGATCTTTGTGATGAGAACACTCACCCCCCTTGAAGTCCGCGTGCTGGGCGTGCTGGTTGAAAAACACCACACCGTGCCCGACAGCTACCCCTTGTCGCTCAATGCCTTGACCCTGGGCTGCAATCAGAAAACCGCGCGCGACCCGGTCATGCAGGCCACCGAAGCCCAGGTGTTGCAGGCCATTGAAGGCCTGCGTGAACTCAGCCTGGTCAACGAGGTGAGTGGCAACCGCGTGGTTCGCTTTGAGCACAACGCGGCGCGTGGCCTGGGTGTCCCCAGCCAGGCAGTGGCCTTGCTCACCTTGCTGGCCTTGCGCGGGCCCCAAACCTCGGCCGAGTTGCGCTTACACACCGAGCGCTTGCACCGCTTTGCCGATGTCTCGTCGGTGGAAGGCTTCCTGGACGAGCTGGCCGAGCGCGAGCAGCCCATGGTCGTCAAGCTGGCGCGTGCGCCCGGGGCCCGCGAGTCGCGTTGGGCGCACCTGCTGTGTGGCGAGGTGACGATGCCAGTGGCCACCATGGCCACGGGGCAGGGCGAAGAATCGGTGTTGGCGGAAGAGCTGGTGGCCTTGAAGGCCCGCCAGTCCGACATGGCTTTGGAGCTGGCCAATTTGCGCACCTTGGTGCTGCGCATGGCCGATGAGTTGGGCATGAAGCCGCAAGGCCCCGACGCCTGAGCCTGCGGCCCGCTTTGGGTTTCACCGCCAGGCCTGGGCCACCCTTTCATGGGTGGGATGGCGGTCCAGCCAGTACACCACGAACACGCAACCCAATGCGGCCAGCACGGTGCCGATGGTGAAGGTGGGGGCATAGCCCAGCAGATCGCCGGCCAGGCCACCCGCGATGCCGCCCAGGCTGCCCACCAGCACCACCACGCTGGCCAGCAGGGTGTAGTCGGTGCCAGCGTGCAAGGGGTCCGAGGCGTCCATCATCAGGGCGAACAGGGCCACCGAGGCCATGGTGCCCACCAGGCCTTCCACGATGGTGGCCGTCCACAGCAGCTCAACCCCACCCAGGCCCAGCGCTGCCGCGATGTACAGGCCAAAGCCGAAGGCCTGGGCCAAGCCGCTGAACAGCAAGGCGTGGCGGCGCCCGACCCTGAAGGTCAGCCAGCCGCCGATCACTGCGCCCAACAGGCTGGTGGCCGAGCCCACCGCCCCCTTCATGCCCGCGATGGTTTCCTTGCTCAGCCCCTGATCACTGAGGAAAGGCACGATCAGCGAGCTGACCATCTGGTCGCCAAAGCGGTAGCAGAAGATCAGGCCGGCGATGGCGGGCATGCCGGGCCTGAGCGCCCGGTGAATCCAGGCGATGGCCAGGTGCCAGCCACCCGGGCGATCAGGGCGAGCGGCCTGCGGGGGTGGCTCGCGCAAGGTGAGCACGGGCACGATCGTGATGGCCAGCATGGCGGCCATGCACAGGAACATCACACTCCAGTTGCTGCGGGCAAAGATCCACAGCAGCAAGCCGCCCCCCAGGATCATGCCCAGTCGGTAAGCGCCCACCTGGATGGCGTTGGCCAGGCCGCGTTCCTTGGCGTTCAACAGCCGCACCGCCAGGCCATCGGTGACCACATCTTGCGTGGCTGCGATGAGGTTGAAGGCGAACACGGCGCTGAACAAGGCAAAGCTGCCCAGTTGCAGGTCAAGCTGCGACAGCAGCAGGGCGGTGGCACAGGCCGCGCCTTGCAGCCCCAGCAGCCAGCCGCGCCGTGTGCCATGGTGGTCCAGCACGGGGGCCCACATGAACTTGATGGCCCAGGGCAGGGCCAGGAACTGCAGGAAGCTGATCGCGGTCAGTGACCAGCCCGCTTCGCGCAACAGCACCGGCAAGGCCAGCGTGAAGAAGCCGAAGGGCAGGCCTTGAGCCGCGTACAGGCCGGTGAGCAAGGTGAGTTGCTGAGCCCGTGTGTTCGGAGGATGCTGTGACATGGCCGGGCCTGGTTCAGCGTTGCCCGGTGGCATGAGGCCGCCACAGGTCCACAAACGCCTGGAACCACCAGGACCGCAGTCCGATCACCAGCGTGTAGGGCTTGCGCTGCGTGGCGGGTAGGCGTTGGTCGGCCAGGTGCTGCTGGGCAAAGTCTTCGGCCACGCGCTGCAGGCGTTCGGCGAAAGGCTTGGCCAGGCTGTGCCCGATCGATCCGTGCACGAGCAGCAAGAGTTCGTCATCGCCTTCAAAGCCGCCCGCGAAATACTCTTCCACCACGTGTTCGCGAAAGAAGCTCATCACTGGGCCATGGGGCCGCCAGCGGAAGGTCTTGGACACCTTGAGCCGGTAGCGGTTGAGTGGCCGCAGCTCGATGATGCCCAGCTTGTCCAGCTTGGCCAGCAGGCGGAAGCATTCGGTCTCGGTGATTTCATAAGTGGACACGATCTGCTCGAAGGTCCATTGGCTCAAACAGCAGATGGCCATCAGCAGCAGCTTGCGGTCGGCCACCACGGCTTTCTCTTGTGCCAGGGTCAGCTCGCGCTTCAAGGGCTGGGCATCGGCCACGTGGCGGGCCAGGTCGGCGAAGTCGAGTTTGAGCACGCGGCAGATGTCGTCGATGCGTGACAGCGGCATGTCGCCCTTGGCGAAGACGCGCTTGATGCTGGATTCGGCCATGCCCAGGCGTTCGCCCAGTTGGGCATAGGTGATGCCGGCGGATTTCAACTCCTGCTTCAGCGTGTTCACGAGGTCTTGGGTGGTGCTCATGGTGGCGTTGGGTATCGAAATTTGATACCAAGTATGCACGATGGCGCTACTCGGTATTGATTGATTGACCTGTAGAAGCTGAATTTACACAATCCATTCCCATGTTCAACACGCTCCCAAGGGGCCCCAAGATGACCACCACCATTCGCCGCGACACCAAATCCTGGAAGACCCAGGTCTGGATTTCTTTCGGCATCGCCGTGACCGTGTGCGCCACCGGCCTGGGCTGGTTGCCAGGTGCCGACCTGGAGCGCGCCTTCATGGTCATGGGCTATGTGTTCTGCCTGTCGGCGGTGTTCGCGCTGTCCAAGTTCGTGCGTGACAAGGAACTGCGTGGCAAGGACACGCCGATGTGGTCGGTGGTGGTGTGGTCGGGCTTTGCCTTTGCCATCGGCCTGACCGGTTGGGGCCTGTACCAGATGGACATCAACCCGACTTACAAGGCCTACCTGCTGGTGACCTGGCTGTTCCTGATCTCCAGCGCCTTCACCCTGGCCAAGATGCTGCGCGACGACCACGAAGCCGATGTGGCCGAACACAAGGAATGACCATGAAATTCTTGCAAACAACAACCCGAATCCTGGCCTTGAGTGCGGCCTTGAGCCTGGCCTCCATGGCCCAGGCCCACAACGATGCGTCGGAGGCCAGCGCGCTGTCGGCCCTGCCGGTGGCGGTGTCCGTGGCCGCGCCCTCCATGGTGCTGTCGGCCGGGGTGGTGCTGACCGTGGTCTCTGTGCAGGTGGTGGCCGGTGCCACTGTGTGGGTGGTTCAACGCGCCAGCGATGGTGCCCGCATGGTGATCCGCTGGGGCTCACAGGTTGCAGGTGTGGCCTCGGTGGCCTTGGGCACCGCCGTCACGGTGACGGCGATCAGCGCGGGCTACATCCTGTCGGCGGCGGGCCAGGCCATCGCCTTCGTGCCCAACGCCTTGGGCGCCTCGCTGCTCTACAACGAACGCATCACCGATTGATCGGAGCCCAGCATGCTCAATTTCAAAACCACCGTGGCGGCCTGGTGCCTGGCCCTGTCTTTCACGGCTCACGCGGGAAGGCCCTGCGAGGTCAAGCCCCTGACCGTGGGCGCCGTGCAAAAAGGCTTGGCCTTGGCCGAGCAAACTGTCAAGCGGTTGAACGACACCGGTGCCAAGGTCGTGGTGTTGGCCCGCGCCGGGCAGGATCTGAGCCAGTACGGTTTGCGCTACTCGCACCTGGGCCTGGCCTACCGCGATGGCGGCACCTGGCGCGTGGTGCACAAGCTCAACCAGTGCGGCACCGACCGCTCGGCCTTGTACCGCCAGGGCATCGGCGACTTCTTCATGGATGCACCCTTTGAATACGAAGCCGGTGCGGTCGTGTTGTCGCCCCAGTTGCAGGATCGCCTGTGGCCCATGCTCCAGGATGGCCAAGTCCTGCGGACCCTGCACACGCGGGCCTACAGCATGGTGGCCTATGCCTGGGCGCAGCAGTACCAGCAGAGCAACCAGTGGGCGATCGAAACCCTGGCCCTGGCGATGGAACCGCAGGCCAGCCGACGAGATCAGGCCCAGGCCTGGCTGCGCTTCAAGGGCTATGAGCCCACCGAGCTGCACTTGTCCACCTTGAGCCGCCTGGGCGCCCGCCTGACCTCGGCCAACGTCAGCTTTGACGACCACCCCGCGCAGCTGCGTTTCTCGGGCCGCATCCGCACGGTCACGGTCGATTCCGTGTTCGCCTGGCTGAACCGCTCGGGGTTGGGCGAGTCTCCCCTGCTTATCCATTGATTGACGGCCCCAAGTTTGCCTATACATTTTCGGCTGACGATACAAGTTGCGCATCCAGCATCAGTGAGAGGAACACGATCTTGAGCAAACCCCCCGGCCAAGCCACGCCTCCGAGCGGACAGTTCGCCCTCCTGGGCCAGCGCCGCTTCGCGCCATTTTTCTGGACGCAGTTCCTGGGCGCGGCCAACGACAACCTGTTCAAGTTCGCCTTCACGGTGCTGGTGACTTATCAGCTGCGCGTGTCCTGGCTGGACGCCAAGATGGCGGGCCTGGTCATCGGCGCCCTGTTCATCCTGCCCTTCGTGCTGTTTTCGGCCACGGCCGGGCAGTGGGCCGACAAGTACGACAAGGGCCGCATCATGCGGGCCATCAAGCTGCTGGAAGTGGCCATCATGGTGCTGGTGGCGTTTGGCTTCTTTGGCCAGAACGTGCCGTTGTTGCTGGGCTGTGTGTTCCTGATGGGCCTGCACTCCACCTTCTTCGGCCCCGTCAAATACGCCTACCTGCCGCAGCATCTGAGCCCGCGCGAGCTGACAGGTGGCAACGGCATGGTCGAGATGGGCACCTTCGTGGCCATCCTGCTGGGCAATGTCGGGGGTGGCCTGTTGATGAGCATCCCCGAGGTCGGCGTGCATTGGGCGGCAGGGGCTTGCCTCAGCATCGCGGTGATCGGCTGGCTGATGGCCCTGCAGATCCCGGCCTCGCCTTCGTCCGACCCGGGCTTGACACTCAACTGGAACCCAGCCACCGAAACCTGGCGCAACCTCAAGCTGGCCGCCCAGTACCCCAGCGTGTTCCGCTCGCTGTTGGGCATCTCGTGGATGTGGTTCTTTGGCGCCGTTTTCCTGGCGCAGTTTCCCTCGTTCGCGCGTGACGTGCTGGGCGGTGACGAGCAAGTGGCATCCCTGCTGCTGGTAGTGTTCTCCGTGGGCATTGCGATTGGCTCGCTCTTGTGCGAAACCTTCTCGCACCGAAGCGTTGAAATCGGCCTGGTGCCCATCGGTGCGGTGGGGATGACGGTGTTCGCCTTCGACCTGTACCTGGCCAGCCGTGGCTTGAGCCACCCCTTGGGCAGCCTGATGACCGTGGGCCAGTTCGTGGCGCAACACGACCACTGGCGCGTGATGATCGACCTGGCCATGCTGGCCTTCAGCGCGGGTTTGTACAGCGTGCCCATGTACGCCCTGATCCAGCTGCGTGCCCAGCCCAGCCACCGCGCGCGCATCATCGCGGCCAACAACATCCTCAATGCGCTGTTCATGATCGTGAGCAGCCTGATGGCGGGCGCCTTGCTCGGCGCGGGTTTCTCGATCCCCGAGGTGTTTGGGGCCACGGCCGTGCTCAACATCATCGTGGTGGGTTATGTGTTCTGGCTGATGCCCGAGTACATCGTGCGCCTGGTGATGCTGGTCGCGGCCCGCATCGTCTACCGCCTGAAGGTGCGTGGTGAAGATCACCTGCCCACCGATGGCGCCGCCATCCTGGTGTGCAACCACGTGAGCTTTGTCGATGCGGTGATCCTGGGTGTGATCAGCCCGCGCCCCATGATCTTCCTGATGGACCACCGCATCTTCAAGACACCTGGTGTGGGCTGGTTCTTCCGCGCGGTCAAGGCCATCCCCATCGCGCCACAAAAAGAAGATCCGGTGGCCTACGAGCGTGCCTTTGAACGCGCCCGCCAGGCCTTGAGCGATGGTGAATTGCTGTGCCTCTTCCCGGAAGGCGCGATCACCCGCGATGGCACTTTGCAGCCTTTCAAGGCCGGCATCATGAAGATCCTGGAGACCAACCCGGTGCCAGTGATCCCCTCGGCCTTGCACAACCTCTGGGGCTCCAGCTTCTCGCGCATCGATGGGGTGGCCATGGCCAAGCCCCTGCGGCGCGGCCTGTTCAACCACGTGGGCCTGGTGGTAGGTGAAGCCATCGCGCCCGACCAGGTCACGCCTGAAGGTTTGCAAGCCCGCGTGCAGGCCTTGCTGAACGAGCCGGCCCCTTGAAGTCCGAGCAGCCGCACCAGTTCCGGCTGCTGGGGCAGCGCCGCTTTGCGCCGTTTTTTTTCACGGTGTTCCTGGGGTCGATGAATGACAACGTCCTCAAATTTTCTGTCACGCTGCTGTTGACCTACCAACTGGCCGTGCCCTGGTTGCCGGCGAACCTGGTCGGCCCTGTCATGGGGGCCATCTTCATCGCACCGTCCTTGCTCTTGTCGGCCACGCTGGGCCAATGGGCCGACCGCTGTGACCTGGGCTGGCTGATCCGCCTGGGCAAAAGCCTGGAGGTCATCATGATGGCCCTGGCCGCCTGGGCCTTGTGGCGGCGCGATGCGCCCCTGATGTTGGCTTGCGTGTTGCTGTCGGGCGTGCACGTGGCCTTGTTCTCCACCGTGCGCTACGCCTACATCCCCCAGCACCTGCGCTTGCATGAACTGACCGGTGGCAATGGGCTGCTGGAGATGGGCATCTTCCTGGCCATCCTCATGGGCACCTTGGTGGGCGGTCTGCTGGTGGCGCCCGAGCTCAGCGGCACCTGGATCGTTGGCTTGGCGGTGGTGCTGATGAGCGTGCTGGGTCGCATCACATCGCATTGGATTCCGAGCACGCCTGCGGTTGATCCCGGTCTGAAAATTCACTGGAACCCGGTGGCCGAGACCTGGCGCAACCTGAAGCGTTGCCATGAAGACCCGCTGGTGTTCGCCTCCATGCTGGGCATCTCCTGGATGTGGTTCTTTGGGGCGGGGTTCCTGGCCCTGTTCCCGATCCTGAGCAAAGACGTGTTGAATGGCCAGGAAGGGGTGGCGTCCTTCTTGTTGGTGTTGACCTCGCTGGGCATTGGCGGTGGTGCCTTGATGTGCGAGCGCTTGTCCCGGGGGCGGGTGGAGCTGGGCTTGGTGCCTTTGGGGGCCTTGGGCATGGCCGTGTTTGCCATTGAGATGTCGTTGGCTGTTCATGCGCTGGAGCAGGCCAGGTCCTTGAGTGTTCGCCCCGCCTGGACCGCGATGCAGTTCGTGGCCCATCCCGCGCATTGGCGCTTTCTGGTGGATTTGGTGCTGATGGCGCTGTCGGTGGGGCTGTTCAGTGTGTCCTTGTACGCGCAGATTCAGGCCCGTGCCGAGCCCAGTCACCGGGCCCGCATCATCGCGGCCAACAACATCCTGAATGCCTTGTTCATCCTCTTGAGCGCCGTGCTGGTCGGCGGTTTGAGCGCTGCGGGGCTGAGCATGGGGCAGTTGTTCGCGGTCCAGGCCGGGGTGCACATCGTGGTGTGTGGCTTGGCGTTCGCATGGCAGCCGATTTTCGTCCGGCGCTCGGTGATCCTGATCAGGCAATGGCTTGGGTCACAATCGTAGCCATTCGCATCAACTCTTCAAAAATCATGGGAAGCTTCCTGTCGCGCTCGGTCCTGGCCCGTGTGGTGCCGTTTGTGTTGTTCATGGTGATGCTGGCCTTGCGCGGCCAAGTGCCCGCCGACGGCAGTTGGGGCATCGATCCACGCTGGGTCTATGGCTTGTGTGTGCTGGTGGTCACTGGCAGCCTGTTGTTCTTCTGGCGCGACTACCAGGAGTTGGCGCGCGGCACCGTGCCGGCGGCCAAGGAGTTGGGGCTGGCGGTGATCGTCGGTGTGGTGGTGTTCATGCTGTGGATCAATCTGGCCCAGCCCTGGATGATGTTGGGCGAGGCCACCGCCAGTTTCCGCCCTGTGGACAGCGAGGGGCGCA
>Ga0073915_10000049_pt1 | contig 14166 bp, 11 predicted proteins | sample GWRWT2_30Apr14_FD_71480 | JGI IMG/M metagenome (GOLD analysis project Ga0073915, IMG submission 71480) | Sand microcosm microbial communities from a hyporheic zone in Columbia River, Washington, USA - GW-RW T2_30-Apr-14 | ecosystem: Engineered > Artificial ecosystem > Sand microcosm >... | reverse complement strand
TCGGCCTCGATCAGGCCACTGCGCGCGCCCTTGGGCAGGTCGATCTGGCTGACGTCGCCGGTGACCACGGCCTTGGTGCCAAAGCCGATGCGCGTCAAAAACATCTTCATCTGCTCGGGCGTGGTGTTCTGGGCTTCGTCCAGGATGACGAAGGCGTGGCTGAGCGTGCGCCCGCGCATGAAGGCCAGCGGGGCCACTTCGATCTGGCCTTTCTCAAAGGCCTTGGTGACGCGGTCAAAACCCATCAGGTCATACAGCGCGTCGTACAAGGGGCGCAGGTAGGGGTCGACCTTTTGCGACAGGTCGCCGGGCAGGAAGCCCAGGCGCTCGCCGGCCTCCACCGCCGGGCGGGTCAGCACGATGCGTTGCACCATGCTGCGCTCCAGGGCATCGACCGCACAGGCCACGGCCAGGAAGGTTTTGCCGGTGCCAGCCGGGCCGATGCCGAAGGTCAGGTCGTGGGCCAGGATGTGGCGCAGGTACTCGATCTGGTTGGTGGTGCGGCCTTGCAGGTCGCTGCGGCGGGTGCTGAGCATCGGGCCTTCGTCCGGCTCGTCGTCGGGGCCGGGTTGCTCAGCGTTCTTGGCGCCGCGTTTGCTGCGTGTGGGCTTTTGGCGCTGGGCCAGCAGCGAGGCCAGGGCCAGTTGCACCTGCTCGGGGCTGATCTGGCGGGCCGATTTGGCGTACAGGGTCTCCAGCAAGGCCAAGGCCTGTTCGGGCAGGCCCTTGGCGCCATCGATGCGGAACTGGTCGCCGCGCCGGGCCAGGGTCACGCCCAGGGCGGCCTCGATGGTGCGCAGGTGCTCGTCCAGCGGTCCGCACAGATGGGCCAGGCGGGTGTTGTCGAGCGGGATGAAACGGTGACGCAAGGTCATGGCGGGCCCAGGGGTGAACACATTGGTGAACAAAAAGCCCGCAAATTGTCGCTTGACCAGGGCATCAAAGTGTGACGGATCTTGCAGAATGGGGCCGACATTGCGCATGGTGCGCAGTTTTGGCCATGGGATTGACGTTATTCATGTTGCAACGCTGGTGGCAAAACCTGTTGAATCGAACGCGTTCGGCCACATCGGCCCAAGCCGCGCTCGAGACGCCGTCGGGCACCGTGATCCCGGTCAGCCGGGCGGGGCAGTGGTTGCTGTTGACGCTGGGCCTGGCGCTGGCCTGGGTGGTGGGTTGGGGCCTGGTGGTGCTCAACCAGGAGGCCATCCGCCTGAGCAAGCCGACCCTGGCCGATGGCGGGGCGGCCACCTTGCTGTTCCGCGATGCGTGGGCTGTGGCCAGTTCGGCATCGCACTATCCCCTTGACCAGGTCGGCCAGTCCGTCGGCTTGCCCGATGAGTGGTCGCGCTCGCACCCCAGTTACGAGGGCAGCATCTGGTACCGGGTTCATTTCGACACGCCCATCCAGCCCAGCACCGACAAGCTGCTGGCCGCCTACATCGAGCGGGCCTGCTCGAATGTTGAGGTTCACCTCAATGGCCAGTTGCTGTACCGGGGTGGCCGCATGACCGAGCCGGTGGCGCGCAACTGCGACCAGTCGCACGTGGTGCCCCTGCCCTCCTTCTTGCTGCGCACCGGGTCCAACCAGCTGGACCTGAAGGTGACGGGTTACCCCATCGAGCGCGTCACCGCCCGCCAGCGCGCGGGTGGCCTGGACGAGGTGCGCGTGGGCCCCTTGCAAGACATGCAGCGCATGCACCAGGACCACGAGTTCTGGTCCAACACGGTGTCGCAGGTCATTGCCGGCATCCTGGTGGTGTTGGGCTTGTTTGCGCTGGGCCTGGCCTGGGTGCGCCAGCTCAGCTACCTCACCTATTTTGGTTTGTTGACCATCGGCTGGTCTTTGATGACGGGGCGCTGGTGGATCAACGAGTTGCCGGTGTCCAACGCCTCCACCGAGGTGTTGATCGCGATGATGTTCGCGCCCATGACGGCCTTTGCCATCAAGTTCCTGCTGGGGTATTCAGGCCATGGCATGCGCAACCGCAAGGCCCGCGACCTGACCCGCCAGGTCAATGCCATTTTGTGGGCGCAGTGTTTGTTGCTGCCGCTCAGCCTGTGGCTGGTGGGGGTGAACGGCCTGTTCCTGGTGGCCCGCCTTTGGTATGTGTTGTTCGCCCTCGAATTGTTTGTGGCCATTGGCTATTTCCTGTGGCATTCGGGCCGCACGCGCAAGCCGGAGTTCTGGCTGATGAGCGTGGCGCTGGGCGTGGTCTCGGCCGTGATGGGCATCGAGCTGTCGTTCCAGAACGGGCTGCTGCGCGTCTGGGGCGTGCACGTCACCTATTTCGTGATGCCGGTGCTCTACGCCGTGGTGGCCGTGCGTTTGATCCAGGTCTACGCCGGGGCACTTAAAACCGCCGAAGGCGCGCGCAATCAACTTGAGAAGCGCGTGCAGGAGATCAGCGCCGAGATTGAGCGCAACTTCAACCAGATCGCCGAACTGCGCGTGGAGCAGATCGCCGAGAAAGAACGCAAACGCATCGCCGCCGACCTGCACGATGACCTGGGCGCCAAGCTGCTCACCATCGTGCACACCAGCGACAACGACCGCATCTCTACTTTGGCGCGCGAGGCGCTGGAAGAAATGCGCCTGTCGGTGCGCGGCCTGACGGGCCGCCCGATGATCTTGTCTGACGCGCTGGCCGACTGGCGGGCCGAGGTGGTCTCGCGCCTGGGGCAGTCGGGCATCGAGATCGAATGGCGCAATTCGATCGACGAGGTGGAAGAGCCCCTGTCAGCGCGCACCTATGTGCAGACCACGCGGATCATCCGCGAGGCCGTCAGCAACATCATCAAACACAGCCAGGCCTCGCACGTGGTGATTCACACCGATGTGCACCTGGAACACCACGACTTTTTGCTGGTGATCCAGGACAATGGCAAGGGCATTCCGATGGAGTTGGACGGCCGCCTGGACCGGGGCCACGGCATGACCAGCATGAAGCACCGCGCCAAACAGCTCAATGGACAGTGCCTGGTCGAGTCCGGGCCGGGTTTTGGCACCGTCATTCGGCTCACTTTGCCCCTTGAAATTGCCGTCGTGCAACAGAAGGTGGCCATTGAGCACACGCAAGCGGCTAGCACTGCTAGCATCCCCGATGGTGCACAGGGATCTCCCCTGGGCACGACACCTTGATGTGAGGCCTCGGCCATGAAGCAGATTTTGTTGCTCGAAGATCTTCCTGAAATCCGCGCCTGGCTGAAAACGCTGGCGCTTCAGGTGTTTCCGGGTGCTCACATCAGTGAGAGCGCGCGGGTTCATGATGCCCTGGAACTGGTCAACGCCGTGCGCTTTGACGTGGCCCTGTGCGACCTGGGGCTGCCCGATGGCTCCGGTGTTGAAGTGGTCCAGGCCTTGCGCGAAAAGCAGCCCGACGTGCAGTCGGTTGTGGTCACCATCCACGACGACGACGAGCATTTGTTCCCTGCTTTGCAGGCTGGCGCTTTCGGCTACCTGCTGAAAGAGCAATCGCGCGAACAACTCGCCGAGCAGTTGCACCGCATCAGCCAAGGCGAACCGCCGCTGTCGCCGTCCATCGCCCGCCGCGTGATCAAGTACTTCACCGCGCAAGCCAGCCAGCAGCCCATCTCGCAGGCCGATTCGGTGACGCCGCACGTGCAGTTGACCGACCGCGAAAACGAAGTGCTGTTGCGAGTGGCCAAGGGCTTCACCCTGCCCGAGATTGGCGTGCAACTGAACCTGTCGCGCCACACCATCGCGGATTACGTCAAGCAGATCTACCGCAAGCTGAACGTGTCTTCGCGTGCTGAAGCGGCCCTTGAAGCACAACGATTGGGCCTGTTCCGCCGATGATTTCCCGCCTGACCGGGCTTCTCGCCGAGAAGTCCCCGCCCCACGTGCTGGTGGATTGCAACGGTGTGGGGTACGAAGTGCAGGTGCCCATGAGCACCTTCTACAACCTGCCCGAGTTGGGCGCCCGCGTCACTTTGCTGACCCAGTTCGTGGTGCGTGAAGATGCCCAGTTGCTGTATGGTTTTTTGACCGCGGGCGAGCGCGCCTCCTTCCGCGAGTTGACGAAGATCAGCGGTGTGGGGCCCCGCATTGCCCTGGCCTTGCTGTCGGGCTTGAGCACCGACGAGTTGGCCCAGGCCGTGGCCGCGCAAGATGCCGCCCGCCTGGTCAAGGTGCCGGGCATCGGCAAGAAAACGGCCGAGCGCTTGCTGCTGGAGCTGAAGGGCAGGCTGGCGCCCGCGCTGTCGGCGCCGGGATTTTCCATGGTCAGCGACGCGCAGTCGGACATCCTGCAGGCCTTGCTGGCCCTGGGTTACACCGACAAGGAAGCGCAGGCCACGCTCAAGCAATTGCCCGCCGATGTCTCCGTCAGCGATGGCATCAAATTGGCTCTGAAGAACCTCACTCGATGAATTTGCGCTCCTCATTGGCGTCCGTGTGCGTGATGCTGGCCGTGGCGCTTGGCGCGCACGCTGCCCCTGAAGCTGCCAAGACACCTGTGCCGCCGCCCGCCAAGGCGGTGCCCAAAGTCGTGCCGGCGAAGCCTGTGCCAGCGCCCAGCAAGGGCAAGGTGGTGCCCCCGGCCCCGCCCATGGCGCTGATCCAGACGCCACAGGCTTTTTGCCAGCAGGCCGCTGGCCGCCTGCCCAATGTGCCGATGGCTTTGTGTGCCCAGGCGCAATTGCAAACCAATGGCGCCAAGTCGGTCCAGGGCCATGCTTTGATGCAGCGCGACGTGATCTCGCCCAATGCCCATTTGCGCGTGCTGGTGATTGGTGGCGTGCATGGGGACGAGCTGTCATCCACGTCGCTGGTGCTGCACTGGATCCGCGCGGCCACGGAGACGCCCTCCAACATCCACTGGCGGTTTGTGCCTTTGGTGAACCCGGACGGCATGCTGCTGGCTTCGCCCAAACGCACCAATGCCCGTGGGGTCGATCTGAACCGCAATTTCCCCACGCCCAATTGGGACAAGGAGGCGCCGCAGTACTGGAGCAAGCGCACCAAGAACGACCCGCGCCGTTACCCAGGGCCCAAGCCCTTGTCCGAGCCTGAGTCGAAGTGGTTGTTCGACGAGATGGAGCGCTGGAAGCCGGACTTGATCGTGTCGGTGCACGCGCCTTACGGGGTGCTGGACTTTGACGGGCCCACCTCGCCACCGCAGAAGCTGGGGCGTTTGTACCTGGACCAGGTGGGGATCTTTCCGGGCAGCTTGGGCAACTATGGTGGCGTGCACAAGAAGATGCCGGTGGTGACCATCGAGTTGCCCAGCGCGATTCGCACGCCGCAAGAGGCTGAGATTCGCCAGATGTGGCTGGATTTGCTGCGCTGGACGGCGGAGCGGCTGGGGGCTAATTAGCTTCTTGGCGTTGGCGTGCGTGGTGTTGTTCGCTTTGTCGTTGCAGCGCGGGGCGGGGATGAGTCGGAGGCGGGCGTGGCTCCTATGGTGGCGGTCCACCGCGTAGCGGCGGACTGCGCTCGGTGCTCGGCCACGGCGGGCGGCTGCGGAACTCGCCCTTCGGGCTCAAACAGTCCTCGCCGACCCCTCGCTGCGCGAGGGGCAACCCGCCGTGGCCTGCGCGCCTCGCCGCCCCCGAAGTCGCCCCGCCCGCCTCCGCCTCATCCCTGATCCGCCCCGCTGGTGGTGTGGCACGGTTTGGGGCTGTGCCGCGCTGTCGGTGTGGCGTTTGCCGCGGTCTCGTGCAGGTGAGTGGTGCCAAGTTGACGCAGTTGGTGGCCAGCCACCGATTGCAACCGTGGCATGCCACCAGCGGGGCGAAACAAGGGCTGGGCGGGTATCCGGCGGGGCGCCTTGTTGGTGCTGAGAAGCGCAGTGCCGAGGTGGGCACGCGCTAGCGTGCATCGTCATCTGACCGGCCGTGGTTGTTTGAACGAAGCGGATGAAATCCGCGCAGTGAGTTCCACGGCCCCACCTCGGCGCGAGCATCGCAAGGCAGTCCCGCTGACAGCGGGATCACCAACATGAAGCCCTGACGGATACCCGCCCAGCCCTCGCCCCGCGCTCCCGCTTCAGGAGTTCAACGGTGGCGCCGCCTGCGTGCTCGGCAGCGCCGCCAAAATCGTCAACAGCCGGTTGATCTGCAAAGGCTTCACCAGATACTGGTTAAACCCAGCCTGCAACGCCCGCGCAATGTGATCAGGCAAAGCATCACCGCTCAAGGCAATCAAAGGCAGCTTCTTGAACGCCGCCTTGGCCCGCAGCTGCCGGCACAAATCCAACCCACTGCCATCCGGCAGGTTGATGTCCACCAAAGCCACATCCGGCTGCATGGATTCGATGCAAGCCAGCCCATCGGCGGCCGTGTCAGCCGACAACAAGCGCACCTGCGGATACGTGGCGAACAGCGCCTCGACCAGGCTACGGTTCAGAGCGTTGTCCTCAATGTGCACCACGCGCAAAGGCGGCAGCATCACCAAAGGCTCGGAGGGGCGTGCGCTGGTGGGCGTGGTGGTGTGGGTGCGCTCGGCCAAGGGCAGCTTCAGGCCGAACACGCTGCCTTCGCCCAAGGTGCTGTGCACCTCGATGCGGCCGTGCATCAGCGCGGCCATGCGCTGCGCGACCGCCAGGCCCAGGCCGTGGCCCTCGGAGCTGTCGGCTTCGGTGGCGCGGTCCAGCCGGGTGAAGGGGTGGAAGAGCTTGGGCAGGTCGCTTTGGTCAATGCCGGCGCCCTGGTCGCGCACTTCAACAATGCCCATGCGTTCTTCGGTCACTTCACGGGCGCGCAACCACACGGTCGAGCCGGCGGGGCTGACGCGGATGGCGTTGTTCAGCAGTTGCACCAGGATGTCTTTGGTGGGCTGGGGGTCGGCCCAGACGGTGTGCGGCGCGCAATCAACCACCACGGTCACGTTGTGTTTGCGGGCCAGCGCTTCTTGGGCAGCGCAGACCTCACGCAGCAGACCCGTCATGGCCAGGCGCTGGGGGCGCAGGGTGACCGAGGGCTCGTCCAGGCGGGCGAACTCCAGGGCCTGGTCCAGCAGGCTCAACAACTGTTGGCCGGCTGTGCGGATGTGGCCCAACTGGCGCTGCAGGGATTCGGGCATGCCGGTTTGGTCCTGCATGTCCAGCAACTGCGAAAAGCCCATGATGGCGTTCAGGGGCGAGCGCATGCTGTGTCCCATGCGTGCCAAAAAGTCGGCCTTGGCCACGAGAGTCAGCTCGGCCTGCAGGCGGCGGGTGTGTTCGGCCTCGCCACGGCGCTGGGCGCTGACATCGCGCATCAGTTCGATGTAGCGCGTGACCTGGCCATCGGCATCGGGCAAGGGGTGCACCGTGCGCGCCACCCAGAAGGGCTCGCCATCCTTGCGGTGGTGGCAGATCTCCAGGTTTTCAACCGCGTGGCCCTGGGCCAGCGTCTGGTTGATGCGGGTGATCAGGGCCGCCTCGGTGTGCGGGCCGCTGAGCAGCTCTTCGGGCTGCTGGTCCAGGCTCTCCGACAAGGAAAAACCGGTCAGCCTGGAAAAGCTGGGATTGACCCACCGTATGCAACGCTGCGCATCGCAGATCATCACCGCGTCACTGACCCGGTCGGCCAGCAAGGCCAGTTCCTGGTTGGTGGCTTGGGCGCGTTGCAGGGCGGCCTGGATTTGTCTCATGGGCAGGCCTTGCTCAGTCGCGACTGGCAGGTCGGCCTCAATGGTGTTTTGGGGCATGGCGTTTTCCTCTCGGCACCGTGGGTGCGGATACTCGCCTGTCTCTGGCGAGCAAAGGGATACTGCTAGGAACTCATGATGTCAGAATGGGCGCTTCATGTGTAGGTACTTTGAGAAAGTTCTTGGCCATCATGACCCAATCCATTTACGAATTTGAGGCGCTTTCCACAGACGGCGCTCCTGTGAAGTTGGACCAGTATCGGGGCCGCGTGCTGCTGATCGTCAACACTGCCAGCAAGTGTGGTTTTACGCCACAGTTCGAAGGCCTGGAACAGCTGTGGAAAGACTATGCAGACCGAGGTTTGACCGTGCTGGGCTTTCCGTGCAACCAGTTTGGCGGGCAAGACCCTGGCGCCAACACAGAGATCGCCTCGTTCTGCCAGTTGAACTACGGCGTGAGCTTCCCGGTGATGGCCAAGATCGACGTCAACGGATCCGAAGCCCATCCGCTGTACCAGTGGCTGACTCGTGAGGCGCCGGGCATCCTGGGCACCAAGGCCATCAAGTGGAACTTCACCAAGTTCCTGGTGAACCGCGATGGTGTGGTGCTGGGCCGATATGCCCCCACCGACACCCCCAAGAGCCTGCGCGCCGACATAGAAAAAGCACTCGCTTGATTGAGTGATTGACTGACTGACGAAAGACTCTCGACATCATGTTCCAACACGTTGACGCCTACCCCGGCGATCCCATCCTCACGCTGAACGAGGATTTCCAGAAAGACCCGCGCGCCGACAAGATCAACCTCAGCATCGGCATCTACTTTGACGATGCCGGCAAGCTGCCCGTGATGGCCGCCGTGCGCGAAGCTGAAAGCGCGATGCAGGCCACCGTGGGGCCCAAGCCCTACCTGCCGATGGTGGGCGCCAGCAACTACCGCGAGGCCGTGCAGCACCTGCTGTTCGGCGCCGACCACGAGGCCGTCAAAAGTGGCCGCATCGCGACCTTGCAGACGATTGGCGGCTCGGGCGGCCTGAAGGTGGGCGGTGATTTCCTCAAGCGTTACTTTCCCGATTCGCAGGTGTGGGTGAGCGATCCCACCTGGGACAACCACCGGGCCATGTTTGAAGGTGCCGGCTTCAAGGTCAACACCTACCCGTATTACGACGCGGCCACCGGCGGCCTGAACTTCGACGGCCTGTTGGCCACGATCAGCGACCTGCCGGCCCACAGCATCGTGCTGATGCACGCCTGCTGCCACAACCCCACCGGCGTGGATCTGAGCGCCGCGCAATGGGCCCAGTTGATCCCGGTGCTGAAAAATCGGCAATTGCTGCCTTACCTGGACATCGCCTACCAAGGCTTTGGCGATGGTATTGACGAAGACGCGCATGCGATCCGCGCCCTGGCCGATGCGGGCGTGAGCTTCTTCGTGGCCAACTCGTTTTCCAAGAGCTTCTCGTTGTATGGCGAGCGCGTGGGCGGTTTGAGTGTCGTCTGTCCCGACAAAGCGCAGGCCGAGCGTGTGCTGGGCCAGTTGATGTCCGCAGTGCGGCGCAACTATTCCAGCCCGCCGACGCACGGCAGCCAGATCGTGGCACGTGTGCTGCAAACGCCCTCCTTGCGCCAAGTGTGGTCGGACGAGCTGGGCGCCATGCGCACCCGTATCCAGGCCATGCGCCAGCGTTTGCACGCGGGCCTGGTGGCGCGCTTGCCCGGCCGGGATTTTCAGTACTTTCTGGACCAGCGTGGCATGTTCAGCTACACCGGCTTGAGCGCCCAGCAGGCCGACACCCTGCGCGAAGTGCACGGGGTGTACGTGCTGCGCTCCGGCCGCATGTGCGTGGCCGGTTTGAACGCCGGCAACGTGGACCGCGTGGCCGAAGCCATGGCCGCCGTGCTGGTTTGAAATGTCCTGAAAACTTGGTCTAGCATGGCCGTTTGATTGGGGGCATCCCCTGAGCCGGGGGGTGGAAGTTCCGTAGAAGAATGTGACCACAACGAAAAGTCACGAGGAACCTTCCCCCGCCATGGACAAAATCTGGCTCAGGCACTACCCCACCGGGGTGCCGCACGAGATCGACCCCTCCGTGTACCACTCACTGGTGGAGTTGATGGACGAGGGCTTCGCTGCCCACCGCGACAAACCGGCCTACAAGTTCATGGGTCAGACCTGGACCTTCGCCCAGATTGACCAGGCCTCGCAGGCCTTCGCCGCTTACTTGCAAAGTTTGGCGTTGCCCGCTGGCGCCCGTGTGGCGGTGATGATGCCCAACGTGCCGCAGTACCCCGTGGTGGTCACGGCCATCTTGCGGGCCGGTTTCGTGGTGGTCAACGTCAACCCGCTGTACACGCCGCGCGAGCTGGAACACCAGCTCAAGGATTCGGGCAGCCAGGCCATCGTCATCGTTGAGAACTTTGCCACCACCTTGCAGGCGGTGATCGCGCAGACGCCCATCCAGCACGTGGTGCTGGCCAGCATGGGCGACCTGCTGGGGCCGCTCAAGGGCAGCCTGGTGAACCACGTGGTGCGCCGGGTGCGCAAGCTGGTGCCCAAGTTCTCATTGCCCGGGGCGGTGCGCTTCAACGCGGCCTTGGCCAAGGGGCGTGGGCGTGCTTACCAACCTGCCCGGCCCGGCCCCGACGACATCGCGGTGCTGCAGTACACCGGCGGCACCACGGGGGTCAGCAAGGGCGCGATGCTGCTGCACCGCAACATCATCGCCAACCTGCTGCAGTCCGAGGCCTGGAACTCACCGATGTGGAAGCAGGTGCCGGATGGTGAGCAACCCACCACGGTGTGCGCCTTGCCGCTGTACCACATCTTCGGTTTCACGGTGAGCATGATGGTGGGGCTGCGCCTGGGCGTCTGCAACATCCTGATCCCTAATCCGCGCGATTTGGCCGCCACCTTGAAGGAGCTGGCCAAGCACCGTTTTCACAGCTTCCCGGCGGTCAACACGCTGTTTGGCGCGCTGGCCCGGCACCCTGATTTCCACAAAGTCGACTGGAGCCACTTGCGCTTGTCGGTGGGCGGCGGCATGGCGGTGCAGCAGGCCACGGCCAAGCTGTGGAAGGACAAGACCGGCTGCGCCGTTTACGAAGGCTATGGCCTGTCCGAGACCTCGCCGTCGGTGACGTGCAATCCGGTGACCAACACGGCGTACTCTGGCAGCATCGGGCTGCCTTTGCCATCGACCGAAGTGTGCGTGCTGGACGATGCGGGGCACGAGGTGCCGTTGGGGCAGCCCGGGGAGTTGGCCGTGCGTGGTCCGCAGGTGATGGCCGGGTATTGGCAACGCCCCGATGAAACCGCCCAGGTGATGACGGCGGACGGCTTTTTCCGCACCGGCGACATCGCGACCATGGATGAGCGTGGCTACGTGAAGATCGTGGACCGCAAGAAGGACATGATCCTGGTGTCGGGCTTCAATGTGTATCCCAACGAGGTGGAAGACGTGGTCACGCAGATGCCGGGCATCCTGGAGTGCGCGGCGGTGGGGGTGCCCGATGAGCATTCAGGCGAGGCCGTGAAACTGGTCATCGTGCGCCAGAGCCCGGCCGTGATGGAGCAGCAGGTGCGCGACTATTGCGCCCAGCACCTGACGGGCTACAAGCGCCCCAAGGTGGTGGATTTTCGAGACGAGTTGCCCAAGACGCCGGTGGGCAAGGTGTTGCGGCGGGAGTTGCGGGATGCCGCTTAAGCGCCCGGTCACCCGCCGTGGATGTGCAGTATTCGCCAAATTTGAAGCGTAGCCACTCAACTTGCAGCTGAGCATGACCGAAAAGGCATGATCGGGCTCGCTTCTGTCAAGCCGGGCTCTTGATGGAGGAATTGCATGAACATCCCCGTGCGTCATCTTTTGGCGTGGTGTGCCTTGAGTGCCTGCGCGCTGCTGTCGCCAGCGGCAAGTGCGGCTGAAGAGGCCATCGCCACCGACCGCCCCGACGTGGTCGAGTCGAGCGATGTGGTCGGCCATGGCCGTTTCCAGATTGAAACCAGCGTGGCCTGCGAGCGCGATGAGCGCGACGGCGTCCGCACGCGCCTGTGAGCCACACCCACCTTGCTGCGCATTGGCGTGAGCGACACCGTGGAGCTGCGCTTTGAAACCGATGGCGCCCTGCGCCTGCGCACCGATGACGCCGGCATCAAGTCCCGCGAGCATGGTCATGCCGACCTGGCCATTGGCGCCAAATGGCACATGCAGGACGGCGACGAGGCCACCCACCGGCCGGGCATCGGCTGGTTGCTGCATGTGGACGCGGACTCGGGCTCACGGGCGTTCCGTGGCCAGGGTTGGCGGCCCTCGCTGCGCATGGTGGCCGAGTGGGAACTCCCGGGTGGCTATTCGCTGGGTGTGATGCCGGGCGTGTACAGGGACCGCAGCGACTTGGGCAAAAGCCATGTGGGCGGGATCTTCGCCGTGGTGGCGGGCAAGTCGCTCACGGACCGCTTGCGCGGCTTCGTCGAGTTCGCGGGGCAGCAGCTGACCGCTCCAAAAAATGGTGGCAACGTGGTCTCCGCCAACGCGGGCCTGGCCTGCCTGGTGACCAACTCGGTTCAGATCGACACTGCAGTGTCGCGGGGCTTGAGCAAGGGCACGCCGGATTTTGGCTGGACGGTGGGCCTTTCGGTCCGCTTCTAGCCTGCCCCCATCCTTGAAAGGATTCCCCCGTGAAACTGCGCACTCAGATCATCGCTTTCGGCTTGGCCGGGGCATCGCTGGCCATGTTGGTGGGCGGCATTGGTTTGTTCTCTTCCTCGAAGTTGGGCGACGCCATTGAAGATGCCATCCAGTCGGGCCAGGCCTTGCAGGCCAGCCAGGAGGCCGACATGATGCACGACGCCATCCGGGGCGACGGACAGTTGGCGCTGTTTGGCGCTCTGCAAAAAAGCCCCGAGCGCATTGACGAGGCCGACAAGGGCTTGAAGGACCACAAGGACACCTTCAACGCGGCCCTGGCCAAGCTGGAGGGGCTGCCCATCAGCGATGAAAGCCGCAGCGCGCTGATCACGACCAAGCCCATGGTTCAGAAGTACATCGAGTCGGCCGAGCAGATGATCAAGGCGGCCCGCGTGGATCAGCAGGCGGCGGAACAAGCCGTGCCGGCCTTGCAGTCGGCCTTCAGTGCGCTTGAAAAGCAGATGGCGACCCTGTCGGACACCATCGAGAAGAATGGCGATGCGCTCAACGGCCGGGCCAAGTCCAGCGTGGACCGCACTCGCGTGTCGATCGCGGTGGCCTTGCTGGTGGCCACGGCCGCGATGGTGGGCCTGGCCCTGTGGCTGGCGCGCCGCATGACGCTGCCGATGGCCCATGCCGTGGGTGTGGCCAACCACCTGGCGCAGGGCGACCTGACCTCGGCCATTCACCCCTCGGGCAATGATGAAACCGTGCAGTTGCTGCAATCGATGGCGCGCATGCAAAGCAGCTTTGCGGGCATCGTGCGCGAGGTCAAGGGCAATGCCGAGAGCGTGGCCACGGCCAGCGCCGAAATCGCGCAGGGCAACAATGACCTGTCGATGCGCACCGAGCAGCAGGCCAGCTCGCTGGAGCAAACCGCCTCGTCGATGGAGCAGCTGGGCGCCACCGTCAAACAAAATGCCGACAGCGCCCGCCAGGCCAATCAACTGGCCATGAGTGCTTCGACCGTGGCCATCAAGGGCGGTGAGGTGGTGGCCCAGGTGGTGGACACGATGAAGGGCATCAACGAGTCGTCGCGCAAGATCAACGACATCATCAGCGTGATCGATGGGATTGCATTCCAGACCAACATCCTGGCGCTGAATGCTGCCGTGGAGGCCGCGCGTGCCGGTGAGCAGGGACGGGGCTTTGCCGTGGTGGCCAGCGAAGTGCGCAGCCTGGCGGGCCGCTCGGCCGAGGCCGCCAAAGAGATCAAGAGCTTGATTGGCGCCAGCGTGGAGCGCGTGGAGCAGGGCTCGGCCTTGGTGGACCAGGCCGGTGCCACGATGACCGAGGTGGTCAGCTCCATCCGCCGGGTGACCGACATCGTGGGCGAGATCAGCGCAGCCAGTTCGGAGCAGTCGGCCGGGGTGGCTCAGGTGGGCCAGGCCGTGACGCAGATGGACCAGGCCACGCAGCAAAATGCCGCGCTGGTGGAGCAAAGTGCCGCCGCCGCCGAGAGCCTGCGTCAACAGGCCGAGCAGCTGGTGAAGGCCGTTTCAGCGTTCAAGACCGAGGATCGGACGAGCTAGGCTTGGTGCGCAGTCGCTGGCGCATGCCTTTGACAAAGCGTTCGATGTCGATCGGCTTGGTCCAGTAGTCCTCGGCCCCGGCGGCGCGTGCGGCCTGCATGTCTTCCATCACGGCATTGGCGGACAAGGCCACCACCGCCAGATCGCGTGTGGCTTCGTCGGCCTTCAGCAGGCGCAGCACCTCGACGCCGTTCATGTCGGGCAGGTGCATGTCAAGCAGGATGACGTCCGGGCGACTGGTGCGGGCGCATTGCAGACCAGTGGCGCCATTGGGCGCGACCACCAGCCTGACCTTGGGCCAACAGGCCAGCATTTCTTGAACCAGCACCGCGTTGATGGCGTTGTCTTCAATGTA
>Ga0073915_10000048_pt1 | contig 14180 bp, 19 predicted proteins | sample GWRWT2_30Apr14_FD_71480 | JGI IMG/M metagenome (GOLD analysis project Ga0073915, IMG submission 71480) | Sand microcosm microbial communities from a hyporheic zone in Columbia River, Washington, USA - GW-RW T2_30-Apr-14 | ecosystem: Engineered > Artificial ecosystem > Sand microcosm >... | reverse complement strand
TCCAGCGCTGGGCCCGCGCGCCCTGACAGGGCCACACCCGCGGCCGTCAGTCCGCGCCAGTCGATCTCGGGCATGCCTTGCATCAGCTCCTGGGGCAGGCATTCGGTCGTCTGGATCAGCAGGCGCAACTGCCGAGTCACCTCGGCGCGGGTCAGCCGCGAGGCCAACAGTTCGGAGTCTTCCAGGCCTTCGGTGAGGATCATCACCGCCACGCCGGCATCGTTGATGGTTTTGAGCAGGGCTGCGCCGTACATGACTGGGGCTCCTTCATTCATGGTGAGGGCCCGCTGCGCGAGCACAGCAGGTCATTGGTGGCCCAGGCAAACTCGCGCCAGGCGGCGGCCAGGTCCACCGTGATGGCCTGGAGGTAGTCGGCATCGGGCCGGTGTTCCGTGTCGAAATTGGACAGGGCGCAGGAACTGGCATTGAAGGCCAGGGCGTCATTCACCAGGCTTTTGCTGAAGCCGCTGAAGGGCGCCAGGACCTGCGGTGTCAGCTCGCTGCGGCCCGTGGGTGTCAATGGGCGGTTCACGCCCCAGCCCAGCTCCAAGGCGGCCAGTTGTTCCAGGGCGCGGGTGTAGGTTTGCTCTGCCGTGGCCAGCATGGCGCGCTGAGTGACGCGGTCACGGTCCTGGCGGGCCAGCATCTGGTTCAAATGCTGCCGGTAGCGAGGCACCGCGTCCTGGCGTTCCAAGGTGACCCACAGCTCGAACGATGCAAGCGATTCTTCCAGTGGTCTGGTGGTGCCGTGGCGCGTGGGCTTGGCGGGGCGCAAAAAGTCAGCCAAGCGAGCGGCTGATTCGAGGGCGCCTTCCATGTGGCCGGCCGCGTGACGCGCGGTTTCGGTGCCGCCAAAAAATAGTCGGCCGGACCAATGCGGCCTGCGCAGCACGGGGTCGGCCTGCGGGGGCATGGGTTCGGGGTCGCTGCGGTCCAGGTCACTGCAGGTCCAGGCGTCCAGGCTCCAGTCCTTCACCAACACCGAGTCCGCGTGCGCTTCGGGGCCGAACAACTGGGCGAACTGGCTGGAGGCGAGCAAGGGCAGGCTGCGTTCGAAGGGGCGCCGGGTGTCCGGGCCCATGGCGCAAAAGCCGGCCAGCGCGGCGCCTTGCTCATCGCTGGCATCCCACACCTCGCGCAACACGGCTTGGGGGTGGCTGACAAAGGCGCTGCCTGATTGCCCTTGCGCATGCCAGAAGGGGCGTTCAAAGCGGGCCACTGCTTTGGCTTCACGCGCCATCCAGGTTGGCACGATGCTCAAGGCATGGGTTGTGGATGGCGACAGCGCTGGCTGAAAGCGTACCGACTGGGCCAACAGGCGCGGTGGCAGGGTCAGGACCACGCGCCGCGCTGTCACCCGTTCAACATGCTGAACGCCGCCGTCCATGCGGGCAAAGTGCAACTCGACGTGGTCTTGGGCATCATGCACCGCCACCAACCGATGACCCAGCTTGACCGTGCCTTCCAGCAGCCGCTCATGCAGTGATTGGGCAAGCTGGCCCATGCCCCCGGAGAGGCGGCGCGCACCGCCATGGATGCCTTGCAGGTCCAGCACGTCGGGCGCGCGAGCAGGATCGACCAGCGACAGCACGTGGCCCTGGTCCGGCTGCCCGAAGGACTTGAGGGCCAGGGATTCAAGCAGCGCGGCCATGCGGGGCTCGGTGTCGGGCCAGTACCAGCTGGCGCCCAGGTCCACACGGGCACCCGAGCCCGCCGAAGCATCGGTGAGGATGCGCCCGCCCACGCGGTCGCGCGCTTCGAACACCGACAGCTTCCGGCCCTGGGCCTGCAATGAATGCGCCAGGGCCAGCCCCGTCAGGCCCGCGCCGACAATCGCGACGTCGATCATGGCATTGGCCTCCACGGGCAGGTCAGACGAAGCTGAGCAGTTCGATGGTCACGGGCTCTTCGCCGAGCGTGGTCTGGCAGGCCAGGCGCGACTTGGAGCTGACGCCGATGATGGCGTCCAGGGCTTCGTTTTCCTTGCGCTGCACTTTGGACAGGCTTTTGCGGCCTTCCTGCACATACAGGTGGCAGGCGCCGCATTCGCCCTTGCCGCCGCACTTGCTGATGATGGCGGCGCCCGCGTCCTTGATGGCCTGCAACAGGGTGGTGCCAGCGGGGGCGTCGAAGGTGATGCCGGCGGGCAGGATGGTCAGCGTGGTCATGTCGTTCTCCAGTTTGCAAAAGGTCAGGGATGGCCCTCAGGCCGCGGTCAACAACGCCGCCACTTCGGCCAGGGGTTGGGCGATGCGGGTGACGTTGTTCTCTTCCAGGAAGCGCGCTTCCATGCGCGTGGGCTCATCGGGCAGGACGGCCCAGTGGCGGTCGCTGGAGCGCTTCATGATCTGGCGGGCAAAGCTGCGCGTGAGTTGGTCATTGAAGCGGCAGCCCAGGAACAGGAAGCCGCGCCCGGTGCGCAACTGCTGCACCTCGGCCGGGATCGGCGTCTGGATGTCGATCTCGGTCAGCACTTCCACATAGTCCGAGTCGGACACCAGGTAGTTGCCGGCGGGGGCGTGGCCGCCGATGGGCCGGTAGACGAGCGACTTCCATTCGGGCGGGCAGCTTTCGGCCAATTGCCCCAGGGCATCGTAAAAAGCCGTCCAGGTGCCAAAGTGTTCGGACTGCGCCAGGCCTTGCACCTGGCCCCAGTCGGCGGCCGCATGTGTTTGCGCATAGGCCGTGGTCAGCGTGTCGTCGTACCAGCTTTCCACCACCAGCGGCGGCGCCACCTTGGCCAGCCACACATGAAAGGCGCTGGGGATGGCGGGTTGGGCAAAGGCCTCGTTCATCAGGCTGACCACGCTCTTGCGGTGTTTGAAGTTCTCGATGAACTGCGCGGCTTGGGTCAGGCGGTTGCGGATCTTGTGGGGCACCGTGGCCTTGGCCACCAGCAGCGCCACCAGGGCCTCGGGGGTGGCGGGCACCGGGGCATCGGGGATCAGCTCCAGCATGCGCGGGCCCAGGTAGGGCACGATGCGGCCTTTCTTGAGGCCATCGCTCAGCTCGGCGAGCCAGGGGGGGGCGGTCACCGCCACGGGGGCGTCGGTCATGGTCATGTTCAACTCCAATGAGGTCAGTAGATGGCGGCCCCGGCCCCGACGTTGACCGAGGCGTCCTTGAGCGTCTTGACGATGTAGCTCACCTCGTCTTCGTCCAGGTGGGTGTGAAAGGGCAGGGTGAGAGATCGGTCACCGATGCGCTCGGTGTTGGGCAGCAGCCCGCGGTGCCAGCCCAGTTGCTGGTAGTGAAACTGCTGGTGCAGCGGCACACAGTAGATGGCCGACTGGACCGAGTTCGAATCCATGTCTTCGATGATCTGGTTGCGCGCGCTGCCGGTGAAGCGCTTGCCCAGGTGGATCTTGTAGAGCATCCAGTGGACCTCGTCGATGTGCTCGGCCAGGTAAGGCGGCTTGATGCCTTCGAAGCTTTGCATCTGCGTGTGGTACCAGCCTTCGACCTGTTTGCGCTTGAGCAGGATCTCGTCAATGCGCTGCAATTGCGCCAGACCCAGGGCGGCATCCAGGTCGCTCATGCTGGCCTGCCAGGGCACGCGGCTGCCCACCGACACCGAGTTGCGATCACTCAAGCGGCGCTCGCGCAGGTAACCCAGTTCACTGGCCAGGGCGGGGTCGTCGGTCAGCACCATGCCCCCTTGGCCGCAGCACAGGGCCGAGGGCTGCGAGAAGTCAAAGATCGACACATCGCCGAAGCTGCCCACGAGGCGCCCCTGGTAGCGGGAGCCCACCGCCTCGGTGCTGTCCTCGATCAGCTTGAGGTCGTACCGGTTGGCCAGTTCGCGCAGGGCCTGCCAATCGGCGGGGTGGCCGTTGACGTTGGAGGCCAGGATGGCGCGGGTGCGGGGGCCGACCTTGTCGGCCGCCTTGGCCGGGTCGATGCAGCCCGACCAGTAGTCGATGTCGGCCAGCACAGGCGTGGCCCCCACCAGCGAGATGGCGTGGGCCACCTGGTGCCAGGCATAGGCGGCGGTGATGACTTCATCGCCCGGGCCAATGCCCATGACCTTGAGGGCCAGGCAGGCGCCCAGGGTGCCGCTGCCCACGGCCGCGCCATGCGATCGGCCCACCCATTGCGCAAAGGCGCTTTCAAACTCGTTGACCGCGGGGCCGGCGGACAGTTGGCCGCTGCGCAGGGCCATGACCACGGCCTCCAACTCATCGCCGGTGATGTCGGGGTCGGACAGGGCAATCCAGTCGTCGGGGGCGTCCATGGCGTGGCTCTCTCTCGTTCAGTCTTGCGTGAGCACAAAGGCCGATGCGCGCTCGGGCTGGGCGGTCACCGACCAGCAGTGACCGTCGGTGGCCATGAGGTAAAGCGCGCGGTTCTGCACTTGCAGCGCGGGCGATTCGCTGCGCATGTCAAAGGCATCCAGCACCAGGGCGTGTGCGGGCGCAAAGCGTTCGCGGATGACCGCAGCGGCCGCCCGCACCGTGGTGGATGAGCCCAGGATCTGCCCGGCTTCGTTGAGTTGATCCAGCGTGATGGCCATGATGATGGCCTCAGACTTCTTCGCCGGTCGTGGTGCGGCGTGCTTCCACGGTGATCGGCAAGGTGGTGCCCTCGGGCATGTCAGGCATGGCCAGCTGCCAGCCATTGGCCAGCGTGACCAGGCCGCCCCACATGCCGGGGTTTTCCATCGCCACGATGGGTTCCTCCAGGTCTTTCTTGGGCACGTAAACCGATGTCACACCGTTGGGTGCCTTGCGAATCATGATCTTCATGCGAATGCTCCTGAGGGAAATGCGGGGTGGCCTGCGGCGGCGGCATGCTCGGCCATCAGTGGGGCCAGTTCGGCGGGCAGGCGATCAAGCACCGTCTGGATCTGCGCCGAGGTGGTTTGTGTCGACAAGGAAAAACGGATGGCGCACAAAGCGTCTTCGCGAGGGATGCCCATGGCGCTGAGCACGAACGAGGGTTCGTTGCCGCTGGCGGAACAGGCGGCCCCCGAAGAGGCCATGATCCCGAGGCGTTCCAGGCGTTGGAGGACGACGTCGGCGTGCAGGTGGCCAAAGCGCAGGTAACTGGTGTTGGGCAGGCGGGTGGCCTCGCCGCCAAAGACCACGGTGCCGGGCAAGCGGCTGAGGAGCCCCTGCTCCAGTTGGTCGCGCAGGCGTGTTTGCGAAGCCATGTGGTGGAACCAAGCCTGCGGCGCCATGGTCACGCGTTCGGTGGCGGTGGCCAGGCCCAGGATGCCGGGCAGATTCTCGGTGCCGCCGCGCCTGGCGCGCTCTTGCGAGCCTTGGTACAGGGCGGGCCAGTTCAAGCCTTGGCGCACGATCAAAGCGCCGACCCCCTTGGGGCCGTGGAACTTGTGTGCCGACAAGGACACCAGGTCCGCCCCGGACTTGTCGAAGTCAAAGGGCAGCTTGCCGATCAATTGGGTGGCATCGACATGCAGCATGGCGCCTTGCGCGTGGGCCAGCCGGGCCATCTCTCCAATCGGCATCAACACGCCGGTTTCATTGTTGGCCGCCATGACGGACACCAGGGCCACGTGCGGCGTGACCAGCTCGCGCGCCTGCGCCATGTCCAGCGTGCCTTGGGGCGTCAGCCCGATCCAGCCCAGGTTCACCTGCTGGCGCTGGGCCAGGTGCCGCGCCAGTTTCTGCACGCCCGCGTGCTCGGCCGCGCTGAGGACCAGGCCACGCCGGCCATTGAAGCCCACGGCCCCGCGCAAGGCGATGTGGTTGGACTCGGTGGCGCCGCTGGTGAACACCACTTCAGGCGGCTTGCAGCCCAGCATGCGGGCCAGCTGCGAGCGCGCCTGCACCAATGCCTGCTTGGCCTCCTGGCCCATGGCGTGAGTCGATGAGGGGTTGGCCCAATGCCTGACCAGGCCCTGTGCCACTGCGCCCATCACCTCCGCCGTCGGTGCCGTGGTGGCGTTGTTGTCCAGGTAGATGCGGTCGGTGTTCATGGCCAAAACACCCGGGTCGGGTCCAGGCAGACCTCGTCCAGCAGCGGCTGGAGGTGGTGGCACTCGTCATGCAAAACCCAGCGGTCATGCACATGGTCGCGAAAATAAAGCGACCACATGCCTTCCGCTGGTTCCAGCCAGGCGATCGGGATCACGCCCCCGGAGGGGTCGATGTTGCGCGAACAGCAGGGGCTGCTGACGACCCAACCCGGCGCGGTCGGCGCCCGCTCCACCTGCGGCTGCACATAGCGGTAGCGCACCCGCTGCCGCAAGGCGCGCTCGATGCGCACGCGGTCCATGTCGTGGACCACGGCCTGCATGACGGGCATGGGGGCGGCCAGGGTGTTCATGGAGGCACTCGCTCGTCAACTGTGCTGCAGGCGCAACTGGCCCCGGGATTCCGACAGCATCTGGTCCAGCTCCTGGCACAGCAGGATCTCTTCTTCCAGGCAACCGACGACCAGGCCGTCGAACTCGACCATGTAGACCGGCTGGTTGGCCTCGACATGGCGGCCCACCTGAACGATCTCGCCTTCGCTGCCCATGCTGGCCAGGACCGCGTCTGGCGCATGGTCGGGGTGGGTGCCATCGTTGACCAGGTCGACCAGCGCGACCACTTGTTTTCCCCATTGGTATTGGGGCTCACGGGGTTCGATCATCATGGGGGACCTCATCGCAGTTGTTTGAGTTCATCGGCGCGCTCGCCCAGTTGGGCCAGCACCTCATCGGGCAACTTGTCCAGCGTCATCAGTTCCTTGGCACGCATGCCGACGCGGTAGCCGTGGTCGGTGAACTCCACGGCGTAGATGTAGAACTGCTGCAAGAAGGTACCGATGGAGCACACGTAGCCGACATCACCTTTGCGCACCAGCACTTCACCGATGTCTTTGCCATTGAAGGTGCCGTCGTTGCGGATGATGGTGCGGCTGACCACGCGCTCACCAAAGCCAAAGCGGGGCGGATCGGCCACTTCAATCAGGTTGTCGTCACGGTTGATGTCAGACATGCTGTGCTCCCAGTGAGGTGTCCGTGCGGTCAGGCATCAGGCGCTGGCGGGCCGCGGCGCGGATGTCGTCATCGGGATCCTTGATCATCAGGATGAGCAGGGACCTGTCGGCCCGTTGCGCCACTTCCCAACGCACCATCAGGTCGGGGTCGTGGGCCAATCGGCTGAGCAAGGGCACCGGCAAACGCCGGGCCACGATGCGGCGCACTTCGCTGGCCTGGTCGCTGGCCATGCGCAGCAGTGCGGGCATCTCCAGGCGCTGAGCCACTTCCTGGCGCACATCGCTTTGCGGGTCGCTCATCATCGAAGGCAGCAGTGCCTGGGGCAAACGCCGCGCCACCAGTTGCCGAACGTAGTAGTCCGGGTCTTGCCGCATGGAGGGCAGGGCGCTCACGTCCAGACGGTGAGCCACGCGGATGCGCACTTCGCGGTGCGGGTCGTCGCGCAGGTTCATCAAGGCGCGTTGCGGCAGGCGCAGTGCCAGTTGCAGGCGCACGGTTTCGTCCGGGTCGTGGATCAGGTCGGTCAGCCGAAACACATCGGCGTAGCGAACGGCGATGGCGCGCACCTCGAAGTAGGGGTGGCTCAGCAATTCGTTGGCCAGCTGCGGGTTCCAGTTGAAGAAGCGGTCGACGCGGCGGGCGTAGCGGTCTTGAACGCAGGCGCGGCCTGGCTCGCACCGGCCCTGTGCCAGCAGGCTTTGGTAGTGGCATGACTGGCACGCCACGGGCAGGCCCTGCCAGTCCACCGATTCGATCTCGTTCGACGCCAGATTCATCATGGCGTGCTCCAGCCCCGGTGCGCGATGGGAGCGTTGAAGTCGTCATCGCTCAGGTCGAGCGCTTCGGCTCGGGCCAGCACGTGGGTCAGCAGGCCGCCGCCGACCCGGTCCTGAGGATCGAGTCGGCGCAGTTCCGCCAAGGTGTTCCGCGCGGTGTCGGTGTCGCCCAGGCGCAAGCTCAGGTAAGCGTAGGCCTTCAGCGCGAACAGGTAAAAGCGGGTGGCCGCGTCGAAACGCGCTTGCTCGTCATTGACGTTGAGCTCTTGTCCCAAGGCAGACCGCGCGATGCTCAGCGATTCCTGCGCCACCGAGCGGGCCTCCTTCAGGCGGTGCCCGTAGAAGTGAAAGCGGTACATCGCGATCAGCGTGGCCGGGTGCGAGGGCGCCAGTTCGCGCGCCTTTTGCAGCAAGGGCTCGGCCAGGGCGCGGTCACTGCGGACCAGTCCGGCTTGCGTGATCAGGCCTTCCACTTCAGCGGGCAAGCCACCCCCCAGCACGGCGCTGTCAAAGCCGGCGTCGTGCTGGGATGAGGGGTGGTGGTGCATGGCGGGTTCCCCAAGGCTTCAGTTCACAGGACGAGGCATGGACGAACGGATCGAGCTGATCTCGATTTTGGCCACCGAAGGGGGTGTGGCCGCGCTGCTGTCGGTGCTGCTGTCACTGCTGCTGCAGCCACAGGCCCCGGCGTTCGGGTTGAAGAAGGTCAATCCCGATTGGGTGGGCGTGTCGGCAAAGTCCACGGTCACGCCGTCCAGCATCAGGCGGCTTTGCGCGGGCAGGAACACCGTCACGCCGTTGATGTCAAAGGCCTTGTCGCCCTCCAAGGGGGCCGCTTCCACGGTGAACTCGCTGCTGTAGCCCGAGCAGCCGCCCGGGCTCACCGTGAGGCGAAATCCAGCGGTGGCGGGCAGGCCCGAGAACTTCACCATGCGCTTGATGAAGCGTTCGGCGGCCTGGGTCACGGTCATGTTGATGGTCATGTCTTTCCCTTTTTCAAGCATTGACGATGCAGCCATCCACCGGGCACACGGCCAGGCATTGGGGCGCATCAAATTGGCCTTCACATTCCGTGCACTTGGCCGGATCGATGATGAAGGTCCCGCCCTTTTCGCGGATCGCGACGTTGGGGCATTCGGGTTCGCAGGCAGAGCAGCCTGTGCAGGTGGAGGCGATGATCTTCAAGGCCATGGTGGTTCTCCTTCGGTCAACAGGGTTCGCTAGGACGGGTCAGGCCGCCGCTTCAGAGGTGTAGGCCCCTTGGCGGATGGAGGCATCGCCTCGAGGCTGGTGGGTGATGTCGCCTCGTGCCAGCCGGTCGGCGTAGTCGGCAAACCAGCTCAGGGCGGCTTTCTCGATGAACTCGTGGGCGTAGGCATCAACAGGCTCGATGCCCGCTGCCTTGAGCTCGTCACGCGGGCAGGCGCCGATCTTGGCCACCAGCACGGCGTGGCAGTCGTTGATGGCCTTGACGATGGAGGGCAACTGCTCGTCTTCACCAAAGCCTCCCTGGCAGTACAAGTCCACCCGGCGATGCCCCACGAACAGGGCCTCGGCGGCCGACACCTCGAAGATCTGGAACTCGGTGGCATGGCCAAAGTGCAGGTTGACGCGGCCGTGTCCCTCGGTGGCCACGGCCACCAGCACCTTCATGTCGGGATCGACCCCTGCGCGTTCCACCTGGGCGCTCAGCGCTTCCTGCTTGGCGGCGTGTTGGGCCTGGCGTTCGGTTTCCACCTTGTCCTGGTAGTCGCGGCGCTTGTCCAGGTCGTACACGATCTCCATCTCTTCAATCTTGTCGAGCGTGAACTCTTCGCTGCGGTCTTCGCCCAGCAAGCCAACCGCATCAGCGCGGCATTGCCTGCAATGCCGCATCAAGTTAGCACCGCCCATGCAGGCGTCTTGCACGGCCTTGAGTTCTTGCGCGGTCGGGCCGCGTTGGCCGGTCAGGCCGAACACCGTGCCATGCTCGGCTTCCGAGATCAGCGGCATGATGTTGTGCAGGAAGGCGCCGCGTTTTTTGACTTCGCGGTTCACCTCGATCAGGTGCTCGTCGTTGATGCCGGGGATCAGCACGGAGTTGATCTTGGTGAGCACGCCGCGCGCGGTCAGCATCTCCAGGCCCAGCATCTGGCGCTCGTGCAGAATCTTGGCGGCCTCGTAGCCGGTCATACGCTTGTGCTGCCAGAAGATCCAGGGGTAAATCTTCTCGCCCACAGCGGGGTCCACCATGTTGATGGTGATGGTGACGTGGTCGATGTTGTATTGGCAGATTTCATCGACCAGGTCGGGCAGCGCCAGGCCATTGGTCGATATGCACAGCTTGATGTCCGGCGCCGTTTCCTGCAGCATGCGGAAGGTGTCGAAAGTCTTCTTGGGGTTGGCCAATGAATCGCCGGGGCCTGCCACGCCCAGCACCGTCATTTGCGGGATCTCGCTGGCCACGGCCAAGACTTTTTTGACAGCCTGCTCAGGTGTCAGCTTTTGCGAGACCACGCCGGGGCGGGACTCGTTGCTGCAGTCGTATTTGCGGTTGCAGTAGTTGCATTGGATGTTGCACGCCGGTGCCACGGCCACGTGCATGCGGGCATAGTGGTGGTGGGCTTCTTCCGAGTAGCAGGGGTGGTTCTTGACCTTGTCCCAGATTTCTTGCGGCATGTCATCGGGCCCACCAGAGGTGCCGCAACTGGCCTTGCCTTCACCGCCCGTGGTGCCACAGCCGCCCGAAGGTTCAGGCGTGATGGCGGCGCCCAAGGGCCGGATTTGACCGATGCCGATGAAGGCTTTCGAAGCGAGTTGCGGTGCGTCCATGTGGTGTTCCCCGTCCAAGAGTTGCGGCTCGTTGCCAAGCCTGCATTGCCAGTTCCGTGCCACCTATAAATCAATTGAAAATCAATGACTTAGCGTTTGTGGCCTGGTGTTTGGTGTGGGGCTTGAAGGCTTTGAAACACGGCTTGTCGCAAGGCCCTGTCAGATCCCTGACAAAGCCGACAGGTGGGAGCGTGCTGGAGGGGCCATGGGCATGGCACAGCTCTTGCGCCACACCCAGCATGTCAGTGCACGCAAGAGGACGCCACCATGAACGACATGCTGATCCCCAAGCTCGCGGTTCATGACGAGGTCGATGACCTGGTCGTGCTGCTCATGGAGCACGCGACTCACCCGGGTGTGCTGGCCCGGCACCTGGCCCAGGCCGTGGCCGAGGCCTGCATGGGCCCCAACCACCTTTGGGAAGATCTTGGGCTGGCCAACCGCGCCCAACTGGGCGCCTTGATGCAGGAGCACTTCACTGCTTTGAAGGCGCTCAATCACAAGGACATGCGCTGGAAGAAGTTCCTGTACCGCATGCTATGCGAGCGGGCTGAGGTGCTCATCTGCAAGTCTCCGCATTGCGAACAATGCGAAGACCAGCCCCTGTGCTTTGCCTAGCGGCAGGCGTTAGAACTTGCGCACTTCGATGTCATATTTTTGCAAGGCATAGCCCATCTGGCGTGGCGTGATGTTGAGCAGGCGTGCGGCCTTGGCTTGCACCCAGCCACACTTTTCCATGGCCCAGATCAGGCGTTCGCGTTCGCCCTCTGGCTTGTCGTCTGAGGCGGTGGCCAATGAACTGTGATCGTCATCCACCTCGGCGCCGTCCACGGATTTGACGGGCATGGCGGGGCGCAGGGGCGCTTCGGTGATCGGGATGCCGATGGGGCGACCGGGTTTGACGGCGTCCTCGCGGTCGACGTGGTGCAGTACCTGCGTCAGGCAGCGGTTGTCATGGCAGGGAAAGCTCAGGTCCGTCAGGTCTTCGCTGTGGGCCATGGTGGCGGTGCGCTCGACGCAGTTTTCCAGCTCGCGGACATTGCCGGGCCAGTAACAACTGCTCAGAACCTTCATGGCGCGCGGCGTCACCTTGACTTGGCGGCTGTTCTCGCGGTTGAAGCGCGCCAGAAAGTGCTCCACCATCAAGGGGATGTCTTCACGCCGTTCACGCAAGGGCGGCAGGAAGATGCTGACCACGTTGATGCGGTAGTACAGATCGGCGCGGAACTCGCCCGCGGCCACCATTTTTTCAAGGTTTCGATTGGTGGCCAGCACCATGCGCACGTCCACTCGGATGGACGCGGTGCCGCCCACCCGCTCGAACTCGCGCTCTTGCAGCACCCGCAGCAGCTTGGCTTGAAAACCGGCGGAGATGTCGCCGATCTCGTCCAGGAACAGGGTGCCGCCATGCGCCATCTCGAAGCGACCCTTGCGGGTGTTCACTGCCCCGGTGAAGGCGCCTTTCTCATGTCCGAACAGCTCTGACTCAAGCAGCGACTCGGTCAGCGCCGCACAGTTGACCCGGACAAAAGGCGCATCCTTGCGCGGCGACAAGTTGTGCACCGCGCGGGCCACCACCTCTTTGCCGGTGCCGCTTTCACCGCGCAGCAGGACGGTGGTCTTGGTGGGCGCCGCCTGGTGCACCTCGGCGAAGACTTCTTGCATGCGGGGCGAGCCACCAATGGCCGTGTCGAGCTTGTAGACCGGCTTGAGGGCCTTGGACAGGCGTCGGCTCTCTTCGTACAACCGCCCTTGCTCTGCGCTCACGCTGCGGTGCAGCAGCAGGTTCTGGCCCATCAGCGTGGCCACCATCGACAACAGCCGCAGGTCTTCGTCAAAGACACCGGAGCGGTCGGTGACCAACCTGTCCATGGTCAACACGCCCAAGGTGCGGCGGTCTGCCTTGATCGGGGTGGCGATGTAGGCGATCGAGTCGTTGGGCGATTGATCCGCAGCACCGCTTCGATTCAGAAAGAGGGGTTCGGCCTGGATGTCGGGCACGACCATGGGCAGGCCACTGGCGAACACCCGACCCACAATGCCTTCACCCACGGCAAATACCAACTTGGCGGATTCTTCTCGGGACAGGCCCACGGCACACATGCCCTCCAACGTGCCTTCTTCGGTTTGCAGGCTCACGATGGCCCGCCGCCAACCCATCAGGGACACCATGACATTGAGGGCTTCCCGAAACGTTTTGTAAATGTCGAGGGAGGACCCCAGGATCTTGCTGACTTGATAGACCGTCAAAAGCTCGATGCTGGCCCTTTCGTGGTGCGTGCTAACCATGGCGCTGCCTTTCTCGGTCGTTGAAACTGACGCCCGAAAATAGTTGCAAGATGCGCGCCAAAAACGGGTTGATGCGCGTGGGCATTTGATTCATTGACGCAGATCAATTCGACCGCACAGCGCTTGCGGAACGCGTATAGTTTTGCCCATGCGCCAATGGTTTGCCCTCATCGCCGTGCTGTTCGCTTGCCTCTTCGTGGCGCAATCGACTTTGGCATCGACTTCAGCGTACAGCGAGTGCTGCCTGCAGGGCTGTAAAGGCATGACCCATTGCGCCAGTCCAAGCTGCCAGGCCTGCGAGGCCCCGGCGGCCATCAACTTGGGCAACCCAATGCGCGTGGGTTCGTTCGGTGCGCCAATGGTCACAGGCCGCGACGCCAACTGTGCGGCCAACCCCATCAAAGAAATTTGGCATCCGCCGGATTGAGCCACGTGTTTCGCCCTTTGAAATACCTGCTCATCCATCCAACAAGGATCTCAATCATGAAATCAAAATTGCTGAAAATTTCCGTGGCCATTGGCCTGATGTCGGCCTCTGCACTGGCCCTCGCGGCCACAGGTTGCTGCGGTGACCTGGCCTGCTGTGTGCAGCAAATGTTCAACTGCTGCCTTTGACAAGCGGGGCTGGTGAATGAAGGGGCGGTGCCGATGGCGCCGCCCCTTTTTTCAATCCAAGGGCTTGACCTGCCCCCTGAAGGCCTTGGGGGTCAGCCCGGTCCAGCGTTTGAAAGACCGCGTGAAGGCGCTCTGCTCGCTGTAGCCCAGCAGCAGGGCGATCTCCGCCAATGACAAACCGTGGTCCCGAAGGTAGCCGCACGCCAGTTGCTCGCGCGTACGGTCCAGCAACTCTTGCCACGACAGCCCGCTGTCGGCCAGGCGCCTTTGCAAGGTGCGCGTGGACTGGTGCAGGCTGGCGGCCACCTTGTCCACCGACACCTGGCCCTCGGGCAGCAGGCGCGCCAGCAGTTGCTGCACGGACTGGTCAAACGCGTTGGGGTCGGGCAGCGCATCCAGCAAGGCCTGCGCCTGCCGCTCCAGCAACTCCTTCAGCATGGGGTCTCGCTTGGACAAAGGCAGACCCAGCAGGGGCAGGGGAATGCTCACCAGCGTGCGCGGCTGCTCGAACAGCACGGGGCAGCCAAAAAATTGTGCGTTGGCCGCTTGGCGCTCGGGGCTGGCTGAATGCAGGAAGTGCACGTGGGTGGGCGATACCTCGCCATCAACCTGCTGCCGCATGAACGACACCAGCGCCGCGATGGCCACCTCGTCGGCCAAGGCGCCGCCGCCACCCGGGGGCCAGCTCAAGCTCACGTTCGTGCCGGTGGGGTGGACCTGCGCAATGCCGGCGCCATAGA
>Ga0073915_10000047_pt1 | contig 14275 bp, 12 predicted proteins | sample GWRWT2_30Apr14_FD_71480 | JGI IMG/M metagenome (GOLD analysis project Ga0073915, IMG submission 71480) | Sand microcosm microbial communities from a hyporheic zone in Columbia River, Washington, USA - GW-RW T2_30-Apr-14 | ecosystem: Engineered > Artificial ecosystem > Sand microcosm >... | reverse complement strand
AGCACGCCTGTTTCGTCGGTGTGCACCTTGTCGACGATGAAGGCGCCGGGGTAGACCAGGATCTGGCGCAGCTTGGGGTAGTAGTCGGTGTGGGGGCGGTTGAGGATGAGCAGGCAGGCTTGCGCCGCGATGGTGACGCGGATCTCATCGGTGATGACCAGGCCGGCGCAACCGATGAAGGCTTTTTCGGCCACGAAAACCTGGATGTGTTGCTTGAGTTGAAGCTGCAGGTCGGCGGGCAGGGCACGCAGGTAGGGCACGCGCTTTTTCAGGATGGCGCGCCAGGCAGGCGGGAAGGGTTGGCTGCGCCAACGGCGGCGGCGTCTCTCGGTCAGCCAGGGCTGTCCGATGAACCACGCGACCAGCAAGAGGCCCAGAACGGTGACGATGAGCATGGGCAATGGGGCCTCCTTGGGCCGTGCGGGCCTGGCTCAGCAGGTGGGGCCGCGTGGCGCGGTTTCAAGCACCGGGGTGGTCCAGGTCGGGGCGGTGCCAGGGATCGACGTGGGTCATCAGGTTGAGCACCCGGTGGCGTTGCAGTACCCGTTGGCGGGCTTCGACGGCGATGTCGTGGCCGGCTTCAACGGTGATCAGGGCATCGACCTCGATGTGCGCGTCCACGATGATCATGTCGCCCATCTTGCGGGTGCGCACATCATGGACATTGCTGACGCCGGGCGTGTCCATCAGGGTCTGGCGGATGGCCTGCACTTCTGCTTCGTCCACCGAGCGGTCGACCAGGTCGTGCAAAGCGTCCCAGCCGAAACCCCAACCCATGCGCGCGACCATGAAGCCGACGATGAGGGCCGCGACCGGATCCAAGATGGGATAGCCGGCCAGGTTGCCCACGATGCCCAGCCCCACGACCAGCGAAGAGGCCGCGTCCGAGCGGGCATGCCAGGCGTTGGCCACCAGCATGCTGGACTTGACGCGTTTGGCCACCGCCAGCATGTAGCGGAACAGCAGCTCCTTGGCGATGAGGGCCGCGCCCGCTGCCCACAGCGCCACCACGTGCACCTTTTGCACGGTCTCGGGTGACTGCAGTTTGAGGGCGGCAGACCACAGCATGCCCACGCCCACGGCCAGCAGCAAGGCCCCGAGGATCAGCGAGGCGGCGGTCTCGAAACGCTGGTGGCCATAGGGGTGGTCTTCATCGGCGTCTTTTTGGCTGTGGTGGTTGGCGAACAGCACGACAAAGTCGGCCACCAGGTCGGACAGGGAGTGGATGCCGTCGGCGATCAGGCCCTGCGATTTGGCCAGGATGCCCACCGCGATTTGGGCCACGGTGAGGACCAGGTTGACGCCCACGCTGACCCAGGTGCTGCGGGAGGCGGCGGCGGCGCGCTCCGCCGGGCTGTGCTGGTCGTCTTCGGAATCGTCGGCAAGGTCATTGAAGTTCATGGGCGCATCTTAGCCATGGCTTAAGAAAACCCTAAGACGCCGCCGGCATCATGAGTTTCAAGGAGCCACCCATGAACTTGCCCGCTGTGTCCCAGATGCCTTTGCGTGCCCTGACCGTCTGCGCGGCCGGGGTGGCGGCGTGTCTGACCATGAATCTGGCCCTGGCGGCCACACCGGCCGATCAACTCGCCGGCTACACCGCCCAGGCGGGTGCACTGGCGGTGCCCAGTCGCGGGCAGTCGTTCTTCACGGCCCGCCATGGGCGTGAATGGAGTTGCGCCTCGTGCCACGGCGCCGTGCCCACCCAGGCAGCCCGGCATGCCTCGACCGGCAAGGTCATCCAGCCGTTGGCCCCGGCCTTCAACCCCGAACGCTTCACGGACCCGGCCAAGACCGAGAAGTGGTTTCGCCGCAATTGCAACGATGTGCTGGGCCGCGAGTGCAGCGCCGCTGAAAAAGCAGATGTGCTGGGCTGGTTGACCACGCTCAAACCTTGACCAGGAGAAATCATGATGTCCATTCGACACTGGCTGGGGCTGCTGACCGCCCTGTGCTGCGGGCCCGGGGCCTTCGCCGATGAGGGCGAGCGCCTGACGCGCGTTCCGCTGTTGCCCAAGTACCAGCAGGAATGCGCCGCCTGCCACCTGGCCTATCCACCCGGCCTGTTGCCGGCGGCATCCTGGCGGCGTTTGATGAACACCTTGCCCAAGCACTTCGGCACCGATGCCTCGCTGGACCCGGCCACCGTCAAACAGTTGGCCGACTGGCTCACGGCGAATGCGGGCAGCCACCGCCGCGTGCGCGAGGAGCCTGAGCAAGACCGCATCACGCGCTCGGCCTGGTTCCTGCGCCAGCACGACGAGGTGCCGGCGGCCACCTGGCGCCGCCCTGCCATCAAGAGCCCGGCCAACTGCATGGCCTGCCATGCCGGGGCCGACCGGGGTGATTTCGACGAAGACCGCATCCGCATTCCCAAGTGAGACCATCATGACCGCCACGCCATTGAGTCCTTCCCGGCCCACCACCGCGCCTGCCCGCCGGCGCGTGATGGATGCCACCACCCGCGCCTTGCACTGGTTGATGGCGTTGAGCTTCACCGGCGCCTACCTCACCGCCGATGGCGAGCGCTGGCGCCTGGTGCACGTCACCTTGGGCTACACCCTGGGTGGATTGTTGGGGGCCCGCTTGCTGTGGGGGTTGTTCGGGCCACGCCAGGTGCGCTTGTCGGTGCTGTGGCGCAAGCTGCGCAGCCTGCCCACCTGGCTGGCTGCGCCCACCAACGCCCGGTTGGGGCAGAACGTGTTGATGGCCTTGGCGGTGGCGCTCATCCTGAGCCTGATCCTGCCTTTGACCCTGAGCGGCTATGCCGTGTGGGATGAATGGGGCGGGGAATGGTTGGAGGAGGTGCATGAGTTCTTCGGCAATGCCCTGCTGGCCGTCGTGCTGTTGCACATCGGGCTGATCGTGCTGCTGAGCCTGTGGCGCCGCCAGAACCAGGCCTTGCCCATGCTCACCGGCCGTGGGCCGGGCCCCGGCCCCGATGTGGCCTCGCGCCACCATGGTTGGCTGGCACTCGCCTTGGTCGGCGCGGTTGTGGCATTCTGGCTCTGGCAATGGAGCGGGGCACCCGGTGCTTCTCCCTCCGACGCCAACCCGACCCTGTCCCGCCATGAGCGCCAGGCCGACCATGACGACGATTGAAAGCCCCCTGTGCCATGCGTCTTTTGCTTGCCGAGGATGACCCCCTGCTGGGCGATGGCTTGCAAGCCGGCCTGCGGCAACTGGGCTTCCAGGTCGATTGGGTGCGCGATGGCCTGGCTGCCGAGCGCGAGCTGCGCAACCAGGCCTACGCGGTGGCCGTGCTGGACCTGGGCTTGCCCTTGAAGGATGGCCTGGCCGTGCTGGCCGCGGTTCGCCGCGATGGCGTCTCGGTGCCCGTGCTGGTGCTGACCGCGCGCGACGCGGTGCCCGACCGCATCCAGGGGCTGGACGTGGGGGCCGACGACTACGTGGTCAAGCCGGTGGACTTGCAAGAGCTGGCGGCCCGCCTGCGCGCCCTGGTGCGCCGTGCCCATGGCCAGCCTCAGGAATGTCTGCAAGCCCAGGACGTGCTGCTGGACCCGGCCGCCCGCACGGTGAGGCAGGCGGGCACCTTGGTCACCTTGTCGACGCGCGAGTTCGACTTGCTGCAGGCCTTGATGCTCAACGCGGGCCGGGTGCTGTCGCGCGAGCAGATCGAGCAGCACCTCTACAGCTGGGGCCATGAGGTCGACAGCAACGCGGTCGAGGTCCACATCCACCACCTGCGCCGCAAGCTGGGCAGCGGTCTGATCCAGACCGTGCGGGGTGTGGGCTACTTGCTGCTGCGCGACGCGCCCACCTCGCCATGATCAGCCCACCGCGATCCATCCAGGGGCGCTTGTTGGCGTGGGTGCTGGGGATGGTCGTGGTCGTCTGGCTGAGCACGGCCGTCATCACCTGGTTTGACGCGCGGCATGAGTTGGAGGAACTGCTCGACAGCCACCTGGCGCAGGCCGCGGCCTTGCTGGTGGTACAGCAGCAAGGCGAGATCGAGGACGACCGCCATGACCTTGACGCGCCCACCTTGCACCGCTATGCGCCCAAGGTGGCCTTCCAGGTGTTCCACGAGGGGCGCCTGGCGCTGCGTTCGGCCAACGCGCCGGCCGTGCCCATGGCGGCGCCGGGGCAGTCTTTCCGCGCGGGTTTTGACACCGTGCAGATCGATGGCCTGAGTTGGCGGATCTTCGCCGCCGAGGGCGGTGAGCAAGATGTTCGGGTCTACGTGGGCGAGCAGATGAGCTCGCGCATGGAGATCCTGTGGGCTGTTTTGCGCAGCACCCTGTGGCCCATGGTCGTGGCGCTGCCGCTGTTGGCCTTGGCGGTGTGGTGGGCCGTGCGTCTGGGCGTGTCGCCCATGCGCCGCTTGGGCCAGGTGCTGGCGCAGCGCGAGCCACAGGCGCTGCATCCCGTGGCCGTGGCCGGGGCGACGGTGGAGATGCTGCCGATGATCGAGGCCTTGAACGCCTTGTTCGCGCGCATTGACCAACTGCTGGCCTCCGAGCGCCGTTTCACCGCAGATGCTGCCCACGAGCTGCGCACCCCCATCGCCGCGATCCGAGCCCAGGCGCAGGTGGCCTTGGCCGAGGCCGACGACCTGGCTCGGCGTCATGCGCTGCTCAACACCGTGCAGGGATGCGACCGAGCCACGCGCTTGGTGGATCAGTTGCTGACCTTGTCCCGGTTGGAGGCGGCCGATGCCACGGCGCTCCAGGTGGTGGACCTGCGCGCCTTGACTCAAAGCGTGTTGGCCGAACTGGCCCCCAAGGCGTTGGGCAAGCACCAGACCTTGGAGTTCGAGGCACCCGAGCCCTGCTTTCTGCCCGGCAATGAGACGCTGCTGGCGGTCCTGCTGCGCAACCTGGTCGACAACGCGGTGCGGTACAGCCCTCCGTCGGCACGCGTGACCGTGGCCCTGCATCAAGCGGCCGGGCGCGTGGTGCTGAGCGTGGAGGACAGTGGTCCGGGCTTGGCCGAGGCCGATCGCCAACGGTTGGGCGAACGGTTTTTCAGGGTGCCGGGCAGCCTGGAAAGCGGGAGCGGACTGGGCTGGTCCATCGTTCAGCGCATTGCCCAGGTACACCGCCTGGATGTGCAGGTCGAGCCATCGACGCAGCTCGGCGGCTTGGCCGTGCGCGTGACCGGGGCGGACTGCCGCATCCGGCCTTGAAATCCGCGTTCCGTTCCCATGGCGTGCTCACGGGCGCTATGCTTTGTCTACCCAATGCCTTGGTGGCGGCCAAGGCATCGCCACCATCCTGGAACGCGTTTGACTGAAGAAAGACGACGATGAGCGAGAACCTATTCCTGGACGATTTCACCGTGGGTCAGCGCTTCGTGAGCGGCGAGCACCTGGTCGACGAGGCGCAGATCAAGGCCTTCGCGGTTCAGTTCGATCCGCAGCCCTTTCACCTGGATGGTGAGGCCGCCAAGCAGACCTTGTTTCGCGGCTTGGCCGCCAGTGGCTGGCACACCGCCGCGATCACCATGCGCCTGATGGTGCAGGGTGGCATGCCTGTGGAGGGTGGCCTCATCGGGGCGGGCGGCGACATCAGCTGGCCCAGGCCCACGCGCCCGGGCGATGTGCTGCACGTCGAGAGCGAAGTGCTGGAGGTGACGCCCTCGCGGTCCAAGCCTCAGCAGGGCATGATGACCGTGCGCAGTGAGACGCGCAACCAGCAGGGCGACATCGTGCAGGTGTTGGTGGTCAAGATGGTGGTGCCGCGCCGGGCGTCTTGACGTGGAGCGGGCCTGTCACCGCAGGCAGGCCTTTGACGAAAGCGCTCACGTCCTTGAGTGCAGGTGACAACCAGCGCAAGGGTTGCGCGAATGAGCCCACCAGGGAAATGTGGCCCACGTGGTCATAGCGTTTGAACTCCACCGGTACACCCACCGCTTGCAGCCGTTCGGCCAGGCGCGCGCTGTTGCGTTCCGGGTCGACTTCCTTGTCCTCCTTGGCCACACCCAGGAAGGTGCGGGGCGCCTTCGCGCTGACATGGCTGATGGGCTGAGACTCCAGCGGCACCTGGGGGTGGTGGAAGGTCTTGCGCGTTTGCGGATTGATGATGGGGATGAAGTCGTAGGGGCCGGCCAGGCCGACCCAGCCGGCCAGCTCCGACACGCGGTGTCCTTGCTGGTCCAGCCAGCGTGGGTCCAGGGCGATCATCGCGGCGTTGTAGGCGCCTGCGCTGTGGCCCATGACGACCACGCGGCGCGGGTTGCCGCCAAAGCGCGCTGACTCGCTCAAGGCGTAGGCCACGGCCCTGGCGCAGTCGGGCAGGAAGTCGGGGTAGGTGACTTGGGGGTAGAGGCGGTAGTCGGCCACCATGGCGACCATGCCGTGCGCGGCCAGGGCTTCACCCATGAAGCGGTACTGCGCGCGCTCGCCCATGTGCCAGTTGCCCCCGTACAAAAACACCACCACCGGGAAGCCGCCCTCGGGTGGTTCTGCTTTGGGCTGGTAGACGTCCAGCAACTGGCGCGCTTGCGGGCCATAGGCCACATCGGGTGTGAACCGGTAGGTGTCGCTGGGCACCAGCGCATTGATGGCGCGGGTGGCCGAGCAACCAGCGAGGGCGGCCAGCATGCCCAACAGGACGGCAAGCTTGAACCATTGCTTCAGCATGGCTGAATCCGATCATGACGGCAGGGAGGCCTTCAGTATCGGGTGGTCGGGGCGGGGCCGTCCATCGGTGAAGCGGAAGCGTGGGCGTAGGCTGCGGCCTACAGAGGCAGGTCGTGGTCCGGGAAAATGGCTTTGCGGATGACCGCGTGGATGCCCAGGTTGCCATCGACCACCTGCGTGATGCCGAAGTCCACCGCCACCGAGATCAGCGAGATGGCCTCGTCTTCCGTGAGTTGGTGCGCGGTCATCAGGTAGTGGCGGGCCTTGCGGAAGGCATCGCGCATGGCGGCTTCCAGCGATGACTTCTGGTAGACCTGGGTTTGCGCGTTGGGCCCCAGTTCGGCCAGGTGGTTGGGGAAGCTCAGGCCTTGCAGCACCCACTCGTCGTCGGTTTCCAGGAAGGGGTAGTTCAGGTCGGCCAGGAAAGTGCCGGCCATCTGCGCCTTCTTGTGCAGCACTAGTTGGAACACGCCGGTGAGCGAGCATTCGATGGCGGTGCCGCACAGCTCGGAGTCGCCTTGCGAGGCGTGCGGATCGCCCACCGAGAACAGCGCACCGTCGACCGACACGGGCAGGTAGACCTTGCTGCCTTTGCCTGCACGCCAGTTGTCCAGGTTCCCGCCGAAGTAGCCGGGGGGGATGGAGTCCACCAGACCCAACTCCTTGGGGGCGACGGCCAGCACGCCGAAGTGCGGGCGGATGGGCACGACGGCTTTGGACAGCACGCCGTATTGCTTGTCGATGCTGGCTTCATCGACCGGCACACCGGGGTAGTCGATGGTGTCGTGGCGCACGCCAAAGGGGTCGGTCTGCGGCGTCCACCGGTAGTTGTAGACGGCCTTGGCGTGGGGTTGGGCGGCGGTGTCGTGGATCTCGTAGACGGTGACGACCTCGCGCTCCTTGGGCTCGGTCAGCAGGTCTTTGTATTGGAAGCCCCACCAGGTGGCGGCGTTGCTGCCAAAGAGCTTGCCGTGGTGCTTGGGGTGGCAGCTGGGGCGGGGCAGGATGTCGAGGATGCGGATCTCGAGCACATCACCCGGTTCGGCGCCTTGCACGTAGACGGGGCCGGTGCAGATGTGCACGCCGAAGCCTTCGCCCGCGCCGCGCCCGAAGATGGAGGCGTCCATCGGGCCGGCGCCACGGCGGTCCACGCCTTTGCGGTCAGCGGTCCAGTGGAAGACGCTTTCGGCGCCTGGGTCGCCGTCGATCATGCGCTCGCGGTCGTCGCTGGCGTGCTGCGTGAGCGTTTCAATGGTGAGGATGTCGCCCGATTTGACCGAGATGGCGGGCTTGAGCGTGCGGCTGAAGTAGCCCCAGTGCACGGTCTTGTCGGAGGCGGGGATGTAGAAATGGTTGGGCGGCGCTTCGGTGGGCGAGGAGTTGGTGGCCGATGCCGCGCGCTTGGGGGTCAGTGCCAACGCAAGGGCGTAGCGCGCGTGGTCGCTCAGCAGGTTCTCGAACTGGCTTCGGCGCGCCTCGGCGTTTTCTTCGCGTTGGTCTTGGGCCTGGGCGCTGAGCCGCGCATGTTCGCGCGCGCCAGCGGGTGGCACGCTGCCCAGCGTGGGGCGGCCGCGTTGCAGCACTTGTTGCGAGTCAAGGTGCTTGGGCGGTTCGGCGCGGTAGGCCTTGGGTGACAGCTTGAAGCGGGCCGTGAAGGCGCGGCTGAAATTGGCCGCGTCGTTGAAGCCCCAGCGGAAGCACAGCTCGGCGATGGTGAAGTGCGCCAGGGCAGGGTTGGCCAGGTCAAGCCGACAACGCTCGAGGCGGCGCGCTTTGAGGTATTCGCTGAAGGTGGTGGAGCCCACCTTGAACAGCTTCTGGATGTAGCGGGTGCTCAAACCCTCCAGGCGGCCGATGTCGTCGATCACCAGGTCGGGGTCGCCCAGGCGCGCTTCCATCGATCGGCACACGCGGCGCAGGTGGCCCAGTTGCACCGAGGTGGAGTCCTCAGCGCTGTCCTCGTCCATGTGCGACAGGCAGGCCACCAGCAATTCGGTCAGCGTGGCTTCGATGGGCGGCAGTTCGTGGCGGCCCAGGTGGTCCAGCTCATCGGCGATCGACTGGATCAGGTTCAGGCACACGGCGCCCACGCCAGTGCGCGCCGAAATCTTGTTGAGGTTCTGCTTGCTGGTGCGCACCAGGCGCAGCACGAAGCTGGCCGACTCCAACTTGACGACCACGGCGCGGAAGTCGGTGTTCAGCTCAATGCGCCAGGGGCGGGTGGGCTCCAGCACGATGATGTCGCCGCTGCCGATGGCCACGGTCTCGTCGCCTTCGATGACCAGGCCGCTGCCGGCCAGCAGGGTGAGCACCAGCACGGCGTGGCCGTAGCGGTGCGCGTTGCTGGCATGCGGCACCAGCACCTGCGGTGACGAGGACAGCTTGATGAAGACCGAGTCGAGCGCCGAGCTGCACGAGGACACGTGGCCATCCAGCGGGGGCAAGGCGCGACCGGGCGTGCCATTGCCCATCAGCACTTTCTCCAGCACCTCGGTCCAGGCGGACTGGCGCAGCTCTTCGGGGAAGGCGTTGGTGGAAAAGCGCCGCAGGTCGTTCAACATCGGTTCAAGGCTTTCGCGTGGATCAAAGGATCCTCACGGGCACGCGCAAGATCGGTGCCCGCGTGGATCGACGTTGATCCGACGGCCATCAACTGTCCGATCAAACTTTGATCAAACGCCGCGCGCCGGGAAGATGCTTTTCTTCACCACCGCGTGCACGCCCCAGTTGCCATCGACCACCTGCGTGATGCCGAAGTCCACCGCGATCGACATCAGCGAGATGGCCTCGTCCTCGCCCAGGCGCTGCGTGGTCATCAGGAAGTGGCGCATCTTGTGATACGCGTCACGCAAGGCCAGGTCGACGGAGGACTTGCTGTAGATGGCGTTCTGCGCATCGGGGCCCAACTCGGCCAGGTAGTTGGCGTAGCTGAAGCCGTGCAGCACCCAGTCGTCTTGCGTCTCGAGCAGCGGGTAGTTCAGCTCGGCCAGGGGCGTGCCGGGCAGGCTGGCCTTCTTGTGCAGGATGAGCTGGAAGGTGCCGGTGAGCGAGCATTCGATGGCGGTGCCGCACAGCTCCGAGTCGCCTTGCGAGGCGTGCGGGTCGCCGACCGAGAACATGGCGCCGGGCACGGCCACCGGGTAGTACACCGTGGCGCCCTTGCCGATGCGCCAGTTGTCGATGTTGCCGCCGGTGTAGTTGGGCGGGATGGAGGTGACCATGTCGGCCTCGGCCGGGGCCACGCCCATGGTGCCGAAGTGCGGCCGCACGGGGATGCGGATGTTCTGCAGGATCTTGTCGTTCTTGGTGATCGTGCTGTGGTTGACGGGCACGCCGGGGTAGTCGATGGTGGGGTGGACCACGCCGAAGGGGTCGGTCTGCGGCGTCCACTTGTAGTTGTAGACAGCGCGGGCCCAGTTGCGCTCGCCGGTGGCGTCCACTTCATAGATGGTGACGACTTCGCGCTTCTTGGGTTCGGTCAGGGTGTCGCCGTAATGGAAGCCCCAGTTGGCGGCGGCGTTGCTGCCGAAGGCGCGGCCCTTGTACAGCGGGTTGGCGCTGGGGCGGGGTGTGACGTCGATGATGCGCACTTCCAGGATGTCGCCCGCTTCGGCGCCCTTGATGTGGACGGGGCCGGTGCAGATGTGCACGCCCTGGCCGCCACCGGCGCCCACCTTGGCGTCCATGGGGCCGGCGCCACGGCGGTTCACGCCTTTCTTTTGGCTGTCCCAGTGGAAGACGCTTTCGGCGCCGGCGTCGCCGCGCACCATGCGTTCGGCGTCGTCGTTGGCGTGGTGGGTTAGCGTTTCGATGGTGACGAAATCACCCGATTCCACCGTGACCACGGGCTTGGCCGATTTGCTGAAGTAGCCCCACAGCACGGTGTTGGCGCTGGCGGGGATGTAGTAGTGGCTGGTCATGCCCGAGCCGGGCTTGGCGCTGGCCGCGAAGGCGCTGGGGGACATCGACACGCTGAGCGCGCTGGCCGAGACGGCGGTGCCGCTGGCCACCATGGCATCGCGCAAGAAAGACCGGCGCGCCACCTTGAACTCTTCCTTGACGTCTTTTTCGTCTTCGGGCGAGACGCCGTGGGTGCACGTGGGGCTGCAGATGTGTTTGAGCATGGGGGCTTTCCTGTCGAAGGGATGAACGCGGGTGGCTGCGTTTCATTATTCGAGGCAGGGGGCTTTTGGCCCTTGTCGGGTGACGCACAAAAGCTTGTCGCCAGCGCCAGCGGGGTCTCGTTCAGGGCTTGCTCAAGCCTGCACGTGCTGGGTGGGGTGCGGCAGGCCGACGCTTGATCATGTCCTGAGGGCCTTGTTCGATCATCGCGCCGCTGCGCTGATGCGCCGCGGCCACGAGCGGCGCGATCAGGGTGGCTTCGGGCAAGTTGTGCCAATAGCGCCGGGGCATTTCGCGCACCATCATGTTCACCTTGAGCCGGGCGGGGTTGAAGATGTGCTCGTAATAGGTGAGCCACAGTTGCTCGCCCGCATCGGCGGGGGGCGCATCGTCGCGGCGGGCCCCGGCTTGGAAAGTCAACTGCGTGCCATCCCACTGGGCGCAGCGTTCGGGCGTGAGGATGGCCCAGCGCATGTTGGTGAAGCGGCGCTGGAAGAAGGGCGAGGTGGCTTCGACGATGTGGTGATCGGGTTCGAACCAGGCGATGTGCAGGGGGCTGCTTTCGGGCGCATCTTGCACCGTTCGGAAACGCACGAAGGCGGTCATCTTGTGCATGTCGCGGCGCACGACGCGGGCCAAGTCTTCGAGCTCGCTGCGGTCTTCGTCCAAGGTGTCGTGGCGCAGATCGGGCTGGCATTGCAAGCGCCACAGCAGGCGGTACATCAGCGCAAAGCGGCGCGGCTCGCGGTGCAGGATGGCGGTCTGACACAGGGGCAGTAAGAAGGCGGGCACCTTGGGCGGCGGGGCCTCATGGGCGCAGGCCGATTCGCGGTTCGTCATGGTGGCCTTTGATGGGGCTTCCGCGAAGAGGTCGCCCAGATCCTGGTAGGCCAGCGTCCAGGTCACGCCCTCGGGTGGAACGTGTTCGGCCAGCAACTGGCGCGCGGCCCGCCGAAAGCCCGCCAGGTCGATGGGGCCGGCCAGCTCAACCGTGCGGCTCAGCATGGCGCGGTGTCGAACAGATCGGTCTGCATGGCGGGCTGGGGCCGCAAACGCGTGGCCAGGTCAGGCGCGTCCAGGCTGGCGCCGGGGTGGTGGTCGGCCACGATGACGAAGGGCAGCACCTTCTTGAGTGACACGCGCAACACCGACAGGTCGCTGCAACGCACACGCCGAACGCGCCGGGTCTGCAGCAGGCGCTCGATGGTCTTGACGCCCAGTCCGGGCACGCGCAGCAGCACTTCGCGCGGGGCGCGGTTCAGGTCCACCGGGAAGCGTTCGCGGTGAGCCAGGGCCCAGGCCAGTTTCGGATCAAGGTCAAGTGACAGCATGCCATCGCCTGGCGGCACGATCTCGTCGTGCGCGAAGCCGTAAAAGCGCATCAGCCAGTCGGCCTGGTAAAGGCGGTGTTCGCGCATCAGGGGCGGCGCTTGCGAGGGCAGGGCGCGCGGTGCATCGGGGATGGGGCTGAAGGCCGAGTAATACACGCGGCGCAACTGGTAAGCGCCGTAGAGCGTGGCGCTGGTGCCCAGGATGGCGCTGTCGCTGGTGGCATCGGCGCCCACGATCATTTGCGTGCTTTGGCCGCCAGGGGCGAAGCGCGGCGGCAAGGCCACCAGGGGGGCCGAGCGTGGCCGCGAGATGATGGGCGAAGGCTTGGCCGCTTCCTTGGCGTCGTCGATGTGCACGCGCAGGCGCGCCATCGATCGGCGGATGGCGGCGCCGTCTTTTTCGGGGGCCAGTGTGTGCAGGCTTTCAACCGTGGGCAGCTCGATGTTGATGCTCAGGCGATCGGCAAAGCGGCCGGCTTGTGCCAGCAGCTCGGGGCTGGCGTCAGGGATGGTCTTGAGGTGGATGTAGCCGCGGAAATCGTGCTCTTCGCGTAGCACGCGCGCCACCTCGACCACCTGCTCCATGGTGTAGTCCGGGTTGCGGATGATGCCCGAGCTGAGGAAGAGCCCTTCGATGCAGTTGCGGCGGTAGAAATCCAGTGTCAGCTTAACCACTTCATCGACCGTGAAACGCGCGCGCGGCACGTTGCTGGTGACGCGGTTGACGCAGTACAGGCAGTCGTACTGGCAATAGTTGGTCAGCAGGATCTTGAGCAGCGAGATGCAGCGGCCATCGGGGGCGTAGCTGTGGCAGATGCCCGCGCCTTCGGTCGACCCGATGCCGCGCCCGCCGGTTGAATCACGCTGGCTGGTGCCGCTGGACGAACACGAGGCGTCGTACTTGGCCGCGTCGGCCAGGATGGCGAGTTTTTGTTGGATATTCACTGTATGAATATACAGTCATCCACTCGCCTGCGCAAGCTTGGGAATTCAGCCAGTGACGGCCATGGTCATGGCCGTGCGGGTTCAACGGGCCGATCGGGCACGGGCGGTGGGCTGATGGCGGGGCGGTTGTCCGATGAGCGCCCCAGCCGGTTCACCAACTGGTCCAGTTCGTCCGATGTCTTGGGCGCCTCACCGTCATCGGCATCGCCGTCCATGGCGGGGTTGAGCGGCTGCTCGCCCGCCGGATCGGTGGTGATCGGATTGCCTTCCGAGTCCAGCAGCGGCGCGCTTTCATCGACCTCCTCGCTGGTGGGGCTCCATTCGCCATTGCCCGTCACGGGGGGGCGCCGTGGGCTGGCGAACGCCGCCTGTGAATCGACCAGCTTCTGCTTGAAGGCGGTGCGCAAGAAATCGCCCACCAGCAGCAGGGCACTGTGGCCGCCCTGGCCCCAATAACTGCCGCGCATGGTCACGTGCTGGTCGTTGAAGCCCACCCAGGCGCCGGTGACCAGTTGCGGGTGCATGACCATGAACCAGCCGTCGGTGTTGTTCTGCGTGGTGCCGGTCTTGCCAGCCAGGTCGCCCTCGGGCACGAAGCGCGTGCGCAGCATGGTGCCGGTGCCGTAGGTGACCACGCCCCGCATCATGTCGATCAGGTTGTTGACCGTCTCGGCCGACAAGGCGCGGTCTACTCTGTTGGGCCCGAAGACGGCCACTTCTTTGCCCTGCTTGTCGGTGATGCGCTCGACGAAGTAGGGCTGCTTGTGCTCGCCACCACTGGCGATGGTGGCGTACACCGTGGCCATCTCCAGCAGGGTGACCGGGCTGGTGCCCAGGGCCATCGAAGGCACCGGATCGAGCTTGCTGTCGGTGATGCCCATGGCCTTGGCCAGCGCGGTGATGCGCGGCAGGCCGGCGTCCTGCATGACCTGGGTGGTGATGGTGTTCTTGGACAAGACCAGGCCTTGCCACATGGTCATGGACTCGCCCGTGCTGCCCGACATGTCGGTGGGCCGCCAGACCTTGCCATTGCCCAGGCGCACTGCGATGGGGGTGTCCATGTAAGTGCGGGTGGGCAGGATGCCGGATTCCAGTGCGGCGGCGTACACGATGGGTTTGAAGGTGGAGCCCGGTTGGCGCGCGGCTTGACCCACGTGGTCAAACTGCTCGTCGTCGAAGTCGCGGCTACCCACCCACGCCTTGACCGCGCCATTGCGTGGGTCCACGGCCACGAAGCCCGCTTCAAGCCGGGTCTTGCTGGCACGCACCTTGG
>Ga0073915_10000043_pt1 | contig 14718 bp, 13 predicted proteins | sample GWRWT2_30Apr14_FD_71480 | JGI IMG/M metagenome (GOLD analysis project Ga0073915, IMG submission 71480) | Sand microcosm microbial communities from a hyporheic zone in Columbia River, Washington, USA - GW-RW T2_30-Apr-14 | ecosystem: Engineered > Artificial ecosystem > Sand microcosm >... | reverse complement strand
CTGGCGCAAGCGGATCGGGTCGGCCAGCACGGTGCCGCTCAGGGCGCCGCCGTGCAGGGCCACCTCGTGCCGGGCCGCCAGTCCGGCCACCAGCGGCAGCGCTTGTGCCACCGCGGCGCCGAGCTCGACGGGTTGCAGGTCGAGCCGCAGCGTGCCGGCTTCCAGGCTCGACAGGTCGAGCACGTCGTTGATCAGCGCCAGCAGGTGTTCGCCGGCCGAGCGGATGTGGCCGAGCTTGACCGACTGGCTGTGCGAGCGGCTCAGTTCGGTGTCGCTCTGCAGCAGCTGCGTGAAGCCGAGCACCGCGTTCAGCGGCGTGCGCAGCTCGTGGCTCATGCGCGACAGGAACTGCGACTTGGCCTGGCTCTCGCGCTCGGCCAACAGTGTTTTCTGGCGTGCCGCTTCGGCACTCTTGCTCTCGGTCACGTCCCAGTTGACGCCGACCCGCCGCGACGGCCGGCCGTCGGCGTCGAACACCACGGCGGAGCGTGACGCGAGCCAGCGGTAGCCGCCGTCGGGCCACCGCACACGGAACTCGTAGGCGCCGGGCAGGGCGGTGGTGTCGGGGTTGGCGTAGGAGTCGATCACGCCGGCCACGTCGTCGGGGTGCAGCAGCGCGAGCCGCTCGTCGCGCGTCAGTGCCTGCGCGCGGGGTTCCAGCCCGCGCAGGCGGAACATCTCGTCGTCCCAGCGCGCCTGTTGGTTGTCGAGGTCGGCTTCCCAGGTGCCGATGCCGGCACTGCGTGTGATCAGCGCGGAACGTTCGCTGGCCCGGTGCAGGGCCGCGAGCGCTTCGTGCCGGTCGGTCACGTCCATCGCGATGCCGAACACGCGCGGCACGCCGGCGCTGCTGCGGTCGATGTCGGCGCGCAGCACCATCCAGCGGCTGCTGCCGTCGCGCCGCCGGGTGCGGAACTCGATCTCGACCGCGCCCTGGGCATTGCGCAGGTAGTCGCGTGTGACGGCGCCCACGCGCGCGGCGTCGTCGGGGTGCACACACTGCGCGATCCACTCCGCCAGCGTCGGCGGAATCGCTGCACCGACCATGTCGAACAGCTCGTACATCTGCGCGTTCCACTCGGTCCGGATCTCGCCGATGCTCGTCGTCCAGATGCCGACGCGTGCGGCGCCGGCGGCCGCTTCGAGACGCTGCGCCAGTTGCTCTGCGCGGTGCGAGCGCTCGACCTGGTCGGTCACGTCGAGCGTGACGCCGAGGAAGGCCACCGGTTCACCCGCCGCGTTGCGCTCGACCACGCGGCGCACGAGCATGCGGCGCCAGCTGCCGTCGGCCCGCCGGTGGCGCGCTTCGACGTCGACCGGCCCGGTGCTGGTCAGCGCAGCCGCCGACGAGGCGGCCAGCAGGGCCACGTCGTCGGGGTGGGCGTGCATGCGGGCTTCGTCGAGCGTCACACCCTCGGGGCGGTGCGGAATGCCGAGCACCTTCAGGCCGTGGTCGTTGTAGTGGACCCGGTCGGTGCGCAGGTCGTGGCGCCAGATCACGATGTCGGCGAGTTCGGCGGCCAGCTTCAGCTGCGCCGTCGTGCTGTCGAGCGACTGCGCGAGCCGGTAGACGGCGGTGTCGTCGACCATGATGCCGACGGCACGCTCGGGCCGGCCTTGCTCGGAGTTCTTGACTTCCCATTGCGAGTGGATCCAGCGTGTGCCGCCGTCGGGGTGCATCACGCGGAAGTGCTGCGAGTAACGCCCGGCCTGCAGCGTCGACTTCTCGAAGATCGAGGCCGACTGGTCTTCGGGGTGGATGCGCGTCATCGCATCGGCGTAGTTCGGCGTGCCTTCGGTCGGCGCCATGCCCCAGAAGCCGAACACGTGGCGGTCCCAGCGGCCGACGCCGGAGGGAATGTCGCGTTCCCAGACGCCGAGCCGGCCGAAGTCCTGCGCCATGTCGAGCAGCTCGGTCTGGCGCTGCGCCTGTGCGGCGAGCGCGCGGTGGGTGGTGGTGTCTTGCAGCGTCCACAAGGTGTGGGCTTCGACGCGTACGGCGCGCGGCCGCACCCACAGCGCGGCGCCGGCCCGGCCCTGAAGACAGAGCTCGGTGTCGGTCACCCATTCGCCGATCTGCAAAGCCTGTTGCAGCGCGCTGCGCTGTGCCCCGTAACCGGGCGTGGCGCACAGCAGCTCCAGCAGATTGGCACCCGCCGCAACCGCACGCCGGAAACCCGGGTTGGCCCAGACGATCACGCCGTCGGCCGCAGTCATCACGAGCAGGTCGTGGCTCTGCGCGAGCCAGGCCGACAAGAGGCCCGGTGGCGGCGTTTCCGGAAAGGGGGAAGAAGCGTTCATCAGGGCGCCGCGATTCGACGCCGCAAGTCTAGCCGGCGCCGCGGCCGGCCACCGGCTCAGGGCTTCGCGATTTCGAGCACCAGCTTGCCGAAGTTCTCGCCGTTGAAGAGCTTGAGCAGCGTTTCCGGGAAGGTGTCGATGCCGGCGACCACGTCTTCCTTGCTCTTCATGCGGCCGTCTTTCAGGTAACCGGCGAGTTCGGCCACGGCCTGCGGGAAACGCGCCGCGTAGTCGAACACGACGATGCCTTCCATGCGCGCGCGGTGCACCAGCAGCGAGAGGTAGTTCTTCGGGCCCTGCACCGGCGTCGTGTTGTTGTACTGGCTGATCGCGCCGCAGATGATGATGCGCGCCTTCATCGCCAGGCGCGCAAGCACGGCGTCGAGGATCTCGCCGCCGACGTTGTCGAAGTAGATGTCGACGCCCTTCGGGCAGTGTTCCTTCAGGCCGGCCTTCACGTCACCGGCCTTGTAGTCGATGCAGGCGTCGAAGCCCAGTTCCTTGACGACCCACTCGCACTTCGCGGCCCCACCGGCGATGCCGACGACGCGGCAGCCCTTGATCTTGGCGAGCTGGCCCACGGTCTGGCCGACCGCACCGGCGGCGCCCGAGACCACGACGGTTTCACCGGGCAACGGCCGTCCCACGTCCATCAGCCCGAAGTAGCCGGTCATGCCGGGCATGCCGAGCACGTTGAGCCACTGCGTGGGCGTGCCCAGGCGCAGGTCGATCTTGAACAGGCCCTGGCGCTTGAACTGCTCGGCCGGGATCAGGCAGTACTCCTGCACGCCGGGCGTGCAGCTCACCGTGTCGCCGACCGCGAACGCGGCGCTTTTCGACGCGATGACCGTGCCCACGCCGCCCGCGCGCATCACTTCACCGATGCCGACCGGCGGGATGTAGCTCTTGCCTTCGTTCATCCAGCCGCGCATCGCCGGGTCGAGCGAGAGGGCGTTGACCTTGACCAGCACACCACCCTCGGCCGGCTCGGCGACCGGCTCGGTCGTGAAGCTCCAGCCGTCGCGGGTGGGCAGACCGTTCGGGCGCGCGGCGAGGCGGATCTGGTGGTTGGTGAGTGCGGCAAGCAGGGTCATGGCGTGTCTCCGGAGTTCGAGGGCCGGATCTTAGGCGCGCCGTGCGGTGGTCGCCGTCTCGCAGGCGACGCGCGCGATCCGGGCACAAAAAAACCGCGGCGAGCCGCGGTTCTTGTTCAAGGCCGAAGCCCTGGGGTTTACAGCACGCGAATGTTCGCGGCTTGCAGGCCCTTCTGGCCTTGCTTGACTTCGAATTCGACGCGCTGGTTTTCCAGCAGGGTCTTGAAGCCGTTGCCCTGGATGTCACGGAAGTGGGCGAACAGGTCAGCGCCGCCCGCGTCTTGAGCGATGAAGCCGAAGCCCTTGCTCTCGTTGAACCACTTCACGGTACCGGTTTGGGTCGTCATGGGAAAAATCCTATCCATCATCAAAATAATGCGCCGCACATGCAGGCGCATGCAGCAACACTCAAGAAACGATCAGGGGATTTCTAACGATGCCCGCCGCGAGAACCACGACAGGTAGAAGAAGAACCACGAACAAACTGTCTTGCGTATAACTGTGGGCGGAATGTACACGAAACGGCGCGCCCGCGTTGCCGGCTGTGGTCTGCAGACAACCAGGGCTTGATCCAGAATCGGCTTCGACCATCAATCGCCCGGGGATGAACATGCCAGCCGACCCATCGACAGCCACCGGTCCCATCGACTGGAAACGGCAGGGCGTGCGCGTGGTCGGGGCCGACCAGCTCGACGCCAACACCGCGCAGACGCCCGGCATGGACCGCATGGCCGCGATCAACTTCGCCCGCGTCGGCGCGCAGAAGTTGTGGGCCGGCACGGTGCACATCCACGCCGGTGCCAAGACCGGTGCCCACCACCACGGCGCGCTGGAGAGCGTGATCTACGTCGTGAAGGGCCGGGCCCGCATGCGCTGGGGCGAGAAGCTCGAGTTCACCGCCGAAGCCGGGCCGGGCGACTTCATCTACGTGCCACCCTTCGTGCCGCACCAGGAGATCAACGCCAGCCCGACCGAAAAACTCGAATGTGTGCTCGTGCGCAGCGACGGCGAGGCGGTGGCGGTGAACCTGGACATCGAGCCGATCGAAAAACCCGAATCCGTGCGCTGGATCGACCCGACCCATCCTCAAGGCTGACGTGACCTCACTCCGACTTTCCGTTCTCGACCAATCCGTTTCACTCGCCGGCAGCACCGAAGACGCGGCGATCCGCGACACGCTCGACCTGGCGCAGCATTGCGAGCGCCTCGGGTATGCGCGCTTCTGGGTCAGCGAACACCACGGCCTGCCGACCATCATCGGCAGCGCGCCCGAGATGCTGATGGCCGCCATTGCGGCACGCACCAAGCGCATCCGCATCGGCAGCGCCGGCGTGATGTTGCCGCACTACAGCGCGCTGAAGGTGGCCGAGCAGTTCCGCGTATTGGAGGCGCTGGCGCCGGGCCGCATCGATCTCGGCGTGGGCCGTGCACCGGGCGGCGACATGCGCACCGCGCGGGCGCTGAACCCGAATGCCCACGCCGCGGCCGACGACTTCCCCGAGCAGGTGCGTGACCTGCAGGCCTGGACCACGCTGCCCTCGCACCACGGCATCACCGCGCATCCGCTGGGTGCCCATGCGCCCGAGGTCTGGATCCTCGGCAGCTCGAACTACGGCGCGCAGCTCGCGGCGCATTTCGGCCTGCCGTATGCCTTCGCGTATTTCTTCGTGGACGGGCAGGGCGCGGAAGAAGCGCTCGCGATCTACCGCCGCCTGTACCAGCCGAGCGAGCGCCACCCGACGCCGCAGCCGACGGTCTGCGTCTGGGCGCTGGTGGCCGACACGCATGAAGAGGCCTGCCACCACGCCCTCGGCCGCGAGCGCTGGCGTGTCGACCGGGCGCGCGGTGTGCTCGGGCCGCTGCAGTCGCCCGACGTGATCGCGGCGCGGGGTTTCAGCGCCGACGAATGGCCAACGGTCGAGGCGATGCGCAGCAAGGCCTTCGTCGGCACGGCCGCGGAAGTGGGCGCGCAACTGCGGGCGCTGGCGAGCGAACTGCAGCTCGACGAACTGGTCGTCAACACCTGGGCCCACGACCCGGCCGCACGGCGCAAGTCCTACGCGCTGCTGGCACAGGAATTCGGCCTGACGCCATGCAACTGATCGACTTCGACCTGCGCGGCGAGTACATCACGCTCGACGCCTTGCTCAAGGCCACCGGCCTCGCGCCGAGTGGCGGCGTGGCCAAGCTGATGGTGGCCGACGGCCTGGTTCAGGTCGACGGGCGCGAGGAACTGCGCAAGACCTGCAAGATCCGCTCGGGTCAGGTCGTGAGCCTGCAAGGTGCGCGCATCAGCGTGCGGTGAAACCTCACTGCTTCTTCGCGGGCGGCTTGCTGGCGGCCGGAGGCTCGGGCTTGTAGTCACCGAGCGTGCTCTTGGCCGGGCAGAAAGAGAAAGCTGGGCACTTCTTGCACCCGACAGCGATGGCGATGGGGCAGATGACCATGGTGTTCCTCCGGAGTCGACACACGGTGGAGCGCAGCATACGAGCGTTGCACGCCGGTGCACAGGTGCACAACCCTGCTCCGAAGCGCGGCATGATGGCGGGATGACGACCTTGCTTCTGAACCCGCCCATCACCGCGCCCCGCGATCTGACGCCAACCATGCGCGTTCGCGGCCACGCCGCATTGAGCCCGAGCGGCCTTGGCGAACTGCTGCCGGCCACGCTGCCCGAACTCGACGCGCTGCGCTCTTCGTGGGACGACCTGCCGCCCGACGCCTACCTGCGTGACGGTGGCCGTTACCGGCGCCGCCGCCATTCGTGCTTCGTGGTGGAGGGCGACGCGGTGCAGGCCGTGCCGCACCGCGCGCACTGGCAGCCGCTCGAATACAACGCGCTGCACGGCGGCCTGGAGCGCTGGTTCGAGCCGATGCGCGCCGACGTGGTGGCGCAGCCGGTGTGGTCGCGCCTGCTGTGTGCCCTCAGTGCGCAGTGCTCCGCCTGGACCCGGCCGCAACCGTGGTTCGTCGAAGCGCACCAGTTCCGCATCGACACCACCGACGGCATCGGTCGCCCGACGCCCGAAGGCGCGCACCGCGACGGTGTCGACTTCGTCGCGGTGCTGCTGGTGAGCCGCGTGCAGGTGAAGGGCGGCGAAACCCGCGTCTTCGAGGCCGACGGCCCGGCCGGCCTGCGCTTCACGATGAGCGAGCCGTGGACCACGCTGCTGCTCGACGATGCGCGTGTCGTTCACGAGAGCACGCCGATCCAGCCGGTGGGCGAAGGCGCGCACCGTGACACGCTGGTGCTGACGTTTCGCAGCGGCGGGTTCCAGGGGCCGGCAGCGGTCTGAGCGATGCTCAGGTGTCGCGCACGTCGGCCACCGGGTTCGCACCGAAGTCGGACCGGTTCAGGTAGGCGAGGATCCGCGCCGCCGCATCGGTCGGCGACGTGAGCTGGCCCTTGTCCTTCAGGCCGACGAAGTTCGACTTGTCCGGGAACACGGCCGCGTCGGCGGCGCGCAGGTGCACCTGCATGTCGGTGTCGATCACGCCGGGTGCGAGCGAGACGACACGCGCGCCGTTCGCCTGCAAGCCTTCGTCGAGCGCGAGCACGCGGCTGTAGTGGTCGAGCCCGGCCTTGGCCGCGCTGTAGGGTGCTTGCGCGGCCATCGCGCGCCGGCCGAGGCCGGACGAGATGTTGAGCACGCGCTTGGCTGCAGCCCACGAGCGGGTGCCGCGCAGGAACGCGGCGCACAGCAGCATCGGCGCTTCGAGTCCGACCCGCAGCGACGCCGACAGCTCGGCATCGGTGCAGGTGTCGACCGGCCCGATGCGCGTCAGCGCGGCGGCGTTGTTGATCAGCGTGGCGCTGGCGAAAGTGTTCGCGTCGAGCGTGGCGAGCCAGGCCTGCACGCGCGCGGCAGCGTCGATCGGCAGCGCGAGGTCCGCTACCCATTGTTCGCACACGACCCCGGCCGCCTGCGCGTGTGCCCCGAGCGCCTCATTGACATGGCGCGACAGGCACAGCAGCCGATGGCCCGGTTGCAGCAGTTGGTCGGCGATGGCAGCGCCCATGCCGCGCGACGCGCCGGTGAGGATGAAAAGATGCTGGGTCATGCAAGCCTTGACGGTGGAAGAGGGCAAACAAAAAGGGGCCGAAGCCCCTTGATGGTGAAGCAGATCGGCGCGCCGATCAATGGCTTTGCTGAATGCCGGCGATGGCCCACTCGCGGCTGCCGTCGGTCGGCTTGACCATGTGCCAGACCTCGTCGAACGGGTTGGCCACGCCGTCCTTGTCTTCGCGGATCAGGCCGTGGAAACGCACGCTGACCACCTGGCGCTCGGCCTCGGCGGCGACGTCGAGCACCTCGGCTTCGATCTTGACCACGTCGGTCTGCTGCGTGCTGGCGCCACGCTCCTGCAGCTCGAGGCGGATCGACGCGAACAGCTCCGGCGTGGTGAAGTTGCGCAGATCGTTCAGGTCGGAGCTGTCGTTCGCCGCTTGCAGGCGAATGAAGATCATCTTGGCGATGCGCTCGAACGCCGGGGCGTCGAAACCCTCCGGCAGGTTGCCGGCGGTGGCAACCGCTGCCACCGGGAGCGCGACCGGCGCAGCGGCGGCGCTCGAGCCCCAGCCCGAGCCGCCTTGCGGCATCGGCGGGTTGTTGTTGCCGGCACCCGCGCCCGCAAACTGCATGCCGTTCGGCGTCGCCATCGCCGGGCGCGCGTTGCCGCGGCCGAAGCGGGCCATCAGGAAGCGGATCGCGACGAAGGCCACGATGCCCAGCAGCACCATCATGATGATGTTGCCGAACTCGGCGCCCAGGCCCAGCTGACTCATCAATGCGGCGATGCCCAGGCCCGCGGCCAGGCCGGCGAGCGGGCCCATCCACGAACGTTTCGGCGCAGCGGCGGCGGCCGGTGCCGCTGCAGCGGCTGGCGCGGCCTGCGCAGGCTTGGCCGGTGTGGCGTCGGGGGTGCTGCGCGCCGGTGTGGCGCGCTGCATGCCCGAAGAACCACCGCCGCCCAGGCGCTTGGCTTCACTCATCGAAGGGGCCATGCCGGCGGCGAAGACCGCCACCGACAGAGCCAAGATCAGGGATTTCATCGCCACGTCCTTTTGAAGTTCACGAGCTGGTCGAACGGCGCGATCATACGAGGCGCCAAAGACCCTGATCGTAGATGTGGACACGTTGCAAAAAAGCAAGGGTGTTCCAGTGGCGTGCGGTGCGCGGTTGACGCGGGCATGTCGATCGCCACATACTGCGCGCCGATGCGAAGCACGCTGCTTCGTTTCCCCCGATCCACGACTCGCAGGAGGTGCCCCATGAAGACATTCAACACTGCCCTCACGTCGGCCGCCGCCTGAGCCTGCGCACCCGTCCTCGCTGAACTTTCAGGTGCCTGCACGGCACCGCGCCCCGAGTCCTTCGGGGCGCTGATCGAGGCCTGATCCCGCGCCCGGCTTCACGCCGCCGCCGACCTTTCCCCCATCCGCTGGCCCGAGCACCCCTGCGCTCGAGGCCGACCGGCGCGTGGCTGCCTGCGGCCCGCGCCTTTGGAAACGAAGGTCCACGATCACCATGATCCAGATTCATTTCGAACGCCTGCGCACCCTCGGCCTCACGCCGGCGCTGGCCAACCTCGCTGCCACCCTTTCACCGGAGAACCACGACGATTCAAGACAACTGATGCGGCTCACCGAAGTGCACCGCGAGACCGTGCGGGTGCACGACGGCGAAAACGAACACGGTGCGCGGGCCCTGCCGCGCCTGATGCGCGCCCTTGCCGACGACGAGAGCGCGCTCGCGGTCGGCGACTGGGTGCTGGTCGAACGCGATGCGCACGGCCAGTGGTGGGTCGAGGCGCGCGTGCCGCCGCTCTCGCGCATCGTGCGGCGCGACGCCGACGGCCGGCGCCACCCGGTCGTCAGCAACGTCGACACCGCGCTGCTCGTGATGGGCCTGGACGACGACTTCAACCCGCGCCGGCTCGAGCGCTACCTGGCGCTGGTGCAGTCCAGCGACGTGCTGCCGGTCGTGGTGCTGACCAAGGCCGACGTGATCGCGCGCACCGAAGGCGCGCTCGAAGAGCGCATCGCGGCGCTGCAAGGGCGGATGCCGGCGCACGTCGACCTGCTCGCGGTGGACGGCACCGATCCGCGAACCAGAGAGCGCCTCGCCGCTTACCTCGGCGCCGGCCAGACGCTGGTGGTGCTCGGTTCGTCGGGGGCGGGCAAGTCCACGCTCACCAACAACTTGCTCGGTGTGGCCGTGCAGGACACGGGCGCCGTGCGCGAGCACGACAGCCGCGGCAAGCACACGACGACCTCGCGCTCGCTGCACTGCCTGCCGGGCGGGGCGTGCGTGATCGACACGCCGGGCTTGCGCACGCTGCGGCCCGATGTCGACGAAAACACCTTGACGGCGAGCTTCGGCGACATCGAGTCGCTGGCGCCGAATTGCCGCTTCCGCGACTGCAAACACCGGGACGAACCCGGCTGCGCGGTGCGCGAAGGTGTGGGCAGCGACCGCCTGCGCAACTACCACAAGCTGTTGCGCGAAGCGCGGCGCGACACCATGGGCGTGCTCGAGCGGCAGCAGCAGTTGTCGGTCTGGAAACAGCGGGGCAAGGCGTCGCGCGAACGCCAACGCATCAAACACGGCAGCGGTTAGGAACGCGAGGCGCGAGGCTCAGAACGGTGCGGCCGATTCGAAGGCCATCGGCGCGCCGCTGGCCGGGTGCACGAAACGCAAAGCGCTCGCGTGCAAAAGCAGCCGTTCGGCGCGCACCTGCACCTCGGGCGGTGCGTACAGCGCGTCGCCGAGGATCGGGTGGCCGATGCCCAGCAAATGCACGCGCAACTGGTGCGCGCGGCCGGTGACCGGTTCGAGTTCCAGGCGTGTCGTGCGTGCGGCTTCGTCGCGCGCAAGCACGCGGTAACGCGTGAGCGAAGGTTTGCCATGCTCGCGATCCCACTTCTGCTTCGGCCGGTTCGGCCAGTCGGCCATCAGCGGCAGGTCGATCGCGCCGCTGCTTCGTTCGACAAGGCCATCGACGATGGCGACGTAACGCTTGTGCACTTCACGCGCGGCGAACGCGATGTTCAAACGGCGTTGCGCTGCCGCGCCGCGTGCGAACAGCATCAGCCCCGAGGTGGCCATGTCGAGCCGGTGCACCACGAGCGCGTCGCTGAACCGCGATTGCACGCGTATGGCCACGCAGTCCTGCAGGTGTTCACCGCGGCCGGGCACCGACAACAAGCCGGCGGGCTTGACGACGACGATGCAGGTCGCGTCGTCGTGAACGATCGTGGGCATCAGCGCGGGCGCGCCTGCATCTGCCCCGAACTCAGCAGCCGCAGGCCCGGCTTGCCGGCCAGCAGGGCCGCGAGCATGGCGCTGGCCACGGCGCTCGCCTGGATCGGCCGCACGCCCTTGGGCACCATCCACATCACGGGCGTGAAGATCCGCGTGGCCCAGACTTCGCCGCTGCGCACCGGCTGGCCGAGCGCGGCGCGGTCACCCATCAGCAGCGAGGGTTGCGCGATCACGACCGAGTCATAACCGAGCCCGGCCACGGCGGCCTGCATGTCACCTTTCACGCGGTTGTAGAACACGCGCGAGTTGGCATCGGCACCGAGTGCTGACACGACCGCCAGCCGGCGCGCTCCTGCGGCCCGTGCCGCGCGTGCGGTGTTGACGACGAAGTCGAAATCGACCTGGCGGAACGCGGCCTCGGAGCCGGCCACCTTGATCGTGGTGCCTAGTGCGATGTAGACGTCGTCGACCTTCGGAAACGGCTGCGGCAGGTGCGCGAAGTCGACGGTCTGGAACGTGACCTTGGGGTGGGCTTCGATGCCGCTGACGGCGCGGCGCACCAGCACGTGCACCAGCGAGTAGACCTCGCTCTTTTCCAGCAGCGGCAGCAGCGCGCGGCCGATCAGGCCGGTGGCTCCGGCCAGCAGCGCGGTGCGATGTGAAACTTTGGCTTGGCCCATGCGGGCCGACTGTACCCGGCGCGTGTGCGCCGGGTTGTGTCGAATTCCTGCCGCGTGGCGCGGCAGGCGGGTCGGGCTCAGCGCTTGGGCTGGCCGGTGCGTGCCGGCGGGCGCCCGCTGCGCTGCCCGTCGGGGCGCGAGCCGCCCGGGCGCGGTGCCGAGCGCGAGTCGTTGCCGCCCCGGCCACCACCGCCGCCGCCGTTGCCACCCCGTGGAGCGGCGTGGTGGCGTTGACCACCGCGGCCCGCACCTTCGCCGATCACCATGCGGCCGAGCACGATCGGCTCGGCCTTCTCGCTCGGGTGCGGCTCGAAGCCGGGCACGATCTCCTTCGGGATCTCGCGCTTGATCAAGCGCTCGATGTCACGCAGGAAGCCGTTCTCGTCGACGCACACCAGCGACACCGCTTCGCCCTTGGCACCGGCGCGGCCGGTGCGGCCGATGCGGTGCACGTAGTCTTCGGGCACGTTCGGCAGCTCATAGTTCACCACGTGCGGCAGCATGTCGATGTCGATGCCGCGGGCGGCGATGTCGGTCGCGACCAGCACCGTCAGGTCGCCGGTCTTGAACTCGGCCAAAGCCTTGGTGCGTGCGGTCTGGCTCTTGTTGCCGTGGATCGCCATCGCGCTGATGTCGGCCTTGAGCAAATGTTCGACGAGCCGGTTCGCGCCGTGTTTCATGCGCGTGAACACGAGCACCTGGTCCCAGTCGTTTTCCTTGATCAGGTGGATCAGCAGATCCTTCTTCATCTCGCGGCCGACAGGGTGCACCTTCTGCGCGATCTGGTCGTTGGTCTGGTTGCGGCGCGCCACTTCGATCAACACCGGCGCGTTCAGCAGCCGGTCGGCCAGGGCCTTGATCTCGTCGCTGAAGGTCGCGCTGAACAGCAGGCTCTGCTTTTTGGGCGGCAACACTGCGAGCACCTTCTTGATGTCGTGCACGAAGCCCATGTCGAGCATGCGGTCGGCTTCGTCGAGCACGAAGATCTGCACGTGCGACAGATCGAGCGTGCGCTGCTGGTGGTGGTCGAGCAGGCGGCCGGGCGTGGCGACGAGGATGTCGACACCACGGCGCAGCTTGTCGATCTGCGGCTGCATGCCGACGCCGCCGAACATCACCATCGACGTGAGCTTGCTGTGCTTGCCGTAGGTGCGAACGCTTTCTTCGACTTGCGCGGCGAGCTCGCGGGTGGGGGTGAGGATCAGCGCGCGGATCGGCAGGCGGCCCCGCGAATCGCGAAGCGAGGCGCCTTGTGGCCCTCCGTCGCGCACGGCGGGCGTGGCCATCAGGCGGTGCAGCATCGGCAGCACGAAGCCGGCGGTCTTGCCGGTGCCGGTTTGCGCGCCCCCCATCACGTCGCCGCCGGAGAGCACGGCCGGAATGGCCTGCATCTGAATCGGGGTGGGGGTCGTGTAGCCGTATTCCGCAACGGCACGCAGCAAGGGCTCGGCGAGGCCGAGGGTGTCAAAAGACATGGGATTCCAAACGGAGAGATCGGCCTGTCGCTCTTACTTCGGGCGCCAGTCGCAGGCAGAGGGGGTGTTTTGAGCGCGGGGCTCAGGTCAGGATGACGGCAGCACAGTGACTGAAGCGTGTGCTAGTGAATTGATTGTACCGGGCAAACCCTTGTGCGCCGGCCGTTCCGGGATAATCGTGCATTCCGCCCGCTTCTGCCAAGCGTTGCCGCTTGCGCGATCCGCCGACATCGGGGATTGCCCTTTGCCGTCGCGCGGGCGACCCTCCACCCCATCCCATCGAAAGAACCATGGCGCAATACGTCTTCACCATGAACCGCGTCGGCAAGATCGTGCCGCCGAAGCGTCAGATCCTCAAGGACATCTCGCTCAGCTTTTTCCCCGGCGCCAAGATCGGCGTGCTCGGCACCAACGGTTCGGGCAAGTCGACGCTGCTCAAGATCATGGCCGGCATCGACAAGGACATCGAAGGCGAAGCCACGCCGATGCCCGACCTGAAGATCGGTTACCTGCCGCAGGAGCCGGTGATGGACCCCGACCAGACCGTGCGTGAAGCGGTCGAAGAAGGCATCGGCGGCGCGCTCGCGGCGAAGAAGCGGCTCGACGAGGTCTACGCCGAATACGGCGAAGAGAACGCCGACTTCGACAAGCTCGCCGCGGAGCAGGCCGAACTCGAAGCGATCATCTCGTCGGCCGGCAGCGAGAACACCGACCTGCAGCTCGAGATCGCCGCCGACGCGCTGCGCCTGCCGCCCTGGGACGCCGTCGTCGGCAAGTTGTCGGGCGGCGAGAAGCGCCGCGTCGCGCTGTGCCGCCTGCTGCTGTCCAAGCCCGACATGCTCTTGCTCGACGAGCCCACCAACCACCTGGATGCCGAATCGGTCGACTGGCTCGAGCAGTTCCTGCAGCGCTACTCGGGCACCGTGGTCGCGATCACCCACGATCGGTACTTCCTCGACAACGCGGCCGAGTGGATCCTGGAACTCGACCGCGGCCGCGGCATTCCGTACAAGGGCAACTACAGCACATGGCTGGAGCAGAAAGAGGCCCGCATCGAGCAGGAACAGAAGACCGAAGACGCCCGCACCCGGGCGATGAAAAAAGAACTCGAATGGGTGCGCGCCAACCCGAAGGGCCGCCAGGCCAAGAGCAAGGCCCGTCTGGCGCGCTTCGAGGAACTGTCGGACACCGACTACCAGAAGCGCAACGAAACCAACGAGATCTTCATCCCGGTCGGCGAGCGCCTGGGCAACGAAGTGCTCGAGTTCGAGAACGTCACCAAGAGCTTCGGCGACCGCGTGCTGATCGACAACCTGAGCTTCAAGGTGCCGGCCGGCGCGATCGTCGGCATCATCGGCCCGAACGGCGCCGGCAAGTCGACACTCTTCCGCATGATCGCCGGCAAGGAAACGCCCGACTCCGGCACCGTGAAGGTCGGCCCGACGGTGAAGATGGCCTTCGTCGACCAGAGCCGCGAAGACCTGCAGGCCGACAAGACCGTGTGGCAAGACGTGTCGGGCGGCCTCGACAACATCGTCGTCGGCAAGTTCGTGATGCCCTCGCGCGCCTACATCGGCAAGTTCAACTTCAAGGGCAACGACCAGCAGAAGCTCGTCGGCCAGCTCTCGGGCGGTGAACGCGGCCGGCTGCACCTGGCGAAGACGCTGGCGCAGGGCGGCAACGTGCTGATGCTCGACGAACCGTCGAACGACCTCGACGTGGAAACGCTGCGTGCGCTCGAAGACGCGCTGCTCGAATTCGCCGGCTCGCTGATGGTGATCAGCCACGACCGCTGGTTCCTCGACCGCATCGCCACGCACATCCTGGCCTGCGAGGGCGACTCGAAGTGGGTCTTCTTCGACGGCAACTACCAGGAGTACGAGGCCGACAAGAAGAAGCGCCT
>Ga0073915_10000041_pt1 | contig 14721 bp, 13 predicted proteins | sample GWRWT2_30Apr14_FD_71480 | JGI IMG/M metagenome (GOLD analysis project Ga0073915, IMG submission 71480) | Sand microcosm microbial communities from a hyporheic zone in Columbia River, Washington, USA - GW-RW T2_30-Apr-14 | ecosystem: Engineered > Artificial ecosystem > Sand microcosm >... | reverse complement strand
TCGCTGCTAGATTACTTCACCATGGCTGATCCAGATGCCATCAAAGAAGCCTGGGCAGATGCGCTTTCGCGAGGGCCTGGGTGGCGCAAGCGTGCGATTGAAGGCCGAAAAGTATTGGCGGCGAAGGCACCGGAGTTAGTCGGGGCTTTATTGGCATAAGTAGTAGTCGTCGTCGGCCGTGCGAGTTTGAATGATGACGACCGGCACCCATTGCGCCAAAACGACAAAATGAAGCCATCCGCTAAATCGGCCACTCATTCATATTTCCGATGGATACGAAGGTTGGACAAAAAATTGTCACAGCAATGCCTCATTTCAATTCGTAATATTTTACGAAAACTGACATATGGATTTAGAACGTCTAAAATGAAAAAACCGCACTCTATGGAATGCGGTTTCAGGAAATCTCACCCCAACTGGGATGAGATTATAGGAAGGCTTATGGGTAGGTACCGCGGCAGGATGCAGGCAGGTATTTAGGCAAGATGGTGGTTCCATCAGCGGCCAAACCGCAACGCCAGCCGTGGATTGCAATGCCGCCATTGGTAGCAGCTAGAGGGGTAGTTGCGTCCGCCATGGGCACCAATGTGAGCGTACGTTCTGCTGCTGCAACACCCAAATTCGTGGCATTGCCAAGAACGGTAATCTTGCCAACCGCATCAGCCGAACCGCTTACGACCGACTTCGAGGCTGAAACCGAACAAGCCATAGGCAATACTGTTGCAGGAATCGTGGCAGCAGAAGTCTGGACCGCTTCAGTGACGCCAGTGCGGCAAGCAGATGCAGCCAATACCACCTCTGACACCTTGGCGCGAATGGTGTAATCCTGATACGCCGGCAAAGCCACAGCCGCCAAAATACCAATAATCGCCACCACGATCATCAATTCAATCAGGGTAAAACCCTTTTGAACACTCTTTTGCATACGTTGCATCGTCTTCATGGTCAATCTCCTTGGGCATGGCCCGCTGCGAAAATTTAGTCACTGCTGGCCCAGTTTGTCAGGCCGTGAGTTCTATTACGCAGTTGCCATGCCAACCACGATCCATGGAAATGCCGTGACTTTTACCGCGTTTACCCCCGATCGCGGCGCTGGCGGCAACTCATTTAGTCACATCACTGCCGATAACAAAGCCCGGTTTGGTCATCTCAGTCGAAAACAGTGACGGAAATGGTCACCCTTCGACCGGGGCATTGAACCGCTGCCCCTCCCGCAATGGCTCAATCCGATGCCGACTGTCCAGCGCCCGGATTTGCGCCAATACCGCCGGCACCTCACCCGGCTTCGGGTGCGTGATGTAGACACTCACCTCGCCATCGAGTTGAGTCAGCTCATGGGCCAGGCTTTGAGGTGACAAATGCCCACTGATGCTGGCCAGATGTGCTTCGTCATTGCCAAAGGCAGTCTCGATCACCAATTGGGCAATTCGCCGCCCTTCAAGGGCTTTCCACAACGCCGGATTGGGCCCCGTGTCCCCACTGAAAACCCACCAGCCTTGCGGCGTTTCCAAGCCAAAACCCACGCCCGGCACCGTGTGCGCCGCGGGCAACACATGAACCCGCCGATCAGCTCCCAGGCCACCTCTGGCCGGAAACGTCAATTGCTCGCCCACGGCAAAAGGGTGAAATACCAAGATGGGATAAGCGGCACTAGGCAAACGGGTGAAATCGGGCCAGATCACGCCATTGAAAATGTGCGCCCGCAGCGCTTCCAGCGTCTCCGGCAAGGCATGCACATGAATAGGCTTCAGTTCGCTCAAACCACCCGGCCCCTGCCGCAAGCGAATCACACTGTCCGCCAGCAAAGGAATGCTCAGCACATGGTCCAGGTGACTGTGGCTGATCAGGATGTGGTCAATGCGGGCCAGCTCATCCAGCCTCATCTCACCCACACCACTGCCAGCGTCGATCAGAATGTCGTCGTCCAGCAAAAAAGCCGTGGTGTGGCAGCGCGCCGCGATGGACCCTGAACAACCCAGGACGCGGATCATCGCAGCCCCGGCCTCAGCCTTGCACGAATTGCATTTGCGTGCCCGCCAGTTCGATCACGTCACCACTCTTGAGGTGAACCGGCTCGCCGCCCACAGGCGCTCCGTTCACGGTAGGACGGGCCGAGCCTTCAACGTGGGCAAACACGTACCCGCCAGGCCGCTTGGTGAGCGAGGCCACCTGCACGCCAGGCTTGCCCACGGTGGTGACCACCTTGCTGAGGGCCACTTCACGCCCCGCCGCCGCGCCATTGAGCACCTTGATCAAGGCGGGGGCCTGGGGCGGCAAACCACCAAAACTTGTCGAAAGCGGGGAGGTGCCCGAAGGCGTGAACAAACCGCCAGGTGCCGTCAATGGCCCCTGCGCTGCGCGCTCAGCAGCACTGACCGGCGAAAGTGTGGATTGCGATGGCGACGTGCCCATGCTGCTGAACCCGCCACTGCCGGGCCGCATGATCATGGTCTTTTCGTAGTCATTGCCCTCTTCGGCCATGAACTTGATCTTGTACTTGCCGATTTCAACGGTGTCGTTGTGCTGCAGCAGTTGCTTTTTGACCGCCTTGCCGTTGATGTAGGTGCCGTTGGTGCTGTTGAGGTCTTCGATGAACACATCGGTGCCCACCAGTTGCATCACCGCATGCTCGCCGCTCACCGCCAGATTGTCGATGACGATGTCGTTGTACGGGCGGCGGCCCAGGGAGGTCTTGTCCTTGGTGAGCTGGACCTCCTTGATGACCACGCCGTCGAGCGAGACGACCAGTTTTCCCATGCGGAACCTCTCGGATTGGATCTAATAATTAGTGTTCAAGATGCGCCGCCCAGGCGCTTGAAAGGCCACCAGGACTTGGGCTGAGGTTCGGCCACGCCTTGTGCCCGAACCAGGACAACAGCGATATTATCCCGCCCGCCCGCATCATTGGCGGCAGAAATAAGGGCCGAACCCATGTCCGGCAAATTCGTTTGACCATTCATGACTTGGACAATGTGCGCATCGGTCAGCATGTCAGACAAACCGTCCGAGCACATCAGGAAAATGTCCCCGGACTGAATTTCGTGCAGGTGGGTTTCCATCAACACCAGATCTTCAACGCCCAAAGCGCGCGTGACCAGGTTTTTGTTGGACGAAAACGCGGCCTGCTCTGGGGTGATGATGCCGGCGTCGATTTGCTCTTGCAGCAGGGAATGGTCTTTGGTGATTTGCTGCAGCACGCCGCCACGCAAGCGGTAGGCGCGTGAATCACCGATGTGACCCACCAAGGCACGCCCCGAGCGGAAAACGCTCACGACCAGGGTGGTGCCCATGCCGGCGTAGGTCGGGTTGGAATTGGCGGCGTTGAAAATAGCGCGGTTGGCGTTGTCGACGCAGATGTCCATGGCGCGCTTGACATCGCCGTCGCTGGCGCCGGGCGCGGCCTCGGTCAACCAACGGCCCAGTTCGGCCTTGATGAAATCGCAGGCCATACCGCTGGCGACTTCACCCGCGTTGTAGCCGCCCATGCCGTCGGCCAGCACGGCCACGGTGCAGGACTCGTCGATGGCGATCGAATCTTCATTATTCGTTCGCACACGGCCGGTGTCGGTCTGACTGAAAAACTCAAACTCCATGGTGCGATTGTCGCTTGATTTGTTACTCAGCCTAGTTCAATGTCAACGTTGGATGCGGACGACACGGCTTGCGCCACTGCCCTCAGATCCTCGGCCATTTGCTGGCCGTTGGCATAGCGGGTGTTCGGGTGCTTTTGTAGCGCCAACGCGACGATGTCGCCCAAGGGCCGGGGTAGATCATCACGCAGATCGCAGACATTGGGCACTTCCTCCTTGGCAATCGATCGCATCAATTGGGCCATGGAGTCGTTGCGGTACGGCAAGTAACCGGTGAGCAGCTGGAACAGGCTGACGCCGAGCGAGTACAGGTCAGTGCGGCCGTCCAGGGTTTGACCCGACAGTTGTTCAGGCGACATGAAGGTGGGCGTGCCCAGGACCACGCCGGTGCGGGTGCGGGCGGCATCGGCCACACGCGCCACGCCAAAATCCATGACCTTGACGCTGCCCGAGGCCAGATCCACCATGATGTTGGCGGGCTTGATGTCGCGGTGGGTCACGCCACGGGTGTGGGCGTAGGCCAGGGCATCAGCCACGCGCGCCATGATGGGCAGCAGTTGCGCCAGCGGCAGCAGTTTGGTGGGATGGGCGTACTGGCTGAGGTCGACACCTTCAACCAGTTCCATGGCGATGAAGGCCAAGCCGTCGGTTTCGCCGGCGCCGATGATGCTGACGATGTCGGGGTGGTCCAGGCGACCGGCCATTTCCGCCTCGCGCAGGAAGCGCGCTCGGGCGTCGGCCAACTCGTCACCCTGGAATTCACGTGCCAGGGCCATGGTCTTGAGGGCCACCTTGTGGTCCTTGACCGGGTCGTAGCCCAGGTACACCGCGCCCATGGCGCCCCGGCCGATTTCCTTTTCGACCACGTATTTTCCCAACTGGCGCTTGCTTTCCTCGGGCATGGGCCGCGAGGGCACCGTGCCCCAGGTGTTGCTGGCCGCCGCCTGGGCCAGGCCTCGTGCGCGCATCAAACGCAGTTTGACCTGGCGCCATTCGGGGTCGATGTCGGCCATGTGCTCATAGACATCGCGGGCGCTGTGGTAGCGCTGGTCGCGTTCAAAGGCCTGGGCAATGCCCTCCAGCGTTTCAAGGCAGGCTTCGCGCTGGCCCGGCTCCGGGCGGAATGCCTTGAGGGAGTTCCAGGCCTGGTCGGCCGGACCTTCCTTGAGTGCGTTGAGCGCGTGGGCAACACGCTGCATGCCTTCGGCGGGCGCAGGCGCTTTCGCATTATTTTGGCGAACCGCAGGGGCCGGCTTGACCAAGTTGTCGGCCGCGCTGCGCTGCCAGGTTTGTGGCCGGGTGGTTTGCGAAAAATCGGGCTTGCCCATTTGAGAAGGCAAGGCCGAATCGAAGCCCGACGGTGGCAGGCTGTCTTCCGCAGAATGGAGGTAAGACAGCACGGTTTCAGGACCGGCATCCGCCCCCGCGGTCAAGCGGATGCGGGCGATGGCTTTCTCGCGCTCGGCCTCGGTGAGCGTTGAGCTTGAGCGCCGACGAGGCCGTGTGTTCGCGCCCGATCGACTGTGGCGGCCACCCTGTTGGGTTGATGGCCCAAACGTGGAACGCGCAGAAGGATTGCGACGGTTCTGGCGCAGCAACCACACCACCAATGCCGCAGCCACCACCAGCAAAATCAGGATCAACAGGGGCGCGATCAGGGTGATGTCGGGTGTCATGCTGGGCTTGGATCTCTGTCTTCGTCAGCTTTGCTTTTTGGACAGCAATCTGCCCAGCCCCAGAACCAGCAAGGCACCCGCCACGCCTGCGGCATAGCGGTTCATGTCGGTGTCGAGCGCATAAGCCTTGAGAGCAGGATCGCTGATGGCCAAGGTGCCGGCGATCCAGCCCAGGAGCATGGCGCCCACGGTGATGATGAGGGGAAACCGGTCCATGAGTTTGAGCACGAAAGTACTGCCCCACACAATGATGGGGATGCTGACCAGCAAGCCAAAAATCACCAGCGGCATTTGATGGCCTTCATGGCCAGCCCCCTGGGCTGCACCCGCGATGCCAATGACGTTGTCCACGCTCATGACAAAGTCCGCCACGATGATGGTTTTGATGGCTGCCAACAATTTGTCACTGGCCTGGATGTTGCCATGACCCTCATCGTCGGGCATGAGTAGTTTCACGCCGATCCAGAGCAACAAGGCTGCGCCCACCAACTTGAGGTAGGGCAAGGCCAGCAAGGACATCGCAAAAAAGATCAGGATCACGCGCAGGACGATGGCGCCAGCCGTGCCCCACAGGATGCCCTTGCGGCGCAATTCAGGCGGCAGGTTGCGGCAGGCCAGGGCGATGACCACGGCGTTGTCGCCCCCCAGCAAGATGTCGATCATCACGATCTGGCCCACGGCAAGCCAGAACTCGGGTGTCAGGAAAGCTTCCATGTCTCTTTACAAATGAAATCAGCCCCGAGTGTAGGGGCTGATGCTGAATGAGAAAGCACGAACAACGGGGTGCCGGATCACAACAGGTTTTTGAGCAGCCTGGCCATTTCCGAAGGGTTGCGGGTGACGGTGAAGCCGCACTCTTCCATGATGGCGAGCTTGGCATCGGCGGTGTCGGCGCCACCACTGATGAGCGCACCGGCGTGCCCCATGCGCTTGCCGGCCGGCGCGGTCACGCCTGCGATGAAGCCGACGATGGGTTTTTTCATGTTGGCCTTGCACCAAAGTGCGGCCTCGGCCTCGTCAGGCCCACCGATTTCGCCGATCATGATGACGGCGTCGGTGTCCGGGTCGTCGTTGAACAGGCGCATGACGTCGATGTGCTTGAGGCCGTTGATGGGGTCGCCACCAATGCCCACGGCGCTGGATTGGCCCAGGCCCAGTTCGGTCAGTTGCGCCACGGCTTCATAAGTGAGCGTGCCGGAGCGGCTGACCACGCCGATGCGGCCCTTGCGGTGGATGTGGCCCGGCATGATGCCGATTTTGATCTCATCCGGCGTGATCAAACCCGGGCAGTTGGGGCCCAGCAGCAAGGTTCTTTTGCCACCGGCAGCCTCTTTGGCCTTCATCTTGTTGCGCACTTCCAGCATGTCGCGCACGGGGATGCCTTCGGTGATGCAGATGGCCAGGTCCAGATCGGCCTCGACGGCTTCCCAGATGGCGGCAGCGGCACCGGGTGGCGGCACGTAGATGACCGAGACGGTGGCGCCGGTGGCAGCCTTGGCGTCTTTCACGCTGGCGTGGATGGGGATGCCTTCGAAATCTTCGCCGGCCTTCTTGGGGTTGACGCCCGCCACGAAGCAGTTTTTGCCGTTGGCGTAGTCACGGCAACCACGGGTGTGGAACTGGCCGGTCTTGCCCGTGATGCCCTGCGTGATGACTTTGGTGTCTTTGTTGATCAAGATGCTCATGTCGGAATCCTTGTCGTCATCAATGGCAAGTCATTTGGCAACCGCAGCGACGGCAGCCTGGGCGGCGTCGGCCATGGTGTCGCAGCTGATGATGGGCAGGCCCGAATCAGCCAGCATCTTCTTGCCGATGTCTTCGTTGGTGCCCTTCATGCGCACGATCAGGGGCACGGTCAGGTGCACGGCCTTGCAGGCCTGGATCACGCCGTCGGCGATGGTGTCGCAGCGCATGATGCCGCCGAAGATGTTGACCAGGATGGCTTTGACCTCGGGGTTCTTGAGCATGATCTTGAAGGCCTCGGTGACCTTCTCGGCGGTGGCGCCACCACCCACGTCCAGGAAGTTGGCAGGCTCGCCGCCGAACAGCTTGATGGTGTCCATAGTGGCCATGGCCAGGCCGGCACCGTTGACCAGGCAGCCGATGTTGCCATCGAGCTGGATGTAGGCCAGATCGAACTTGGAGGCTTCGATTTCGGCCGGGTCTTCTTCGTCCAGGTCACGGTAGGCCACGATGTCAGGGTGGCGGAACAGTGCGTTGCTGTCGAAATTGAATTTGGCGTCCAGGGCAATGATGTTGCCCTTGCTGTCCCGATTCAAGGGGTTGATCTCGACCAGCGAGGCGTCGGTGTCCATGTAGCACCGGTAGAGCTTCTTGAACACATCAACCGCCTGGGCGGTGGAATCGGCCGGCAAGCCGATGCGGTCGGCAATGGCTTTGGCCTGCGCATCACCCAAACCGGTGAGCGGATCGATGAGCTCGGTGATGATTTTCTCGGGGGTGTCGTGGGCCACCTGCTCGATGTCCATGCCACCTTCGCTGGAGGCGATGAAGGCGACCTTCTGGCTGCCCCGGTCGGTCACCAGCGAGACGTAGTATTCCTTTTGGATGTCAGCGCCATCTTCGATGTAGAGGCGGTTGACCTTCTGGCCGTTGGGGCCGGTCTGGTGCGTCTTGAGCTGCATACCCAGGATATCGCCGGCCAAGCGCTTGACGTCGGCGATGGATTTGGCCACTTTCACGCCGCCGCCCTTGCCACGGCCACCCGCGTGGATCTGGGCCTTGACGACCCAGACGGGGCCGCCCAGCTTTTCAGCGGCGGCCACCGCTTCGTCCACCGAGAAAGCCGGGATGCCCTTGGGCACCGGCACGCCAAAGCGGCTCAGGATCTCTTTGCCTTGGTACTCATGAATCTTCATGGGCTGACTCGCAGGATGGTTGCGTGGGGCGCCGCAGAGATAACCCTACTGCAGCGCAGCAATCAGAATAGCACCACCTTTTGCAGGATGCTCAAGCTTCGTTCGCGTCTTCTGTGTCAGAAGACCCACGCACAACCCGGCGAATGACATCGCCCGAGAAGCCGCGACCCGCCAAAAAACGCATCTGCTTGGCGCGCTCCTGTGGCGCGTCGGCCACTTGACCGTAGCGGCGCAACCACAACGCCTGCGCACGCTGCAACTCTGTGTCTTTCAAAGCAGACAAGGCCGACCGCACGGCATCGTCTGGCAATTGGTGCCCGTTCAACTCAACCCGGATGCGGGCTGTTCCATACCGGGCCGCCTTGCGGTGGACCACCGATTCGACAAAGCGCTCGGCCGACAGCCAACCGCGAGACTCCAGGTCGTCCAGTACTCGGTCGATCTCAGCAGGATCTTCAGCATGGGGCGTCAGCTTGCGCACCAGTTCGACGCGTGAATGTTCACGCGCCGAGAGGTACCTCAAAGCCCTGCCCTTAAGGGACAGGGTTGATCCGCGCATCGCCACCGTGCACCTCGGCCAGCGCGCCTGGTTTATTCAGCGGCTGAGGCCGGTGCCTGCAAAGCCACCCCCAGCGATTCACGGATCTTGTTTTCGATCTCGTGCGCCAAAGCGGGGTTTTCACGCAGGAATTCGCGGGAGTTGTCCTTGCCTTGGCCGATCTTCTCGCCTTGGTAGGCGTACCAGGCGCCAGATTTGTCGACGATCTTGGCGACCACGCCCAGGTCGATGACTTCACCTTCGCGGCTGATGCCTTCGCCATACAAGATGTCGAATTCAGCCGTTTTGAAGGGGGGCGCCACCTTGTTCTTGACCACTTTGACGCGGGTTTCGCTGCCCACGATCTCTTCACCACGCTTGATGGAACCGATGCGGCGGATGTCCAGGCGAACCGACGCGTAGAACTTCAAGGCGTTGCCGCCCGTGGTGGTTTCGGGGCTGCCGAACATCACGCCGATCTTCATGCGGATCTGGTTGATGAAGATGACCATGCAGTTGGTCTTCTTGATGGTGGCGGTGAGTTTGCGCAGGGCCTGGCTCATCAGGCGGGCTTGCAGACCGGGCAGGGAATCGCCCATTTCGCCTTCGAGTTCGGCCTTGGGCGTGAGTGCCGCCACCGAGTCGATGATGATCAGATCGACCGAACCGGAACGCACCAGGGCATCGACGATTTCGAGGGCCTGTTCGCCAGTGTCGGGCTGAGAGATCAGCAGGTCTTGCAGGTTGACGCCCAGTTTTTGCGCGTATTGCGCATCCAAGGCGTGCTCGGCATCGATGAAGGCGCAGACGCCGCCTGTTTTCTGCATTTCGGCGGCCACTTGCAGGGTCAGCGTGGTCTTGCCCGAGGACTCAGGGCCGTAGATTTCGACCACGCGGCCACGGGGCAGGCCGCCCACGCCCAAGGCGATGTCCAGGCCCAGCGAGCCGGTGGAGACGACCTGGATGTCGTCGATGACTTCGCCTTCGCCCAGACGCATGATCGAGCCCTTGCCGAACTGCTTTTCTATCTGGGCCAGGGCCACTTGCAGGGCTTTGGCTTTTTCGGCGCTCAGGGCGGACTTTGCGGTGGCTTCCATTCAGGTGTCTCCGATGGGTGTGAATTGATGAATTGCCGCCATTATGACAAAAGCTGGATGGATGTACAGTATTTCGAACAGGTATTTGCCACCCACTGAAGAGGGGACCTCAAAATCAATGCTGCAGTGCAGCATTACACGCTAGACTGGGTCATGACCATCCCCAGCAAAAAACGCAAAGCCCTCACATCTGCCGAGCAGAACCCATCGCCCAGGCCGCGGGTGGACCTGGCACTGCAAGGCGGTGGCTCACACGGCGCGTTCACCTGGGGGGTGCTCGACCGCTTGCTGGACGAAGACGGCCTGGATTTTTCAGGCATTTCGGGCACCAGCGCGGGGGCGCTCAATGGCGCCGTCATGCTCACCGGCTATGTCGAGGGCCACACCCAAGGTGGCGTGGCCATGGCGCGCACCCAGGCCCAAAAGGCTTTGGCCGCCTTCTGGGCTGATGTCAGCCAGCATGGGCCGATCTTCTCGCCCATGACACTTCAGTCCAATGGCTCGCTCAAACCCGCATTCAACCTGGACCAGATCCCCGGTTACCAGTGGATGAACATGCTCATGCAGACCTTCAGTCCGTATGAGATCAACCCGCTGAACCTGAACCCCTTGCGTGACGTGGTGCAGCGCCATGTGACCATCGAAACAGTGCACGAAGCTTGCCAGCACGGCACCCAGTTGTTTGTGACCGCGACCTCGGTGCGCACCGGCCAGGCGCGTGTCTTCACCGAAGAAGAATTGACGCTGGACGCCCTGATGGCCTCGGCCTGCCTGCCCGTGGTGTTCCAGGCGGTCGAGATCGATGGCGAGCCCTATTGGGATGGCGGCTACACCGGCAACCCCGCGCTGTACCCCCTGATCTACAACACTGAAACCCGCGACATCCTGCTGATCAAGATCAACCCGCTGCAGCGCCTGGACAAGCCGACGCGCAGCATGGACATCCTGGATCGGCTCAGCGAAATCACCTTCAACGCCAGCCTGATCGGCGAGATGCGGGCCATTGCCTTCGTGAAACGCCTGCTCAAGGAAGACAAGATCGACCCCGGCCGCTACAAGGACCTGCACATGCACATGGTGGCCGATGACGAAAACCTGGCGCCGTTCAACGCCTCCAGCAAATCCAACACCGACCGCGTTTTCCTGCAGACGCTGCACGACATGGGCCATGCCGCCGCCGACCGCTGGCTGGCCGCCCACCGCGATGACATCGGGCACAGAAGCTCACTGGACATCGAAAAGACCTTCCTGGGCCTGGGTTGATCTACCGCAAGACGTTCGAAGCAGGCTCCACCGAAGATGGCAGTGTTCAGCAACACCGCTGAGTTCAGCAAAGAAGGAGCACGAATGATTCAAGAACACCATCCGCTGGCCAAGGATTTCCCGGAGTGCCGGGACAAGATCCACGCGCTGAAGACGTCCAGCGCCCACTTTGCGCGGCTGGAGCGTGAATACGAGGACCTGGACAAGGCCATCGTCCGGCTGGAAACCGGCATTGAGCATGGTTCGTCCGCCGAACTGGAGCAGAAGAAAGTGCTGCGCGTGACCCTCAAGGATGAGCTGTACACCCTGCTGAAAGCGTGACGTCTGCGCCGCCTCGTAAAATGGCGGCCATGACCCAGCCTGCATTCACCACCCCTTCATCGCCTGCGGGCGCTCTGCCGTCCTCCGCTACCGTGGCGCCGATGCGCCTGTCCGGGCTGGAACCTGTGCTGATCGGGCCGGGCTCGCTGTTCGTCAACGTGGGCGAACGCACCAACGTGACAGGCTCCAAGGCTTTTGCCCGGATGATCCTGAATGGCCAGTTTGAAGAAGCCTTGGCCGTCGCGCGCCAACAGGTGGAGAACGGCGCCCAGGTCATCGACATCAACATGGACGAGGCCATGCTGGACAGCAAGTCCGCCATGGTCCGATTCCTGAACCTGATCGCCTCCGAGCCCGAAATTTCGCGCGTGCCCATCATGGTTGACTCGTCGAAGTGGGACGTGATCGAGGCGGGGCTGAAATGCATCCAGGGCAAGGGCATTGTCAATTCGATTTCGATGAAGGAGGGCGAGGCCGAGTTCCGTCGCCAGGCCGGGCTGGTCAAGCGCTATGGCGCGGCCGCCGTGGTCATGGCCTTTGACGAAAAGGGCCAGGCCGACACCTTCGCGCGCAAGGTCGAGATCTGCGAGCGGGCCTACCGCATCCTGGTGGACGAGGTGGGCTTCCCGCCGGAAGACATCGTGTTCGATCCGAACATCTTCGCGATTGCCACGGGCATTGAAGAGCACGACAACTACGCGGTTGACTTCATCAACGCCACGCGCTGGATCAAGGAGAACCTGCCCGGCGCCAAGATCAGCGGTGGCGTGTCGAACGTGAGCTTCAGCTTCCGGGGCAATGACCCGATGCGCGAGGCGATCCACACCGTGTTTTTGTACCACGCCATCCAGGCGGGCATGGACATGGGCATCGTCAACGCGGGCATGGTGGGCGTGTACGACGCGCTCGACCCCGTGCTGCGCGAGCGCGTGGAAGACGTGGTGCTGAACCGCCAGCCGGTCTACAAGGAAGGCGAGCCGCACCTCACGCCAGGCGAGCGCCTGATCGAAATTGCCGACAGCGCCAAAGGCGCGGCCAAGGACGACAGTGCCAAGCTGGCTTGGCGCGGCACGGCGGATGCACCCGCCACGGTGGAGCACCGCCTCAGCCACGCGCTGGTCAACGGCATCACCGACTTCATCACGGTGGACACGGAAGAGTGCTGGCAGAAGATCAAGGCCACCGGCGGGCGCCCGCTGCACGTGATCGAAGGCCCGCTGATGGCCGGCATGAACACCGTGGGCGACCTGTTCGGCGCGGGCAAGATGTTCCTGCCGCAGGTGGTGAAGTCCGCCCGCGTGATGAAGCAGGCCGTGGCCCACTTGCTGCCCTACATCGAAGAAGAAAAGAAGCTGCTGATCGCCGGTGGCAGCGATGCCAAGGCCAAAGGCAAGATCGTGATCGCGACTGTGAAGGGGGACGTGCACGACATCGGCAAGAACATCGTGACCGTGGTCTTGCAGTGCAACAACTTCGAGGTGGTCAACATGGGCGTGATGGTGCCCTGCGTTGACATCTTGAAGATGGCCAAGGAAACCGGCGCCGACATCATCGGCCTGAGCGGCCTGATCACGCCCAGCCTGGAAGAGATGCAGTACGTGGCCGGCGAGATGGAGCGCGATGAGTACTTCCGCACCCGCCAGACACCCCTGCTGATCGGCGGCGCCACCTGCTCGCGCGTGCACACCGCCGTGAAGATCGCGCCCAATTTTAGCGGGCCGGTGGTGTATGTGCCCGACGCCTCGCGCGCCGTGGGCGTGTGCACCGAGTTGCTGAGCGACGAACGCCAAACCGACTACATCGCCGAGCTGAACGCCGACTACGAACGCGTGCGCGTGCAGCATGCCAACAAGAAAACCACGCCGATGGTGACGCTGGCGCAAGCTCGCGCCAACAAGACGCCGATGGACTGGGACACCTTCACCCCCGCGGTGCCCAAGATCACCGGCCGACGCGTGTTCAAGAACCAGGATCTGGCCGAGCTGGTGCCCTACATCGACTGGGGCCCCTTCTTCCAGACCTGGGACCTGGCAGGCCCCTACCCCGCCATCCTGGACGACGCGGTGGTGGGCGTCGAGGCCCGCAAGGTGCTGGCCGATGCGCAGGCCCTGCTCAAGAAGATCGTTGAAGGCCGCTGGCTGTCCGCGCATGGCGTGATCGCCCTCTACCCCGCCAACACGGTGGACGACGACACCATCGAGATCTACCGTGACGAATCGCGCACCGAGGTGCTGATGACCTGGTCGCCGCTGCGCATGCAGTCCGAGCGCCCGGTGGTTGATGGCGTGAAACGCGCCAACCGCAGCCTGGCCGACTTCGTGGCGCCCAAGGGCAGCAAGCCCGACTACATCGGCCTGTTCGCCGTGACGGCCGGTTTGGGCATCGAGAAGAAGGACGCCGAGTTTTTGGCCCAGCACGATGACTACTCGTCCATCATGCTCAAGGCCCTGGCCGACCGGCTGGCCGAGGCCTTTGCCGAGCGCATGCACGAGCGCGTGCGCAAGGAGTTCTGGGGCTACGCGGCCGACGAGAATCTGAGCAAGGTTGACCTGATCGGCGAGAAGTACAAGGGCATCCGCCCTGCCCCGGGCTACCCGGCCTGCCCCGACCACACGGTGAAGGGCGAGATGTTCCGCGTTCTTCAGGCGGACGAGGTCAGCATGGCTTTGACCGAAAGCCTGGCCATGATGCCCGCAGCCAGCGTGAGCGGTTTCTATTTGGCCCACCCCGAGTCCACCTACTTCAACGTGGGCAAGATCGGGCACGACCAATTGGAAAAGTGGGCCGAGAAAACCGGCCTATCCCAGCGCGATGCCGAACGGGCCTTGTCTCCCAACTTGTGAGTTATTGACGCTTTCAGTCGACAACAAGGGGCCGGTGTTTCGGCCCCTTACAACTGAGGCATCTTGCATCCCCTGCGGACAGGGGCGCATGGCACCTTGCGAACTCGTTTCAGAGATCGTCCATCCAAGACCACGGCTCAAGCCCAGGTTTCAGATGCCGACATCTCTGAGTCAAGTCTCTCAGTGCGAGTGCGTTCATGTTGCGGTCGAAGTTCGAAGGTGCCCTGTCCAAAGCAGGGTTGGTGATGGCGTTCAGCGCAGCCCTGTTGGTGGGTTGCGGTGGCGGCGGTGGTGGCGACAGCGCCTCCAGCAATGCGGGTGGCGCTGGATCCAGCAACCTGCAGTCGGTCGGCGCGGTGCCAGCCAATGACATCGAAGCGCATCGGTTTCTGACGCAGGCCACGTTTGGCCCCACCACGTCGGACATCACCCGCGTGAAGACTGTCGGCTACGAACGCTGGATCGACGAGCAATTGGCCACCCCGCTGCAGAACAGCCACCTGGCCACGGTTGA
>Ga0073915_10000039_pt1 | contig 14729 bp, 13 predicted proteins | sample GWRWT2_30Apr14_FD_71480 | JGI IMG/M metagenome (GOLD analysis project Ga0073915, IMG submission 71480) | Sand microcosm microbial communities from a hyporheic zone in Columbia River, Washington, USA - GW-RW T2_30-Apr-14 | ecosystem: Engineered > Artificial ecosystem > Sand microcosm >... | reverse complement strand
TAATGGCCGCATTGGGCAGAAGCACGGCGTTGGCGGTCGGCGGCAGGGACAGCGTCACCTCGGCCAGTTCGCCCACCGACAGGTCGCTGGGTGCTTGGTCGAAGCTGACCTGGGCGACGCGCTCTTCAGTCACGCTGTCGCTGATGGTTTCGACGCGCGCGACCTTTCCGGCGACGGCGCGCCCGGGGTTCGAACGCAGCACCACCTGTGCCGGCAGACCCGCCGTCAGCCCGGCCGAGCGGGCCTGGTCCAGCCGCACCTTGACCCACAGGGACGACGGCTGGATCACCCGCAGCACGGCCTGCCCGGCCACCACGGTCGACCCGGGTTCGGCATCGCGGCTGATCACCACGCCGTCGGCAGGGGCCAGCAGGCGCACGTTGGCGCGCTGCTGGCGCAGTCCAGCCCGCTCGGCCGCCAGGCGCTGTTGATCCTGTCGGGCCGCAGCCACGTTGGCAGTGGCCGCGGTGACAACCGCGTCGGCCGACGCCTGCTCCTGCAACCGGGCCTCGACGGCATTGGCGCTGATGAAGTTCTGTTGGCCCAACTCGACCGTGCGACGCGCGTTGACGGCCGCCAGCGCCTGGCGTGCCAGGGCGTCGCGGCGCTGGGCATCCGCGCCAGCCATGGCGCTGCCGGCACGCGCCACTGCGGCGTCGAGCGCGGCCGTGCGCTCGTCCAGGTCGACCGGATCCATCTCGGCCAGCAACTGGCCCGCCTTGACGAGGCTGCCGACGTCCACGGTCACGGTGCGCACACGGCCGGCCGCCGTCGGACCGATCAGGTAGCTGCGCCTTGCCTCGACCGTGCCGATGCCGAACAGAGCAGGCGTGAGCCGGCCTTCGGCTGCTTGCACGACCGTGACGCGCGTCGGCGCCAGCGGCCCCGACCGCATGACCACGAAGGCCAACGCGGCCAGCAGCAGGACGCCCAGGAGCCCAAGGACGACTCGGCGGATGCCGATAGAGGAGAGTTTCATGAGGCTTCCCCGAGGCTGCGCCGGTAAAGGGCGTAGAGGGCATCCGACTGCTGGCGCATCGCAGCCGTGCGCCCAGTCAGCATCGATTGCATGACCAGCCCCTGGATCAGGCCGATGAAACTCGTCGCAGCGGCTTCGGCGTCCAGTTCGGGGCTGACCAGCTTGCTCTGGATCGACAGATTCAACTGACCGACGAGCAGCTTGCGGTAACCCTGGAGCACGGCGCGTACCTCGCTCTTGGCCGCGGAGTCGGCAGGTTGCTGGAGCTCATGGAAGATGAACCGGGGCACGCCCGGGTGGGCGATGACGAACTCGACATGCGTGCGGAACATCGCAGACAACGCGTCCAGGGGCGTGACCGCGTCGTCCACGGCGGTCTGCAGCGTTTGCAGCAGGGTCTCGCGCACCCAGCGCATGGCCGCGAGCCAGATGGCGTCCTTGGTGGGAAAGTGCTTGAAGACGGCACCCTGCGTGACGCCGATGGCCGCTGCGATGTCGCTGGTGGTGATCAAGGCCGGGCTCGACTCGCGCGCCAGGCGCAGCGCCGCAGCCACGATCTCTGCCTGGCGTTCTTCGGTGGAGAGCCGGATCTGCATGAGGGGGTCCCGAGCGTCGTTAGTAAGTCATTGAATACTTACCACTATACGACTATGCGGCATCTGCTACATGGGTCCCGCCTTCGGGGAGGTGCCGGGCGCACTAGCGTGGATCGGCACCGCCATCGGCGTCGTCGGCTACTTCAGCGTCGCCGTGGCCGATGCCCTGGTCATCGAGGCCATGCGCACGCTTTCCGCAGCCGAGGTGGTGGCCGACACCAATGCGTACATCGTGCTGGCGACCGCCATGTCGCTGGTCGTGTTTCGCCAGCGCACGCGGTGGCAGAAGCGGGCCGTGGCGGCCGGCGTGGTGTTTGCGGGGCGGGCCTGCATCGGGGTGGGGCGGGGTTCGTCGAGGCCGACGCAGCCTTGGGCCCTGGTCAGGTCTCGTGCTGCCCCTGGTCCGCCTTGCGCCAGTCTCGCGGCGCCACACCGTAGCGCTGCTTGAAGGCTTTGGACAGCGCCGTGGCGCTGCCGTACCCCACCGCGTCGGCCACGGCCTTGAGCAATCCGCCCGCACGCAGTTCGGACATGGCCAGGGTCAGTCGCCAGTCGGCGAGGTAGCCCGCTGGCGTGGCGCCGGTGGCCTGCTTGAAGGTCACGGCAAACGCCGTGCGCGACATGCCGGCCTGCACCGCCATGCGCTCCAGCGGCCACGCCTCGGCGGGCGCCGCGTGCAGCGCGACGAGCAGCCTGGCAAGACGGGGATCAGCCAGCCCTGTGATGAGGCCGCTGCCGACGCCGCTCGCGCCCGGGTGGTCGATCAGCCAGCGCAGCAGTTGGATCAGCACGACCTCGAACAAGCGGTCGGCCAGCAGTCGCGAGCCGCAGCGCACGCGGTCGGTCTCGGCGAACAGCAGGTCGAGCGCGGGCTGCAGGCCATCGACCTGATCCAGCGGGACGAGCACCAGAGCTGGCAGCGCCACCACCAGCGGGTTGTGCTCGGCACCATCGAAGTCGAGTGTGGCGCACGTGAAATCCGATCCGTCGCGCGGCGGGTTATGGAAGGTGTGCGCCACCGGCCGGGGGTAGAGCATCAGCGTCGGCTCGTTCACGACGACACGGCGTTTCAGGCCTTTGACATGGCCGTGCGTCACCACCAACTCGCCGCGGCGCAGCACATGCAGGAAGGCGCGGCCCGGCTTCGCGTCGAAGACGGTCGTGCCGCACAGGGCGCCGGCATGGAACAGGTGGGCCCGCACGCGGAAACGATCCAGCAGACCGGAAAGTCGATCAATGGCGAGGGCCGGGGTCGCTGCCTCCGTTCTGAACGATGGATGGTGTTTTGAGTACTTCACAGCATCCATGGTACAGATGATGGGGACACACTGGGGACGTTGCGCAATCACATCCGGGTCGGCAGACCCGTTCCAACCCAAGACACCAGGAGTTGTTCATGACGATGCTGAAACTGCTGCTTGCCGCCACCACGCTCGGTGTGGTGGCGGATGCCGGCGCGGCAGCGCCGCAAGGCCGTGCACCCGGCTACGCGCTGGGCCAGTCGACACTGGCCCGTGCGCCGTACTCGATGGCCGACCTGGCGGCGCTGCAGAAGTCGATGCTGTTCGGCGCCGACGACGTGGCAGCGCTGCGCCAGAGCCGGGCCATCCTCGCCGACCAGACCGAGGCCATCCTCGATGTCTGGTACGGCTTCGTGGCCTCGACGCCCGAGCTGGTGGTGTTCTTCGGCGACACGCGCAGCGGCCAGCCGGACGGCGCCTACCTGGCCGCCGTCCGCAAGCGTTTTGCGCTGTGGATCCTGGACACCGCCGACGCGAAGTACGACCAGGCCTGGCTGGACTGGCAGTACGAGATCGGCCTGCGCCACAACCGGGTCAAGAAGAACAAGACCGACGGTGCTCATGGCCCCGCACAAGTGGACTTTCGCTATCTGCCCGCGCTGACCATCCCCATCACCACGACGCTGAAGCCTTTCCTCGCCAAGAAAGGGGCCTCAGCGGCGGACGTCGAGAAGATGCACGCGGCGTGGGTGAAGGCTGTGCTGTTGCAGGCCATCCTGTGGAGCCACCCCTACATCAAGGACGGGGAGTTCTGATGCCGTCGCCTGCAACGCCGGGTCGTGCGGGCACCCCATCGCCACCCGGGCAGGCAACCAGCCTGCCAGGGTGGCAGGCCTCGCACTGGTTCAACACCCCGAGGCCCATCGAACTGAAGGACCTGCGAGGGCGCGTCGTGCTGGTCCATGCGTTCCAGATGCTGTGCCCGGCGTGTGTGTCGCACGGCCTACCCCAGGCGCTGCGTGTGCATGAGGCGTTTCAGGGCGAGGCAGTGACGGTCATCGGGCTGCACACGGTGTTCGAGCATCACGAGGTGATGGGGTCACAGGCCTTGCAGGCCTTCCTCCAGGAATACCGGTTGCCATTCCCGATAGGCATCGACCAAGCCGCCGAGGCGGGGCCGCTGCCTGTCACCATGGCGCAGTGGGGCCTGAATGGCACGCCCAGTGTCGTGCTGTTCGATCGGCAGGGCCGCGCGCGACTGCACCGCTTTGGGGTTGTCGACGACCTGGTGCTGGGCGCAGCGATCGGGCAGTTGCTGGCGGAAAGAACACCGGTCGCTGCGTCGGTGTCCCTAGATCGCGTCGGAACTGGCACAGCACGGCCAGCGTGCGACGACGAGGGTTGTGTTTCGCGATAGCGCCAACCTTCGATCGCTGGTGATGGATCGCAAGATCGGAAATCGGTGCTCACGATCGATGATCGACGCAGCGCCCGGCATCTTGCCGACAACCGACGCCACCGGCGGCCCTGCCATCGACTGCCCTCCGCGCAACTGTAGGCTCGTGGCATGAAGATGCCTGGACTCGACCAACGGACAGCTGAAGGTCTTGGGCGATGCGCCCGCGCTTGTTACGGCTGGAGGGTCGGCACCCTCGAAGAAGGTGAAGCGCAAATCGTGCCGCTGCGGCGCGCCACGTCACGCAGTGGTGCCTGAGCCGCGGGCGACTAGAGCCCGCGCTTGGCTCGCATCAGAATGGTCGCGACTTCGTTGGACGCCAGGGCGAACTGCGATCCCGATCCAATGAGCCTTTCGGCCTCCGCATAGTGCCCGCCGTTGATCTGCTTGGCGACCGAGCCGGCGGTTCGATGAAACTCTGCATGCTTCTTCATCAGTTCGACGAACGACGGCCGCGAACCCCACTGCGCGCTGCCAGGGCCATGAATCCACTTGCCGAGCGGGCACTGGTCATCGCGGCAGATGGTGTCGCTGTCCAACTTGTCGCGGTCTGAAATCGCCTTGCGGAGCCTAACCTTCCACTGGCGGTGCGCCTCGATGGCCTTGTCGAAGTCGAAATCAGTGACCGGGCGAGAGGCTTCCGTCAGGGCGAGCTCGTCCGGTATCTTGAAACGGGCCACTTCGTCGGCCAACGTGTGGGCCTGCTCCTTCATGGCGGAGGCCGCCGCGGCGGTCTGCTCCACCATGGCTGCATTCTGTTGGGTCATGCGGTCGAGTTCCTGAACGGCTTGCCCGATCTGCCCGACACCCAAGCTCTGCTCGCGAGCGCCCGTGGCCACTTCCCCGAGCAGCCGGTCCACACGTTGAGATGAAGAAACGATCTCCTCGATGGTCGACCCTGCGCCGCGCACGACCGTCGTTCCAGCCTCGACCTGTTCGAGACTGCTCGCAATCAGGCCCTTGATTTCACGTGCGGCCTGCGCGCTCCTCTGAGCCAGTACCCGTACCTCGCTGGCGACCACCGCGAACCCGCGGCCCTGATCTCCGGCACGTGCTGCCTCCACGGCTGCATTGAGCGCCAGAATGTTGGTCTGGAAGGCAATACTGTCGATGGTGGCGGTGATCTCGCCGATCTTCGAGGACGAAGCGCGGATCCCTTCCATCGTCCTCACCACGTCGCCCATCACACGCCCGCCGTCGGACGCAGTCTGGGCGTTGTGACGCGCCACCCGCGACGCCTCCTGCGTGCTCTCGGCGTTGCTTCTTACCGTCGAGGCGATCTCCTCCATCGAGGCAGCCGACTGTTCTAGGTTCGCCGCCGCCTGCTCCGTGCGTGCGGACAGGTCCAGTGCACCCGAGGCAATCTCGCTACTTGAATGGACGATCTCGTCACTGGAGCGGCGCACGCGCAAGACCATGCCTCGCAGTGAGTCCTGCATGTCCCGGAGTTCGAGCATCAGCTGGGCCGCCTCGTCGCCTCCCCAGGGAGAGGGCGAGGTAGTTAGATCGCCCTGGGTCATGGCGCGCAAGTGGCGTCGGGTCTCGCGCAGGCCACCTTCCATCACCCGGTAGAAGCACAGGAATAGATAAGCCGCGAAGAGCAGCGACGCAACCACGATGCCGGCAGTCCATTCGGCCTTCTTCAGGGCCGCATCATGCAGGTCACCGGTGTACACGCCGGAGCCGACGATCCAGCCCCAGGGTTCGAAGCCAATCACGTACGACACCTTGTCCACAGGGCGGTCGCTACCGGGTTTGGGCCATTGATATGCCACGAAGCCCTTGCCACTCTCGCGCACCTTGATGACGAAGGCTTTGAACAGCGCCAGTCCGTTCGGATCCTTGACGTCGCCCACGTCCTTGCCGTTCAGCTCCGGCTTGATGGGGTGCATGAGCACCCGAGGCTGCATGTCGTTGACCCAGAAATACTCGCTCTTGTCGTAGCGCAATTCTGAGAGCGCCTGCAGCGCCATTTGCTGCGCCTGGTCGCGGGGCAGTTCCCCGCTGGCCTCCTTGGCCTGCGCCCACCGGATCAAGCCATGGGCGACTTCGACGTGCTGTCGGGTCGCCTCCATGCGAGCCTCCAGCAGGTGGTTGTACTCCGACACCTGCAGCCACCCCAGTACACCCAGGAAGGGTGCCGTGAATGCCAGAGAAATGATCAGTGCTTTGGCCGAAAAGCGCAGCCGACGGAACAGTCGCACCCCCGGCGCCCAGACACCATGGTGAGCAAAGAAGCCGTCAGAGTTGCCGCGGTCCTTGTCGTTTCGCGTGGGCACGGGACGGCTGGACGACAAGACTGCTGACATTTTTGGGATTGATCCGGCTGTTGATGGTCGGGAAGTCAACGGCGCAAGGGTGCTGCGCTGACCGCGGCCTCCTATTGCCGCGTACTCGCTCAATATCGGCAGCACCGAGTTGGTGCTTGAGCGGAATCACGCGCAGGTCAGATGCATCGTGCCCACGGTCTCCGGCACAACCATGACCGGTGGGACTCTCGATGGCGCAAGGACTTGGAGTGCCAATGGCCGCGGCACTGGATCGCAGGGCCACTTCCCGGCTGAGCGTCACCGGTCGATAGAGCCTCCGATCGACCACTGTGGCAGGCTGTAACCACTCGCCAACGCGAGCATGAGCCGGCATCCGCTGGCCATCCTGCGACCGGTGCTGGCGAAGCAGGGGTGGTGCACGGCGGCCGAGCTGCACGACTTGCCCGACGGCCGGCTGGCGCGGGCCTGCGGCATCGTCACGGTGCGGCAGCAGCCGGAGACCGCCAAGGGCGTGATGTTCGTGTCCCTGGAGGACGAGACCGGGAGCGTGCAGGTGATCGTGTGGCCGAAGGTCAAGGCGCGGCTGAGGGGGCCGCTGCTGCGGTCACGGCTGCTGGCGGTGAAAGGGGCTTGGCAGCGGGATCGGGAGGTGCGCAACCTCATCGCGGCGCATGTCGAGGATCTCACCGGGATGCTGGGGTCGTTGGCGATGAGCAGCCGGGACTTTCACTAGGCACTGCAAATCTTCACTGCTCGGTCGATCACAACAAGACCGGATCTCGTCCGAATTGCTGCGGCGAGGCGGTCGCCACTTCGCAGGCTGCCTATGCGTCGGTGGCTGCGGCAGCCAGTCGTTCCAGACGGCGATTCAGTCCCGCGCCGTACCAGTTGGTCAGTCGGCCGACGATCAGAAAGACCATCGGTCTTGACGCCGCGAAGGCGATCTCGCGCCAGTGCTGAAGGTCGACGCCAGATGGAAAGGGATCATCTTCAGGATGCGTGTGCCACTCGCCCACATAGTCCATGGTCTCGCCACTCTGCTCCCAGCGGCGAGTCGCTACTCGTTGATGATCGGTGGCGTGTCGAAAGAAGCCGAACCTGCGCTGCACATCGCGCTTGGTTGGCACCGTGACGTCGGCGACGTGGGTGTGATGACCCCGCCGATATCCCAGAAGAATCCCGCCAGCTTCGGGTGCGGACATGCCCAGTTGCCTGAAGGTGGCAAGACGCTGCAGAACCTGTGGCTCGATGAGCAACAGGGCGCCGCTAGGTCCGAACGGCAGCGAGCGCAGCATCGGTGGATCCGCAGGCCGGGCATGCCGGTAGACGCTTCACGTCCTGGTCCTTGACGGCGTACACATTGGCGTTCGACGTCGATCTCGTACGGAATCTCGGGCTCGCGCGACCGGTCTCGAGCCAGCCCACCACGACCTCGAGGCACAGAGCGGCAGCAGACATCGGGGCGCTGACGGCATAGGGCGTGAAGCCGGCACACCCCAACTGCCTGCGTTTGGGTTGGTCCTTCAGCACCGGATACCGTTCCTCGCGATAGTTCTTGTGGTCGGCCTGAACCAGGCACCTGAAGCATCCAAGTTCTCGTCCCTGTGCCCAGTGGTTGGCGACAATTACCTTGGCCGGTCGACGACAACTATCTTGGCCGGTTGAAGGCCGTATCCGGGCTGGTCCGGGAGGCGGGGTTACCTTGGGTTCTTCGAGGACAGAGCGAAGACCTGCGGGATGCCCGGCAAGAAGATTTCGGACCACCAAGTGCACAAGTTCAAGGTACATCGCAACACGCTCAGCCAGGTTGCATCGGCCGCCAAGGTCGGCATCAGCGAGCGCAGTGCGCGGCGGATAGAGCAAGGCGATCTGTTGCCGTCGCAGCGGCCGGCACGAAGCTGGCGAACAAGGCAAGACCCGCTGGGTCAGGCCTGGGATGTCGAGGTCGTGCCGCTGTTGCAGGCCGATGTGACGCTCAACGCGGTGACGCTGCTCGAAGAGTTGCAGCGCCGCCATCCAGGACAGTACGACACCGCGGTGCTGCGCACGTTGCAGCGCCGCCTGCGCCAATGGCGTGCCGTTCACGGCGCCGAGCGCGAGGTCTACTTCGCCCAGGAGCACCCACCGGGTCGGCTGGGCCTGTCGGACTTCACGGTCTGCGATGAGCTCGGCGTCGTCATCGGCGAGGTGGCATTCCCGCACCGGCTCTACCAGTTCGCGCTGGCCCACTCGGGCTGGCGCCATGTCACGGTGGTGGCCGGCGGCGAGAGCTTCATCGCGCTGTCGACCGGGCTGCAGGCCGCGCTGTGGCGCCTGGGTGGCGTGCCCGAGGAGCACCGCACCGACAGCTTGTCGGCGGCCTTCAACAACCTGGCCGAGAAGGCCGAGCTGACGCAGCGCTACGACGCCCTGTGTCGCCATTACGGCCTGCGCGCGAGCCGCTGCACGCCCGGGCAGTCGCAGGAGAACGGGTCGATCGAGTCGCGCCACGACTCGCTCAAGACCGCCCTGGACCAGGCGCTGCGGCTGCGGGGCAGCCGATCCTTCGAGGATCTGGCCGGCTACGAGGCCTTCACCGAGCTGATCGTCGATCGCATGAACGCCCGGGCGGCCAAGCGCCTGGCGGTCGAGCGGCCCATGCTCAAGCCCTTGCCGGCACGGCGCACCGCTGAGTTCGAGGAGATGCCCACGCGGGTGAGCAAGTACGCCGTCTTCACCGTCAAGGGCGCGCAGTACAGCGCACCCAGCCAACTCATCGGCCACCGCCTGATGGTGCGCCTGTACGTCGGCCACATCGAGTGCTGGCTGGGCGGCCAGCGCGTTCTCGAACGTCCGCGCGCCACCGTTGCCGATGGCCAGCGCCATGCGCGCGACATCGACTACCGCCACCTGGTGGCCGCCCTGCGGCGCAAGCCCGGCGCCTTCGCTCGCTGGGTGCTGCGCGATGCGGCGTTCCCGCGTGCGGTGTACCGCCAGACCTGGGAGCGGCTGGCCGCCACCCGCCCCGAGCGCGAGGCCTGCAAGACCATGGTGGGCCTGCTGGGCTTGGCCGCTGACGGGCACGAGGCGCAACTGGCCATCGAGTTGGAGCAGCTCATCGAGCTCGACCAGTTGCCCGATCTGCATGCCCTGACCGACCTGCTGGCCCCACCCAAGGGCGAGGTGCCCGACGTGGCGGTGGTGCTGCCAAGCTTGGCCGGCTACGACGCGCTGCTTGAGGGCGTGCAATGAGCGGCGCGTCCATCGCCAACGACGGCCGCCTGGGCCTGATGCTCACCGAGCTGCGCCTGCCCACCATCAAGCGGCTGGTCACCGACCTGTGCACGCAGTCCGACCGCGAGGGCTGGCCCGGCCACCGGCTGCTCGAATCCCTACTCGAACACGAGATCGCCGAGCGCGAGGCGCGGCGCACCGAACGCCACCGCGCCGAGTCGGGCCTGAGCCCGGACAAGCGGCTCTCCAGCTTCGACTTCAACGCCGTACCCTGCGTGTCCAAGGCGCAGGTGATGGCGCTGGCCGAGGGCACCGAGTGGCTTGACCGCGGCGCCAACGTACTTCTGTTCGGCCCGCCCGGCGTGGGCAAAAGCCACTTGGTTTGCGCCCTGGGGCATGCGCTGATCGACGCCGGCCGGCGCGTGCTGTTCACCCGTTGCTCGGAGCTGGTCCAGCGCCTGCAGGCCGCTCGGCGTGACCTTCGGCTGCCGCAGGAACTGGCTCGGCTTGACCGCTTCGATCTGTTGATCCTGGACGACCTCAGCTACGTGCGCCGCGACCAGGCCGAGACCTCCGCGTTGTTCGAGCTGATCGCCGAGCGCTACGAGCGCAAGAGCCTGGCGGTCACGGCCAACACGCCGTTCTCGAAGTGGGGCGAGGTCGTCGTCGATGCCGCCATGACGGTGGCCGCGGTGGACAGGCTGGTGCACCACGCCACGATCCTGGAGATGAACGTACAGAGCTATCGACAACGAACGGCACAGGCCGCCGCACCCGCGCGCCGCGCAAGTCAGCCGCCGACAAACGATGCCGCCAAGGACTGAGCGAATCCGCGCCCGCCGTGGACAAGTCACCTGCCCACAGGTCAAACCTGTGGACAGCCCCTGCGGGGTCCGTGACTTGACCACCGCTCCCCGAACATTGCTTCAAGCAAGGCTCGCTTCGCTCGCCCGGCAACCCTCTGAGGAGATCAACGACAGCAGCATCAACCTCAACAACTGACACCAAAACTTCCCCGCCTCCCACCGGCCAAGATAGTTGTCGCCGGGCGGCCAAGATAGTTGACGCCAGCCAGCCCAGAACGTCTGGACGCACTCACCATTTCCGCGGATGCGAACGTGGAGCACCGGTACCTTCGTGCCGCGATCTAAGCGCATGGCGTTGATCATCTCGCTGACCGCCTCTTCACCTGTGGCATCAATTACTAGGTCGGCATCAAAGAGGTCTGCGAGATCTCGCGCGTTACGTGCCCGTGCGCGCACTGCTGAGAACGGGAACTGCCGCTGCAGTTCGTCGGCAAGTGCTTCGGCCTTGAGTCTGAATAGCGAGGGGTAGCCCAGTACGTGCCGCCCCAGGTTCTCCGGGTTCATGTGTTCTGGATCAACGAGGTCCAGCCGCCCTTTGCCCGTGCCGGCGCCCAACCTGATCAGGCCGGGCGCTACATGCGATCCGATGGCTCCGCATCCGAGGACGGCGATGCGCTTGTCCTTGAGGTCAGTGAACGTCAGATTCCGGCTGTGAACGAAGTCTGGACCGAACTCCGTGATCGCCAGGCGGCTGATCCGGCGCGTGCCGCCGCGCGTGTGCAGGAACTGCTTGTAGAGCTTCGGCTTTTTCAGGGCGCCTAGCCGATGGATCGGATCGAGCTCGAAACCAAACCCCAGCCATCCCAGCGGCGTATGGACCGCGAACGTCGCGAGGGTGAACCTCAGGTACTGAGTTTCTCGTTCGAGCACGAGTTGGACCTTCTGAGCCAGGCCCCGGTCCCATGCCTGCAGCCATCCGAACAGCTCCTTGACGGTGGCGGGCATCGTCGCCGGCACCATGGGCAACACGTCAGTCTTGAAAGTCCAGCATGGGCACCGGGTTTCAGTCGGCGGTTTCGCCCCCAGCGCCGTGGCCAGCGCGGCGACCTCCGCACTGCTGTCCGAGATGATGGCCTGCGGGGCTCCGTCGATCGTCACGAACCAATAGTTCGAAGACTTAGTCGCTTGGTCGACAGTGCCGATCAGCACGGAATAGACTGCACTCGAGTCGCCATGCGACCAATGCTGCAGGAACTCGTCCTGAATGTCGTCGTGTCTGTAGTCAGGGTCGTGGCGGATGCGCTCCAGGACTTGCTGGGCTTGGTCGAGGCACTGAGCAAGCGATTCGGCCGGGTCGTACCGATCCAACACGACTGCTCCGGGGGCGAAGTAGCAAAGGCCGCCGCCCGGAAAGACGTGTGGTGAGAGCGGCGGCAGAACGTCGAGGTGGTCGAGCACCTTGATCGTCGGATAGGTCAGGAAGTCCCAGTCTGAGATGGCGATCCTGATCTTGATGGCGCCGCCCTTGCAGGCTAACTCACCATCGAACGATCGGACGCCGCCGCGGTGACCGCTGGGCTTGAAGCCGCGAGCCCGCAGCAGCCGGAGCGCCTCGCCGAGACTCGTTGCCGGTGCGTCCGGCATTCGGGTCAGCCCGCGCTGGTCGACTTCACCACCGGGCGGGCAACGCGCTCGGCACCGACCAGACGGACAGCATCTTCACCGCCGTCTGGTTCTACGAGATCGGGACGGTACGGCACACGCTCGCCAAGCTGCCTGCGGACAAGCTCAATGGCGTCTCCGGCAAGGTAGGAGGCCTTGAAGCGGGCTGCGCGGAGTTGGTCAGCGAGCGTCTCTGCGAGCGAGGATGCCGCCTGCCGGCCCGCCGCGTCCAGGCGCTTGTTGAAGTCCTCTGCCCCGTCGGCGATCGCCTGCTCGCGGACCTCGCCCTTGAGCGCCGTGGCCAGCACGCGCGCGGCCCTTTCAAGCGCAAGGTCGTCACGGCCACGCTGCGGCTCGAAGGACTGCGCGACGGCGATCATGATGCACACCGACGTGGGCCCGTCACCGGCCTTCCAGTGCCTGTCGCGCCAGGCCTTGAGGTAGCGGCACACACGGCGCAGTTGCTCGGTGTGCTCCGTCACGCGGTCGAGGAACCACCGCGACACCTCCTCGGGGTCGGAAGCCTTCCACTCCCCGGCACGGGTGGCCATCATGATGTCCACCATGTGCTCCCACTGCTGCTGCGGCAGGTCGGCGTCCGCGAAGTTCTCGACCAGCGCCTCTCGGGCACTGTCCACGACGATGCCCGACAGAGCGCCCTTTTCGACGATCTGAACGAATTGGTCCTCGGGCGCCGCATACAGCGGGATGTCGATGTGCGCCCAGGCTGCTATCTGGACCCGGATGCACGTGTCCTTCCCGCTGTAGAGCTGCCAGCCCTTCTCCTTGCAGAGGTCGCGCAGCAGGCTTTCGACCAGTTGGAAGTACAGCTTGGCCATCGCGCGGGGCGGACCGTTGTCTTCCCATACCGACACGGGCAGGTACACACCGAAATCCCAGTCCATTTCCTGCGGCGGGTGCCAAGCCGGTTGGACGCAGGTCCTGTACGACCATGAGCCCTGCGTGCGGAAGCGCGGCGTCACGGCTTTGCTCATGCCCAGCACACGGATCGTGGCCTCGCGAATTCGCGGCCGGAGGTGATCGCGGATGTCGTTCTTCGCGTCGAACAGGATCTGGCGCTGGTCCCTGGTGGGCTCGATGCGATTGACGAAGACGTCCTCTTCGGCGGTGGCGAACAGCAGGCGGGTGAGTTTGAGCATGGGCTACGGCCTTGATTGCGCGTTCTCGCCGTAGAAGAAGACCGGCTTGGACGGCGAGTGCTCCAAGAAGGCTCGGAATGCGGGCTTGCTGATGCAGACTTTCGATTGCTGCGTGGCGGCGCCCAGCAGGACTTCCCGGGCGTTTTCATCCGCAACGTCGAGGCCGACGGCGCGGGCACGTTCATCGTGAAGCTCGTCATCGACATGCAGATAGCGCTCGCCAAGCCGGTGGCCGAGCATCAGGTCGGTCAGCACCTCTTGTGCCGAGATCGACAGCCCGAACAGCCGGCGCGACATCTTGATCGGTGACCAGCCACCCCAATCGTGGACACCGCCATCGCGATTGCGACGAGGGTCTACGGTGAAGCGCGACGACATGGTGCCCACCGCCAGCAGGCGCACGTTGTCGTTGTCCTGGTTGAAGAACTTGTGGGCCTCGTGAAGCCCAAGTGCGCCCGGAGCGTTTGCGTACAGACCACCGTCGACGTACTGGCTGTTGTTGAAGGCGTGCCGCGGAAAGTAGGCCGGGGCGGCGCTAGTGGCCAGCGCGACGTCCACGATCCGGTGCGTGTGGTCGCGCTTGAAATCGGTGTGGTGAGGCGTCTTGAAGACGACAGGCTCGCCGGTCGAGTAGTTCAGGCTGGGGATGATCACGGGATGCTTGCATGCCCCGAGTAGACGATCGCCGAACAACTTCGAGTCTGAGAGCAGGCCCGATAGCGGTGCCGGGGAGTACGGCGCCCGAACCATCCCGAGCAAGGACCAGCGCTTCTTGAAGATCTCCTCTCCGTGGCCGACGAACAGGTCGACGATGTTCTGGGCCGGGATTTCCAGTGCCAACGCCAGAGCGAGGATGCCGCCGATTGACGTGCCTGTGATCAAGTCGAAGCGCGACGCGATCGGGGCGCCGATGTCGCGCTCGACGTCGGCGATCACCTTGGCCGTGTACAGCCCACGGAATCCTCCGCCCGATAAGGCGAGGACCTGGAACGGCTTGGGCACGGCGGAAGGCATGCGTTGCTGCTGGTGGTGGAGCCCTGGGAGCTAGCACTCTAGACGTGAGAGTGCTAGACGACACTATATCTGGGGGAAAACGCGCGTCAACACACTACGGGTAGTGCAGTATAAGTGCACAGGCTGGATGAATATCCAGTCTTTCACGCGCGCCGGCCGATGTACCGCTGAATCTGGAGCCCTTCGTGGCCGACGGTGTCCCCATGGCGCGGTCTGCGCCTGCGAACTGGGGCGACCAGGACGGTGGGCGCTTGAGCGCGGCCAAATCGGGCTAACGAGTTGACATAACTAATATCGTCGCTCATTCACATTTGCACCCGGAGAGGCGCAAA
>Ga0073915_10000038_pt1 | contig 14734 bp, 15 predicted proteins | sample GWRWT2_30Apr14_FD_71480 | JGI IMG/M metagenome (GOLD analysis project Ga0073915, IMG submission 71480) | Sand microcosm microbial communities from a hyporheic zone in Columbia River, Washington, USA - GW-RW T2_30-Apr-14 | ecosystem: Engineered > Artificial ecosystem > Sand microcosm >... | reverse complement strand
CTCGAAGCTGCGGCCTGGCGATGTCCCCACCTTCAACACCGAAGGCCCCGACGACTTCCAAGGCTGACCCTTTCGGCGATCAACCCCAGACCACCAAGCGAGAACCTCATGACCGAAGAAGAGAAGACCCTCCTGATGCTCAAAGGCCTGGTCGCCGGCTTGCCACCCGAACAGGCCGTCAAGATCAATCAATGCGCGGAACAGATCCGCACACTGATTACCGCCAACGGCGACGAAGGCTATATGGCAATCGCCATCACCGCCGCCGAGCTTCAGATCGAAGCCACCAAAAAGGGCTTTTGATGTCAAACGCATTCATCAAGAAGGCCGACACCGACGCCGAGCAAGCGCGCGGTGTGGCCGAAGAACTCGGCCACATCTTCCATGCTGACGTGCAAGGCTTCTTCGTCACGCCGCAAGACCTGGCCGACATCATCAAGCGCAACGCCACCTACACCGACGAAGCGCTCGCACAAGTCACGGTGACGGTGACCTGGCCCGATGGCGAGCAAGACACCATTGAGACCTACGGCACCGAGAAACACGCCGCACGCATGATGGCGCTGCAGAAATCCAACGCCCTCAACAACAACCTGCTGGCCTGGGTCGAAGAACAGCAGTCCATCCGCATTGAGCGGTGGAACTACTCGGAAGGCCCCAGCCTGGTCAGCGTCTGGACCAACCTCGACGACGAAGACACGCCGTCTGGCAAGGCCCCCACAACCATCGACGCCCTGATCATGGCCAAGCAACACCAGGAAGGGCTGTGATGAGCGTGCCCCAGCTCTTCATTGCCACTTTCGGCCTGGCCGCCGTCTACATGTCCATGGTCAGCGAGAACGCCAACGCCCGCCGCTGGGCCCCTGTTGTCGGTTTGCTTGGTCAGCCGTTCTGGCTTTACTCCACCGGCAGCGCTGCTCAGTGGGGCATGTTTGCCCTGTGCTGCGCCTACACCGCCATCTACGCAAAAGCGTCGATCCGCCTGATGCGGTCGGCGGCCTGACAGGTGATCCATGGCTGAAGTCCGACCTTTTGGCGTCAAGTTTTCCGAGGGCATCGCCTACCTCAAAGGCAAGCTGCCCGAGGTCTCCGTAGCCTGGGATGACCTGGCTGGGCCCGTCCACGCGAAGGTCTTCACCGTCGCGGGCTCCACCAGCACAGCCATGGTCAGCGAGCTGCACAAGGCAGTCGTCTCGGCCATCGACAACGGCACCACCATCACCGACTTCCGCAAGCAGTTCGACAAGACCGTGGCCGCCAGCGGTTGGTCCTACAACGGCTCACGCGGCTGGCGCACCCAGATCATTTTCGACGCCAACATGCGCAGCGCCCACATGGCAGGCCGCTGGTCGCAACTCTGGGCAGGCAAGGCCCGCCGCCCCTTCCTGCAATACCGCACCGCAGGCGACTCCAAGGTGCGCCCCGCACACCGTCAGTGGAACGGCATCATCCGCGCCATCACCGATGTTTTCTGGACCGTCTTCTATCCGCCGAACGGCTGGTTCTGTCGCTGCACCGTCCGCGCCTACAGCCAGGCCGAGGTGGACACCAAGGGCCTGAACGTCGAAACCACCCCCTTCGAAGTCAAGACCCGCACCGTCACCAAAGCAGGCGAGCCCACCGACGTGGTCCCCGTTGGCGTTGACCCAGGCTGGGATCACAACGTCGGCGTGTCCTGGATCGCACCCGAGGTGGCCCTGGGCCGCAAGCTGGCCTCCCTACCTGCCACCCTGCGCGACAAGTTCATCGAGAAGACCATTTCACCCGCCTTTCAAACCGCGCTTTCTGAGCGCTGGAAGGCCTTTCGAAGCGCATTTAAAACCGCTGAAGCACCCGCCGCAGCGGCCCAGATCGTCGGCTTTATCGACGGGCCTTCCTTGACGGGCCTTCAAAGCCAACTGCCAGAGACCCAACTGGTGTCCACCGCCGTGGCCGTCACTGGCGCCGAAGTCGGCGCGTTGACCTGGCCCGCCGAGCTGCTGGACAACCTGCCCATCCACCTGCGCAACTACCAGGCGGTGCTGTGGGACATCGAGGCCAAGGCCCTCGTTGTGGTTCCGGGTGACATCGGCAAGGCATTTAAGCGTGGTCGCCTGGGCACCATCTCGCTCAAGCCCGCCACCACCGGCCCGGCCCGTGGTGCCCTCGAAGTCAAGAACCTGGGCGACTCGTCCGCCGCCGACCTGGCAGACCCGGGCCGATTTAACTTGCTCGTCGGCACTCTGGATCGGACATTTAATGCGCAGGTCTCGGACGACTTGTTGTTCCCGGCCTGACATTTAATTGGCGGTTTCTTGTCACTTCCCACCATCCCGGTGGATCAAAGTAAACGTTTCCCCAGGATTCGCCGGTTTTCACGTAAGTCCATGATTTGCCGCGTTTTTTGGGGCGTTTTTTGGTTGTGGTTCCTGGATCAATCTAAACGCCTCCCCCCTCTCTGAGCCGGAGCCTGAGCCTGGGCCAGCGGCTCAGTGGGCCTGGCTCAGGGCTCAACCCGGAACTCGATGCGCCGATTGCGGGCCCGGCCCTCGTCGGTGGCATTGCTGGCCACCGGCCGATCAGGCCCCAGCCCCGTGGTGCCAATGGCATCGGCCACCAGCCCTTTGCTCACCAGGTAGGTCTTGACCGCCTGCGCACGCGCCAACGATAGCGCCACATTCGCCACCCGACCGCCTTGCGCGTCGGTGTGGCCAATGACCTCCACCTTCTTGCCTTTGAGCTTGGACAGCGCCAGCGCCATCTCGTCCAGGATGCCGGTGCCCGCCGGCCGCAGCACCGCGCTGCCCGCCTCGAACTCGACGATGCGGTTGCCCAAGGTCTGGTCCACCAGGCTTTGCTCCTGAGCCGCCACCCGCAAGCCATTGCGCACCGTGTAGGTCGGGTTGAGCGAGGCCGCCATGTCGCTGGCCATTTGCTGGCGCACGGCCTCGTTGGACACCTCACCCTTCAGATCGATGATGTTGCCCTGCACGCTCAACTGCCCACGGCTGACCTGCTTCAGGGATGGCGACAACACCTTCTGCAGGTTCTGAGACCACTGCGGCGGCGCCACCACGGCGCCCAGCGTCAACTGATCGACCACACGGTCAGCGCCGTACAACTCGCGCAGACGCGAGACCACCTGCACGCGGGTGGCTTCGTCGGGCACGGTGCCGGCCACCACAACCTGATTGGGGCCCAGCACTTGGGCGCCCGCAGTGGCCACGGCGGTTTGCGCACCACTTGCCGCGCACCACAGGGCCAGGGACAAGGCCAGGACTTTGGCGTGGTTCATGCTCGTCATACTCCCAGAAAAATTTCTTCGAACGTGCGCAGGGCCTGGGCCAATGACAAGGCTGGATCGCGCAGGTAGTTCGACAATTTGCGCAGGCCATAGTCGTCTTCCAGGCAGTCTTCCACCCAGTCGGCCTGGGTCACCTCGACGGTGTCGCGCTGCAAGGCCTCCGGGTCAATGATCGAGCACAACGAGGCCGCCGACGCGCCTTGAAAGCAAAGGATCATTTCGGGGTGGGTGCTGTGCGTGGTCACGAACAGCGCCAACTCCGCGTCCACGCGTTTGAAGAACCCCAGGATCAGCGACAGCCAGAAACAGGCCACGGGCCAGCGCAGGCCAGCATCAGCGGCCAAGGGCAGGCGCAGGCCCTTGTGCAACTTGCTGGCACCTTGCGCCATCACCGGTTGCAGCAAGATCCCCAGGGCCAACAGGGTCTGACGCACCGACACCCGCGCGCCCGAGGCCGCCAGCATCTGCTCCAGGCTGGCCACGGTGTGCGTTTCCATGAAATCGATCAGCTCCAGGCGCGGGCCGCTGGTCTTGAGTTCGCCCTCGATGGGCGTGGTCAAACTGGCCTGGGCATGCGCCAGGTCGGTGGCGGCATGGGCCACCCGCGCGACCTGCTCTAGCCGGGCCCACAGGCGCGCCAACACCAAAGGGCCATGCTGGATGAAATCAAGCTGATCGCTCACATCGAACACGCCGGCCGTGATGAAAGGAAAGCGCCGCCCGGACGCATCCTGGCTGGCCAGCCAATGGCCCGCCAGGCCGACCTGGCTGCGCAGGCCCAGGATGGCGAACTGCACCGCCGGGGATTGGTCATACACCAGCTTCCAGCGCGGGTCGGTGGACAAGCGCTCCATCGCTTGCGCCTGCCACTGGTCAAGGCTCTGGATGACGGAAGCGTGGTGCGCGCTGCGGACAAAGTCGCCGCGTGAAGGCAGCTTGCCAAAGTACAGCACTTCGGTGGCATGCGTGGTGACGATGCTCATGGCTTGGCCTCCGGCGTGATCGAGGCCACGGTGTCATCCGCGCCACCTGCGACCATGGCCGGCAAGGCGCCAGGACGCCCGCCACCGGCGGATGCACCACCCGCTGCAGTGGTGGCTGGCGCAGCAGCCGGTGCCGAAGCATTCGAGATGATGCGCAGCTGCAAGGCCACGGCCAGCGGCCCCTGCGGCCAGCGCAGTTCAAACGCGCCGCTCTCGGTGCGCTTGCGCTGGGCCGTGTTGATCATCTTCTCCAGGCCATAGCGGCCGGGCTCGTTGAAGAACTCCACGGTGCGCCCATCGTAGGTCACCCCCGAGATCTTGACGCCCGGCGTGCCCGGCCCAGGCCACACAAAGTGCGACCAGGTTGCGGCGGCATTGCGGTAACGCATTTGCTGGCCATCGATGTCCACGGTGTACTCGGTCAGGCCCGGCACCGCCTGGGGCAGCAACTCGAACACCGTCTGGGCTTCGGCGGCTGCAGCAGCGGCGCCACCGGCACTGCCAGCACCACCCCCCTGCCCGCTCAAGGGCGCCACCCAGGCCGCCAGACCACCCGAGAAGTCCGGCAGCAAACGCACACCCATGTCGGCCCAGGTGCGCGGGCTGACCGTGTCGCCGCGCCGCACCACCAGGGCCGCCAGCGATTGCTCCACGAACTTGGCCACGGCGCCTTCCGACCCGAAGACCTTGGCCACCTCCACGGGGCTGGCTTCCACTTTGGAGGCCCGGTCAAATGGGTACTTGCTTGAGAGCGTTTGCTGATAAGGCTCGAAAACCTGGGCCATCCACACCCGGTTCAGCTCGGACTCGGTCGGGCGCACGATCACGGCAAAGGCTTGCATCAAAGGCCGCACCAGCAAAGGCCGCAAGGTGGCTTTGGCCGAATCACTCATGCCATTGAGCATCTGCTCATCGACCAGCTTCAAGGCGTCGGCCAACTCAGAGCTGCCCTCCAGGGTCTGCACCATCAATTGGCGCGACGCTGGCCCCGGGTCGCCCTGGTTCTTCATCTGGTTGAAACGCGTGCGGATCTTGGACAGTGCATCCAGGTAGCTGCGCACCAGCGTGGCGCCGCCATCGCGCGGCATCATCAGGCGGTTCAGGCCAACGAACTCCTTGCCGATGGGCCCCAGCGGGATGTCGGACGTGGGCATGGCCACATTGACATTGACGGGCACCGCCGAGGGCGCCATGCGCAAGATGGACTGCTTGAACCAATCTACAAAACCGCGCTGCCCAAGGGCCAGCTTGTCGTTCAACAAGGAGGGATTGTCCCAGGCGGTCTGGTAGTACAGCGTGCGCATCAACAGGCCCACGGGTGACGCGGCCGGGTCACCCAGACGGTTCATGTGCACCACGGCTTTCTCAAAGCTGCCGAACTCCTGTACGGTGATGCCCTGCATGAACTTCTGCCATTCGCGCACGTATTCAAGCTTGTACAACTGGGTCAGCGCTTTCTGGATCTGCTCAGGGCTGCCTTCCAGCGTCAGGTCGTCGCTGGACGCGGTCTTGAGCACCCAGTCGGTGGCCTGCAGTTCGTTGTTGGCGGCGTTCTTGAACGCGTCCTTGACGTACTGGTCCCAGGCTTCCTTGGTGAAAGTGCCAGAGATGGCGTAACTGCCTGCGACGATCGGCCGATCGGGATCGCTGATCAAACGGGCCACCGTCATCGGCGCGAAGCGCGTGGCGGCACGGGCCTTGATCTCGGCATAGACGCGCTCACGCGCCGGCATGCCCTTGATCACACGTCGCAGGTTCTCGCGCGTCTGGTCCAGCAGGCCCAGGTTCAGGTCCTGCTGAGGGAAGGCGGGATCGGCCATTTGCGCCAGGGCAAACGACATGATGTGCTCGCCGCTTTGAATCAGGCGATCGCGCGGCATGGTGCCACGGTTGGCCTCCAGCCAGCTGCGCCAGAAGCGGGTCAACTGGTCGCTCATGTGGCCGGACTCTAGGCGCGAACGGTCGCCCAACATCAGGTAGGCTTTCAAGGCGTTGTAGGCCTCGGTGACGTTGGTGCTGGAAGCGCTGGCGTAGGCCGACTCGCCGGCCGCTGCGGGGGCCACCGCATTGGGGTCCAGCGCAACGCCAGAAGCCGCATCGGCCGCAGGCGCGGCCGCCGCCACAGGCGCGCCCTCGCCCACCCGCTGGATGGACCGCAGGTCGGCCGCGTGGGCATTGACATCGGACAGGTAAGCCGCAATGGACTGCTCCACGGGCTTGAGCATCACTGCTTGCAAGCCAGCGAAGTACTCCTGCTGCAGCCGAGCCTCGATGGCCTGCCCCTGGTACAGCCCCAAGCCCAGCGACCAGGGCCGGCTGCTGCGGTACTGCTGCATCTGGGCCAGCCGGTCTTGCAGAATCTCAAGCGCTTCCAGGCGCGATTGCAGATCCACACGCCCCTCTTGCACACGCTGCGCCTTGGCCAGGTCGGCCTGCACATTGCTCACCAGTTGGCGGTTGCCCAGGTAGGACCACGTCCACGTGCCCAGCAAGGCGCCCAGCAACACCACGCCCGCCAGGAAGCTGGCGTAGCGCAGGTGCAGCTTGTGGCGGCTGGTGTACTGCTGCACCAATTGGCGGTCGGCAAAGATGACCTTGGAGAAGAGCTCCTTGAGGAAGAAGCCGCTTTGCGAATACACCTTGGAGGCCGTGCCCGGTTGCAACTGCAAGGCGAACTGCTCGGCCACACGCTCACTGGCGCGGCCCGTGGATTGGCCCTCTTGCACCGCGCTGGTGAAGTAAAAGCCCCGGAAGATCGGGCGGAACTGGTAAGGGTTCTCTTCAAACAGCGTGGTGATGAAGGTGCGCAGGGAGGATTTGAGCGCCGCGAACTCCAAGGGGAAAGTCAGCACGCCCGGTGGCAATTGCTCGCCACGGTGCAACGACATGCGCGCCACCGAGGCTTCCTTCAGGCCTTCGTACAGATCGTCGAAATGGTGGTCGAACGCCGCCACGGCATCGGCCTTGCCAGTGGTGTCGTAGGGCAAGGTGGCGCCCCACACCTTGTCGCGCTCGCTGCGGTCGCGGTCTTCAAAAAAATCCACGAAACCGGAGATCAGATCGGCCTTGGTGAAGACCACGTAGACCGGCGCGAACACCTCCAGCTTTTCCGTCAGCTCTTGCACGCGCTGGCGCAGCTTGCGCGCCAGCTCGATGGCGAACTCGGGCTTGTTGGCGCCCAGCTCGGCCACGCTGGCGGCAATGATCACGCCATTGATGGGCGCCTTGGGGCGATGCTTCTTCAGCAGCGACAGGAAGCCCAGCCATTCACTGCGGTCTTCTTCGTGCACGGCATAGCGTCCGGCGGTGTCCAGCAGGATGCCTTCGGTGGTGAAGAACCAGTCGCAATGGCGTGTGCCGCCAATGCCCTGGATGACGTTCTCGGTGTTGTCGGCGAAGGGGAACTTCAGGCCCGACTTGACCACGGCCGAGCTCTTGCCCGCCGCCGGGTTGCCAATGACGGCGTACCAGGGCAGCTCGTACAAGGCGGCCGATCCCGAGGTCTCACCCAACTTGGACGACTTGATCAGCTTGACCGCGTCGACCATGCGCTCGCGCACGGCCTGCACTTCATCGCGCTTGTCCTTGCCTGCCGACTTGACGGCCTTGTCGGCCTCGGCCTGCAGGGCTTGCTCCAGTTGCGATGAAGCGTTCGCGGCTTTGGCGCGGCGCACGGCCCAAACGATCAGCCAGGCCACGGCCATCAAGCCCAGCACCACCGCTGCCCAGATCAGCCCTACTTGAAGCGTGTCAGCGCCCAGGAACAACAAGGCCGCCAATGCGGCCACGCCCAACACGGTCAGGACCTTGGGGTTGAGAAAAAACTGCCAGATTCTCTGCATGGTTCCAGTCCAGGTCGATCAGGTCTTGGCTTGGGCCGATGGCGGCGTCCAAGTCCAGGGAGTCAAAGCCAGGGCCACACGCTCGTGCGTGGCCTGCACCAGCACGGCCAGCGTCACGCCGGGGGCATCGTTTTGTTGGGCCAGGCCCGTGGCCAAGGCCACAGGCACGAGGGCGCTGGCCAGGCCCAGGTCACCGCAGGCGTCGCCCACGCGGGTCACCGACAACATCGGGTCCAGTTGGGGTGCCAGGCCTTGCAAGGCTTCGAAGACTTCGGCGGTGCGGCTGGCGCGGTGGTCGGCATCGGCCACCACTTGAAGCAGGTCGGCGGGCAAGGCGGTGCACACGCTCAAGGCTTGCCCCATGGCGTCTTGCAACACACGGGCACCCACGCGGCCTGCGGCATCGGCCGATTTGTCGCGCCGCAAGCGGACAGGGCGGAACAGGCGCGCTGGTGGCGGCGTTTGCGTGTCCAGGCCGGGCCAATGGGGCGTGGCCAGCAGCAAGCCCGCCGCCGCTTCACCGGGGATGCGGCCGGTTTGATGGGCGCCCGTGAAGAGTTCACCCACGGCCTGTCGCCGTTCAATCTCGCGCTCGTCGATGGCGCTGTCGGCCACCAGCACCAGGCACCATTGCGGCAAGCCTTCGCGCGACCATTGCAGGGTTTGCTGGTCAAGCAGAGCCCACAGGCCATCGGCCTGGTCCAGCGCATGCACATGCAGGGCCGGGGACGTCAGCACGGCACAGCGCATGCGCAGCCAGGCGGCCGCGTGCTCGCGCTCGGCTTCGGTCCATGAGGAAGGCAGGGCCAATCGCACGGTCAGGCGGGGGAGGAGCGGACCACGGCGCGCGCCCGCCGTGGCCGCAGCCGCCATGCCACTGAGGTGTGCGGGTTGATCCACCGCCATCATGGAGGATTTCGCCGAGACCTCGTCAACCGGCCAGTCATCCGCGAGCATCAATACCCGCTCCAGCAACTGATCGGCGGGCGCTTGCAACAAGGTCAACGCGCGCACCACGCGATCGCTGACCTCGGAAGGCAAGGCTTGGCGCAAGGCCTCCACGTCCAGCTCCGGCAGGCGCGCCGTGAACACCGGGGCGCCATCCAGATCCTGCAGTTCCGGGTCCAGGCCAGGACGAACGTCGCCCGACCGGATTTGCGACAACACCTGCTCGGGCGCGTCGCCCGCCGACAGGCGCACCGCCGCTTGCACCACGGCCACGCTGATCTGCCGCTCATCCACCGGAATCACAGCCGCTGATTTATCCACCACCGCCGGGCGAGCTTTGAGCACCACGGGCTTGGCCGCATCGACCCGCAAGCGGGCCACGCCCCACACGGCCCCCAACAGCACGGCGGTGAGCATCACGGGCAACACGAACAACTGGCCCACGATCTCGGTGCCCGAGACATCGCGGTCAGCCGTCTGCCATTGCCACAAGGTGACCAGCCAGACCAGCGCCCCAATCCCCAGGCACAACAACCCGGCCTTCAACAGCTTGCTCATCTCAGATGCCGGTGGATACCGCCTGGGCTGCGATCAGGGTGGCGCCGCAGGCGCATTTGTCGCCATGGCGTGCGGCGGGCTGGCCGTCGATGATCATCGTGGCATCGCCCGACACGATCACCGTGGTGCCGTGCCCCCGGTGAGGGCAAGTGACCTGGTCACCCACGCGTGCGATGCGTTGGCCATGGGTGTCGGTCACGCCGGAGGCGCCCACCACCGTGCCGCCATGGTCGGTGCTGTCACCCAGAACAATGAAAGGACGCCCCATGTCGTCTGACTCCCCGTGTGTTGTCGTCATGGCCCGCACTTGCAGCAGGCAGGGGCGCAGTCTAATGGCGGATGTCCATGGTCCTTCCCCCCCGTTGGGGCGGTGCTTGTTACTTTCTGTTTCTGCGCCATTCGACGTGGCCGAAGTCCATGAGGCGCCAGCGACCGCCCCAGGTCAGGCCCAACTCTTCGGCCACCTGGCCATAAAGCTGGTAGCCGCGCATGGCCCACGGATCCTTCTCGGAAATCACCAGCTTGCCGCCGCGCAGGAAGGCGCAATCAGCGGCCAGGCCATGCTGGTGGTAGCTCTGCCAGGCCCCCGCATTGGTCACATGTGCCCCTTGCGCGGCCAGCAGGTTCTGGCGCTCGGGGCTGCGGTAGCCCTCCAGCAAGGCCATGTCGTAGCCATGCCGTTCCTTCATGACCTTGAAGACCATGAGCACGCGCTGCACGAAGGCCTCGTCCATCCGATCCCAACGGCGATCGGCGCTGGACAGCATGGGCCGCACCACCTCGACCTCCGCCGTGGTGAAGGCCTCGGGCGGCAAGGGGGGAGGAGGCACCAGTTGCTCACCTTGCAGCAAGTGGGCCACATGGCGGTTGCCATCATCCAGGGTGGTGTCGTCAAAGGCTTCCAGGGTGCGACCACCTTGCAGGCCGCCGCCCCACCACCAGACACCGGCCGCCGGCAGCACCAACAAAACGCTGCCCAACAACACCCAAGGCACCACGCCAGCAGGCCCGTGGCGGCGGCCTTTCCAGCACGCGCCAAACCACGCCACCACCGCGCGCCGCCCCGAAGGAAACACCAGGCAGGCCAGACCAAGACAGCCCAGCACGAAGTACCCAAAAATCCACCCTGCCAGCATATTGTTGTAACGATTGTTTGCAAAAAGACGTTTAGCCGCGCCGATGTGTCGGACGCTTCGTAGAATCCGCGCTTTGGCGACACCACAAAAATCAACACAGGGAGTTGGCGTTGAGCTACCCATCGGGCGACCATCAAGCCCCCAAACCAGGACGCGGCCAACGGCCGAGTCTTGACCGCCCCAGCCTGTTCGCAGGCATGGACGACGAACCCGCCACCGATGAGCGTCAGCGCGTGCGGATTCTATCGACGCTGGAATCAACCCGCCATGCCTCACGGCCCAGCCGCACCAAAGGCGGACGGCGCACCAGCAAATCACACCGCCGCAGTTGGTTGCAAGGCGCGCTTTGGGGCGCCATGGGCGTGGGTGTGCTGGCCCTGATGGCCGGCTTCGTGCTGGTCATCCAGGACAGCAAACCGGCGATTGCCCAGGGGCTGCCTGCCCCCACCACCATCGCCCGCACGCCGACATCCGCCAAGCGTGACACGCCGGTGCCCAGCGTTGAGATCACCGCGCCCACGGCCGCTGGCCCTGCCGTGATTGAAACCACCCATGCCGACACCCCGCTGGCAGCCTTGAGCGTGGCGCCCACGGCCTCCTCGGCCACGGTACTGGCCACATCCACCGACGCAGAGCGTGTGGCGTTGAACAGCAAGACCAACGCAGCCCCTGCCGTCAAGCCTGCGGCTGCCACGACCTCCACCCCCGCAGCAAAAACAGGCAAGGCCGGGGCCACCGCCAAAGGGCAGGACGAAGACGTGGCCCTGCTGGAAGCCATGTTCGCGCACACGGGCCGCAAGCCCCCGCCCAAACCGGCGGCCCCCAAGAACTGACGCATTCCCCCCGCAAAGTCGGGGCTGCCTCGCATTCAACGCGCACAAGGCTCTGGGGCTTGATAGCATCGGCCATCTGCAGACTGCTTGCTTTGCCAGGCTTTGAAAGCGCCCCATGACCACGCCCAACCTCCGCGCCATTGACGCGGCCCCTGACGACGACGAAGGCACACCCGTGTCCGTCAAGATCCGGGAACGCCTGAAAGAAGCCCAACAGCGCTTTCATGCCAACGACAACATCGCCGAGTTCATCGAACCCGGTGAGCTGGAAAAACTGCTGGACGAGGTGCAGGGCAAGATGGCCGGTGTGCTGTCCAGCCTGGTGATCGACACCGACAGCGACCACAACACGCAGGACACCGCCCGCCGCGTGGCCAAGATGTACCTGCACGAGATTTTCAAGGGCCGCTACCACCAGGCCCCGGCCGTGACGGAGTTTCCCAATGCGGAACGCCTGAACGAGCTGATGATCGTCGGGCCCATCACTGTGCGCAGCGCCTGCTCCCACCACCTGTGCCCGATCATGGGCAAGGTCTGGATCGGCGTGATGCCCAACGAGCACTCCAACCTGATCGGCTTGTCCAAATACGCCCGCCTGATCGACTGGATCATGAGCCGCCCGCAGATCCAGGAGGAAGCCGTCACCCAAGTGGCCGACCTGCTGCAATCGCGCATGCAGCCTGATGGCCTGGCCGTGGTGATGGAGGCCGACCACTTCTGCATGCAGTGGCGCGGCGTCAAGGACATGGATTCCAAGATGATCAACAGCGTGATGCGCGGCTCCTTCCTGAAGGACCCCAACCTGCGGCGCGAATTCCTCGCCCTGGTCAACCAAAGAAAAGGCTGAGGTCACCACCATGCTCGTTCGACTGCTCTACGCCAGCCGCGCCAACAAGCCCCTGGCCCCCGACACCATCGAGGCCATCCTCACGGCGTCCCGCAAAAACAACCTGACGCTGGGCGTGACAGGCCTGCTGTGCCACAGCGGCGACATCTTCATGCAGTTGCTGGAAGGTGGCCGCGAAGCCGTCAACCAGCTTTACACCAAGATCGCCAACGACCCGCGCCACGGCAACGTGATTCTGCTTGACTACGAAGAGATCGACGAACGCCGCTTTGCCAGCTGGACCATGGGCCAGGTGAACCTGGGCAAGGTCAACCCGTCGATCCTGCTGAAATACTCTGAGCGTCCGGTGCTCGACCCCTATGCCGTGCCCGGCAAGGTCTCGCTGGCGCTGCTTGAAGAGCTGATCGTCACCGCCTCCATCGGCTGCAAAAACAGCTGAATGGCGGATCACGATGGCGCGTCCGGCGCCCTGCCCGGCACCTTGCTCGGCTTGGATTTTTCATGCGCGCCCTCGCCCCGAAAGCCATTGACCCTGGCCTGGGGCCGGCGCTCGGGCGCGGTCGTCAAGCTGGAAAAGCTGGATGAGGTGGCCACGCTGGCCGGTCTGGAGCAGGTGCTTGGCAGCGCGCACGGCGTGCTGGCCGCGTGCGACTTTCCATTCGGGCTGCCACGCCCCTTTGTGCAGGCCCTGTGCACCCACGCGCCTGCCGACTTCCCGCCCGATCACCTGGCCGCCTTGCGTGACGCCATTGGTCAGACACCGGGACCGGCGACCACCGCAGCGCAAGCATTGATCCAAGCATTGCACGCCCATTGCCAGGACCGCGCCGGCTTCCAGCGTCTGGTCGATGGCTGGGGCCAGACCTGGGACCTGCAACGCGGCGATGGCCCCAAACTGCTGCACCGCCCCACCGACACCGCCGTGTCCGGCATCAGCAGCACCAGCCCTTTGCAAACGCGCTACGTGCCCGTGGGCAAGATGTACTTCGAAGGCCTGATCCGTTTGGTGCAAACCGATTTCACCCTGCCCGGCCTGCGCCAGGGCCGCCCAGACGCCCTGGCCTTCGAGGCCTACCCTGGCTTCCTGTCTGGCGAGGTGCTGGGCAGGCGCAGCTACAAAAGCGACCAGGCCGCACCTGCAGAGCAACAGCACGCCCGCCTCATCGCCCGCATGGACCTGGTCGATGCGCTGGAGCAAGGCCGCACCCGCCTGAACCTGCGCTTGAAGCTCACCCCCGGCCAGCGCGACTTCCTGGTGTCCGATGCCAAGGGCGACCGCCTGGACGCCGCCTTGTGCCTGGTGCAGGCCGCCTGGGCCCATCGGGAAGGCGAGAACCCCACCCACTCGTGGGGCCTGCCCAAGGTGGTAGACCCCATCGAAGGATGGATACTCACCGCATGACTGAGACCACCACTTTCCACGACCACCACGGCCAGCCGGCCATCCTGATTCAATCGCCCGATGGCGCGCAAGCGACGGTGCTGCTGCATGGCGCCCATGTGGTGTCCTGGGTGCCCGCTGGCGGCACCGAGCAGCTTTACCTCTCTCCCCAAGCCGACTACAGCGCCGGCAAGGCCATCCGGGGCGGCATCCCAGTGATCTTTCCGCAGTTCGAGCAAAAGGGCCCGGACCGCAGCCTGCCCCGCCACGGCTTTGTCCGCAACCGTTCCTGGCAGCTTGAAAGCCAGCGCCAAGGCACGGGCCACGCCCAAGCCACATTTCAACTCATGGACAGCGAGGAGACCCGCGCCCTGTGGCCGCATGGTTTCGAGCTGGAATTGACCGTGTCAGTCAGCAGCGCGCAACTGGACCTGGAGCTTTACGTGCGCAACACAGGCAGCACGGTGTGGCCTTTTTCAGCGGCCCTGCACACCTACCTGGCCGTGGCGGAACTCAACCGCGTGCGCTTGCATGGGCTCGAAGGCCACCTCTACATCGACAACCTGCTGAATGGCGAAGCGGTGGAAGATCACCCGGAAAAAAGCTTCTCGGGCGAGTTCGACCGCATCTATGAAAAGGCCAGCAGCCTGCTGCTCACCGAAGGCAAGCGCCGCGTGCAGATCCAGTCGGACAACCTGCCCGACGCCGTGGTGTGGAACCCGGGCCCGGACAAATGCGCCGCCTTGAGCGACATGCCGGCGGATGACTGGCAACACATGCTGTGCGTGGAAGCCGCCCGCATCCTGCAACCCAAAACCCTGTCGCCAGGCGAAGAGTGGGCCGGGCGCCAGTGCCTGACGCTGTTAGCTGCCTGAGCCCAAAGCCAGCAACTGCTTGATGTCCGAAGTCAGGGCGTCCACGCC
>Ga0073915_10000037_pt1 | contig 14747 bp, 14 predicted proteins | sample GWRWT2_30Apr14_FD_71480 | JGI IMG/M metagenome (GOLD analysis project Ga0073915, IMG submission 71480) | Sand microcosm microbial communities from a hyporheic zone in Columbia River, Washington, USA - GW-RW T2_30-Apr-14 | ecosystem: Engineered > Artificial ecosystem > Sand microcosm >... | reverse complement strand
CGATCTCGATGTACCAGTCGCAGTACTCGTCCCAGACGAATTGGTAAATGGCCGTGGCGACGTTGTCCAGGCGGAAGTCGGCGAAGCCTTGCTCAACGGTGGCCTCCAGGCGCTGCAGTTCGCTGACGATCCAGCGGTCGGCCGGGCTGAAATCCAGGTAGCCGTTGGCCGCGCACTGGCCGGGCTCGTGCTTGACGAGGCCGCAATCCTGGCCTTCGCAGTTCATCAGCACGAACTTGCTGGCGTTCCAGAGCTTGTTGCAAAAATTGCGGTAACCCTCGCAGCGCTTGCTGTCGAAGTTGATGCTGCGGCCCAGGCTGGCCAGGGCGGCGAATGTGAAACGCAGGGCATCGGCACCGTAGCCGGGGATGCCGTCCGGGAATTCCTTCTCGGTGTTCTTGCGGACTTTGGGCGCGGTTTCGGGCTTGCGCAGGCCGGTGGTGCGTTTGTCCAGCAGAGGCGCCAGTTCGATGCCGTCGATCAGGTCGACCGGGTCGAGCACATTGCCTTCGGACTTGGACATCTTCTGGCCCTGGGCGTCGCGCACCAGGCCATGGATGTAGACGTGCTTGAAGGGTACCTTGCCGGTGAAGTGCTTGGTCATCATGATCATCCGGGCGACCCAGAAGAAGATGATGTCGTAGCCGGTGACCAGCACGCTGGAGGGCAGGAACAAGTCCTGCTCGATGGTCTTCTCGGGCCAGCCCAGGGTCGAGAAGGGAACCAGGGCCGATGAGTACCAGGTGTCGAGCACGTCCTCGTCGCGCTGCAGGCTGCCGGTGTAGCCTGCAGCGGCAGCCTTGGCCTTGGCTTCCACGTCGTTGTGCGCCACGAAGATTTCGCCGTTGTTGCCGTACCAGGCGGGGATCTGGTGGCCCCACCACAGCTGGCGACTGATGCACCAGTCCTGGATGTTGTTCATCCACTGGTTGTAGGTGTTGACCCACTGCTCGGGCACGAACTTGACCTCGCCGCTCTGGACCACGTCGATGGCTTTTTGCGCGATGCTTTGGCCAGGCTTGCCGTCGACCGAGGGGCCCGCCTTGTTCATGGCCACGAACCACTGGTTGGTCAGCATCGGTTCGATGATCTGGCCAGTGCGGGTGCAGCGCGGCACCATCAGCTTGTGCTTCTTGACTTCAACCAACAGGCCTTGCGCCTCCAGGTCGGCCACGATCTCTTTGCGGGCCACGAAGCGGTCCATGCCGCGGTAGGCGGCGGGCGCCTCGTCGTTCACCTTCGCATCCAGCGTGAAGATGGTGATCATGGGCAGGCCATGGCGCTGTCCGACCGCGTAGTCGTTGTTGTCGTGCGCGGGCGTGACCTTGACCACACCGGTGCCGAAGTCCTTGTCGACGTAGTCGTCGGCGATGATGGGCACCAGGCGGCCGCTCAAGGGCAGCTTGACGTTCTTGCCGATCAAGGCTTGGTAGCGTTCGTCCTCAGGGTGAACCATCACGGCGGTGTCGCCCAGCATGGTTTCGGGGCGGGTGGTGGCCACGACCAGCGACGCGCTGCCGTCTTCCAGCGGATAGCTGATGTGCCACATCGAGCCTTCTTCTTCCTCGCTCTCGACTTCGAGGTCAGACACGGCGGACTTGAGGACCGGATCCCAATTGACCAGGCGCTTGCCACGGTAAATCAGGCCTTGCTCGAACAAGGTGACGAAGGTATCGGTGACCACCTTGGACAGCTTCTCGTCCATGGTGAAGTATTCGTGCTCCCAACTCACGCTGGCGCCCATGCGGCGCATCTGGCGCGTGATGGTGGTGCCGCTTTCTTCCTTCCACTCCCAGATGCGGGCCACGAAATTCTTGCGGCCCAGCAGGTGGCGTGTCAGCTTTTGCTCTTGCAGCTGGCGCTCCACCACGATCTGGGTGGCGATGCCGGCGTGGTCGGTGCCGGGCACCCACAGGGTGTTGTGCCCCAGCATGCGGTGGTAGCGCGTCAACGAGTCCATGATGGTCTGGTTGAAGGCGTGCCCCATGTGCAGCGTGCCGGTCACGTTGGGCGGCGGCAGCTGGATCGAGAACGAAGGCTTGCTGGGGTCCAGGGTGGGCGTGTACAGGCCGCGTTGCTCCCACAGCGGGCCCCATTGGGCTTCAATCGGAGCGGGGTCGAAGGATTTGGCAAGTTCGGTCATGGTGGGAGTGTGCTGTGTGCGGAAAAGCCCGGCGGTCTCGGCGTTGCCCCGATTTTAGGCGGGCGGACGGTCTTTTCAGCGGGCAAGCCAATTGCTGGTAAATCCTGCGCTGGATCAAGGTTATTGGCCGTGTCAGCGGGCCATTGGCTTGTAAGGGGCGCGCAATGGTCCTACGATGGTATGAATGAATGGAAGCTTGAAACTCTGGAGGAGTTCAAATGTACGAGCACTTATTGGTACCGGTGGATGACAGTGAGTTGTCCGACAAGGCGATCGAAACCAGCGTGGGACTGGCCAAGCTGCTGGGAGCGTCCATCACCGGATTCACCGTGGAGCCGCCATTGCCGCCCATGGTGATGGAGCAGGTGGCCATTGCTTATACGGCGGCGACCATCCAGGACCACCAGGTCAGTTGCGAGGCGCATGCCCGCAAGGTGCTGAAGCGTTTTGCTGACCGGGCGGTGGAAGCCGGCGTTCATTTCGACGGCCAGTTCATGGTGACCGAAGGCATCCAGCAAGCGATCGTTGACGTGGCTGTGCGCCAGAAGTGCGACTTGATTGTGATGGCCTCCCATGGCCGCCATGGCTTCGATGCGCTGATCCATGGCTCGCTGACCAAGAGCGTGTTGTCCCACAGCAAGTTGCCCTTGCTGATCATCCATTGATGAAATTAATTCACTCCAGGAGAAAACGATGTCTGAACTGAGCGCAGCCCAAAAAGATAAATTGATGGCCGACTTGAAAGCCGTGCTGGTGGATGCTGAAGCTTTGTTGGCCGCCACGGCCCACGATGCGAGTGCTGGCGTGGTTGAGTTGCGTGCCAAGGCACAGGCTACGTTGGCGCGGGCCAAGGATGGGTTGCTGGATGCCCAGGGGGCCGTGATCGACAAGGCCAAGGCTGCGGCCAAAGCGACCGACGGTTATGTCCACGAAAATCCCTGGAAATCGGTGGGTGTGGCGGCGGGCGTGGGCTTGCTGCTGGGCATGCTGATTGGCCGGCGTTGACATGATGGTGAGGGGGCGGGCCTGATGGCTGAATCGACCACACCGCCAGCATCTCCGTCAAGCGGTTTGCTGTCGTCCCTGCAAGGTTTGTTGGCCACGTTGTTGGCCATTTTTCAAACTCGGCTGGAGTTATTGGCCACTGAGTTCGAAGAAGAAAAACTGCGCTTGCTCAAGGTGCTGGCATGGGGGGCGGTGGCCCTTCTGCTGGGCGGCATGGGCATGCTGTTTGTGGCGGCCTTCATCACGGTGTTGTTTTGGGATGAGCACCGCCTGCTGGCGCTGGGTTTGATGGCGGCTTTTTTTGTCGCGGCCTGTGTGGCTGCGGCGTGGCGCGCGAATACCCATTGGCAGGTTGCGACGGGGTTGCTGAGCGCCACTTTGGCCGAGTTGGACCACGATCGTCAGGCCCTGATGTCTCTCGGGCAGGCGAAGCAGCAGGAGGCTGACGCACCATGACTGCCAAGCGTTTGCAGGAGCTTGCACTCAAGAAACAGCTTTTGCAGCATCGTAGTGCGGTGTTGCGCTACAGCTTGGCGCGCCAATCATCTGCCACTTTGGCACCCGCTTTGCGGATGGTTGATCGTGTCCACCAGGGTGGTCGTTGGTTGGCAGCGCATCCCGTCGTGGTGGTGGCCGTGGGTGTTTGGCTGTTCAGGCGTCGTCCTCAAAGACTGTTGGCTTGGGGCACTCGCGCCATGTGGATTTGGCGCACCTGGCGCCAGCTTCAGCCGCTGTTGGTGGGCAAAGCAAACACATAGCTGGCGGCACAGATGGCCAGCAGCAACAGCGTTGCGGTCAGGCTCCAGCGCCAACTTTGGCGGGTTTTGAGGGCTTTGGTTGGGATCAGGTTCTGTTGTTGCTGCCACGCCGCCCAAGCGAGGTGGTCCACGGTGCGCAGGGTGCCACCCCCTGGCAATTTGACGACGCACACCCCTGGCTCTGACAGGTTTGGCCATTGCACCTGGTGGAGGGGAATCTGCCGCAAGACGCCGTGGCCAGCCAGCTCAAGCATGCCTTGGGATACCCAGATGCTCACGGCTTGGGCCTGGTCGCTGCGGCCATCGTGGTAATCCATGGTCAATCGGGTGGGGTCGGTGTGGGGCGTGTTCATGGGTGGTCAACCCAGGCTTGTGCCATGAATGCAGACGAGCCCGAAAGCAGTGATGCTCCAGGCGGAAAAGTGGCCGACATGTTATTTCCCTGAGCTGTGGCGGATGCCGCCTACAATTTTTAGATGATTTCAAATTCGTCTGACCCAGGATTCTTTCCCCAAACCGGCCCGCAGGGCAATTCCCCCTTGTTGGTGGGTCTCAATGCCGAGCAACTGGCGGCGGTGACCGCACCGCCCGGGCCGCTGCTCATCCTGGCAGGCGCCGGGTCGGGCAAAACCCGCGTGCTGACCACACGCATTGCCTGGTTGATGCAGACGGGGCAGGTGTCGCCAGCAGGTGTCTTGGCCGTCACGTTCACCAACAAGGCGGCCAAGGAAATGCTGACGCGCTTGTCGGCGATGCTGCCGATCAACACGCGGGGTTTGTGGATTGGCACCTTCCACGGGCTGTGCAATCGCTTCTTGCGGGCGCACTACAAATTGGCGGGTTTGCCGCAATCCTTCCAGATCCTAGACACGCAAGATCAGTTGTCGGCCGTCAAGCGCATCATCAAGGGGCTGAAGTTCGACGAAGAAAAGTGCATTCCCAAGCAGACGAGTTACTTCATCGCCAATGCCAAGGACGATGGCAAGCGGCCGAAAGACATCACGCCGCGTGACGAGGTTGGGCGCATGCAGTTGGAGGTCTACCAGGCCTATGAGGACCAATGCCAACGCGAAGGTGTGGTTGATTTTGCCGAGCTGATGCTGCGCACCTACGAGTTGATGCGTGACCATGCCGAGTTGCGCGACCACTACCAACGCCGCTTCAAGCACATCCTGGTGGATGAGTTCCAGGACACCAACCGCTTGCAGTACGCCTGGTTGAAGATGTTCGCTGGACGGCCAGAGGAAACGGGCAACAGTGTGTTCGCGGTGGGTGATGACGACCAGAGCATTTATGCTTTTCGTGGTGCGCAGGTGGGCAACATGGCGGACTTCGAGCGCGAGTTCCGCGTGCCTCACGTCATCAAGCTGGAGCAGAACTACCGCAGCTTCGGGCACATCCTGGATTCGGCCAACAAGCTGATCTCGAGCAACACGCGCCGCCTGGGCAAGAACCTGCGCACAGATGCCGGGCAGGGCGAACCCATCCGCATCTACGAGGCCAGCAGCGACTACGCCGAAGCCCAGTGGCTGGTGGAGGAAGCCCGCCTGATGGTGCGCGAGGGCCATGCCTTGAAAGAGCTGGCGGTGCTGTACCGGAGCAATGCGCAATCACGCGTGATCGAGTCGGCACTGTTCAATGCCAGCGTGCCTTACAAGGTGTATGGCGGGCTGCGCTTTTTTGAGCGGGCTGAAGTCAAGCACGCGCTGGCCTACTTGCGCTTGTTGGAGAACCCGAACGACGACACCAGCTACCTGCGCGTGGTCAACTTTCCGGCGCGGGGCATTGGCGCGCGCACGCTGGAGCAATTGCAGGATGCCGCCCGTGGCAGCGCCCGCAGCCTTTGGCAAAGCGTGACGGCGGTGCCAGGCAAGGCGGGCGGCAACCTGCAGGCGTTCAATGCCTTGATCGATGCAATGCGCGCCGCGACCCAGGGACTGACCTTGCGCGAGATCATCGAGCACGTGGTGGAGGCCAGTGGCCTGGCCGACTTTTACCGGCTTGAGAAGGAAGGCCAGGATCGCCTGGAAAACTTGGCCGAGCTGGTCAACGCCGCTGAAGCTTTCGTGACCCTGGAGGGCTTTGGCAAGGACGCCGTGGGTTTGCCGGTGGACGAGTTGCCCGGCACGATCGCCGAGGGCTTGCCCCGCGCGGTGGCATTGGCCGAGACGCTGCCCGACGCTGAGACCGGCGAGATCATCTCGCCCCTGGTGGCCTTCTTGACGCACGCGGCCCTGGAGGCGGGCGACAACCAGGCGCAAGCGGGCCAGGATGCGGTGCAGTTGATGAGCATCCACGCGGCCAAGGGCCTGGAGTTCGACAGCGTGTTCATCACGGGCCTGGAGGAGGGCTTGTTCCCGCACGAGAACTCGATGACCGACACGGATGGCCTGGAAGAAGAGCGCCGCCTGATGTACGTGGCGATCACGCGGGCGCGCAGGCGCTTGCACATCAGCTTCAGCCAGACGCGCATGCTGCATGGCCAAACGCGCTACAACATCAAGAGCCGTTTCCTGGATGAGTTGCCCGAGGAGTCCTTGAAGTGGTTGACGCCGCGCAACCAGGGCTTTGGTTCGGGCTTTGCCAAGTCATACCAGGAGGCCTGGAGCAGTGGCAAGGGCATGGGCTCGGTGGTGGGGGCGGGTGCCCTGCCTTACCGGTCTGGCGGCAATTACCACGGCGCCAAGAAGGAAGACGACTTCAAGGACCTGACCGCGCCTTTGCCCAACAAGATGGCCCAGGCCAAGAGCGAGGGTGGCTTCCGATCAGGTCAGAGCGTGTTCCACAACAAGTTTGGCGAAGGTGTGGTGTTGACGCTGGAAGGCAATGGCGCGGATGCGCGCGTGCAGGTCAACTTTGGGCGCCATGGCACCAAGTGGTTGATGCTGAGCATGGCCAAGCTGACCCCGATCGAATGAATGACGCGGGGCCTTACACCAGGCCGTTGCGGATGGCGTAGACCGTGAGCTCGGAGTTGTTGGCCAGGCCCAGCTTCTCCAGCACGCGGGCGCGGTAGACGCTGACGGTCTTGGGGCTGAGCAGGAGCTTTTCGGCGATGTCTGACAGCTTCTTGCCCGAGGCGATCATCACCAGGGTCTGCAACTCGCGGTCGGACAGCTTTTGATGGGCGTCTTCAGGCGCGGGCGTGGTCAGGTTGTCGACCAGCATCTGCGCCATCTCGGGCGTCACGTACTTCTTGCCCTGCGACACGGTGCGCACGGCGGCCACGATCTGGGCGGCGTCGCTGCCTTTGTTCAAGTAGCCCGCCGCACCCGCTTTCAAAGCGCGCATGGCGTATTGGTCTTCGGGGTACATGGACACGACCAGCACCTTCAAGGTGGTGCCTTCTTCCTTCAGCACATGCAGCACGTCAAGGCCGCTGCGGCCGGGCAGGTTGATGTCCAGCACCAGCACATCGCAGGATTTCGAACGCAGCAATTCGCGCAGTTCGCCGTAGTCGCCAGCCTCGCCGACGACGTCGATGTCATCAGCATCGGCCAGCGTGTCGCGGATGCCGCGACGGATCAAGGCGTGGTCGTCACACAGAATCACTTTGATCATTGGGTACCCCATGCGGTGGGGTCGTCAGGGTCGCCTTCGGTACCGACGGTATCGATGCTCAATTCTGGCGCAATTGCATCCAGGAAACCGTTTTCAGGGCCGGACAAAGGCACCGACAGAATCAAGGTTGTGCCATTGGCGCCACTGCTGATGTCCACCCAGCCGCCCACGGTTTCGGCCCGCTCATGCAAGCCCCGGATGCCGAAGGATTTGGCCTTGGCCAGGTCTTCGGGGCTGAGGCCTTTGCCGTTGTCGCTCATTTCAAGTGACAGCACGCCGCCAGCCTGGGCCAGGTCCACGCTGACGCGCGTGGCTTGCGCATGTTTGGACACGTTGGTGAGCGCCTCTTGCGCGAAACGGTAGGCCACCAGCGGCACCCCGGCCGACAGCACCATCTGCTCGTGGCTGGTGCGGAACTCGGTGGCGATGCCAGTGCGTTTGGCGAATCGATCGCTCATCCATTGCAGGGCGGCCACCAGGCCTTGCTCCAGGATGGCGGGCCGCAGGTTGTGCATGATGCGCTGCGTGGCCTCATGGGCCATGGTGACGGCCTCCATGGCCTGCTGCGCGTGCTCGGCGATGTCGGGCGTGGTGGCATGCCGGGCGATCCAGGCCAGGTCGAACTTGACGGCGGTGAGCGCGCCACCCACGTCGTCGTGGATCTCACGCGCGATGGCGGCGCGCTCCTGCTCGATGGTGGTCTGCAAATGCTGGGCGAGTTCGCGGATTTGCTGGCGTGAACGGGTCAGGGCCAGGTCGGCATACTGTTTCGCGATGCGGGTGCGGTTGGCCTCGATGGCCAGCAGCGCGGCCGGGGCCAGGCGGGCCAGATTGCTTTTCAGCAGGTAATCGTTGGCGCCGTTGCGCATGGCTTGCACGGCGATGTCTTCGCCGATCTCGCCGGACACCAGGATGAAGGGCACCAGCTTGCCCAGCGAGCGCACCTTGTCCAGCGCGGCCAGGCCGGAGTAGCCGGGCAGGTTGTAGTCCGACAGGATCAAATCCCATTCCTGCTCGAGGGCTTCGGCCAGGCTGGCCTCGTTTTCCACGCGCAGCACCTCGGCCAGGATGCCGCCCCGGCGCAGGTGAATCATCACCAGGTCATGGTCGGGTTCGCTGTCTTCCAGGTGCAGGACCCGGAGCCGAACGGGCGATTCGGCGGTCGCGTGGGCGGGGGCCGCAGGCGGCCGTGGAAAGGAAGGGGGCGTGAAATGGTCGGACACAGGGGGCCTTCAATCCTTCGATTTGCGCCAAGTTTTCCCGCGTCATTGTGACTACTCGGCGGCCGAATAAGTGAAAAATTCTAACAATCGCGCAAGTCCCGCGCATTTCCTGCCGATATAGGGAATGACCTCGGTGTGACATGCGCACCGACATGCCAGTCCCGCAGTTTGGGGCCCCGAAACCAGGTTCAGTGGAGTCACGGATGCTGACCAACGAAGAGAGCGAAGTGAGCGCCCCCCCTGCAGAGATGTCTCTGTTGGCCGCGGCTGCTTTGCAGGACCACCTGATGACGGCGGCCAATGACTTGGAGCGGCTTCAGCGTTTGCTGGACGACGCCTGCGGTGCCCTGATTGACGGTTTTCACGGCGCGGCCAGCCAATTGGGCGCGGTGATTGACCAGGGCGGCAAAGAGCTGCCCCCCGCCTTGCAGGAAACACTGCAGACGCTGTACCGAACGGTGACGGCGCTGCAATTCCAGGACATGGCGACCCAATTGATCGTTCACACCAACCGGCGCCTTCGCAGTTGCGCCGACCAGATTGCCAGGGATGCCATGGGCGATGACCCCGATGGCGAAGCGATCGTGGATGAAGGACCCCTCAAGCCCAATCCCGTGACCCAGGACGAAATGGACGCTGGGTCTGTGGAGTTGTTTTAAAGATTTCGTCTCACCTGCCGAAATACCGATCGATGTTGATTGGCTTTTTTCTGGCCCCCTGACCTGTTTTGTTTTTATTCAAGCCCCCCGGAGAGCGACATGCATTCAATCCTTGCCGTCGACGATTCAGCCTCAATGCGGCAGATGGTTTCTTTCACGCTCAAGAGCGCCGGTTACAACGTCGTCGAAGCCGTTGATGGCCAGGACGCCTGGGAAAAGGCGGGGGGCCGCAGTTTTGACCTCGTGCTGACCGACCAGAACATGCCCCGCATGGACGGCATCAGCCTGACCAAAAAGCTGCGCGAGAACCCGCAATTCAAAGCCACGCCGATCCTGATCCTGACGACCGAGTCCAGCGACCAGATGAAGATGGCGGGTCGCTCCGCTGGCGCCACGGGCTGGCTGGTCAAACCTTTTGACCCCAACAAATTGCTGGAAGTCATCAAGAAGGTGATTCGCTGAGGCGAGTCGACCAGGCATTGATTGAAGCAGTGATCACGCACAAGATATTCAGGAGCCGGACATGGCAGAGATGAACACCGACAACAGCCAATCCGCAGGGATTGACCTTAGCCAGTTTTACCAAGTCTTCTTTGAAGAAGCCGGTGAGAACCTGGACAACATGGAGCGGCTCCTGCTCGGCCTGGACATCACCCAGGCGGATGATGAAGAACTGAACGCCATCTTCCGCTGCGCGCATTCGATCAAGGGCGGCGCGGCCACCTTTGGTTTCAGCGACGTGGCCGAATTGACCCACCAAATGGAGACGCTGCTGGACAAGCTGCGTCGCCACGAGTTGGCCCCCAATGCGAGCATGGTCGATGTGCTGCTGGCCTCGGGCGATGCGCTCAAGGCGCAACTGGCGCGCCACCAAGGCAATGGTGGCGATGCGATCGACACCACGGATTTGCTGGCCAATGTTCGCGCGCTGGTCGCGGGTCAAGCGCCAACGGCCGTGGCGGCTGCGCCGGCCGTGGTGGCACAAGTTGCCGCTGCGGCACCTGCCAAGGGCAAGCGCCTGGTTGAGCTGCGCGTCGGGCCGTTGAGCAACCTGGCTCAGGCTGACGAATTGCGTGATCTGTTCAAGGAAATCGAAGGCCTGGGCACGATCGAGGATTTGCCCAGCTTCCCGGACCAAGCCAACACCCGTCGGTTCAAGCTGGAAACGGCATCGGCCGAATCGGACCTGCTGGACCTGTTCACCTTCCACGTGTCGCGCGAAGAGGTCGTCTTCCTGCCGTGGAGCGAAGGCGGTGTGCAAGTCGATCCTGACAAGGGCCTGTTCGAGGGGGGGGCTGCGGCTGCTCACGAAGAGCCGGGCTACGGATTCTTTGACAACGCACCTGGCGCGCCCTTGAGTGGCGTTGCCTCCGCCTCATCGGCCTCTGCCGAAGTGGTGCAGGCGTCTTCTGCGGCCGCCAAACCTGCGGCCAAGGCCGACAAGCCTGCAGCCGGCGGGCTGGAGTCCTCGACCATCCGCGTGTCGGTCGAGAAGGTCGACCAGCTCATCAACCTGGTGGGCGAGTTGGTCATCACACAAGCCATGCTGGCGCAAAACAGCCGTGGTCTGGACCCGGTGCTGTACCAGCAACTGGTCAGCGGCCTGACCGACCTGGACCGCAACACCCGCGATCTGCAGGAGGCCGTGATGTCGATCCGGATGATTCCGATGTCGACGGTGTTCAGCCGCTTCCCGCGCATGCTGCGCGACCTGGCCAACAAGCTGGGTAAGAAGGTCGAGCTGGTCATGCAAGGTGAATCCACCGAGCTGGACAAGGGGCTGGTCGAGAAGATCACCGACCCCTTGACCCACTTGGTGCGCAACTCCTGTGACCACGGCGTGGAAATGCCGGCCGATCGTCTGGCCAGGGGCAAGCCCGAAGTGGGCACCATCACCCTGGCAGCATCGCACCAAGGCGGCTCGATCGTCATTGAAGTGCGTGATGACGGCCGTGGCCTGAACCGCGAAAAACTGATCAGCAAGGCGCGCGAAAAAGGCATCGATGCGCCGGACACCATGTCCGACAGCGACTGCTGGAACCTCATCTTCGCGCCAGGTTTCTCAACCGCCGACGAAGTCACCGACGTGTCGGGCCGAGGCGTGGGCATGGACGTGGTCAAGCGCAACATCACCTCGCTGGGAGGCACGGTCGAGATCGACTCTGCCGAAGGCTACGGCATGCGCGTCTCGGTGCGCTTGCCGCTGACCCTGGCCATCATGGACGGCATGAGCGTGGGCGTGGGCGAAGAGGTCTACATCCTGCCGCTGTCGTCGGTGGTGGAGAGCTTCCAGGTCAACGAGGAGATGGTCAAGACCATCGGTGGCTCGGGCCGCGTCGTTGAGGTGCGCGAAGAGTACATGCCGGTGATCGAGCTGGAGAAAGTATTCGGTGTGCCGCGTTTCGACTGGGAGCACACCAGCGGGATCATGGTCGTGGTGGAAGCCGAAGGTGGGCGCGTGGCGCTGCTGGTGGACGAGCTGCTGGGCCAACAGCAGGTGGTCGTCAAGAACCTGGAAAGCAATTACCGCAAAGTCAATGATGTCTCGGGGGCCACCATCATGGGTGATGGCCGCGTGGCGCTGATTCTGGACGTGGGCAGCTTGGTGCGTCGTTCGCGCCATTGAGCTGAACCACCCGCAAGCAATAGATACCTTGGAGCACAAGCCATGGGCATGATGGAAAAACTGGACCTGCAGACCGACCTGGCGCGCGAGTACCTGACCTTTCGACTGGGCGATGAAGAGTACGGCATCGACATCCTGAAGGTGCAGGAGATCCGCGGCTACGAGAACCCGACCCGCATCGCCAATGCATCGCACTTCCTCAAGGGCGTTGTCAACCTGCGCGGCACGATTGTCCCTATCGTTGACCTGCGTTTGCGCTTTGGCTGCGCCTCGGCGGAGTACAACGCCTTCACGGTGTCCATCGTCTTGCACATCGGCCACCGAACCATCGGCACGGTGGTCGATTCGGTGAGCGACGTGATGGAGATCCCGGCCGAGTCCGTGCGACCCGCGCCTGAAATGCATTCGGCCATCGACGCCAGCTTCATCCGTGGCCTGGCCCAGGTGGGCGAGCGCATGGTGATCCTGCTGGACATCGAAGGCCTGTTGATGAGCCCGGACATGGGCTTGGCCGACTGACCTTGACTTTCGCCTTACCCCTCACGACTGATTGGAAACTGACATGAAAACCAAACTCGCGCTGATGTTGTCTCTGGCTCTTTCGGTGGGGGCGTTCAGCGTCCAGGCCGCTGAAGGTGGCGCCAACAAGGATGATGCGGTGGCCATGGTCAAGAAGGGCGTGGCCTACGTCAAGTCGGCCGGCAAGGACAAGGCCTACGCCGACATCAGCGACAAGGCCAATGCCGAGTTTCACCACCAGGACCTGTACCTCACGGTGTATGCGCTGGACGGCACGGTGAAGGCGCACGGCGCCAATGCCAAGATGATCGGCAAGAACCTGATCGAGCTCAAAGACATCGACGGCAAGGCCTTCGTGAAAGAGCGTGTGGACATGGCCAAAACCAATGCCACCTTCTGGCAGGACTACAAGTTCACCAACCCCGAAACCAAGAAGATCGAGCCCAAGAGCATGTATTGCGAGAAGCTTGAAGACACCGTGGTTTGCGGCGGCATCTATAAATAACGGCGGTTTCCCTCACTCAGCGTCTGGGTTGGGCGCAGGAATCTAGTATGAAACTGCGTACCAAACTGATGGCGGCGCCGGCACTCGCCAGCGTCGTCTTGTTCCTGGCTTTGCTGGGCTTTGTGTGGGTGCTGTCCAATGATCGCCAGAACAGCCAAGGCACGCACGACAGCAGCCTGCGGCAGCAGCTGGCCATCGTGGGTGTGGCCGGCAAGCTCTCCGATGTTCACGTGTCGCTGTACCGCACGATTGCCTTGATTGCCTCGCTCAGCGAGGACGACGTCAAACAGCGTCGGCAGGCCTTGCCTGTCGCGGTGGCGGCCATTCAGAAAGCGGTGGCCGACAGTTTCAAGGCCGGCGAGCTGGATTCGGAATCGACCAAGGCATTCGAGCAGTCCCTGACGGACTACGTCAAGGCGGCCGACAACGCCATCGACCTGTCCACCATGGACCCCAACACTGGCGTGGCCGCCTTGCAAACGGCGGACGGCTATTTCAGGAAGTCAGCCGAGCAGATGTCTGCTTTGGTCACGCGGGTGCAAAAGAATGCGGAAGGCCAAGTCGAGGCGTTGGAGGCCAAGTCCCGAGCCACCCAGATCGTCATCGCGACCGTGGCCGGTCTGGCGGGCCTGTGCTCGTTGCTGGTCGCGTGGAGCAGCCAGGGCCGCGTGGTCCGTGACTTGCAGATGGCCGTGAAGGCCGCCGACGAAGTGGCCGAAGGGCGCTTCGACCTTGTGCTGGAAAGCCGCAACGACGACGAGATTGGCCAGTTGCTGAAGGCGCTGGGCCGCATGGTGTCGCAGTTGTCCCGCTCGATCAACACGGTGCGCCTGGCGGCCAATTCCATCGGCACGGCCTCCAGCGAAATCGCGGCCGGCAATCAGGACTTGAGCCAGCGGACCGAGAACACCGCGTCCAGCTTGCAAGAGACCGCATCGTCCATGGCCCAGCTGACCACCACGGTGCGTCACACGGCCGAGTCGGCCCGTTCGGCGGACTCGCTGGCCAACGCGGCGGCAGATTCCGCGCGTCGGGGCGGCGAGGTGATGTCGCAGGTCGTGTCCAACATGGCCGAGATCGACACCGCTTCGCGCAAGATCAACGAGATCATCAGCGTGATCGATGGCATCGCTTTCCAGACCAACATCCTGGCCTTGAACGCGGCCGTTGAAGCCGCGCGGGCTGGCGAACAAGGCCGTGGCTTCGCGGTCGTGGCCACCGAGGTGCGCTCGCTGGCGCAACGCAGTGCAGGCGCTGCGCGTGAGATCAAGACGCTGATCAGCGCTTCGTCGGAACGGGTTGAAACCGGTGCGCGGCTGGTGAACGAGGCGGGCAAGTCCATGCACGACATCGTTGAAGGCGTTCAGCGGGTCACGCAGATCATTGGTGAGATCACGCTGGCGGCCGAACAGGAGTCGCAAGGCATCACGCAGGTCAGCATGGCGGTCACGCAGCTTGACCAGATGACTCAGCAGAATGCGGCGCTTGTCGAGCAATCGGCGGCGGCCGCTGAAAGCCTCAAATCGCAGTCGCACACTTTGACCGAGGTGGTCAGCCAGTTTCGCTTGGCGAAAAGCTGATCCATCGCCCTCAAGCTGCCCGCCAAATGCGGCATTAGTGCCGCGCGCATCACCCCTGCTTACAGGGTGTCCTGCAACACTGGGAGCCATGTGATGGTGATGAGGTGCGGCATGGTCAAGATAATCTCGATGAGTGCGGTGGGTTTGGTGTTGTGGTGCAGCCAGGTG
>Ga0073915_10000035_pt1 | contig 15226 bp, 13 predicted proteins | sample GWRWT2_30Apr14_FD_71480 | JGI IMG/M metagenome (GOLD analysis project Ga0073915, IMG submission 71480) | Sand microcosm microbial communities from a hyporheic zone in Columbia River, Washington, USA - GW-RW T2_30-Apr-14 | ecosystem: Engineered > Artificial ecosystem > Sand microcosm >... | reverse complement strand
CGGCCTGGGCAATTTCACCTTGCCATTGGCCACCCAGGCGCGCGAGGTGCTGGGCATCGAGGGCAGCGAGCAACTGGTGGCCCGCTCGCGCGAGAACGCGCTGCTCAACGGCCAGGCCAAGCGCACCAGTTTTGTCGCCCGCAACCTGTTCGAGTTGACGCCAGCCGAGCTGGCCAGTTATGGCCATGCCGACAAGTGGCTGGTCGATCCGCCGCGTGAAGGCGCTTTTGCCCTGGCCAAGGCGGTGGCTGATCTGAACCAGGATCCGAGCTTGGCGCCGGATTGGGTCGCGCCCAAGCGCATCGTCTACGTCAGCTGCAATCCGGCCACCCTGGCGCGCGATGCCGGCCTGCTGGTGCACCTGGGTGGTTACCGCTGCGTGTCGGCGGGCGCGGTCAACATGTTCCCCCACACTGCGCACGTCGAAAGCATGGCCGTCTTCGAGAAAGACGACGCCGCTGAACCTGTTCAGGCCAGGTAGTCGCCGCCGCAGAAAGTGTGCCGCTCGGTGCGGTTGCGGCCGGTGGCCTTGGCCTGGTACAGGGCCTGGTCGGCACGCGCGATGGTGGCCACGATGGATTCATCCACCTGGTAGGTGGTCAGGCCCGCCGAGAAAGTCACGCGCAGTTCAGGCAAAGCGGCACTCACCACCGTGTTGCTCAGCATCAACCGGATGCGCTCGATCACCACGGTGGCGTCTTCGCAGTCGGTTTCGGTGAACAGCACCAGGAACTCTTCACCCCCCCAACGGGCCACCACGTCGGTTTCGCGCAGGCCGGCCGCGATCACGTTGGACAGCGACCGCAGCACCTCGTCACCCGTGCCATGGCCCCATTCGTCGTTGATGGCCTTGAAGTGGTCCACGTCGATCAGGCACAGGCAGAACCGGCCCTGGCTGCGGTCGGTGCGTTGCCCTTCCGCATTCAGCACGCTGACCATGTGGCGCCGGTTGAACAGGCCGGTCAACTCGTCCCGAATGGCCAGCTCCTTGATCTGCGCCAGCGCGACGGTCAGCTCGCCTTTCTGCCGAGTCAGGCGGGCGCGCAGGCGGGCCATCTCGTTGACCAGCAGGCACACGCTGACCAACATGATCACCGTCACGCTGAAGTACACCATCTGCATCTGAACCTGAATGGGCGAAGCCGATTCCCGCGTTGCCGTGATCAGGAAAACGGTGGCAAACACGCCCCCGGCGAGGATGCTGGAGCGGATCAGTTGGCGAGACGTGGCGGTGAACATGCCGAACATCAGGATGATGAACAGCAGCATCAAGGCCACGGGTGCGCCGGGGCCTCCGATCAGGTAGCCCCAGCCCAGGAAGGCGATGGCTGCCGCCATCTGGGGTTCCGACATGGAGGGGTTGGCCAGTTTCTGGTTCCAGCCGCTGCGCAGCAGCATGTAGAACGTGCCCATGCTCGCCACGGCGGCCCAGGTCAGTTGTCGGCAGGCGTCGGGATCGATCACGCCCACGCTGACGCCATAGTTTAGCGCCAACACACCCGCTGTGCAATTGACCACCCCCACCATGTAGCGCAGTCCCAGTGTTTTTTGCTTGGGGTCTTTGGAGAACAGGAGGTCGCTCAACCAGCCCAGGCTCAGCCAGCGGTGCAACCACTCGGTGTTGCAGCGGATCATGGCGGTCACGCAGACCACGGTGGCGGTGATCAGCACGGCCCACGCAATCAGGTAGTGGGATTGCGGGCTCAGCAAATCGGAGGGGTTTAATTCGGACAGGTATTTCAAGGCAATGTCTGGATCAGCAGGGCCTCAGCTTGTCCGAGGCCCCGTGTTTTCCATTTTGAAATACCTTGACATTCTTTCTGTCAGGGTTGCACCTGCGAAATGAGAACTAGTGCAGCTTGTGCGCCCCTTGTTCGCGGGGAGTCAGCCCTGTTGCTGGATCCAGGCTTGCACCGAGGGGCGTTGCCATTGCCGCGCCACGTAGGTTTTGAGCTTGGGCGGCACCGGGTCGTGGTTGACCACCAGCCGGTTCAGCATCAGCGCCAGTTCGGTGTCCGCAATGGACCAGGCCCCGAACAGGTTGTCGCCCGTGTCATTGACCAGGGATGAGGCTGCCGTGATCAATTGCTGGGCTGCGGCTTGCCCCGAATGCGACAAGGGCAGGGCGCTGGGCTGCTGGAAGATGACGGTGGTGGGCCGGTCTTCGCGAAGCGGCATCAGATCGCTGCGCAGCCAGGCTTGCAGTTGACGCGCCCTGGCCCGGTCGCGCACGGATGCCGGCAGCACGGCCAAGTGGTGGGGCGCGGGAAAGGCATCTTCCAGGTACTCGATGATGGCCGAGGACTCCGACACCGAAAAGTCGCCGTGGACCAGCGTTGGCACACGACCGGTGAGTGACAAGTGCTGGTAACCGCTGGTGTGGTGCGCGTTGTTGACCAGGTCGATTTTCTCGATGGCGAAGGGGATCTTCTTTTCGCTCAGCGCCACGAAGACGAACATGGCGTAGGGGCTGAAGAAGCGACTGTCAACGTACAGCGTGAGGTTCGAGCTCATGAGGCCTCCCGAAGTTGATTTTGGGAAAGCATACGCCCAAGTTTTGACGCCTGCAAAGCAAAAGGCCGGACGTTGCCGCCCGGCCTTTTCTTCATGTCGACTTGGCTTTTTTAGCCGTGGATCAAAGCACCTCGGAGGCAAAGTCCGCCAGGCGCGAGCGTTCGCCACGCGCCAGGGTGACGTGGCCGCTGTGAGGCCAGCCCTTGAACTTGTCCACGGCGTAGGTCAGGCCCGAGCTGCCTTCGGTCAGGTAGGGCGTGTCGATCTGCGCCAAGTTGCCCAGGCAGATGATCTTGGTGCCCGGCCCGGCCCGCGTGATCAAGGTCTTCATCTGCTTGGGCGTCAGGTTCTGCGCCTCGTCGATGATGACGATCTTGTTCAGGAAGGTGCGACCGCGCATGAAGTTCATGCTCTTGATCTTGATCTTGCTGCGCACCAGGTCGTTGGCGGCCGCGCGGCCCCACTCGCCCGCATTGTTGTCGCCACCCTTGGCCAGCACTTCCAGGTTGTCGTCCAGCGCGCCCATCCAGGGCGACATCTTTTCTTCTTCCGTGCCGGGCAGGAAACCGATGTCTTCGCCCACGGGCACCGTCACGCGGGTGACGATGATTTCGGTGTAGCGGCGGTCGTCCAGCACCTGGCTGAGGGCGGCGGCCAGCGTCATCAGCGTTTTGCCGGTGCCGGCCGAACCCGTCAGCGTCACGAAGTCGCATTCCGGGTCCATCAGCAGGTTCAGCGCGAAGTTCTGCTCGCGGTTGCGCGCGGCCACGCCCCACACCGATTGCTTTTGGTGGCTGAAGTCGCGCACCGTTTTGATGACGGCGGTCTTGCCCGTGATCTCGGTGACTTTGCCGTACCAGGGCGAGGCGCCGGGCGTCTCAAGGTAAACGAACTGGTTGATCAACAGCACCGGCACCATGGGCCCGCTGATGCGGTAGAAGGTGATGCCGCCTTGCTGCCAGCTTTCCATGCCCTTGGCGTGGCGTTCCCAGAAGTCGGCGGGCAGAGGCAGCACGCCGGTGTACAGCAGGTCGCCGTCTTCCAGCGTTTTGTCGTTGAAGTAATCCTCGGCCGGCAGGCCCAGGGCGCGGGCCTTGATGCGCATGTTGATGTCCTTGGACACCAGGGCCACATCGCGATCGGGTTGTTGCGTGCGCAAGGCTTGCACCACGCCCAGGATCTGGTTGTCGGCCTTGCCTTGGGGCAGGCCGATGGGCAGTTGTGCGTCCAGGTTCATGGTCTGGAAGTACAGCTTGCCACGGGCATCCTTGTGGCCGGTCTTGGACAGTTCGATGCCCACGGACGGGTCGGACTGGCCGCGCCCCATGTCGGCGGCCAGGGCGTCCAGGTCACGGCTGACCTGGCGGGCATTCCGCGCCACTTCGGTCATGCCCTTTTTGTGCCCATCCAGCTCTTCGAGCGTGATCATGGGCAGGTAAAGGTCGTGCTCGTCAAAGCGGAACAGCGACATCGGATCGTGCAGCAGCACGTTGGTGTCCAGCACGAAAAGCTTGGCGGGACCCGCGGCGCCCTTGCGACGGCGCGTGCCACTCAGCGAAGGGTTGGCGGCGGAGGCCGGGGTGTTGCGCATCGGGAAGGATGGGCTGCCGTCGCTGATCTTCTCGGCCACGACGGGCACGGGGGCCGCGCGTTTGGGGGCGGCTGGCGCGGTGCGCGTTGGCGTGTTCAGGTCATTGACCGTTTGCTGGAAAGCCGGCGTGTTCAAAGGCTCTTTGCCCACCAGTTCCAGCACCGGCGCGCGGGCTGGTTTGGCGGGGGTGGCGCGAGTGCTGCTGCGGGCACTGGTTTTGGCAGGTTTGGGCTGCGACGAGTAGTCATCAGCGTTCAGCATGTCAGCACGTTTGGCAGGCGGCTTGGGCAGGGGCATGGTGTTTCCGTTCCTAGGGTGGGCACAAACAAAAAGGCCGCACAGAACACTGTGCGGCCTCACGCTGATCTTGCAGGCAAGCAGGGCTTGCCATTCGGGGTTCACAAAGGGGGCTGAGTCGGTACAAGCTCAGAAGCATGTCTTGATTATGCACACTCCGTGCGCGACGCGTGACCCTGTCGGAGGCGAGCAACACGCCTCTTTGTCACGCTTTGTGTCGCGGGTGTGCAGCACCCCCAGCGAATCAGGCCGCTTCTTTTTTCAGGTCTTTGACGGCCTTGAGCACCGCTTCGACGTGGTCGGCCACCTTGATGCCGCGCCATTCTTCGCGCAGGATGCCGCTGTCATCGATGAGGAAGGTGCTGCGCTCGATGCCCTTGACCTTCTTGCCGTACATGATCTTGTTCTTGACCACACCAAACATGTGGCAAAGCTTTTCTTCAGTGTCGGCAATGAGTTCGTAAGGCAGTTCAAGGTTTTCCTTGAACTTGTCGTGCGAAACGAGGTTGTCCCGGGAGACGCCAAACACGATCGCGCCAGCCTTGATGAATTCCTTGTGCTTGTCGCGGAATTGCATGGCTTCGGTGGTGCAACCAGGGGTGTGATCCTTGGGGTAGAAGTACAGCACCACGGTCTGGCCGACGAAGGCCTGAGGAGTGAATTTGACTCCACCCGTGGCGACAGCTTCGAATTCTGGCAAAGGTTTGTTGAGGGCGGGTGTCATGTTCTACTATTGATCAGCCTGCGTGAATAACCCGAGATTATAAAGTGCTTATGGCTTCACCCCCAAGGCGCGGGGGGATCTCCCCCAAATTAGGGCCCCCAATGCACTTTTCAAGGGCGTATTCAGGGGTGAACCAGCAGGGCGGCGACCACGCGACGCCCCTCACCGACCAGGATGTTGTATGTGCGGCACGCCGCCGGGGTGTCCATGGTCTCCACGCCAATGCGCTTTTGCATCAGCGCCTTCATCAAGGCGGGCGGGGCGAATTTCAGGGTGGCGCCGCTGCCCAGCACCACCAATTCCGGGTCCATCTGCAGGATTTGCTCGAAATGGGCCTCGGTCAGGTCGGCGATGCTGGTCACGGGCCACGGCACTGGCGCCCCGCTGGGGGGCACGAGCACGCTGCTCAGGTGCGCCTCGCCATTGATCGACACCGACTGGCGGGTGTAGGCATTGATGACATTGACGCCTTCAGGACGGTCGGCTTGGAGTTTCATGGGGGCGCAAAGTGAGGGGGGTGTGGTTAAATTCTATTTCTTTGCCCCCTGCGACCGCGCATTCCCGTTCCGGAGACCCTCGTTTTGAAGCCGATCACCAAGTCCAGCAAGCTCGCCAGCGTCTGTTATGACATCCGTGGGCCGGTCCTGGAAAAGGCCCGGCAGATGGAAGAGGATGGGCACAAGATCATCAAGCTGAACATCGGCAACCTGGCGGTGTTCGGGCTGGAGCCGCCCGACGAGATCGTGCAGGACATGATCCGCAACCTGCCCAACGCGGCCGGTTACACCGATTCCAAGGGCCTGTTCGCGCCGCGCAAGGCCATCGTGCACTACTGCCAGGAAAAGAACATCTCTGGTGTGGCGGTGGACGATGTCTACCTGGGCAATGGCGCCTCCGAGCTGATCGTGATGGCCTTCAACGCCTTGCTGAACGATGGCGACGAGGTGCTGATCCCCGCGCCCGACTACCCGCTGTACACAGCGGCCGTGGCCTTGTCCAGCGGCAAGCCCGTGCACTACCTGTGCGACGAGGCCAACGAGTGGTATCCAGACCTGGCCGACATTCGCGCCAAGATCACGCCGCGTACCAAGGCGATCGTTGTCATCAACCCGAACAACCCGACGGGTGCCCTGTACCCCGACGACATCCTGCAAGGCATTGTCGACATCGCGCGTGAGCACGAGTTGATGGTGTTCGCCGATGAGATCTACGACAAGACATTGTTTGACGGCCACACGCACACCAGCATCGCCTCGCTGGCCGACGACGTGTTCTTCTTGACCTTCAACGGCCTGAGCAAGAACTACCGCTCCTGCGGCTACCGCGCGGGCTGGATGGTGGTGTCGGGCGAGAAAAAGCACGCTGGCGACTACATCGAAGGCCTGAACATGTTGGCCTCGATGCGCCTGTGCGCCAACACGCCGGGCCAACTGGCGATCCAGACCGCGCTGGGGGGCCACCAGAGCATCAAGGAACTGGTGGCGCCCAGTGGCCGACTGTGCCGCCAGCGTGACCTGGCTTACGAGTTGCTGTCCAAGATCCCTGGCGTGAGTGTGGTCAAGCCCAAGGCGGCGCTGTACATGTTCGTGCGCCTGGACGCCAAGATTTACCCCATCACCGACGACCAGCAGTTCGCCTACGAGTTGCTGGCCGAAGAAAAAGTGCTGATCGTGCAGGGCACTGGCTTCAACTGGGAACACCCGGACCACTTCCGCCTGGTGTTCCTGCCCAACAGCGATGACCTGGCCGAGGCCATTGGGCGCATCGCGCGCTTCCTTGAAAATTACCGCAAGCGCCACGCTTGAATAGGTGCCTGATCCGCGCCTGACCTGACAACGTCCAAGACCTTAAAGATTCCATGAGCTCCTCCACTTCGCAAAAACCCGTTCAAGTTGGCCTGCTGGGCATTGGCACCGTTGGCGGCGGCACCTTTGCCGTGCTGCGCCGCAACCAGGCGGAAATCCGCCGCCGTGCCGGCCGTGGCATCGAGATTTCGATGGTGGCCGACCTGAACGTCGAGCGCGCCCGTGAAGTGGCCGGTGAGGGCGTGACCGTGGTCAGCGATGCCCGCCAGATCATTGCCAATCCCGAGATCGATGTGGTGGTTGAGCTGATTGGTGGCTATGGCATCGCCAAGGCCTTGGTGCTGGAAGCGATTGCCGCTGGCAAGCACGTGGTCACGGCCAACAAGGCTTTGCTGGCCGTGCACGGCACCGAAATTTTTGCCGCCGCGCGCGCCAAGGGCGTGATCGTGGCCTTTGAAGCGGCCGTGGCGGGGGGCATCCCCATCATCAAGTCGCTGCGCGAAGGCCTGACGGCCAATCAGATCCAGTGGGTGGCCGGCATCATCAACGGCACCACCAACTTCATCCTGTCCGAGATGCGCGACAAGGGGCTGGACTTTGACGTGGTGCTGAAAGAAGCGCAACGCCTGGGTTATGCCGAAGCCGACCCCACTTTTGACATCGAAGGCGTGGACGCCGCCCACAAGATCACCCTGATGAGCGCCATCGCTTTCGGCGTGCCGGTGCAGTTTGACAAGGCCCACATTGAAGGCATCACCAAGCTGTCGGCCACCGACATCAAGTACGCCGAGCAGATGGGCTACCGCATCAAGCTCTTGGGCATCGCCCGCCGCCAGGCCAATGGCATCGAGCTGCGCGTGCACCCCACGCTGGTGCCGATGCGCAGCCTGATCGCCAATGTGGAAGGCGCCATGAACGCCGTGATGGTGCAGGGCGATGCCGTGGGCACCACGCTGTATTACGGCAAGGGTGCTGGCGCCGAGCCGACCGCCTCCGCCGTGGTGGCTGATTTGGTGGACATCGCCCGCTTGCTGGACGCTGCACCTGCTGCGCGCGTGCCTTCGCTGGCCTTCCAGCCGGATGAGTTGTCGGCCGTGCCGATCCTGCCGATCGAAGAAGTGGTCACTGCCTTCTACCTGCGCTTGCGCGTGGCCGACCAGACCGGCGTGCTGGCCAAGATCACCGGCATCCTGGCCGAGCAGGAAGTGTCGATCGACGCGGTCATCCAACGCGAAGCCGACGAGGTGAGCGGTGAAGGCGGCAACCAGACCGACCTCATCATCCTGACGCACGACACCAAGGAAGGCCGCATGAACCAGGCCCTGGCGCAAGTGCAGGCCTTGCCCACCGTGCTGGCGCCCATCGTTCGCCTCCGCAAGGAAGAGTTGGCATGAAGTACATCAGCACCCGTGGTGACAAAACCGAGCGCGGTTTTTCCGAGATCCTGCTCGAAGGCCTGGCCCCCGATGGCGGCCTGTACCTGCCCACCTCCTATCCCAAGATCGACGATGCCACGTTGACCAAATGGCGCGGCCTGAGCTATGCCGAGTTGGCGTTTGAGATCCTGTCGCTGTACATCGACGACATCCCCTTGAGCGACTTGAAGGCGATCGCGGCCAAGACCTACACCAAGGCGGTGTATGGCTTTGATGCGATCGTGCCTTTGAAGAAGCTGGAAGATGGCGTCTACCTGGAGGCCTTGTCCAACGGCCCCACGCTGGCCTTCAAGGACATGGCCATGCAATTGCTGGGCAACCTGTTCGAATACGAACTGACGCGCCGTGGCGAGCAGCTCAACATCCTGGGTGCCACCTCGGGCGACACGGGCAGCGCGGCCGAGTACGCCATGCGCGGCAAGCACGGCGTGCGCGTGTTCATGCTGTCGCCGCATGGCCGCATGAGTTCTTTCCAACAGGCGCAGATGTTCAGCCTGCAAGACCCCAACATCCACAACCTGGCGGTCGAGGGGGTGTTCGATGATTGCCAGGACATTGTCAAGGCCGTGTCCAACGACCTCGAGTTCAAGCGCAAGTACAAGATCGGCACGGTCAACTCCATCAACTGGGCGCGCTTGCTGGCCCAAGTGGTGTACTACTTCGCCGGTTACTTCCAGGCCACCAAGACCAACGCCGAGAAGGTCAGCTTCACGGTGCCTTCGGGCAACTTTGGCAACATCTGTGCGGGGCACGTGGCGCGCATGATGGGCTTGCCGGTTCACCAGTTGGTGGCCGCCACCAATGAGAACGACGTGCTCGACGAGTTCTTCCGCACTGGCACCTACCGTGTGCGCAAGGGCGCCGAAACGTATGAAACGTCCAGCCCCTCGATGGACATTTCCAAAGCGTCCAACTTCGAGCGATTCGTGTTCGATCTGCTGGGCCGCGATGGTTCGCGCGTGAAGGCTTTGTTCAAGGACGAGATTGAGGTGAAGGGCACCTTCCAGGTCAGCGCCGACGAGTTCAAGCAAGTGCCGCAATACGGTTTCCTGTCAGGCAAGAGCACGCACGCCGACCGCCTCAAGACCATCAAGGACACCTTTGACCGTTTTGACGTGCTGGTGGACACCCACACGGCCGACGGCCTGAAAGTGGCGCGCGAGCACCTGACGCCGGGCGTGCCCATGCTGGTGCTGGAAACCGCCTTGCCCGCCAAGTTTGCCGAGACCATTTTCGAAGCCACGGGTCGCCATCCCGAGCGCCCGCACTGGATCGCCGGGCTGGAAGGCCTGGAAGACCGCCCCAAGCGCTTCACCGTGGTGCCGGCCGATGTGGACATGGTCAAGGACTACGTCATCCGCCATTGCCAGGACTGAAGTAGCGCCATGGCCGCCCACGTGCCCAAACCCCTGATGCCGCTGGACGATGCGCTGCGGGGGCTGCGCGAAGCCCTGCAGGCGCATGAAGGGCCGGCCACCGACATGGTCGACAGCTTCGAAGCCCTGGGCCGCGTGCTGGCCGAGGACTTGGTGTCCCCTGTGGACGTGCCACCGCTGGACAACAGCGCGATGGATGGCTACGCCGTTCGCTGTGCGGACGTGCTCAGCGATGGCGTGGCGCTGCCTCAGTCGCAGCGCGTGGCAGCGGGGCAGTTGGGGTCCGAACTGGTGCCAGGCACCTGCGCCCGCATTTTCACGGGCGCCCCTGTGCCTCAGGGCGCGGATGCGGTGGTCATGCAGGAGCAATGCGAAGCGGGCCCCGAGGGCGTTCGCTTCCTCACCGTGCCCAAGCCGGGGCAGAACATCCGCCGCCGGGGTGAAGACATTGCCCAGGGCGCGATGGTGCTGTCGCGCGGTTTGAGGCTGTCGCCAGCGGCCTTGGGGGTGGCCGCGTCAGTGGGCGCGGCCCACGTGAAGGTGTTCAAGCAGCCCCGCGTGGCGGTGCTCACCACCGGCAATGAATTGGTCATGCCGGGCCAGCCTTTGCCGCCCGGCGCCATCTACAACTCCAACCGCCACACGCTGCGGGGCCTGATCCAGGCGGCGGGTGCGCGCAGCAGTGACTTGGGCATCATCCCCGACGACTTGGCCACCACGCGCGCCAAGCTGCGCCAGGCCGCGCAAGACCACGACCTGATCGTGACCAGCGGCGGCGTGTCGGTGGGCGAGGAGGATCACCTCAAGGCCGCCGTGCAGGCCGAGGGCGAGTTGAACTTCTGGCAGCTGGCCATCAAGCCCGGCAAGCCCTTTGTGTTCGGTCGAATCCGGCGCTCGGATGGTTCTCACGCGCTCTACATGGGCTTGCCCGGCAACCCGGCAGCGAGTTTCGTCACTTTTTTGCTCCTGGTGCGACCCGTATTGGGTGTGCTGGCGGGCGAGCCCTGGTGCTGGCCTGCGCCCACCTTGCTGCACGCCGAGTTTGACTGGCCCAAGGCCGACAAGCGGCGCGAGTTCGTGCGCGCTCGGCGCAATGCGGCCGGTGGCGTCGGCCTGTACCCGCACCAGGGCTCGGGCGTGTTGACCTCGGCGGTCTGGGCGGACGGCCTGGTGGACCTGGCTCCCGGGCAAACCGTTCAGCGTGGTGACCTGGTGTCTTTCGTGGCCTTGTCCGATTGGCTGCAGCCGCCAGCGGCGCAATGCCAAGCCTGAGGCCCCCGCCATGAAAATCACTGTGCGCTATTTCGCCCAGGTCCGGGAGCTGCTGGGCCCAGGTGAAGATCTGCATTGGCCGGCGGACGCTGCCGACGTGCCCGCCACCGTGGGCGAGTTGCGCCAATGGCTGATCGGCCGGTCACCCGCGCATGCCCAGGCGCTGGACGCCACCTTGCCGCTGCGCGCCGCCTGCAATCAGTTGATGTGTTCGGCCCAGGAGCCTTTGCCGGAGGGCGCTGAAATCGCGTTCTTCCCACCGGTGACGGGGGGCTGATGAGCATGGCCGCAGCGCGTGTGTCGGTGCAGACGGATGATTTCGACCTGTCGGGCGAGGTGGCCCGGCTGCGCGCCCAGGATGGCCAGATTGGCGCGGTGGTGAGTTTCGTGGGCACCGTGCGTGAATGGTTGCCGGCCGATGGCGCCGCGCGCAGCCCGGACACTTGTCTGGAGTTGGAGCACTACCCCGGCATGACCGAATCAGCCATCGAAGCCATGATCGATGAAGCCCAGCGCCGGTTTGACCTGCGCGGCGTGCGTGTCATCCACCGGGTGGGGCGCCTGGCCGTGGGCGAGCAGATCGTGCTGGTGGTGACGGCCTCCAGCCACCGGGGACAGGCCTTCGACGCGTGCGAATTCCTGATGGACTGGCTCAAGACCCAGGCGCCATTCTGGAAAAAGGAAATCTCGGCCACCGGCTCGCGATGGGTCGAGGCCAAAGTCAGCGATGACGAAGCGCTGGCCCGCTGGGGCACTTTGCCATGAGTAACTGGCTATTGGGCGCGGCCGTGGCCATGGGCGCGGTGTTGGGGGCCTTGCTCCGCTGGGGCGCCGGTTTGATGCTCAATGCCGTGTGGGCGGGTTTTCCGATCGGGACGCTGGCCGTCAATGCCCTTGGTGGTTTGTTGGCGGGCATGGCCTTCGTCGCCTTTGCCCGTTACCCCAATGAGCCGCTGCGCCTGTTGCTGGTGACGGGTTTTCTCGGTGGTTTGACGACGTTCTCCACTTTTTCAGCCGAATCGCTGTCGTTGCTGGAAAAAGGCCGCTTCGACCTGGCGGCCTTGCACACCACAGCCCACGTGCTGGGCGCCCTGGCCTGTGCCGCAGTCGGTGCGCGTGCCATGCGCTGGTTCCTCGCTTAACGGGCAGTCAACGCCCTGACCGGTATTTCGCCCTCTTTTCACCATTTGGCATTGAAGCCCGGCGCCCAAACTGCCGATATGGTCTGATCTGACTGCTTTCAAGCTGGGCGAATGTTCTCTGTCGATATCTTCAGTTGCTATGCGGTGGCGGGTGTCGGTTCCCTGGTGGGACTGGGCCTCATCTCGCTCATCCAGACCGAGCAGCCGCGTGTGTCCTACGCGCTGTTTTTATACCGCTGCGCTTTCATCTGCCTGGCCGCTTTGGGTGGGGTCATCTTCGCCCCGCCTGATCTGACCCCTTGGGTGACCAAGGCCGCCATCGGCTTTGCCGGCATGGGCGTGACCTTGTTGGCCTGGGCCTTCCGGCAGTTGAACGGGCGCCGCACACCGCCTTGGCTGGGCACCTTGGTCACCGTGTCCGTGGGCGCAGGCCTGTGGGGTTTTGCCTTCGGCAGCGACGAAGTCTATGAGCGGGCCTTGGGCATTGGTTTCACCTTGGTGAGCCTGGGCATGGCGATCGACCAGGGCTGGCTGATCTTGCGCAGCGCGCGGGTCAATGGCAGCGAATTGACCTTGCTGGTGGTCGCCGGTGGTTTTGCCCTGCACTGGGTGTTCTTCCTGGCCAATGTGCTGACGGTGCCGGGGCCTTATCCGCCGCACTGGCTGCACAGCCCCGCCTGGTTGCTGCCGATCAGCGGCATCAGCTTTGCACTGCTGCCCCTCGCGGTCGCTTCGGTGGTGTTCGCGATCATCAATGACCGTTTGAATCAGCAACTGCGTGCGCGCGCCCTGTCTGACGAATTGACGGGGGCCCTGTCGCGCCGTGGCTTGCGCGAATTGGGCGAACGCATGCTGGCCATGCAGGAGCACCAACCCAGCCTGGTGGCAGTGCTGATGCTGGACGTTGATTACTTTAAAGCAGTGAACGACCGCTATGGGCACCTGATTGGCGACGATGTGCTCAAACACATTACCCACGTGGTGCGTGAGCGCCTGCGTGAAGACGCCTTGCTGGCCCGCTATGGCGGTGAAGAGTTCACCATCTTGCTGCCGGTGCACACCATGCAGGAGGCCCATGGCGTGGCCGAGCGCCTGCGCCACGCGATCGAATCCACGCCCTGCGAAACCCGCGTGGGCCCGATCCGGGTCACCATCAGCATTGGGGTGAGTTTTCACTGCCCCAACAGTTCACTGGAAGAAGACCTGTCGCGCGCCGACGTGCGCCTGTACGAGGCCAAGCAGAACGGCCGCAACCGTGTGGTCTTTGGCGACAACGATTGTTGATGTGCATCAAGGTTGACCGGGCGTTCAGACCTTGAAATGAGGTCAGGGCGCCCCATCTGCGTGAGCAATCGGCCCACCCATGCAGGGCCCCAAAGGATTGCCCCATGCGACTTGACAAGCTCACCACCAAATTCCAGGAAGCGCTGACCGACGCCCAGAGCCTGGCCGTCACCCGCGAGAACCCCTACATCGAGCCCGCGCACTTGCTGCTGGCCATGATCCAGCAGGACGACGGCCCCCGCGCGTTGCTGGAACGTGCCAGCGTCAATGTGCCAGGTTTGATCACTGCTCTTGAAAAGCAACTGGCCAAACTGCCCCAGGTGCAGGGCGGCGAACAGGTGCAGGCCGGCCGCGAGACCGTCAGCTTGTTGCAGGGCGCCGAAAAGGAAGCCCACAAACGCGGCGACCCCTACATCGCCAGCGAGATGTTCCTGCTGGCCCTGGCCGACCACAAAGGCGACACCGCCTCCGTGGCGCGCGACTTTGGCCTGAACCGCAAGACGCTGGACGCGGCCGTGCAGGCCGTGCGCGGCGACCAGAAGGTGGACAACCCCGAGGCCGAAGGCCAGCGTGAATCGCTCAAGAAGTACACCCTGGACCTGACTGAGCGGGCTCGTCAAGGCAAGCTCGACCCGGTCATCGGCCGTGACGAAGAAATCCGCCGAACGATCCAGGTGCTGCAACGCCGCTCCAAGAACAACCCTGTGCTGATTGGCGAGCCCGGCGTGGGCAAGACCGCCATCGTCGAAGGCTTGGCGCAGCGCATTGTGGCGGGCGAAGTGCCCGATTCGCTCAAGAACAAGCGCGTGCTGGTGCTCGACATGGCCTTGCTGCTGGCCGGGGCCAAGTACCGTGGCGATTTTGAAGAGCGCCTGAAGGGCGTGTTGAAGGAAGTGGCCAAGGACGAAGGCCAGACCATCATCTTCATCGACGAGTTGCACACCATGGTGGGCGCGGGCAAGGCCGAAGGCGCCATGGACGCGGGCAACATGCTCAAGCCCGCCCTGGCGCGTGGCGAGTTGCATTGCATCGGTGCGACCACGCTGGACGAATACCGCAAGTACATCGAGAAGGACGCCGCGCTGGAGCGCCGCTTCCAGAAGATCTTGGTGGGCGAGCCGACTGTGGAGGCCACCATCGCCATCCTGCGCGGCCTGCAAGAAAAGTACGAAGTGCACCATGGCGTGGAGATCACCGACCCGGCCATCGTGGCCGCGGCCGAGCTGTCCAACCGCTACATCACCGACCGCTTCTTGCCCGACAAAGCCATTGACCTGATCGACGAGGCGGCCGCCAAGATCAAGATCGAGATCGACTCCAAGCCTGAAGCCTTGGACCGCCTGGATCGCCGCGTGATTCAGCTCAAGATCGAGCGCGAAGCCGTGCGTCGTGAGAAGGACGAGGCCTCGGTGCGCCGCATGGGCTTGATCGAGGAAGAGATCGTCAAGCTGGAGCGCGAAGTCGCGGACATGGAAGAGATCTGGAAGGCCGAGAAGGCCCAGGCCCAGGGCTCGGCCCACGTCAAGGAAGAGATCGACAAGATGCGCTTCCAGATCGAGGAGTTCAAGCGCAAGGGCGATTTCAACAAGGTGGCCGAGCTGCAATACGGCAAGCTGCCAGAGCTTGAAAAACGCCTGAAGGAAGCGCAGGACAAGGAAACCGCCAAGGGCAAGGACGGCACGCGCCCAACCTTGCTGCGCACGCAAGTGGGTGCCGAAGAGATCGCTGAAGTGGTGGCGCGTGCCACCGGCATCCCCGTGTCCAAGCTGATGCAGGGCGAGCGCG
>Ga0073915_10000034_pt1 | contig 15270 bp, 9 predicted proteins | sample GWRWT2_30Apr14_FD_71480 | JGI IMG/M metagenome (GOLD analysis project Ga0073915, IMG submission 71480) | Sand microcosm microbial communities from a hyporheic zone in Columbia River, Washington, USA - GW-RW T2_30-Apr-14 | ecosystem: Engineered > Artificial ecosystem > Sand microcosm >... | reverse complement strand
CAACTCTCGGATGAATTACGTGACCCTGGCGATCGTCCTGGCGTTCGTGGCCATCAAGAACGGCGCCAAGCCCATGACCTTGCTGATCTACGGCGCCTTCCTGGCCATCGTGCTCGGGGTGGCTTTCCTGTTGTACGACTCGACGAAGCTGGGTTTCGACACGAGCAATATGGAAGGCTTCACACAGGGCCGGGACAAGGTGATCGGCATCCTGCTGAAGTATGGCCTGGCCAGCTACACGGCCTCAGAGTGGCTGTTTGGCCGCGGGCTCTATGCCGACATGATGATCTTCATGGAGAGCGTGGGCAGCGGCGCCGTGTTCGGGGCCCACAACGAGTACCTGTACCTGGTCATCACCCAGGGTGTGGTGGGGATGGGCTTGAACGTCACTGCCTGGCTGCTGCTGCTGAAGATCTCGCGCTCAGCCGGGCCTCGGCAGTGGGCCTCCGGCCTGGCGGGCGTGGCCTTCCTGATCTACATGGTGCAGGGTGCCACGACGACCATGTCGGTGTTCGCGCTCAAGACCTGGCCAGTGGCCACGGTGCTGGCGCTCATTTTCCTGTCGGAAGACCGGGATGAGCCGAAACCCGTTCCCGCCAAAATTTCCTGAGACAGTGTGAGGTTTAGGTTGTGAGTTCTTCACCGGTGATTATCGCGTCCCTCATGCGCCCGGAAGGCACGACGGGGCTCCAAACGCACATGCGGGAGTTCGAGTATTTTCTGAAGACGCGGAATCTGCCGCATGAAATGGCCACGCCTTTCTATTCGGCGGCGGCTCCCCTGCTTCACGTGTTCGTGGCCTTGCGCTGGTTGCTGGAAGTCGTCTGGCGCCCGGCCGCAGTCTGGCTCTACCGGGCCGGCCATGCCTTCTTGCTGCGCTTGCGCTTGCGTGCCTTGATGAGGAGGTATCCGCAATGCGTGGTGTACGCGCAGTGCCCGCTGTCGGCCGCCGTGGCGCTCAAGTGCGTCAGGTCGGCCAGCCAGACGGTTCACCTGGTGGTGCACTTCAACCTGTCGCAGGCCGACGAATGGATCGACAAGGGTGACATCGCGGTCGATGGGCCCATTGCGCGTGGGATCCGGCGGCTGGAGGCCTCGGTGTTGCCGCGGCTGCATGGCATCGTCTACGTGTCCAGGTTCATGCAGAACGAGCTCACGCAGCGCATGTCCTGCCTGACGGACGTGCGCTCCGCCGTCATCCCCAACTTCGTCAAGGCCTTGGCCAACGACGTGGTGCTGGAGGCCTCGCGCGGGCGCGACCTGGTGTCGATCGGCACCCTGGAGCCCCGCAAGAACCAGCAGTTCCTGCTGCATGTGCTGGCCGAGGCGCGTTCACGCGGACAGGTGTTGAGCCTGACGCTGGTGGGTGATGGCCCGGACCGTGGCGCGCTGCAGGCTCTGGCCCAGCAACTGGGCATCGCCGAGCAGGTGTTCTTCGCGGGCTTTTCCGCAGGCGCCCGGGCCTTCATTCCGGGCCACAAGCTGTACGTGCACGCGGCCAAGATGGAGAACCTGCCGCTGGTCCTGATCGAGGCCTTGTCGGCGGGTGTGCCGATCCTGGCCGCAGCGGTGGGAGGCATCGGCGAGGTCTTCGAGGACGGCGTGCAAGGTCGGTTCTGGCCACTGGACAATCCCTCCGTGGCCTGCGATGCCCTGCTCGAGGTGCTGCAGCAGGACGGCGCGCTGGACCGCATGGCCGATGCGGCCTCGCAGCGGTTCCGCACCGTGTTCGAGTCCTCGGTGGTGGGGCAACGCCTGTACGACTTCCTGCTCGGTCGAGTTTGAGGGTGGTCATGGGCGGTCGTGGTCATGCGCTGGTCCGAAAGGCGATCACCTTCATCGACAGCCCAATGGCGATGGGGGTGGTCGCGCAGGCGTCCAGCAGCGGGGTGTCCTTCCTGCTGAACCTGGTGCTGGTGGCCACCATGAGCCCGGACAGGTTCGGCGAGTACTCGGCCGCTATCACGGTGGTGTATTTCCTGTCGGGCCTGGGTGCCGCCTTGTGGACCACGCAGGTCACGGTGTTCGACACGGCCAGCGATGCGGACGGACGGCGGGCCCATTTCAAGAACCACATGCCGCCCTTCAAGTGGATGGTGGGCCTGGCCTTGCTGGCCTTGCTGTGGCTGGGCTGGGGCCATGCGCAGGCGGGGGGCAGCCCGGTGTTCTCCGCGTCCGTTGTCCTCTCCATCGTGCTGTGTGCCTATGGCTTCTTCTTGAAGGAGTACCTGGTCAGGTTCACCTACAACTCGAACAGCCTGAAGAACACCGCGGTGGCGCAAGTGATCTTTGCCACCGCGGCCTTGTCCTGCTTCTTCCTGGTCAAGTTCCTGCGCAAGGACCAGGTGTTTGAAGGCGTTTTCATTTCGCTGGCCGCCGGCAACTGCGCCGCCTTCCTGTTCATCTACGCGCGGTTCGGCTTCTTCAAGGTGCAGCCCGGCCCTGGTCTGGGTTGGGACAAGTACTTCCGCCCGGGCCTGCATGGCACGTTCTCGCACGTCCTGTCATGCCTGCGCAACTACGGCTATGTCTACATCTCGCCCATCTTCATTGGCATGAGGGGCCTGGCCGAGATCAATGCCGCGCGCATCACCACCTCGATTACCAGCATCACCACACCGCCCCTGACGCAGATCCACCAGGCCCGGATGATCCGGAAGGAGTCGGCCACGGACATCCGGCGTGGCCGTCGCCAGATCCTGCTGGTGACTTTGCTGTCATCCCTCCCTATCGCGGCCGCCTACCCGTACCTGAGCAAGACGGTGCTCAGCAAGTATGATGATTTGTTCCTGCTGGTGGTGCTGTGGTGTGTGCAGGCGATGGTGGCGGCCTATCGTTCCACCCTCGAGGTGGAAATCCTGGCCCAGCACCTGTTCCGGATCATCAGCATCACCAACGCCATCGCCCTGGTCTGCACCGTCGTGCTGGTGGTGGCCTTGAGCCATGCCTTTGGTGCCGTGGGCGCCCTCCTGGCCTTGATCGCGGCGGAGGTCATCGCCACCATCGCGTTCAAGTGGCTGCAGAAATACTATTGATAGAACAACGACATGCCGAGCATCAGGAGTCTCGAACAACGGCGCATTTGCTTCGTCGCACCTTACATGGGTGGCAATGGAAAGGCGCTTTACTGGGGCAAGCTCTTCGAAGGGCTGGTGGCCCGCGGCCTGTCCGTCGAGGTCCTCACGGGGCCCCGGTTCGAGCGCGAGGAATGCCCGAACATTGTGCAGAACGACACCGTGACCTTCACCCGCTTGTTCGGCATGGTGGTGCCATCGCCCTATGTGCTGGTGTCGCTGCTCAAGCTCAAGTGCGATGTCATGTTGATCCTGGAGTTCAACATTCTGGCGCTGATGGCCACCGTGCTTTCATGCCTGAAGGGGCGCACAAAATCCATCCTGCTGATCGAGAACGCGCCCCAGTTCACGTCCGCCAAACGAGGCGGCCTGTTCAGGCTGGTGCGCAAGGTCCAGTGCCGGTTGTGCACCGGCATCCTCACTAACAACGCGGCGGCCTTCGACTACCTGGTGAACCAGCTCGGGGTCCCGCCGTCCAAGATCATGACGTCCGTGTACCTGACGTCTTCCCTGGCGTCCGGCCCGTTGCCCGTGCGGGCCGCGTCGGCCGTGGGCCGCAAGGTCAGGTTCGTCTGCATCGGCCGACTCATCAGCGGCAAGGGCTTCATGGAGCTGATCGACGAGGTAGCCTTGCTCGATGAGACCGAACGCGGCCTGTTGGAAATCGATGTCTTCGGCGAGGGCCCCTGCAGGGCCGAACTGCAAAAGCGCATCGACGACCAGGGGCTGTCCGGGGTCTTCGGACTCAAGGGCAACATTCCCTATGCCGAGCTGGGGAGCCGCATCGCCGCGGCGGACGTCTTCATCATGCCGTCGCTGGGCGACTACCGTTCGCTGGCCTCGTTCGAGGCCTTGTCGCTGGGCCTGCCCTTGCTGATCTCGGTGCACGATGGCGCCCATGGCGAGGTGCTGGGCGGGCAGGGCAACGGGGTGCTCATCGACCCTTTGACGCGCGGCAGCATGTCCCAAGCCATCCGGGAGATCCTGAAGCATCCCGGGCAGTTGCAGGGCATGGGCGAGAAGTCGCTGAGCCATGCCCAGTCGTTCACTGTCGAGAAAGCCGTGTCCAATCTCGCGCTGGCGGTAGAGCGGGCGGTGGTCGGCCGGATGGCGCCCTGATCGGGGGCTCGGGCTGTCAGGTCTTCAGGCCCTTGATGGGCCAACCTTGGGCAGCAGAATCGACAGCAGTGGTTGCTCGACCCGCGTGAAGTAGATGGCCGCCGTGATGACGCTCAGGATGAAGGCCGTGGTGCCCGCACCGTAGAGCAGGGCCAGGCCCTGCAGTGGTGTCATGGCGAACACCTTCAAGGTGGCCAGGATGACGGGGATGTGCAGCAGGTACAGCGCGAAGCTCCAGTCGCCGAAGCGCATGCCCCAGTGGTTTGACTTCGCGGCCGATGGGCCGTTCGGATTGGAGGCACGGCTCCATTCGAAGGCCGCGCCGCCCAGGGTCAGCAGGCCGAAACCGATGCCGAACTGCAGCACCCGGAGGCCACCGTTCCAGTCGTTGATGGGATCGACCAGGGTGGTGTAGGCCAGGAGCCAGAGGGCGCCACCAGCCACAACCCAGCGGGCGGTGGTGGGCTTGATCCGCCGGTGGGCAAGGTAAGCCAGGATGCCGAAGACGAACTCCCAGTGGAGCGGCGATGCCAGGAAGCTGGTCGGAAAACTCAGCGGCACCCCGGACAGCGGCAGCAGCAACAGCGCGGCGGCGATGAGGGCGATCAGCACCGGGAACAGTAGCCACAGGCCGGCCATCACGTAGAACATGATTTCGTGGTGGAGCGTCCAGGCCACGCCGATCACGGGGGCGTTGTCGCCGGAGGGCAGCAAGGCCACGGCCAGGAGCCACTCGAGCGCGCCGAACTGCCGCAAGGTATCGCGCAAGGAAGGCAGCGCCAAGGACACGGCCAGGGTCAGGCCGAAGGCCACCCAGAAAGGCGGATAGACCCGGATCAACCGGCGCAGCAGGAAGTCGGAGGCCCGGGGGCGCGCGTTCAGCGTGTGCGCGATGATGAAGCCGCTCAGCACGAAGAAGAAATCGACACCCATCCAGCCGAAATCGAAAAAGCCGCCCAGGAACAAGGGCGCCTCGGGTTGGGCATGGGCCAGTTTGCCCGAGATGTGGTGGAGCACCACCAGGCAGGCGGCGATGCCTCCGCCGGTCTGCAGGCCGAGGTACCTCACACGGTGTGCTGCTGCGGTGGTGTCAGTACTCGTTGACGATGGCGCCAACGAGCCTGGCTGAACTCATTTTCACGGTGCGCACCAGATCCTGCAGCGCGGGAACCCGGCTTTGGTTCTGGCGCGCCACGACGAGGGCAGCGCCACATTTGGCGGCGATCACCGGGCCATCGGTGCCCAGGCTCATGGCCGGGGTGTCCACGATGATGCGGTCGAACTTGGTCTTGAGCTCGCGCAGGAGCAGGCCCAGGGCGGGGCGCTCCAGCAGTTCAAGCGGGTTGGGCGGTGTGGGGCCCACGGGCAGCACAAACAGGTTGGGCAACTCTTTGACCGACTGGATGACTTTGGAGGCTGCACGGCCCGACAAGATGGAAGACAGGCCCCCACTGCGGCTGGGCAGGTTGAACAACTCGTGGATGCGTGGGTTGCGCATGTCCGAGTCGATCAGCAGCGTGCGGCCCGGCAATTGGGAGAAGGCCACAGCCAGGTTGGCGGCGAAATAGGTTTTGCCATCACCGCTGTCCGGACTGAGGATGGCCAGCGCGGGGCGTGGGCCTTCGTCGCTGTAGATCTTCATGATCAGGTGGCTGCGGATGGTGCGGAAGGCTTCGGCCTGAACGGTGAAGGGGCTGGCGCCCACGACCAGTTCCGGGTTCAGGCTGTTTTTGCCTTCTGAGGCGTAAGGGTAATGGAACTGCTGTGCCAGCGCCCACAGCACATCGTCGGCATTGGCCAGGCCCAAGGCCACGGCAGCTTCGCCAAACCGGACGCCGTTGTCTTTCTGATAGCCCAGGATCTGCTCGATCTGATCCGTTGACAGCTTGTTGGCTTCACTGATGATCTCACCAATGGAGCGCTCGCTGGACAGTTGCTGTGTTTCCTGGAAATCGGAATTGGCGTTGTCCTGCACGGAGCTGAAGCGAGAAGCGTGGAAGTTCGTGTTCATGTTCGTTCAGCCTTGAGCAGGTTCGATGTTGCTGTTGCTCAACGAAGACTGCTGGGCAGCTCCCGGCGGTTTGCGGTTGAATCCGAGGGCCATCTTGTTCTTGGCTTGAGAAGAGGGTGAAGGCAGCACGCCGACCACGGTCAATTCCAGGGCCTGCGTGATGTCGAGTGCGCCGCGAACACGGCGGTCGAACAGTTCAACGGTCATGGCGGTCATCAAGGCCAGCAAAGTGCCGAGCACGATCGCGACCAGCACGTTCAGCACAACCCGGGGCGAGGTAGCCGTGGTGGGTTCGGTGGCCGTGCTGAGCAGATAGATGCCCGATTGGCTGGCATTGCTTTCCAGGCTGGTTTGGCTGAGGCGAGCCTGGATGGAGTCGTAGATGCGCTGTGCGCTTTCGACTTCACGTTCCAGCACCTGGAGTTCGTAACGGGCATCTTTGAGCTTGAGCACGCGTTGGCGTTGATCGTCAAAAGCCGCGACCGCTTGGGCTTCCCGGGTGCTGGCCATGGAGCTGTTGATCCGAGTGCTGCCGGTCACGCGCGCTGTTTCAGTGCGCAGGCGGCTGCGCAATGTGTTGATGCTGGCGCGTGCTTCCTGAACGGTGGGATGAGCATCTCCATATCTTTCTGACAGCTCTTGCAGGCGGCCTTCCTGGCGAACCAGGTCAGACTTCATGGTTGAAATCACCGTGTTGTTGAGCACGTCCTGCATCTGATCCGGATTGCTGTTGGCTTGGCTGCTTCGTGTGCCTGTCTCGGCCTTCAGGGCACGCAAGCCGGTGACTTGTGCCGCCAGATCCGTCAGGCGAGCGGTTTCAACGTCCAAGCGCTCCTCGGTGGCCACGATGCCTTTTTCTCTTTGGGCATTGGCCAGTCGGCTTTGGGCTTTTTCCAGCTTCTCGCGTGCGAGTCGGGCGCGCTCTTCAAAGAACTCGGCATATTGCCGGGCGGGGTCCACGCGAATTTGCACGGTGGAGTCGATGTAGGCCTTGGCGAAGGAATTGGCCAGCGCGGCGGAGAAACCGGGCTCGGCACCTTCATAGATGATTTCGATGACGTTGGATTCGCGCGATGGCTTGACTTCCAGACCGCGACCGATGACCGTGGCCAGCCAGGCGGTGTAGTCACCCTTGCTGTTGGTTTCATTTTCCCAACGTTGGCGCATCACGGGGTTGTCGGTGAGCTTGAGGGTGCGCACCACTCGCTGCGCCACACTGGGGCTCTTGATGATATCGACCTGGGTGGCCAGATAGCCACTGGCCATCATCATGCCGCCGCCGCCCAAGGCGGATACCGGATCTGGCCGAACGTCGGCCATGACGGTGGCGCTGGCGGTGTAGGTCTTGGGCAGAATCAGGCTGATGACCAAGGTCGCGATGACAGAAAACGCTAAAACCGCCAATGCCAAAATCCAGCGGGCTCGAATAATTCTTAAAAACTGATTGAACGTCATGCGGCGTACTCCTGGGCCATCCCTGGATTGTATTGAGTGATGGCTGCGCTCTGCTGTCAAAAAAGACGGGGAAAACCATTTGGCTTTCCCCGTAGCTTGCAGCCAGATGCAAATTCCTTGGCTTTTTCGGCGAGAAAAATTATTTCAGGCCGGAAAGCCCCTTGTTGAGTGCTGCTGCGTCAATGCCTCCGGCCGATGAAGCCGTGCTGGCGGCGGCCGTGGGGGCCGGGGCCGATGCGGCGGCGGCTGCACCAGAAGCTGCGCCTGCAGGTTTCTCTGCGAATTTGCCCAGATATTCAATCTTGGCGGCGGTGCGCAGGCTCTTGGTCTCTTTTTGAATGAATTCCTGCTTGCGCGATTCGGTCAGGAAACGCTCAATCATGGGTTTGGCCTGGTCCAGGCTGATGGGCTGGGGTTTGCTGGCCGCGACCAGCACGACTTTCAGCCCGCCATTCATACCTTGGTACATGCCTTTGCCATCGACCAGTTTGGCAAATTGATCCACCAGATTCAGCGGCAAGGCCTCGGCTGGTTGGGTGACTTGGTTCACGGCAAACTTCAAACCGCTGTTCTTGAGGACTTCGACGAAGGCTTGTGAGCTGTCGGTGACCTGCAGTTTGGGCGTGAGTTCCTTGATTTGTTCGGCATCGCCCTGGATGGTGAAATCTTGCAGCATGTAGATGCGGCGTTGCGCGAACAGGGCAGGGTGCTCGTCAAAGTACTTCTTGATGTCTTCGGCCGGAGGCGCGCCCACGCTGGCTTGGGCCGCTTTTTCAAGGTAGGCGCGGGCCAGCAGGTTGCGGCGGGTGGCGTCCAGCATCTGGATGATCTGGGGGTCACGGTCCAGCTTTTGCTCGGTGGCTTTTTGCAGGGCCAGTTCCTGGTCAATCAGGCTTTCCAGGATCTGGCGGCTGGCGGGTTCGGCTTGCTCGGGCTTGAGGCCTTGCTGGCGCTCCAGCACCATGTTGATCTGGTGAACGGTGACTTCTTCGCCGTTGATGCGGGCGGCCGTCTGGGTGGCCTTGCCGCCCTCTTTGGCGTCCTTGCCGCAGCCAGCTACCAAGAGGGCGGTGGCCACCAAGATGGGTGCCAGGGCTGCACGTTGCAGGGCGCGATGACGAGCGAAGGTAGGCTGGTTGGTGTGCATAGGAGGCTGAAACGAAAAGTTAATGATTGGTGTGAAGACTCGATCGTGCAGAGAGACCCGCCGCCAAGGCGGTAAGTTCCCTGGGGACTTCCCTGAAGTCAAAAATCCAGCCAATGAGTGTACGGTCCCCCAACCCTGTCTCATGGGCGGGATTTCGAGCAGCAGTGACCTCGGCGTAACGCCAGTGTCAAGGTGATACCGATGCCGACCAGGGTGCCCGCCCAATGTGACATCGGGGCCGCGTTCATGTCCAGGCCGGGGCGGGGCAGCAGGGCTTGCCAGTCGGGGTTTTCAAGCCAGCATTTGGCCAGCATGCCCAGGAGCAGGGCCCAACCGTAGAGGGCGGTTCCCTTGGCCGCCCGATCAGGGTTGGCTTGGGTGATGAGGCTGGTGGCAATGATGCTCAGCCCGGCGTGCAGGACACCGGACAGGCCGTAGTAGGTGTCCAGCCGAGGGTCGAGCAGGAGGGCCAGGTGCGTGATGGGCCAGGCCAGCAGCCAAGCCAGGGCGGCGCGGGGGTGCAGCTTGAGGATCCAGCCCAGGCTCAGAATCAGGGTGAGGCCGGCCAGATTGGCCACCAGGTGGCGGGTGTTGGCGTGCAGCCAGGCACAGGTCCACAGGCTCAGGGGGCTTTGGTGCAGGCCTGCGCTGGGGTGCAGTGCCCACGTGTCAGGGGGCCAGTGCCCGGGCAGCAGGCCCAGCAGGGCGGGCAGGCCCAGCGCCAAGGCGACGCCGGTCCAGGCCAGAGGCCCGAGCGGGCGGGGGGTCACGTGGCGGTGGGGGTGCTGGGGCCGATGAAGACGGCGTTCCAAAGGCGCAGGACCGCGTCACGGTGGGGCTCGATCGCGTCTTTGGCGTCGCCGGTCAGTTGCAGGGCGGATTCGTCCAGGCGGGCCCGGTGCTGAACGCGGCGCAGTTCGCGGTAGGCCTGGCCCGCTTCATGGCCGATGCCTGCGGGCAGCAGGCCGACCTGTTCGGCCCGCAGCAGAAGCGCGATGTTGCCGACGTTGTCCTGCAGGTCGGGGTGGGCGTGGCTGTGGGCCAACACGAGGTATTGCACGGCGAATTCGACGTCGATCATGCCGCCAGCGCTGTGTTTGACGTCGAACTTGTCGGGCGGACAGGTGTGGGCGGCGCGCAGGCGTTCGCGCATGGCCAGCACTTCGTCGCTGAGGGCCTGGGTGTCGCGCACGGTGGACAGGATGGCCCGGCGGGTGGTTTCAAAACGGGCGGCCAGGGCCGGGTCGCCCGCGCACCAGCGTGCACGGCTGAGGGCCTGGTGCTCCCAGGTCCAGGCGGTGTTGCTGCCGCGCTGGCGCTGGTAGTCGTCAAAGGAGTGGAAGGAGGTGACCAGCAGGCCAGCGTTGCCATTGGGGCGCAGCGCGGTGTCGATGTCGAACAGCTCGCCAGCCGAGGTGCGCAGGGTCAGCCAGTTGATGACTTTGCGGGCGAAGACCAGGTAGGCGTCGATGGGGTCGGGGGCATCAGGGCCCGCATCCGGGGCGGGGCGGTCCTGGGTGTCGTCGAACAGGAAGACGACGTCCAGGTCGCTGCCGTAGCCCAGCTCCTTGCCGCCCAGCTTGCCGTAGGCGATGACGGCGAAATGCGGTTCGCGGCCGACGGCATAACGAGCCTGTTTGGGCGGACGCTGCTGCAGGTGGCCCCAGGCCCATTTCAGGGTGATGTCGAGCGTGGCGTCGGCCAGGGCGGAGAGGTCGTCGGCGACTTGCTCGACCGTCAGCAGTTTTTCAACGTCGCGCACCAGGGTGCGGAAAATTTCGGCGTGGTGGGCGCGGCGCAGGGTGTCGAGCAGGGCTTCTTCGTCGGCCTGGCCGGCGCGTTCCCAGCCGCGGTGGCGGTCCTGCAGGTCTTGCTGGTAGGCGACGGGGTCGAAGCGGCCTTCCATCAGGCGCGGGTCGGCGAGTTCGTCGATCACGCCGGGGTGCAGCATGAGGTAGCGCGTGGACCATTTGGCCAGGCCCAGCAGGCGCAGCAGGCGCTTGAGCACTTCGGGACGTTCGGCCAGCAGGGACAGGTAGCTGTCGCGGCGCAGCAGGGGGTTCAGCCAGTCGATGAAGCGCAGCACGGCGTCTTGGCCGAGGCAGTCTTGTGGGGTGGCGTCAGAGCAGTCTTCGCTGGTGTAGGCCAGCAGGGTGGCTCGGCCAATGAGCTTGGCCAGCCTGAGTTTGGCGGTGTCGCTGAGCAGGTTGACGCGCGGCTGCGCGGCGAAGGTACGCACGTGCGAGGCGATGGGCTCGGGCAGTTTGGCGATGAACTCTTCGCTGTCGACCGGCAGGGGCGGGCCGCCGCAGGATCGGCAGCCGCCGGGTTTGCTGCTGGGCGCGTTGCCTTCGTGCAGCAAGGCGTCGAACTCGGTGGCGACCAGTTCACGCACGTTGCACAGGATGTCCAGCAGTTGGCAGGTGCCGCTGTTGCAGTCGGGCTTGTCTTCGCTGGGTTTGCCCAGGCCCAGGCTGGCGGCAATCCAGGCCAGGTCGGCGTCGTCGGTGGGCAGCAGGTGGGTTTGTTGGTCGTCCAGGTACTGGATGCGGTGCTCGACCTGGCGCAGGAAGGTGTAGGCCTGCGCGAGCTTGTCGGCGGTGGCATCGGAGATCAGGCCGCGTGCCGCCAGGCGCTTGAGGGCCTTGAGGGTGGAGCGCGTGCGGATCTCGGGGAACTGGCCGCCGCGCACCACCTGCAGCAGTTGCACGGTGAATTCGATTTCGCGGATGCCGCCGCGTGAGAGTTTGACGTCGTTGGCGCGCTCGGGGCGGCCGGCGGCGCGGCGGTTGGCCTCGTCGCGGATTTTGCGGTGCAGCTGGCGCAGGCCTTCGAAGATGCCGTAATCAAGGTAGCGGCGGAAGACGAAGGGGATGACCACATCGCGCAGGGCCAGTGCACGCGCGTGGCGGCTGCCTTGGGGCATGGCGGCGCGCGGCGCCACGATTCGGCTTTTGAGCCAGGCAAAGCGCTCCCATTCGCGGCCTTGCACCAGGAAATATTCCTCCAACATGGCCAGGCTGACCACGGGGGGCCCGGAGTTGCCGTTGGGGCGCAGGGCCAGGTCAACGCGGAAGACGAAGCCATCTTCGGTGGTGTCGCCGATCAGGCTGAACAGGCGCTTGGCCACGTTCGAGAAGTACTCGTGGGCGCTGATCTGGCCTTTGATGCCACCACGGCCATCGTCGATGCCGGTGGTGTGGCCGTCGTCTTCGTAAACGTAGACCAGGTCGATGTCGGACGAGACATTCAACTCGCGCCCGCCCAGCTTGCCCATGCCGATGACCCACAGGTCGATGCGCTGGCCTTGCTCGTTGAAGGGGGCGCCGTGGACGGCGTCGAACTCTTCCTGGGCGCAGATCAGGGCGCGCTCCAGGGTGATTTGGGCCAACTCGGTCATGGCGCTGGTGACGTCGGCCAGGGGGCACGATTGCTCGACGTCAATGCAGGCCAGGCGTTCGAGCACCAGTTGCCGGGCCACACGCAAGGCGGAGGGCAGGGCGCGCCCCCCAGCCAGCAAGTGGTCGATCAGGGCGGCGATGGTGTCTTCGGTGGGGGTGCCGGGCGCCTGTTGGGCAAACACGTCGCGTTCGGGGGTGTAGCGGCGACGGATGCGCTGCACGAATCGCGCGTGGTCTGCTTTGGCCCGGGACGGGGCCGGGTTGTGGGGGTTAAAGAATGTGAAGCCCATGAGCCTAGGTGAGGGTCTGTGCTAGGGTGATCGGTTGTCGGGCCCTGCAACTGGTTCCGGGATGGTAGGGCAGTTGCGTTTCACAAAATGGCGAATTTGGCCCACCTGGACGACAGTTTTGTTTCATGCCCACGATTTCTTCTGATTCTTCTGGCCATCCCACGGTGAGCAAGGCGCACGCGCTGCTCCGAGTGGGGCGATGGTGCTTGCTGACGCTGGCGGTGCTGCTGTTCATGGCCGCGATTGCCTGGTGGGCTTTGTTGTTCCAAATTCTGCCCCGAATCGGTTCTTGGCGTGAGGCGCTGGCCCAACAAGCCACAAAGGCACTGGGGGTGCCGGTGCGCATTGGCGCTTTGTCGGGGCGGGCCGAGGGTTGGTCACCCGTGCTGTCATTGAAAGAAGTGGCGCTGCTGGACGAACGTGGCAGCGTGGCCCTGCGCCTGCCGGAGGTGACCGCGCGGATTTCGCCCAGCAGCCTGTGGCCCACCGTTTTGTGGCGCCAAGAGGTTCGGCTGGACAGGTTGGTGCTGGTGCGCCCGGAGTTGCAGGTGCGTCGGGATTTGGCCGGTGACCTGCATGTGGCGGGTTTGAAGCTGGCGTCCAACGCCACGCCCACCGGCAATGGGCAGGTGCTGGACTGGGTGCTGTCGCAGCGCCTGATCCGCATCGAACAGGGCGCTGTGCGCTGGACCGATGAGTTGCGCCAGGCGCCCACGCTGGTGCTGCAGAGGGTGGACCTGGATTTGAGCAGCCATCCCGGGCTGGGCACGCAGGTACACCATTTGTCCTTGTTGGCCACGCCTTTGCCGGAGTTCGGCCAGCGCTTCGAGGTCAAGGCGCGGATGACACAGCCTTTGTGGACCTTGACCGCACAAGAGGCGGCCTCGTCCAAGGCGGTGGACTTGCCCTGGTGGCGGCGTTGGCTGGGCGATGCGCCCAAGACCACCGACCTGAGCAGTTGGTCGGGCAAGTTGTCGGTGAACCTGCCTCATGCGGATGTGCAGTCCTTGCGCAAACACGTGGATCTGCCCATTGATGTGGAAGGGGGGCGTGGCCGCATGGCGGCGGAGCTGGTTCTCAAGCAGGGGCGGCCCACCAGCCTGGCGCTGGACCTGAATGTGCAGGATGTGAGCATCCGCCTGGAAAAAGGTTTGCGGCCCTTGGCATTTCGGGGGCTGAGTGGTCGCATCACGGCCCGCAATGAGCGCACCGAATCCCATGTGGCGCTGGAGAAGCTGGCTTTCACCACCACCGAAGGCTTGGTGTGGCCGGCCAGCTCGGCTCAACTGGCATGGCGGCACGCGCCGTTGCAAGGGCAGATCAATGCCGATGTCTGGCGCCAGACCGTGGGCGGCCAGGTGGATGCCGACCGCCTTGACCTGGGCGTGCTGGCCCGCCTGGCCGATCGCTTGCCGATCTCGACCGCCATGCGGCGCACCCTGGCGGACCTGGCCCCCGAGGGTTTGGGCCGGCAATTGACCTGGCGCTGGGAAGGCCCCGCCGATGACCCGCGCGAATACAGCGCGCGCGCTCAAATCAAGGGCTTTGGGTGGGCAGCCTCGGCCCAGCAGGGGCGGCCCGGCCTGGCCGAGGCCAACATTGACCTGAAGGCCGACGAGCATGGCGGCCAGGCTTCCGTGGCCATCGAGAAAGGCTGGGTCGAATTGCCGGGTGCTTTCGACGAACCGCGCATTCCTTTGAACGCCATGGCGGCCCGCGTGAACTGGCACATCAAGCCAGCCGACCAAGCTGAGTTGCCGCCGCAATTGCAGGTGGAGGTCCAGAAAGCCACGTTCGCCAACGACGATGCCGAAGGCGAATTGCAAGCCACCTGGCAGACGGGCCCTGGCACCGGCGCGGGGGTGGCGGCACGCTTTCCGGGCCACCTGGACCTGGAGGGCAAGCTGGCCTGGGGGCAGGCCAACCGGGTCTGGCGCTACCTGCCCTCGGTCATCCCTTTCCATGCCCGCGACTACGTGCGCATGGCCGTGCGCGAGGGGCGTGGCGAGAAGGTCACCTTCGAGGTCAAAGGCGATTTGGCCGGTTTCCCTTTCAAGGATGACCAGGGCGGTCGCTTCCGGGTGAATGTGCCTGCCAAAAACGTGACCCTGGACTACGTGCCTGCGGCCATGCTGGAGGCCGGTGGCGTGCCCACCCAGACCCGCTGGCCTGCATTCACCGGGTTGGATGGCAATTTGATTTTCGAGGGGCTGCGTTTGCGCATCCAGGGCGCCAAGGCGCAATTGGGTGGCTTGGGCACCGGCAGTTTCCTGCTGCGCGATGTCGAGGGGCGGATCGAGAACCTGGCGTCCGACGATCCGCACCTGGAAATCCGTGGCCAGGGGCAAGGCCCCTTGAACGACCTGTTGCGCTACATGGCCGTGTCCCCCGTGGGAGTGTGGACGGGCAACCTCTTGCACAAAGCCGAGGGCACCGGCACCGGCAGTTTGCAACTGGCCTTGGACATCCCGCTGAACCACACGGCCAACACCGGTTTGCGTGGCCGTGTCCGCCTGGTCGAGCAGGACCAGGCCGCGTTGCGACTGCATCCCAGCGTCCCACTGTTGCAAAAGGTGCGGGGGCAGGTTGATTTCACCCAGAAGACCCTGAAGGTCTCGGCCGTGGCCAATGTGTGGGGGCAGGATGTTGCCGTGGAAGGCCAGCAGGATGCCAGCGGCGCCCCCAAGTTCGTGGCCCAGGGCCTGATCACGGCCGAAGGACTGCGCACGGCCAGCGAATGGCCCGCGTTGGCCCAACTGGCACAGCGCATGAC
>Ga0073915_10000033_pt1 | contig 15348 bp, 9 predicted proteins | sample GWRWT2_30Apr14_FD_71480 | JGI IMG/M metagenome (GOLD analysis project Ga0073915, IMG submission 71480) | Sand microcosm microbial communities from a hyporheic zone in Columbia River, Washington, USA - GW-RW T2_30-Apr-14 | ecosystem: Engineered > Artificial ecosystem > Sand microcosm >... | reverse complement strand
AACAGCACGCAGCACTGGACCGATGGCGACCTGCTCGCCATGGCCACTTACCTGAAGGCGCTGCCGCCCAGCCAAGACGCGCGCGAACGCGCCACGGTGGCGCCACCCCTGCCCGACGGCCGTGGCGCCAAGCTCTACAAGGTGCATTGCGCCCAATGCCATGGCGATCAGGGCGAAGGCGCGGCCAAGGCCTACCCCGCGCTGGCCGGCAACCGCGCGGTGACCATGGCGTCGCCCGCCAACCTGGTGCGCATGGTGCTGGCAGGAGGCTTCGCGCCATCAACGGCCGGCAACCCACGGCCTTACGGCATGCCGCCCTTCGCCATGGTCTTCAGCAACGACGACACGGCCGCGGTGGTGTCCTACATCCGCAGCGCGTGGGGCAACCAGGGCCAGGTAGTCTCCACGCTGGAGGTGATCCAGTTGCGCAACGGATTGCAATACTGAGCGGAGACGAGTTGCGCTTCACCCCGGTGGGGCGGCCGACAGCACCACGTCGATGACGGCATCCAGGGCGCGCCGCAGTTGCTTCTTCCTGATGATGAGCGGCGGTGCCAGGCGGATGACCACCTCATGGGTTTCCTTGGTCAGCACGCCCCGCTCTTTCAGGGCATCCACCAGGCCGCGCGCGCCCAACTCGGGCACGACTTCAATGCCCATCATCAGGCCCTGACCCCGGATGTCGCGCACGATGGGACTTTGGCCCAAAGCCGCTTTCAGGTAGCCCAGGGCCCAATCACCCAACCGATCCACCCGGGCGATGAACTCGGGCTCGCTCAACAGCGTCAAGGCCGTCATGCTGACGGCGGCAGCAATCGCATTGCCGCCAAAAGTCGAGCCATGGTCACCCGGGCGCAGCACGCCCAGGACCTCAGCGCTGCCCACCACCGCCGACACAGGATAGACGCCACCGCCCAGGGCCTTGCCCAGGATCAAGAGGTCAGGGTCCAGATCCTCATGCTGGAAACAGAACAAGCGCCCGGTGCGCGACAGGCCGCACTGGATCTCGTCCACGATGAACAGCACGCGGTGCTGCCGGCACAGCTCGCGGGCACGCTTCAAATAACCGGGGGGCGGCAAGCGGATGCCCGCTTCGCCCTGGATGGGCTCGACGATGAAGGCGGCCGTCTGCGGCGTGATGGCCTGGGCCAGAGCGTCGACATCGCCAAAGGGCACAGTCTTGAAGCCCGGCAGGTAGGGGCCGAAGTTCTCGCGGTACTGCGCCTCGGTCGACAAGCTCACGAGCGCCAGGGTGCGCCCGTGAAAATTGCCTTCGCACCCGATGATCTCGACGCGATCGCGGGCAATGCCCTTGACCGTTTCGCCCCATTTGCGCGCCAGCTTCAAGGCGGTTTCCACCGCCTCGGCCCCGGTGTTCATGGGCAGGGCCTTGTCCATGCCCGCCAGGGTGGTGAGTTGCGCCAGCCACAGCGGCAACTGGTCGTTGTAGAAAGCCCGGCTGGTCACGTCCAGGGCTTTGGCCTGGCGGGCCAGCGCCTTCAGCACCTTGGGGTGGCTGTGCCCCAGCGAGGCGGTTGAATAGGCGCTCATCATGTCGGTGTAGCGCCGCCCGGCCACGTCCCACAGGTGGATGCCTTTGGCGCGCTGCAGCACCACGTCGATGGGGCGGTAGTTGTGCGCCCCGCGCGCCAGGTCCAGGTCGATGAGTTGCTGGCTTTTTGTGCTCAAGTGGGCCCCTTGTCGCTGCAGGTTTTGTGCCCAGTGTCCCCCCTTTGGCCCAGAAATGGGCGCGGATCAACACCCGAATGCGCCCTTTGTGTGCACTCTTGATCCGTAAACTGGCCTGATGATCTGCCTGCGCCGCCTTGCCCTGCCCGCCGTCATCGCCCTGCTGATGACGACGCCCGCCTCCATGGCCCTGGCCGCCGAAAACGCCGCCCGCGTGATCGTGAAATTCAAGGCCGGCTCCGCGCTCATGCGCGCGCAGGCGCAGTCCGCGACACCGCAGCGCGTGGAGCATGCCCTGTCACTGGGGCAACGCATCGGACGCACCTTGCATGACGGCCCTGGCCTGAGCAGCCGCACCCAGGTCTTGCTGGCCGATGGCCTCAGTTCGGCACAGCTGGCGGCCCGGCTGGCGAAAGAGTCCGACGTGGAATACGCGGTGGTGGACCAAAAGCGCTTTCGCCTGGTCGCGCCCAACGACACGCTGTACGGCGACAACCTGGTCGGCTTCACACCCACGGCGGGCCAGTGGTACCTGCGCGCACCCGGTGGCACCATCCAATCCGCCATCAATGTGGAACCGGCCTGGGACATCACTCAGGGCAGCACCAGCGTGGTCGTGGCCGTGTTGGACACCGGCATCCGCTACGACCATGCCGACCTGAGCGCCAACCTGCTGCCCGGTTACGACATGGTCACCAACGTGGGCATGGCCAACGACGGCAATGGCCGCGACGCCGACGCCTCCGACCCGGGCGACTGGATCACCTACGCCGAGACCTCCGGCGGCGGCCAGTTCGCGGGCTGCGGCCGCGACGGCAACAACAACCTGGCGGCCGAGAACAGCACCTGGCACGGCACCCAAACCACCGGCCTCATCGGCGCACTGACCAACAACGGCACCGGCATGGCCAGCGTGGGCCGCAACGTGCAGATCTTGCCCGTGCGCGTGCTGGGCAAGTGCGGCGGCTACGACTCGGACATCATGGCCGGCATGCTCTGGGCCGCTGGCATCGGCGTGTCGGGCGTGCCCACCAACCCCAACCCCGCCAAAGTCATCAACCTGAGCCTGGGCGGCAGCGGTGCCTGCAGCCAGGCTTACCGAGACACCCTGACCCAGCTGACCGCCCTGGGCGTGACGGTGGTGGCCTCGGCCGGCAACAGCGGCCTGAGCGTCACGGTGCCCGCCAACTGCCCTGGTGTCATCGGGGTGGCCGGGCTGCGGCACGCGGGCACCAAGGTTGGCTACTCTGACCTGGGGCCCGAGATCACCATCAGCGCGCCCGCCGGCAATTGCGTCAACACCCTGTCGGGCCAGCCTTGCCTGTACCCCATCCTGACGACCAGCAACGCGGGCACCACCACGCCGATCGCGGCCAACTCGATCTACACCAACAGCTACTACACCTCGCTGGGCACCAGCTTTTCCGCGCCCATGGTGTCGGGCACGATTGGTTTGATGCTGTCGGTCGATCCCACGCTCACCCCGGCGGCGATCCGCGCCATCCTGATGGGTTCGGCCCGCGCCTTCCCCACCACCGGGGGCGACAACGGCGATGGCGGCAGCACCACGGTGCCGCGCTGCGCGGCGCCTTCATCCACCGAACAGGCCCAGTGCTACTGCACCACAGCCACCTGCGGCGCCGGCATGCTGGACACGGGCGCCGCCCTGGCCGCGACCAATGCCGGGCTGCAAGCCCAGATCGATTTCTCAAGAACGGGTGCCGTGCCATCCCAGGCCTTGGCCCTCAGCGGTGCCAACTCCTGGGTGGCCAACGGCCGCAGCATCGTGTCCTACCAATGGACTTTGGTCGATGGGGGTGGCGTCGTCACACCACTCACCACAGACACCGGCAGCAGCATCTCGGTCACGCCCAGCGCCCTGGGCCGCTTCACGGTGAGCCTGACCATCACCGATGACCTGAGCGCCACCTCCACCACCGTGCAGACCATTGACGTGGTCACGCCCTCAGTCACCACCGCGTCGTCCAGCGGCGGCGGGGGCGGGGGCGGCGGGGCTTTGGATGGCAGCACCTTGATGGGCCTGCTGGCGGCGCTGATGGGCGCACTCGGCCTGGCCAGACGGCCCCGCCCTCAGCCATCACCGAAGAACTAATCCGGCCAGGTCCGGCGGGCCACGCCTTCGTAGCAAACGTCAGCGCACGAGGTCGGGAACAAGGTGCCCGGTGGTTTTTCCACCGCCTCGACATAGCAAGGCTGCATGCCCGCCAGGAACACCGGGAAGTACAGCAGGTTGTAGTCCCGTGGCGAGAAGCCAAAGTCCGCGCCAAAAGCCGACACCAGCGCACCAAAGTTCATGCTCAGTGGCTTGCCCACCGAGGCCAGGTAACGCTCGACTTCAAAGGCCAAGGTCACGTGCGGCCCATCACCCACGCCCAGCTTGCGCGCCAGGGCCATGGTCGGCTCGATGCGCTCATCGCGCGAGGCCAGGGGGCGGCCATAACCGGCCAGCTTGCCCTGGTGCTTCAAGTGCCGGTCGATGCACTCGCCCAGGGATGAGCCTGCCTGCATCTCACCGTGCGTGCGCTTGAAAAAAGCCAGCGCCTTGAACTCATTGCGCCGCCCATAGATGGTGGCCTCGGACACCGCTTGCGCCGCGCTCATGGCCAGGACCGGCGTGGTGCGGGTGGTGCCGCCCAGGCCCGCCACGCGGTTGTTCCAGATGCGCGCGTCCGGGTAGCTGGTCCAGACCCAGATGGCTTCCAGCACCTGCAATTGCGCGGGCTGCAAACGCCGCCCGGTGATCCCGAAAGCGCACAGGTCAAACCAACCCATCTTCTCTTCAAAGCCGGTGTGCAGGTCGTGCCCACGGAACACCGCGCGCGTGCCCGGAAACGCCGCGCCCACCTTGGTCGTCAACTTGCCTGCTGCTTGTTGCAATCGTTCAGGGCCGTTCATGCCGCCTCCTTGGCCGGGTCGTCCTGCAGGTCCACCGGGTAGAAGGGAAACCGCTTGAAGCCGTAACGCCATTGCTCCAGCGCATGCGCCGCCGAGCCCGGCAGGCGCAACAGGAGGTGCAGCATCTCGCCCTCTTCGGGGCCAAAGCCCAGGTCCACCAAGGCCGCCGCCGCCACACCCGTCATGGCCAGTGGCAAGCCGGCTGCCGCCTCCAGCGCTGCCAAGTGCGTGCTCAACCAGGGCAGGCACGTGCCCGTGCTCAAAGAGGCCATCACCGTCAAGGCCTGCACCACCACCGTGGGCGTGCGCAAGCCATTGGGGTCAAAGCCGGCGGGATGCTCCTGCACGGGCCACACGTCATCAGGCAGCACCGGCGGCTGGGCGATGCGTCGCTGCCAGGCGTTCAAGTCGGTGCCGCAATCGGCCCAGTCGCGCATGGCCAGGAACACCTCCCGGGCGCCCCCGCTTTGCCCTGCGCCCACGGCCAAGGCCGCGATCAAGCTGGCCGCAGCCGTCGATCCGCCCACACCGCCACACATGGCCGCGTGCACGGCCGGATCACGCGGCCCGGGGTTGGCCAGGGCCACCGCCAGCGCATCGAACAACTGGGCTTGCTGGGCCGATGGCGCCTCGCCACGGAACAGCAGGTAGACCATGTCGGCCCAACGCGCCCGGCCCAGCATCTGGCCATACACGTCATAGCCGTGGCAATGGGCCGCCCGGGTCGCGAAGGGGTTGTCGGCCTCGGGCTCTTCCAGCCAGATGCGGGTGTGGATGGGCGAGACGCTCATGGCGCGGTGTCCAGCGTCTGCATGCGCAAGCCCATGGGCGGCACCTCTTCAGGGTCGATGCGAACATCCAGCAAAGTGGGCCCCTTGCGGTTCAGGATCTGGGCCATGTCCAGGTCATTGAAATCTTGTGGCGATCGGATCACGTGGCCCGTGATACCCATGGACTGCGCCATCAGGCTGAAATCAACCTGCGGCAGCTCAAAAGCAATCTGCTCGGCGCCCGCCAGGCGCTGCCCGTGCTTGACCATGCCCAGCGCCGCGTCATTGAGCACCACGAAGATCACGGTGAGCTGCTCTTGCGCCGCCACGGTGATCTCCTGGCCGTTCATCAGGTAACTGCCGTCGCCCGTGATGCACACCACCGGGTAGTCGGGATTGCCCCGCGCGATGCCCACGGCCGCGCCAATGGCCCAGCCCATCGGGGCAAAGTCCATCAACACGCGCAACCAACCGGCATGGTCCATGCGGCGCTCGCCACGGCGCGAGGGCGTGTGCATGGTCGGTGAATTGGCGGCCGGCATCGTCATGCCCGGCACCAGGCCCATGCGGCGGTTGCGCAACTCCAGGTAATGGATGGACCAGGCCGTGCTGTTGCCCGCATCGGCGATGAAGCGCGTGGTGGGCGGAAAGCGGTTGGACAGCTCCGTCATCAGGCGTTGCGGCTTGATGGGCGAGCTCATGTCCTCGCGCTTGTCCGGCGCCCTCACGGTGACCTCGGCCACGTCGGTGTGCACGCGTGATGGCTTCCAGGGCAGGCCCAGCGCGGCTTGCTCGATGTGCATCACGTCCAGCAGGCGCTCGAACACCGAGCGGATGCGGCCGCGCACGTGCTGCTGCGCCATCGGCGAGCGCATCAGGTGCTCATCGTTCGAATCGATGTGGACCAGGTGGTGGTTCAACACGCTGGCGCTCCAGGCGCCACTGGTCCACTCACCCAGGCTGGTGCCAATCGCCAGCGTCAGGCTGACCCCATCGTTCAAGGCCTGGTGCGCCGACTGGTGCCCGGCAAAGCCGAACACACCGCGGTACAGGTAATGGTGCGGGTTGATCAGGCCCTTCGCATCGGGCGTGGTCACGAAGCAAGAATCCGTCAACTCTGCAAAATGCATGATGGCATCGATCGCCTCGCCGCAACCACCGCCGACGATGAGCACCGTCTTGCGGCTGCGTTGAACCGCCTCGAACAAGGTGTGAATGGCATCCTCGTCGATCAGGGACGGCTTGACCAACAAGCGCTTGAGGTGCTGCGGCGACAGGCGCTGCTCAACCTGACTGCGCAGCAGGTCCACCGGGATCGACAGGTGCACCGGGCCATGCGGGGGCTGCGAGGCGCGGATCAACGCGCTCACCAGCTTGTTCTCCAACTGGTCCGCGTGCGAGACCAGCGTGTTGTAGCGCGTGCAATGCTGGAGCATGCCCACCGTGTTGACCCCCGTGCACGACGACTCCTGCAGCGCGCGCTTGCCAAACAAGGGCAGCGAGGGTTGGCCCGTGATCGCCAGCATGGGCACACTGTTGTCAAAAGCACACGCGATGCCGGTCAACAGATTCGTCGCGCCAGGGCCCGATGTCGCACAACATACCCCCAAGCGCCCGGTCTCGCGGGCATAGCCATCGGCCATGAAGGCCGCGCCGGCTTCATGCCGGGCCAGAACGGGCCTGGGCCCACCGCGCCGGCTGCTGACCGCCAGCGCGTTGTACAAAGGTTCGATGGCGCCGCCCGGCACCCCGAACACATACTCCACGCCCAGGGCTTCAAGGTAGGAAACGATGAGGCTGGCCGCCTCGACGGACGTGGACGGGTCCGCACTGGATGCAACTGCTGATGGGATCACGGTGTAGGTCCAAACCACGCCAACCCCAAGTCCAACCACTGAAAGCGGCGGCGTGTAACAAAATGATACTTAGCCTGTGGTGTGCAGTCATCCCCCTTGTCGCGGGTCACACCCCGAGATAAGTGCCTCGATATCCCGATATCCACGACATAAGCACCGCCGACCACGAAACACTGGGTAAGCTATCGCATTCGGTCAGAAGCCCCGAATGGAGGACATCAGTTTTGCTTGCATGCCGTGCATTTTGGGTGGTCGTGCGTTCGGTGACATTGGCAGTCATGGTGGGGCAGTTGCCTCTGGCGCATGCCGCGTCGGACGAGGCTGCGCGTGCCATTGCGGTGATCTACCCTGACATCGGCGAACCCTACCGCAGCGTGTTCTCCACCATCATCGGCGGCATCGAAGACCAGACCAAAAGCCGCATCGCGAGCTTCCCGGTGGGGGCCAACCCCAACACCCAGGACCTGTCCAACGAGTTGCGCCGCCGCGACATCCGCGCCGTGATCGCGCTGGGACGCAACGGCCTCAAAGTGGCCACGAGCCTGGACCGCACACTGGGCATCGTCGCCGGCGGGGTGCTGTCGGTGCCTGAATCCGACGCTCAAAACCTGTCGGTGCACAGTCTGGCGCCCGACCCCGCCTTGCTCTTCGCCAAGTTGAAAACACTGATGCCCTCGGCCCGGCGCGTGATCGTGGTCTACGACCCACGCCAGAACGCCTGGCTGATCAAGCTGGCACGCGAGGCGGCCAGGGCGCAAGGCCTGGAGCTGCAAGCCTTTGAGGCCGAAGACCTCAAGACCGCGACCCGCCAATACCAGGACAGCCTGAGTTCGGCCGACCCCAAACGCGACGTGCTGTGGCTGCCGCAGGACTCCACCACCGTGGACGAAACCGCCGTGCTGCCCCTGGTGCTGCAAGAAGCCTGGAACCGCAACCTGGCCGTTTTTTCCAGCAGCGCCGCGCACGTCAAGCGTGGCGCGCTTTTCTCTCTGTACCCCAACAACGTCGAACTCGGCAAAGCACTGGCCGGTTGGGCGATGGGGTATGTCTCTTCCGGCACCGGCATTCGCGGTGTGCGGCCCTTGAAGGAAGTGCTGGTGGCGGTGAACACACGAACCGCCAATCACCTGGGCATCAACCTGAATGCCCTGCAGCAGCGCTTTGACATGGTCTTCCCGGAGCCCTGACATGAACAGTCACACTCAACAGTTGTTCATTGAGCGCAGACTTTCAGGTTTTCTGCGCCAGATGACGTTCCAGCGCCAGCTCAGCATCGCCGTCATCATCGGCGTGATCTGCATGGCCTTGTTCTCGTCCATGGCCAGCTCATGGCAAGGCAGCCGCCAGATCCGCGACACGCTGATGCGCCAGAGCATGAGCATCGCCACCAGCCTGGCCACGCAAAGCACGCTGGCACTGCTGTACGCCTCGGCCGACAATGCCCACGACGCGGTCAATGCCACGCTGGCCTACCCCGATGTGCTGCGCGTTGAAATCCGCACCAGCGATGGCGGTGTGCTGCTCTCCAAAGGCAAGGCGGGCACCGAATCCCCCACCAAGGCCCTGCCCACACCGCCCCCGCGCGAGGCCTACCTGGAAGCCGAAACCGAGGACACCTGGCAGTTCATCGCGCCCGTGTGGACCAAGCCAGCAGCCTCTCCCTTCGATGTCGAGCCGCCGGCCACCGAGTTCCTGGGGCAGGTGCGCCTGGTGCACAGCAAGGCCACGCTGACCCGCATGATGGCCAACATCTTCTTTGTGAACCTGGCCAGCTCGTTTTTCTTCGCGGCCCTGTTCCTGATCGCCATCCGCTTCCTGGCCACGCGCATCACCCGGCCGTTGAACAGCCTGTCCAAGGCCATGGCGCGCACCGAACGTGGCGAAGCCGATGTGCGCGCCGAGGTGGACGGCCCGCAAGACATCCAGGCCATGGCCCAGGCCTTCAACCGCATGAGCTCGGTGCTGCAAGAGCGCGGTGAAGAAGTGCAGCGCCATCGCGAACACCTGGAAGACCTGGTCCGCGACCGCACCGCCGAGTTGCGCATGGCCAAGGAACGCGCCGAGATCGCCAACGATGCCAAGAGCGCCTTCCTGGCGCGCATGAGCCACGAGTTGCGCACGCCGCTCAACGCCATCATGGGCTACGCGCAGATCCTCAAGATGGACAAGACGCTCACCGAACGCCAGGTGATGGGCTTGAACACCATCCACAACAGCGGCGAGCACCTGCTGCTGCTCATCATCGACATCCTCGACCTGTCGCGCATCGAGGCGGGCAAGACCGAGCTTTACCCCACCTCGGTCCATCCCCAGTCCTTCCTCAGCGGGCTGGTGGACATCATCCGCATCAAGGCCGATGAAAAGACCCTGCGCTTCGATTTCGAATGCGCGCCCGACTTGCCCGATGCCGTGGAAGTCGATGAGAAACGCTTGCGACAAGTCCTGCTCAACCTCTTGAGCAACGCCGTCAAGTTCACCGAAACGGGCCAGGTGCGGCTGGGCGTCACCGTGGTCAACCGCGATGCCCGGGCTCGGCAGATCAGCCTGCGCTTCGAAGTGCAAGACACCGGCACCGGCATCCGCAGCAGCGAACTGCAGCGCATCTTCGAGCCATTCGAGCAAGCCGGCGACTCCCGCAGTCGCTCGGGCGGCACGGGTCTGGGCCTGGCCATCAGCCGCCAACTGGTGCGCCTGATGGGCGGTGAGGTGCATGTCGACAGCCAGGATGGCATCGGCAGCCTGTTCTGGTTCGAGCTGACCCTGCCCTGGGTGGACCACGCACCCCACGCTACCTCGACCGCCCCCACCGGGCCGGCCGTCACCGGTTACCTGGGCCGAAAGCGCAAGTTGCTCATCGCCGACGATGTGCCCGCCAACCGCACCATGCTGATCGACCTGCTCAAACCCCTGGGCTTTGACACACTGGAGGCCAACAACGGCCAAGCCGCCCTGGAACAGGTGCAGGTCGGCGCCCCCGATTTGATCCTGATGGACGTGTCCATGCCGGTGATGGACGGGCTGGAGGCGATCCGACAATTGCGCCAATCACCCGCCACAGAGGCATTGCCCATCATCGCGTTGTCGGCCAACGCCTCCAACGCAGACCGCACTCAGGCCCTGCAGGCAGGGGCCAACGGGTTCATGACCAAGCCCTTTGAGCGCAGCATCCTGCTCGCCCAACTGAGCGCCCACCTGAACCTGAGCTGGGCCACCGACGCGCCCCCCGCTGATCAGAACTGATAGCTGGCCTGCACATAGACCGAACGCCCGGGCAAGGGGAAGTCGTAAGGCAGGGAGATGAAGGGCTGCCCGACGTCGTAAGGCGTGGGTTCACGCGCATCGACATCAAACAGGTTGCGCACCGACATCGCCACGTCCCAGCCCCTGCTGGCGCGGTCCGTGCGCAGCGTCAGGTCCACCGTGGCATAACCTTTCAGGTCGGACCGCGGATCGCCTTGCTCACGCGGCCGTTTGCTCACCCAGTTGACTTGCGGGTCCACCGACCAACCCGGTGTGAAGCGCCAGTTGGTCCGCAGGTACACGTGGTGGCGCGGCGCATTCGCGGCCGCCTGCCCCGTGGCCTCGTCCACGGAACGCTGGTAGCTGTAGTTGCCCGTCAGGCGCACATCTTTCATCGGGTCCCAGGTGGCCTCGAACTCCAGACCATTGCCCTTTTGCTGGCCATTGTTCTGGTACACGGAACTGATCAGCCGGATGATGTCCTTCATCTCGTAATGGAAGAAGTTCATGCCCAGTTGCAACTTGGGCAACGGCTGCCATGACACGGCCGCCTCCAGGGTTTGAATTTTTTCAGGCCGCAGGTTCGGGTTGCCCGTGATCACCGGGTTGTTGATGGCGTACAACTCCGACATCGAAGGCGCGCGAAACGCCGTGCCGTACAGCAGCTTGGTGGTGACGTTGTAGGCGGCCTCCCAGACCAGCGCCAGGCGCGGGTTGGTGGTGCTGCCAAAGTCAGAATAGTGGTCGTTGCGCAAGCCCGCCGTGAGCGTCCAGTCCTTGACCAGGTTCCACTCGTCCTGCGCGTACAGGTAGCGCTTGGTCCGACCCTGGGGCCGCATGAAGGGCGCGGTGTCGGACACATCGATGATGTCCGCCCTCGATCCGGTACCGATGCGCGAAAAATCGGCGCGGAAATTCTTGGTCTCACGGGTCTTGTAAACCTCTTCCCGCTCGGCCCCCAACCCCAGCCGAATGCGGTGCAGCTTGAACCCCGTGTAAGTGGCCGAGCCGCCCACGCGCCCATGCCGCTCCCATTTGGCCGGGTTGCCGATGATGCCATCGGCATAAACTTCACTGGGGTAGAAGGCACGAGTTCCTGCAGGGAACAAGGTCAGGTCGGTCAGCTCCGTGTAGTGCATGACGCTGACCTGCATGTTCGCGGCCCAATCTTCGGCGATGTTGCGGTTTTCGTAGGTCAGGTCCGACGTGATGGTCTGGCTGTAGATCTCCCCCCCGGGGTCCAGGGCCGACGCCACCCCCGTGCCTGTGCCAATGTCGTCACGCTCTTTGTAGGCCACCCGAAAACGCCAGTTATCCAGACTGAGGTCCAACGCGCCATCTGTCGAATCACGGCCATTGTTGATAGGGCCAGGGGCCCGAGACGCGAGGGTGCCACGCTGTGCGTCGGAACCCGTTTGCGCGTCGGCCTGAACCGTCCGCCGGTCGCCATCCGTCTGTCCAATGCGCAAGTAGCCCGACACGTCCACGGCGCCCCACTTGCCACCATGCAGTATCCAGGCATCGCCCGTTTTGAACGACCCACCCCGCAAACCGACCTCGGTGCCTTGGATGTCGCTCGAAGTCTTGGTGATCACGTTGATCACGCCTGAGAACGCATCAGCGCCGTACAAAGCGGAGCCAGGGCCACGGATCACTTCGACCCGTGCGATGTTCTCGACCGGCATGCCGCCCCAGCCACCACCCCGGTTGCCGGTGTAAACCGTGGTCATGGGGATGCCGTTGATCAGCATCAGCACCTGGGGATTGAAGCCCAGGTTGATGCCCCGGATCACGTAGACCGGCGCGAAGCCCTGTGTCTCGCGCGCCACATGCAGGCCCGGCACGGTTTCCAACACCTCGTCCAGGTCGGTGGCGCCCATGGAGGCAATGTCTTGTGCCGTGATCACGGTGGCCACAGCGGGTGCGCGGCTGACCGGCACGCGTGAGCCTGTGGCGATGCTGACAAACGATTTGTCGCCATAGGCCAGGGCCAGTTCATCTTCCTCGCTCACGGCTTGGGCCACGGCCTGGCCACTCAGCCCCATGACCGCACAAGCAACGGCCATCCAGCGTACGGCCAGGGCCACCGATGAGGGGCTGAAGCGAAGATCTGCGAAGTGCCGATGTAGGGTCATGATGTGCTGGCTTTCATGATGATGGCCGAGTTCAATTCCACAAACCTTGGCGCATGGCGCTGGCACCTGCCGCGTTCCCCTCGCATCAAAAAATGGCCAGCACGATGACCATGGGTAAACGGGACACCGCAATATATACCAGCGGCAGGACCAGCCGTCGATGATGCAATGTCGTCGCCTAAAATGACCACGGGACTACCCAGGCTTGCAATGTGGGCGCAGCCATGACACGAGAAATGCGATGACTCGGGGACCTGAAGAAGACGACGATCGAACCATCATCTCCACCTCTTTCGGTGACAGCGATCTGCCCCAGTTCGTCTCCAGTTCGTCGCTGTTCAACCACACCTTGCCTGATGGCACGCGGCTGGGCGAATTCGAGATCAAAGGCCTCATTGGCGAAGGCGGCTTTGGCATCGTCTACCTTGCCTACGACGAATCACTGCAACGGCAGGTGGCACTCAAGGAGTACATGCCCTCCTCGCTGGCGGCGCGCTCCAACACCACCGCCACGGTCTCGGTCAAATCCGACCGCCACCGCGAGACCTTCCAGGCTGGCCTGAAAAGCTTCGTCAACGAGGCCCGCCTGCTGGCCCAGTTCGACCACCCCTCCCTGGTCAAGGTCTACCGCTTCTGGGAAGGCCACGGCACCGCCTACATGGTGATGCCCTACTACGAGGGCCCCACGCTCAAGCGCGCCCTGGCCGACCTGGGACGCCCGCCCACCGAGACCGAGTTGAAAGCCTGGCTGCGCCCTTTGCTGGACGCCCTGGAAGTGATGCACGCCGCGCACTGCTTTCACCGCGACATCGCCCCCGACAACATCCTGCTGACGGCCACCGGCCCACTGTTGCTGGACTTTGGCGCAGCACGCCGCGTGATCGGCGACATGACGCATGCCCTGACCGTGGTGCTCAAGCCGGGCTATGCACCCATCGAGCAATACGGCGAAGAGTCTTCTTCCATGCCCCAGGGCGCGTGGACTGATCTGTACGCGCTGGCCTGCGTCGTGTACTACGCGGTCACCGGCAAGGCGCCCATGTCCTCGGTCGATCGCTTGATGGCCGACAAGTTGAAGCCCTTGAGCGAGGTCGGGTCAGGCCGGTACAGCGAACACTTCCTGAAGGCGATGGACGCCTGCCTGGCGGTCAGGCCCCACGAGCGGCCCCAAAGCGTGACGCAACTGCGCGCGTTGATCGACACCGCGCCCACGCCTGAGCCTGCCGCACCAGCGGCGCCATCCACGGCGCGACTGAACACACCGCTCGCCGTGGCGCCAGCCCCTCCGGTCGATTCCGTCGCACCGCCACCGGCCGTGACCCAGCCTGTGCATCCAAAGCCCCAAGTGCGCCAGGCCGAAGCGCCTCCTGCCAGAGGCAAGTCCAAGGCCCCCGGGCGGCTCTTGATCGTTGGCCTCATCCTGATCGCTTTGGCCGGGTTCGCTTGGTGGATCGCCACGACACGCTCGCCGTCGGATCAAGCCGCGCCTTCGGGCATCACCCCCCAAGCCATCGATCCCACGCCCACGGTGCCACCACCGGTGGTGGCACCCGCCGCTTCGGCCTCCCCCGTCACCACGCCCTCACCAGCCCTTGAGCCCGAGCCACTGGCCGGCGAGGCGCCCCCCATGGCCCCTGACCCTGCCCCGGTGCCGGCGACCACACCAACACCACTGCCCGAAGCCCCAGCGCCAAACCGCGCGGCCGAACCCATCCCCACCAAGGCGAAAGCCCCGAAAGAGCCTGCGGCACTCCCCCAAAAGATGCCGCCTCAGCCCCGCCAGGACCCGGCTGCGCGGGCACGCTGCGGTGATATTCTTCAAAAAGCCTCCCTGGAAACCCTGAGCCCGGAGGAAACCGCTTTTCTGAAGAAGGAGTGCCGATGAAGTCCGCCGCCCACGTTCTGCCCAGAGGCTTGCGGGCCTGCCTGGCCACCCTGCTCACCGCCTGGCTGGCCGCGTGCGCCGCACCTCAAGCCACCTCCGTCAGCAACGAGCTGCCCTTCGAGCAGGCCGTGGCCACCGCCACCGACGGCCTCGTCTCGCAAACCCAAACCCTGCCCGCCTTCCTGGCCAAGGTCGAGTCCAAGCTGGCCAAACGTGGCGTGGTGGTCGATCCCTTCCTGGACAGCAGTACCGGCCAGCAAACCGGCGCCACCAAGCTGTTTGAAAAACGCGTCACCGATCGTCTGGCCTCCACTTACGACGTGTTTGACCTGCTGCCCTTCCAGTCGGCCAACCTCAGCAAGGCCCAGTACCTGCTGACCGGCACCATGACCCGAGCGCAAGGCGAGCATGCCCGCAACACCTTCAAGTTGAACCTGGCCCTGACCGAGCTGCGCAGCGGCAAGGTGGTGGCGCAAGCCTCCGCACAGGCGCAAAGCGCCGGGCTGGACAACAACCCCCTGCCTTATTACCGGGACAGCCCGGTGCTGGTGAAAGACCAGGTGCTGGAAGGCTACATCCGATCCACTGCCACAGCGCCAGGGCAAAAGGCCGATGCCTTCTACCTGGACCGCATCGCCGCCGCCACCGTGATCAACGAGGCCACCAACCTGTACAACTCCGAGCGCTACCAAGAGGCCCTGGGCCAGTACCGCAGCGCCCTGGCCACCCCGGCCGGTGAGCAACTGCGCGTGCTCAACGGCATTTACCTGGCCAACGTCAAACTGGGGCGCACCGCCGAGGCCGAGACCGCCTTTGGCAAGGTTGTGGCCATGGGCATCGCCTACAACGAATTGGGC
>Ga0073915_10000032_pt1 | contig 15429 bp, 10 predicted proteins | sample GWRWT2_30Apr14_FD_71480 | JGI IMG/M metagenome (GOLD analysis project Ga0073915, IMG submission 71480) | Sand microcosm microbial communities from a hyporheic zone in Columbia River, Washington, USA - GW-RW T2_30-Apr-14 | ecosystem: Engineered > Artificial ecosystem > Sand microcosm >... | reverse complement strand
GCCAACCAGCACGCGGCGCTGGTTCTTCTCGACCGCGCGGATCATCGTGCGCGCGGCGCTGTTGGCCGTGGTGGTGTTGAGCAGCTTGTCGAAACGGCGGCGCGCCAGTTCGAGGTCGGTGCCGGGCTTGGCCATCGACGGATCAAGCTTGGCCGCCTTGGCGATGTTGGTGCGGATGCCACCCGGGTGCACGCAGGTGGCGCTCACGCCGCAGTTCTCGACATCAAGCTCCTGGCGCAACGATTCGGTGAAACCGCGCACCGCAAACTTGCTGGCGTTGTAGGTGCCCTGCGTGGGCTGCGACATCAGGCCGAACAGGCTGGAGGTGTTGACGATGTGGCCATCGCCCGACTTCTTGAGGTGCGGCAAGAAGGCCTGCGTGCCCCACACCACGCCCCAGAAATTGATGCCCATGATCCACTCGAAATCAGCGGGCTTGACCTTGTCCAGCGTGGCGCCCAGGGCCACCCCAGCGTTGTTGAACACCAGGTTGACCTGGCCGAACTCGGCCGCCACCTGGTCGGCCCAGGCGTTCACGGCCTCGCGGTTGGACACGTCGAGCTTGGTGGTGGACACCTTCACGCCGTGCTTCTTGACCAGCGCGGCGGTCTCGGCCAGGCCGGCCTCGTTCACATCGGACAAGGCAACGTGGCAGCCACGCAGGGCGAGTTCCACCGCCAGTTCGCGGCCCATGCCAGAGGCCGCGCCGGTGATGGCCGCCACTTTGTTCTTGAAGTTTTTCATGTGTTCTTCTTATTTGGCTTTGATGACGTAATCGGCCAGCTTGAAGGAGCTGGTGGCCTGGCGATAGCGGAAGGTGAAGCCCGGCCACAGCGTGGTGTTCTTGCCGCTGTCGTTGACGTACCAGCTCTTGCAGCCCGAGGCCCACACGGTGCCCTTCAGGCGCGACTGCATATTCTCGACGAACTTTTGCTGCGTCTCTGCCCGCACGTCCACCACGGCCATGCCTGCCTTGCGCATCTTCAGGATCGCGTCCAGCGCGTACTGCACCTGCGACTCGATCATGTAGACCATGGAGCTGTGGCCCAGGCCGGTGTTGGGGCCCATCAGGAAGAACAGGTTGGGAAAGCCCGACACCGACATGCCCAGGAAAGCCTCGGGCCCGCCTTGCCTGGCCCAGCCATCGGACAGGTCACGCCCGCCCAGGCCGGTGTAGGCGCCACGCGGCACCAGCTCCTGCACGCGGAAGCCCGTGCCCCAGATGATGACGTCGGCGGGATGCTCGATGCCATCGGCCGTCACGATGCCCTTGGGGGTGATGCGCTGGATGTTGTCGGAGACGATCTTGACGTTGTCGCGCGCCAGGGCGGGGTAATAGTCGTTGGACACCAGCACGCGCTTGCAGCCGGCGCTGAAGTTGGGCGTCAGCGCCTTGCGCTTGGCCGGATCTTTCACATGCTTGTTGATGTGGCTGCGGCCCAGCAGCTCCAGCACCTTGAGGATCTTGGGCGAGATCACGAAGGCCACGACACGGCCTTCCAGGATCCAGTACGTGGTCCAGCGGTGCAGCTTTTGCGTGAAGGGGATCAGGCGCGTGATGCGCTTGGCCAGCTCCGAGCGCTTCCAGTCGGGCTTGGGCATGACCCAGGGCGCCGTGCGCTGGAAGTAGTCCAGCCGGGCCACCTTGGGCGCGATCTGGGGCACGAACTGGATGGCGCTGGCGCCCGAGCCGATCACGGCCACGCGCTTGCCGCGCAGGTCCACGTCGTGGCGCCAGTTGGCCGAGTGGAACATCTCACCAGCGAAGGTCTCGCTGCCTTCGGTTTTGGGGACAGAAGGGTTGCTCAAGGCGCCCGCGCCCGAGACAAGCACTTGGCCCTGGAACTGGCGGCCGTCCTGGGTAGACACCACCCATGTGGAGGATGCTTCGTCAAAACGCGACGCCACCACGTTGGCGTTGTAGCGAATGTGCGGCAAGATGCCGTATTTTTCGGCACAACGGCGCAGATAGGCCCAGATTTCGGGCTGGGGAGCGAACTGCCGTGACCAATCGGGATTGGGTTCGAATGAATACGAATACAGGTGCGACTGCACATCGCAGGCGCATCCAGGGTAGTGGTTGTCACGCCAAGTACCGCCCACATCGTCGGCCCGCTCCAGGATGACAAAATCATCCACGCCGGACTGCTTCAATCGGATGGCCATGCACAGGCCGGAAAAGCCCGTGCCCACAATCACCACACCCGCTCGCTCACTCATACTTTTGTCTCCGTGTCCACTGCCGCACTGCACCATTTTGACAATGGTCAACATCAAAAATAGTATTTGACAATGGCTGTTTCCAGAACCAGGGTTAACCCCGAGCCACCCTCCACTTCGGGGGCGGCCGGCCGGCGGTATGGGGGGGTTGACCCAGAAGAGCGTCAACGCCAGCGCAAGGCTCGCCTGATCGAGGCCGCGCTGGCGGTGTTCGGCGAAAAGGGCTTCCACCCGGCCACGGTGCGGGACGTGTGCAAGGAGGCCAAACTCACCTCGCGCTATTTCTACGAATCCTTCGACAGCATGGAGGCCTTGTTCCGCTCGGTGTATGGCGCGATCAGCCGGCAATTGATGCAGGCCACCATCGTGGCCTTGGCGCAGTGCCCGCCCGACCCGGAAAAGTTGTCAGAAGCCGCCATCCGCGCCTTTTTGGAATTCATCCAGGAAGACCCACGGCGCGCGCGCGTGGGCTTGATCGACGCCTTGAATGTGGGCGAAGGCATGAACTCATTGGCGAACAAGGCCAGCCAGGACTACGCCCAGCTGGTGGGGGCCTTCGTGTCCCAGTTCTTCCCGAACCTGGCCGAACTGGGACTGAATCCCACCATCATCGCCGACGGTTTGGTGGGCTCCAGCAACCGCATCGCCACGCAATGGGTGGCTGAGAAATGCAAGACGCCGCTGGACGAAGTGCTGCACAACTGCGTGAGCATCTTCAAGGCCTGCATCGAAATGGCCCGGCGCGGTATCACCACCCCGCCATGAAAAATGGCCTGCGATCAGCGGGGGTCTCAGCGTGAATATGTCCGTTTTTCAAGCATCCGAATGTGCATAGGACGCGTAGGGTTTCCAGATGAGAATCACCCTGTCCTTCATCACCGCCGTGTCACTGCTGGGATCGCACGCCACAGGCCGGGCTGACAACGACCTCGCGCGCGGACAAGCCTTGCACGAGTCGAAGTGCCTGAAATGCCACTCGGTCAGCACCAATGAGGTCGGCCCTCGGCATCAGAACGTGGTGGGCCGCCGGGCCGGATCGGTGCCCGATTTTGTTTATTCCACCGCGCTCAAGCAGTCCAAGGTGGTGTGGACCGAAGAGATGCTGGACCGCTGGCTGAGCAATCCCGAAGCGCTCATACCAGGCCAGGAGATGGACGTGCGGGTTCGCTCAGCCGAAGAACGCCGCTTGCTGATCGCCTACCTCTGAAATCGCAATCAACCTCAACTTCACCGCCCTCCCGCCGAAAACCCTGACGAGAGCGGTGGACACGCCGTCCCGTGTCCTGAAAAACGAGGTGTTAAGGCATGGCTTCTGTGGGCGACACGTTGCTGAAGGGTCAACACACGGTGGAGGTGGGCACGCTGGACGAGGTGCTGTACCGAAACGAACGCACGCTGGTCACCCGCCGTCCACGGCACGGGAACGAGGCTGCCGTGGTGTTCAAGCAGGCCATCGGGACCGAAGCGGTTCGCCGCCTGCGCCATGAAATCAACATCCTCCAAAGGCTGAGTCACGTCGATGGCGTGGTGCGGATCGCCCCAACCGCCAGCCGCACCGACACCCTGACCCTGCAGGACGAGGGCGGCGTGCCTTTGTCCGAACTGATGAAGACCCGCCGCCTGTCCTTGCCGGAGACCGTGGACTTGGCCTGCGCACTGAGCCGCGTGCTGGCCGGCGTGCACCGTGCGGGCGTGGTGCACAAGGACATCAACCCGTCGAACATCCTGGTGACGGAGCCACAACGCCAGCCCACGCTCATCGACTTCAACATCGCCAGCAGTGCGGCGGAAGAGCGCCCGGGCTTCACCCACCAAAGCCACATCGCGGGCACCTTGTCGTACATGTCGCCGGAGCAGACGGGCCGCACAGGCCGCTCGGTGGACCAGCGCGCCGACCTGTACTCACTGGGCGTGACCCTGTACGAGCTGACCACCGGACGCAAACCCTTCACCAGCGAAGACCTGCTGGAGCTGGTGCACGCCCACCTGGTGAGCGTGCCGGCGGCGCCCGCCACCTTGGCGCCCGACATGCCACGCGCACTGTCGGACATCGTCATGCGGCTGCTGGAAAAAGAGCCCGATCGCCGCTACCAAAGTGCCGACGGCCTGGCGCACGACCTGCAGCGCGTGCGCGAAAGCCTGGCGCCAGGCGCCCTGGCCAAGCCTTTCGCGCTGGGTCGGCACGACTTTGCCTCGCGCCTGTCGCCCCCCTCTCGCCTGATTGGCCGGGGCGCCGAAATCCTCGCCTTGCGTGATTCGATCGACCAGGCCATCGAAGGCCGGTGCCCCTGCCTGCTGGTGGCCGGCGCCCCCGGCGTGGGCAAGACCGCCTTGATCAACGAGTTGCGCCCGCTGGTGACGGCGCGCCGGGGTTGGTTCGTCTCCGGCAAGTTCGACCAGTACCGGCAGGACGCGCCGACCGCCGCGCTGGAAGCCCTGCGCGGCCTGGGTCGCCTGCTGCTGGCCGAGCCCGAGGAGCGCCTGGTCCAGCACCGCGAGCGCATCATCAAGGGCCTGGGCGCCAACGTCGGCTTTGGCCCGGCCTTGCTGCCGGAGTTCGTGCTGCTGCTGGGCAAACACCCGCGCATCGAGGTGGCCGACCCGCGCGAGGCCGAGGCCCGCATGATCCAGGCTACCGTGGACCTGCTGGCCAGCATCGCCAGTCCGGAGCGGCCCGTGGTGATGGTGCATGACGACGTGCAGTGGGCCCCAGCGATTTCGCAGAGGTTCCTCGACGCCGTCATCACGGCCAACACCCGCATCCCCGGCCTGCTGGTGGTGGGCGCCTACCGTTCCAACGAAGTCGACGCGGCCCATCCCCTGAGCGTGCTGATGGCACGCTGGCATCAGTTGGGCATGGCCCCGCCCAAAATCGCGCTGAGCAACCTGCCACCGGCCGACATCAGCGCCCTGGTCGCCGAAATGCTGCGCCTGCCCGGCACCGAAGCGGGTGCCCTGGCCACCGCCCTGGAAGAACGCACCGACGGCAATCCTTACGACACAGTGGAGCTGATCAACGCCCTGCGCCAGGACGGCTTGCTGACGCCCCGGCAAGGCCTGTGGGACTGGGATGCCTCGGCAATCCGCCGCTACGTGGGCGACTGCGGCGTGGTCGACCTGTTGGGCCGGCGCCTTGACAAGCTGGCAGCGCCGGTGCGCCAGTTGTTGGAGGTCATGGCCTGCCTGGGCGGGGACGTGCCCCCCGACCTCCTGCAGATGGCCTGCGGCCTGGACGCCGAGGCCTTGACCCGGCACATGGCGCCCGCCCTGGAAGAGGGCTTGCTGATCATCGAGCAAGGCAACAAGACCGAACTGCGCTTTCGACACGACCGCGTGCAGCAGGCCGTGTTCGAGCGCATGGACGCCGCGCGCCGCTGCCACCTGCACCTTGAGCTGGCGCGCCGAATGGTGCAGCGCCCCGAGCTGGGCCTGGCCGCTGCCGAGCAATACCTGCCCGCCGTACAGGCCATCACCGACGAGGCCGAATGCCGCAGCGTCATCGGCCTGTTTCAGCACGCAGCAGCCCGCTCGCGGGTGCTGAACTTCGCGGTCACCGAGAAATTCCTGGGGGCCTCCATCCACTTGTTGAAGTCGGTCGCCACGCCCGCAGACAACAGCCTGCTGGCCGTGCTGGAGTGCGAGCAGCACAAGGCCTTGTACGGCATGGGTCGCCTGGAGGAAGGCGACCAGGTCTATGCCTCCATCGTGGCGCGCTGCGCCCATCCCCTGGACTTGGTCGAGCCCGCCGGTGTGCAGATGTACAGCCTGGCCAACCGCAGCCGCTACCCCGAATCGATGAACCTGGGCTTGAGCCTGCTGGGCGAGCTGGGCATGGCCAAACCGGACGACCCGCGCCCCGCGATCGGCGCCGGCTTCCAGCGCCTGGCTCAATGGCACCGGGGCCAGGACAAGTTGGCCGACTTCGAGCGCCCCGTGGTTGACGACCCCCGCGTGCTGGCCTGGGCCAAGATCATCATCAAGACGGCCAACGCTGCCTACTTCTGCGACCTGGGCGCCTTCGCCTGGCTGATCCTGGAGGCGAACCGCCTGTGGATCGAGCATGGTCCTTGCGCACAGCTGATGCCCAGCGCTGGGGCCGTGCCCTTCCTGCTGGTGGGCCTGCCACAGGACTACCGTGGGGCCTACGTGTCCGGCCGCCACATGGTGTCGGTGGGCGAGGCACGCGGCTTTGAACCCGGCACCTCGGTGGCGCACTGCATCCTGTCGATCGCGGCGGGCCACTGGGTCGAACCCATCGAGAACGTCGTCAAGGCCTACCGCCATGCGCGCGAAGCCCTGATGCGCGCCGGCGACTTTCCCTTCGCGTCCTACACCTACCTGGCCGGCGACCTGCTGCTGGACTGCGCCAGCACGCTGGAACCGGCGGCCGCCGAAGTAGACGCCGGCCTGGCCTTCGCCACGCGCACCGGCAATGTGGACTACACGCAGCGCTACCTGCCGCGCCGCCAATTGATCCGAGCCCTGCGCGGCGAAACCAGCACCCCTGGCCGCTTCAGTGACGACAGCTTCGACGAAGCCGTCTATGCGCGCAACCTGGGCGCGCCTGGCACCACCTCGGCCATGTACCACGTCGTGAGCATGATTTCGGCCGCCATCTTTGGCGACATCGCCAGGCTGACCGAGCATGGCACGCAGGCCATGCCCATCCTGGCGCGCACGCCGGGCTACTACATCACCGCCTTGGCCCGCGTGCTGCAGGCCATGGCCTTGGCCGAGCGCGCCCGCGCCTTGCCGCCCGAAGAGCGCGCACCGGTGCTGGAGGAGCTCGACACCACCTGCCTGAACTGGCTGGCCCTGCGCGCCGCGGATGCGCCCGACAACTTCCTGCACCTGCTGCGCTGGGTCGAGGCCGAACGCACCTGGGCTGTGGGCAATGTGTGGGAGGTGGGCGCCGCCTTCGATGCGGCCTTGCAAGAGGCCGCCCTGCACCCGCGCGCCTGGCACCGCGCCCTGATCACCGAACGCGCAGCCCTGTTCCAGCTGGGCCAGGGCATAGAGCACAGCGGCCGCCCCTTGCTGGCCGAGGCCTGCAGCCTGTACGAAGGTTGGGGCGCCACCGGCAAGGTCGCGCAGATGCGCGCCGAGCACGGCTTCCTGCGCAGTGGCAGCACCGGCCTGCGCCGCGCCGAGGGCACCACGCGCAGCACCATTGTGGCCACCGATGTGGTCGACATGATGGCCGTGCTCAGGGTGTCTCAGGCCTTGAGTTCAGAGACCAGCATCTCCAGCCTGACCTCGCGCTTGGCCAAGGTGCTGGGCTCGATGACGGGCGCCACCAACGTGCAGTTGGTGGTGCGTCCCGACATCGCCCAGGGCTGGTTCATGGCGGTCTCGTTGGGCGACGGCGCCAGGCCGGTCAGCGCCGAAGAGGCGAGCGCGAACGGCGAGCTGCCTTTGTCCGTGTTCCGCTATGCCGAGCGCACGCGTGAAGTCCTGCTGATCGACGATGCCACGCATGACGACCGCTTTGCCAACGACCCCTGCATCGCCAAGCTCGACCAATGCTCGATGCTGTTGGCCCCCATCCTCAGCCATGGCGAACTGCGCGCCATCCTCGTGCTGGAAAACCGCATGCGCCGGGCCGCTTTCAGCGTCGAGCGGCTCGACTCGGTCACCCTGATCGCCGGCCAGTTGTCGGTGTCGTTGGACAACGCTTTGCTGTATGACTCGCTGGAGCGCAAGGTGGCCGAACGCACCGCGGCGCTCGAAGACGCCAACCGCAAGCTCGAACAGTTGAGCCTGACCGATGCGCTCACTGGCCTGTCGAACCGGCGCCGCTTCAATGAAGCACTGGACGCCGAATGGCTGCGCGCCAAGCGCACCCAATGCCCGCTGGGCCTGGCGATCATCGACATCGACTTCTTCAAGCTCTACAACGACCACTACGGCCACCAAGGCGGGGACGCCTGCCTGCAACTCGTGGCCAAGGTGCTCGCCACCGGCCGGCGCGGCGGCTCCGATCTGGCGGCACGCTATGGCGGCGAGGAGTTCGTGCTGCTGCTGCCGAACACTGACCAGGAAGGCTGCTACAGGGTGGCCGAGCGCGTGCGCGCAGACCTTGAAACCCTGATGGCACCCCACCTGAAGTCAAGCCTGGGCATCGTCACCATCAGCGTGGGCGTGGCCTCGGTCATTCCGCAGGGCGATGCCAAGCCCTTCCAGTTCATTGAACTGGCCGACGCGGCCATGTACGAGGCCAAGCGCGCCGGCCGCAACAGGGTGGTGCGGGCGCTGACGAATTGACCCCGCCTTGAAGCGGTCAGCCCGCAGAGGCCTGGGCGTTCATCGCCTGGCGCTGACGTTCATGCTGACGCCGCTTGATCTCCAGGAAGGTGCTGCCCTCCATCTCGTGCAATTGGCGGGGGTACTGCTCCATGGAGGCCAGGAAGCGCGTCAGACGGCGATCGAAGCGTTGGTCGGCCGGCACATCCAGCGCTTGCAGGCAGGCGTCGATGGCCAGGTAATAGCGCATGGCATTGCGCTCAACCGCACCGCGCACACCGTCGATGTAAATGGACTGACCACGGTCGTCCTTGCCCGTTTGGCTGAAGCCCACCTTGGACCGGCCCGCTGTGGCCAGGTAAGCTTTGGTGGCCAGGTGGCCCGCGATGCTGGACGCGTAGGAGTAGGACAGGTGGATGAAGCTGCGGTTGCCCCCCAAGGAAACCGCCTCGACCACAAAACGGTAATCGCTGGTGCCCAGCGGCCCTTGCGCCGCGCGCAGTTGCACCTGGAAATAGTCGGGCGCGTCGGACGCCAGTGAATAGTTCAGGTTCAAGGGGTAGGCATCCTCCACCGGCTGTTCGAGCTTTTTACCGATCGCCACCTTGAGCACCGATTGGCCCGCCGGGGGCGACTCGCACTGCTTGGTGTTGGGATGCAGGATCATCACATCGCACCACCGGGCCGGATCGCGCAAGGCTTGCTGCACTTTGGTGAAGGGATACGCCACCACCGCATAGACGTCACCCCTGGTCTGGCCTGAAGACTCGCTGGAATCGATGACCAGCGGGCGCAAAAAGGCACTGTTTTGCAGAGAAGGGCTCAGTTGGCTGAATTTTGCGCGCAGTTCAGGCGCCGAGGAGCCAGCAGCACCCAGGGCGTGAGCCGGCGCCAGCCATGGCAGGGCGGCCAGGACCAGCAGGATCCTGGCCACGTGGTGCTGAAAAAGGGTGATTTTGGTCATGGTGTGCTCCTTGCACCCATGTGGTGGCAATCCGCTTGCCTGCAAGACTGCGAAGCCAAAGGCAAGCCAAGCTTTACGCTATGACGATCTCGCCACCGCCCGGAATGCCGGCCAGCATGCCGCGACCCATCAATCGGGATGGGCGTGATTTTGACCCGCGCCGTGCGCCGCTCTCCTTTCGCGTTGGTCGCTTCGCCCCAGACGTAGGCTGGCAGGCACGTAGACCGTGACATTCGGAATGCCCGTGGTGTGGAAGGCCGTTGAAACGTCTCCCCAAGGCACGTGCACGAGCTGGCCATGTCGACGGACTCGGCCTCCTTGAGGCGCGCTTTCCAACGTGGTTTTCATCGTGCCCGGTGAAAAGCTGACCGTGGTGTCAAAATCAAAACTCAGCTGCACGGCATCGGGCAGCACCTCCTTCAGCAGCACCACGCCTGAAGCGTTTGCCTGAACGCTGGATCGCACGCCAGCGTGTGCCGGTGGCCGCTGGGCGAAAAAAGCCCCACAGGGCTAGTCCGCCCCAAAACCAAATCGCTGGGTACCGCTGTCGGTTGCTCTGGCTCTCACGGCCACCGTGCAAGGACGGCTGAGGCCATGTGCCCACTGCCGATAGATCAGGCGCGCAGTGCGCCGCAACGAGGGAAGCTTGTCTGGCAGACTGGCAAGAATCTCCTGGCACTGCTGTACAGCCGGCCCCTTTGCGCCTTCAAATTCGTCCAAAGAATTGCAGCACCACTCGCGCACGATGTCCTCGGTAACTTCAAAATGGCACTGGAAAGCCAGGTGCTTGCCAATGGCAAACCCCTTGTTCAGGCAGTGCTCTCCGAACAAAATGCGCTGAGCACCCTGCGGAATGCCAAAGGTCTCGTAGTGCCAATTGAAGGCAATGACCTCCGATGCCGCAAACAAGCGTCGGGCAGGTGGTGTCACGCGCAAGCGGCTCCAGCCGATGTTGGGGCATGCATTGCGGCAAACCTTGGCGCCGAGTACCTTGGCCATCATCTGCCCACCGAAGCAGTGACCTAGCACCGGAATATCCAAGGCCATGGCTTGGCGCACCAAGGCATGCTCCTGGTCGATCCAGTCGAGCTTTTCATTCACGCTGTGCGGGCTCCCCAGCAAAACCAGCCCGCTGAAATCACGTGCGGAGGAAGGAATGTCATCGCCCTCCTCCGGCGTGAAGATCACCGAGGGAACTCCTGCCTCGTTCAGGTAGTCCAGCAAAACGCCGGGGCGCTGAGTGCGGTCATGCTGCATCAATGCGACTGGTCTCATACACGTGACCCGCAGTTGACGGGCCGTTGTTGCGATGACACCCAATTTAGGCCGTGCAACGCTAAGGTCGCATAGAGATTGCAGGCCGAGCCATTAAATCGGCATCAATGACAAGCAAGCGGCAAAGCATTGACGCAACGCAAGGTAAGCGCCCTCCACCCAAGGCAGGCTGCGCTCAGCGTCATTGAGCGCGTCTTAACGCAATCTTTATGCGCAGGATAAAAACCTTACCGCCATCTTGATGCGTTTGTTTCTACGATTCAGCCATCTCATCAAGGAGAGCTTTCATGGACTTCGTTTTTCTAGCGCTCACCGCTGCATTCTGGCTCGTGCTGGCCGGCATGGCAGTGGGTTGCGCCAAGCTTGGAGGGCCCGCCAAATGACCTGGCTCTACATCCTGGGTGGCGTGGTGTCGGTGGGCCTGCTGGTCTACCTGTTGGCCGCATTGCTGCAACCGGAGAAGTTTTCATGAACACGCAAGCCTGGTTACTCCTGGCGGCCTTCAGCACCGTGCTGTTGCTGTTGGCCCTGCCCACGGGGCGCTACATCGCCAATGTGATGGAAGGCAAGCTTCGTTTCACGGGACGGGTTGAAAATGGCTTGTTCCGCCTTTGCGGCATCAAGGCCGACACCGAGATGGGCTGGTTGCCATATGCGCTGGCCATCCTGTTGTTCAACGCTCTTGGCGTGCTCGCGGTCTATGCATTGCAGCGCCTGCAGGTGTGGCTGCCGCTGAACCCGCAGGCCATGGGCAATGTCTCGCCTGATTCGTCGTTCAACACCGCAGTGAGCTTTGTGACCAACACCAATTGGCAGGGCTACAGCGGTGAACAGACCATGGGCTACCTGACCCAGATGCTGGGCCTGGCCGTGCAGAACTTCCTGTCGGCGGCCACCGGCATCGTGGTCGTCATCGCATTGATCCGCGGCTTTGCGCGCCACTCCGCCAAGAGTATCGGCAATGCCTGGGTTGATTTGACGCGCGTCACGCTGTGGATCCTGGTGCCCATCTCGTTTTTGTACGGCGTGTTCCTGGTGCAGCAGGGCGTGGTGCAAAACTTTGACGCCTACAAGGATGTGCAGACCTTGGAGGTCGTCAAGTTTCAAACACCCGCGCCTGGGCCAGATGGTCAGCCACTGAAGGACGCCCAGGGGGCACCAGTGATGCAGGACCAGAGCACAGACAAGCAAACGCTCGCCATGGGGCCGGTGGCTTCGCAAGAGGCCATCAAGATGCTGGGCACCAATGGCGGAGGCTTCTTCAACGCCAATTCGGCACACCCTTTCGAGAACCCAACCGCGTTGACGAACTTCGTGCAGATGCTGTCGATCTTCCTGATCCCGGCAGCGCTGTGCTTCACGTTCGGCCACCTGGTTCAGGACAGACGTCAGGGGTGGGCGGTCCTGGTCGCGATGTCACTGTTGTTCGTGGCGGGCGCCATCGGGGCCATGAGCTTTGAACAGCAAGGCAACCCACGGATTGCAGCGCTGGGCGTTGACCAAAATGCCAGCCTGACCCAGTCGGGCGGCAACATGGAAGGCAAGGAGACTCGTTTTGGCATCGCCAACTCGGCGCTGTTTGCCACCATCACGACCGATGCGTCTTGCGGCGCGGTCAACGCCATGCACGACTCCTTCACCCCGCTGGGTGGCATGGTGCCTTTGGTGAACATGCAACTGGGTGAGGTCGTCTTTGGGGGTGTTGGCACCGGGCTCTACGGCATGTTGGTGTTCGCCATCCTGGCCGTGTTCATCGCCGGTTTGATGATTGGGCGCACGCCCGAATACCTGGGCAAGAAGATCGAGGCCCACGAGATGAAGATGAGCTCCATCGCCATCCTCGTCACGCCGCTGCTGGTCTTGCTGGGCACGGCCGTGGCCGTGATGAGCGATGCCGGACGCGCTGGCATCGCCAACCCGGGCGCGCATGGGTTCTCGGAGATCCTGTACGCCTTGACATCGGCAGGCAACAACAACGGCAGCGCATTCGCCGGGCTGTCGGCCAACACGCCGTTCTACAACGTGCTGCTGGCCGTGGCCATGTGGTTTGGCCGCTTCGGGGTGATCGTGCCGGTGCTGGCCATGGCCGGCTCGCTGGCGGCCAAGAAGCGCATCGCCGCCACCAGCGGCACGATGCCGACGCATGGCCCGCTCTTTGTGGTGCTGCTGGTTGGCACGGTGTTGCTGGTCGGCCTGCTGAACTATGTCCCCGCCCTGGCTTTGGGTCCTGTGATTGAGCACTTGGTGCTCTGGAAGTGAGTGAAACATGACTCGCCAAACCTTTACCCTCTTTGACGCCGCACTGCTCAAGCCAGCCGTCGCGGACGCCTTCAAAAAGCTGGATCCCCGTGTCCAATGGCGCAACCCGGTGATGTTCGTCGTCTACGTCGGCAGCATCATCACCTCGGGGCTCTTCTTTCAGGCCTTGGGTGGCCAGGGCGAGGCGCCCGCAGGCTTCGTTCTGGCGGTGGCCCTGTGGCTGTGGTTCACGGTGCTGTTCGCCAACTTCGCCGAGGCCATGGCCGAGGGCCGCAGCAAGGCCCAAGCCGCCTCGCTGCGCAGCCTCAAGAAGGAGACCTGGGCCAAGAAATTGGAAGAGCCTCGCCAGGGGGCCCAATGGCACCCGATTGAATCTCAGGACCTCCGCAAGGGCGATACCGTGATGGTGCTGGCAGGCGATGTGGTTCCGGCGGATGGCGAAGTGATCGAAGGCGTGGCCTCGGTGGACGAAAGCGCCATCACGGGCGAGTCCGCCCCGGTGATCCGGGAGTCCGGTGGCGACTTCTCGGCGGTCACCGGTGGCACACGCGTCTTGTCGGACTGGATCATTGTTCGCGTCACTGCCAACCCCGGTGAAACCTTCGTGGACCGCATGATCGCGATGGTGGAAAGTGCCAAGCGCCAGAAGACCCCCAACGAGATCGCGCTGACGATTCTGCTGGTGGCGTTGACCATCGTGTTCCTGGTGGTGACGGTCACCTTGCTGCCTTTCTCATTGTTCAGCGTTCAGGTGGCTGGCGCAGGCGCCCCCATCTCGATCACGGTGTTGATCGCACTGCTGGTGTGCCTGATCCCCACCACCATCGCGGGCTTGCTGTCGGCCATCGGCGTGGCGGGCATGAGCCGGATGATGCAGGCCAATGTGATCGCCACCTCCGGTCGCGCCGTGGAAGCCGCTGGCGATGTGGATGTGCTGCTGCTGGACAAAACCGGCACCATCACTTTGGGCAACCGGCAGGCCTCGGCCTTCTTGCCCGCACCCGGCGTGAAGGCCAATGAACTGGCCGACGCGGCCCAGTTGGCTTCGCTCGCTGACGAGACGCCAGAAGGCCGCAGCATCGTGGTGCTGGCCAAGCAGAAGTTCAACCTGCGCGAACGGGACATCCAGTCACTGAACGCCACCTTTGTGCACTTCTCGGCACAGACCCGCATGAGCGGAGTGGACCTGCCAGATACCGAGCACCAGGCGCCAAAGGTTCGCCAAGTGCGCAAAGGTGCGGCCGAGGCGATTCGCCAGCATGTCGAGGCCTTGGGTGGCACCTTCCCCGCCGCGCTGAATGCCGCCATTGACGAAGTCTCGCGCCGTGGCAGCACGCCGTTGGTCGTGGCCGATGGCCTGAAAGTGCTCGGCATCATCGAACTCAAGGACATCGTCAAGGGCGGCATCAAGGAGCGATTCGCTGAACTGCGCCGCATGGGCATCAAGACGGTGATGGTCACCGGTGACAACCGGCTCACGGCAGCGGCCATTGCTGCGGAAGCCGGCGTCGATGACTTCCTGGCCGAAGCCACGCCCGAGCAGAAGCTGGCGCTGATCCGCGAATACCAGGCCGGTGGCAAGCTGGTGGCCATGACGGGCGACGGCACCAACGATGCCCCCGCTTTGGCCCAGGCCGACGTGGCCGTGGCGATGAACTCGGGCACCCAAGCCGCCAAGGAAGCAGGCAACATGGTGGACCTGGACAGCAACCCCACCAAGCTGATCGAGGTGGTCGAGACCGGCAAGCAGATGCTGATGACGCGCGGCTCGCTCACCACCTTCAGCATCGCCAACGACATCGCCAAGTATTTCGCCATCATCCCGGCGGCTTTCGTCACCACCTACCCGCAGCTGGGCGCGCTGAACGTGATGCACCTGGGCAGCCCTTCATCGGCCATCTTGTCAGCGGTGATCTTCAATGCCCTGATCATCATTTTTCTGATTCCACTGGCGCTCAACGGCGTGCCTTATCAGGCGCTGGGTGCGGCCGCGCTGCTTCGCCGCAATCTGCTGATCTATGGCCTGGGCGGCGTGATCGTGCCCTTCATCGGCATCAAGCTGATCGATCTGTTCATCACCGCCACTGGTTTGGTTTGACCTGGAGCCCCACATGCACAACATGATTCGTCCCGCCGTGAGCCTGTTCGTCGCGCTGACCGTGGTCACCGGCGTGCTCTACCCTCTGGCCGTGACTGGTGTCGCCAAGGCGGTCTTTCCCGAGCAGGCGGCTGGCAGCTTGATCGTCAAGGACGGCAAGACCATCGGCTCCGCGCTGATCGGCCAGAGCTTCACCGATCCCCAATACTTTTGGGGCCGCCCATCGGCCACCAGCCCGATGCCTTACAACGCCAGCGGTTCCGGCGGCTCCAACCAGGGGCCGCTGAATCCCGCCTTGGTGGAGGCCATCAAAGGCCGCATCGACGCCTTGAAGGCGGTCGATCCTGGCAATGCCTTACCCGTCCCGGTT
>Ga0073915_10000025_pt1 | contig 16605 bp, 21 predicted proteins | sample GWRWT2_30Apr14_FD_71480 | JGI IMG/M metagenome (GOLD analysis project Ga0073915, IMG submission 71480) | Sand microcosm microbial communities from a hyporheic zone in Columbia River, Washington, USA - GW-RW T2_30-Apr-14 | ecosystem: Engineered > Artificial ecosystem > Sand microcosm >... | reverse complement strand
CACATCCATCGGCGAATTCACTGTGCCCGCTGAACGCTTCCTCAAAGCCATCGACGCTTGCGACGGCGAACCCACCGTCAAGATCACGGACACCAGCAAGTTGTCAATCAAGCGAGGATCGTTCCGCGTATTGCTGCCGCTCATGGAGCATGGGGCGTTCCCGATTGCTGTCAGGGGCGGTGAACTGCTCACCACGGGCGGCGGGTTATTACCGATGCTGCGCAAGCTGCGCCCGTTCATCAGCGAGGATGCTTCGCGCCCGTGGACGAATGGCATCCTGCTATCGGAGGACTACGCCTACGCGACCAACAATACCATCCTGGTGCGCGCTCCTTTTCCATGGAGTTTCGGCAATGTCAATCTGCCGGTATATGCGATCGACGAGTTACTACGCATCGACCGCGAGCCGACCGCTATCTTGCAAGACGGCGACTCGCTGGTGTTTGAGTTGGGTGACGCCTGGCTGCGCGCGCAGACGTTGCAAGGTGAATGGCCTGACATCGCAGCGCGGTTTGATGGACTGGACTTGGGCGCGCCAGTTCCTGCGAACTTGATCCAGGCGATCGAAAAGATCGTGCCGTTCTGCCCTGACCCGAAGATGCCTGAGATTATTTTCAGCGCGGAGGGCGTGAGCACGGCGGAGGGCGACCATTGCGCAGCTATTGATGGAATTGAATTGCCGGACGGGCACTACCGCGCGGAAGTATTATTGCTTGCGCTTAGCGTCGCGAAAACAGCAAACCTCGCTGCACACCCCGCGCCTATTGGGTTTGCGGGTGATGGCATTGAAGGAATGTTTGTGGGGTTGCGAGCATGAGAGCAGATGCACTCGGGATGTTCTGGGAAGATCATCCCGCCATCAAGGAGCGCAATGCCCATGAGCCGCAACCACGTTCCATGCCGCCGATCCCTGACACCGGATGGAAAGCGCCCACGACTTTCCCGCGCCTTGATGCGGCGAAAATGATATGTATTGACTGCGAGACGTTTGATCCGGAGCTGCTGACGCATGGGCCAGGATGGGGTAGAGGCGTTGGGCATATCGTCGGCATCGCTGTCGGCACGGATGATGGTGCGCGCTGGTACTTCCCGATGCGGCATACGGTTGGTGATGGCAATCTGCCGCCCGAAGCCGTCTTGCAATGGTGCCGTGACGAGTTCGGCAGGGCGCACCAGCCGAAGGTGTTTGCCCAGGCGCAATACGACCTCGGATGGCTCGAGGAAGAAGGTGTTACGGTTGCGGGCGACATCATCGACGTGCAGATCGCCGAACCCTTGCTGGACGAGCACGCTCATTCGTATTCGCTTGACACTCTATCCAAGAAGTACCTTGGCGAAGGGAAGGTTGATGATGCGCTCTATACGTGGTGCCATCGCGCATACGGCGGCAAGGAAGGCCGGCCGCAAGCAGGTAATATCTGGCGCGCACCGCCCTGCTTGGTTGGCCCTTATGCTGAGGGTGACGTTGATCTGCCCTTGCGTATCTGGCAGCACCAACGCCCCTTGCTCGAAGCGCAGGGATTACTCCCGCTGTTCGAGATTGAAGCTGTTTTACCCCGAATTCTGGTCAAAATGCGCATGAAAGGGGTCAAAATTGACCTAGCTGGAGCGGAGCGGGTAAAGAAACAGCTCGAGAATAGTGTAAATCAAGCGCAGGGGCGGGCAGAATCGCTTTGCGGGTGCAAGGTGGATATATGGGCAGGGGCAAGCGTTGCGAACGCGTTAAATCGCTGTTTAATCGATTTTCCCAAAACCGAGAAAGGTGCGCCGTCGTTTACCAGTGAGTGGCTCGATCATCATCCGAGTGAAATCACCAGTTTAATCCGTGACGCGCGGCGTTATAGCAAGGCGGGAGCGACGTTTGTGGATGGTTACATTTTGAACAAGCAGATCAACGGGCGCGTGCATGGGTCGTTTCACCAGTTGCGCAGTGATACGGGCGGAACAATCGTTGGGCGGTTCAGTAGTAGTGATCCCAACCTTGAGAACATCCCAGCGCGTGATGAAGAGATCGGGCCGCTGATACGATCGCTGTGGCTGCCGGAGGACGGCGAGCAATGGACGGTGTTTGATTTCAGTCAAATTCAGTTCCGTATCATGACGCACTACGCAGTCGGGCCGGGCGCTGCTGAAGCGCGTGCGAAGTACCACACTGACCCGAAGACTGATTACCACAACATGGCGCAAGCACTCATTCAGGAGACGACCGGCGTTCATCTTGATAGGAAGCCGGTTAAGAATATCAACTTTGGCCTCGCGTTCACCATGGGGGTCAAGAAGCTTGCAGCGGGGATGGGTATCACGGTTGAAGCAGCACTCCCGCTTATTGATGCGTACCATGCGGGATTGCCGTTCGTGCGGGCAACGTCTGACAAGATTGCAGCGGTCGGACAGCAGCGCGGGTATATTAAGGGCATCCTTGGTAGGCGGCACCGCTTCGACTATTGGGAGCCGCGCGACTGGAAGCAGCGCGGCAAGCACAAGATGACAAAAGATCGAGCTGCGCTGGAAGCTACTATTGGCGCGGGTCGCGCGGTGAGAGCCTTCACGCACTTGGGGCTGAACCGCTTGGCGCAGGACGGTGAAGGGTCGCATGTTAAGAAGGGGTTAGTTGATTGTTACCGAGCGGGAATCTTCGATGTGATCGGCGCCCCACTCAACATCGTGCATGATGATGTGAACTTTTCAACCAATGGATCAGCTGAGCATGAGGCGGCGCTATTGGAGGCAAAGCGTCTGCTAGAAGGTGCGATCAAGTGGTCAGTGCCCATGATTGTCGACCGCGCCGATGGCGCTAATTGGGGGAGCGTGAAATGAGTGAAGCGAATTTACGGAAGCGCATGCGCGAGGGCGTCAAGCAGTTATGTTTCTTCGAGCGCATTGAGAATATGGTTGGTGAAGGAGCGCCGGACATACTCCTACATCATCGCGTGACGGGGAAGGTTGCGCTGGTTGAGTTGAAGTTTCGCGCGGCATATCCTGTACGAGCGAGTACTCCGGTGTTCTCGGGCAGCCATGGATTGCGTCCGGCGCAGAAGGCGTGGATCCATGCGCGTGCGATGGTGTGGGCGAATATCTGGATCCTGGCGCAATGCGATGGTGACCTGTATGTGCTAAAAGGGAGTATTGCACGGGAGCTCGATACGTTGTGTCGCGAGGACTTGATCGCGCATGAATGCTGCGTATGGCTTACCGACGCGCGACGGACGCGGTGGGATCGCGTGGTGCTGGGGATTTTTTGATTGTCCACCGGCGCAGGCCATAACGAACAAAATTAAGGCGCGGCTGAAAGCCGGCGCTGGGGCTGCGCCAACAATGAAAGGAAAGAGCGATGAGCAGACACTTTTTAGCAACCAGAGAGCAGCGCAGGCAACTAGCCCGCGACAACGCCAAGCAACCTACCGCGCTGCAAGAAGTGCCACGAGAGCGGTGGTATGACCCGAACGCAACACAGTTGCGCGTGTTTCGCTCGCGGGATTTTCTTGTGCAGGAGTTTGCTGAGAAACCCCCTGCTACCGTTCGGCTTTCTGTTTGCAGGACGGCGATGGATGGTGGAGACCGCTGGCAAGACGGCATAACGTGGGATGACCTGCAACGGCTGAAACGCGAGTGCGGATATGGCGACCGTGATGCAGTTGAGGTTTTCCCGGCAGACGATGACGTTGTGAATGTGGCGAACATGAGGCATTTGTTTGTTATGTTGGATGCGTTGCCATACGCATGGCGAAGGAAAGAGCGATGAGCGGAAAAGAAGCTATGAATACTGAGACTGTAAAAGAAGATGCTGATCGGGCTGTACGCTCGGACGCTGGGTTAGACGCTTTGTTGGTTGTTCACCCGTATTACTGCTCTGAGAGCAACTATTACGATAATGACGCGGGTAGGACATGGGAAACAATGACGGACTTTCTCGCGGAATTTGAAAGCGCCGACGTGGATATGAACCTTGTTTTTCGCTGGGACATTAAGCAGCGAGATGAAGAAAACCCCGGAAGATGCTACGCGGAAGTTTTTATGATGCACCAGCGCAAGGGTATTTTTTCGCCGCACCACATAAAGCACATAAACGAGTCAGAAGCGGAGCGCTTCAGGTTATATCTTGAAAAACACTGGCGCATGATTAAAGCAATATGGGAGCCTTTGTCGGCTAACGTGCAAGGTGGGGCGCTGCCCACCGATACAGGAGATACGAAGCTATGACCACACCAAACGAAAACCAAGATGCTGTAGGGCAGTCGCTCTCGGCCGATGGGTTAGGTAAACGCAATAACAAGCTGCATGAGATATTAAGCAGAGTGCTTGTTGCATGGATGGAGAACGATGACCCGAATGAGCGTAGGGCGTTAGTTGATTCTGCACAAGCGATATTGGCTGAGAACATTATTTATATGTCCGATGAAAACGTAATGGAATTAAATGATATTGATGTCTAACGCAGAAATCACGGGCGGCTGAAAGCCGTCCCTGTGGATTGTAGGGTTGTGCGTCATTTTACAAGGAGAATCACCATGCATGAAAAATTAGTTGAGGAAGCAAAAGAGGCAATACAAAATCTGTTTGGCGATACGAGCGTTCCGCGATCAACAACGCGAGAGCGCCTAAAAGATTTGATTGACGAAATCAAGATGCTGCTTGAAACGCTGGATTGACGCACAACGATGGAGGTAAGCCGCAACCAGCAGCGGATAAAACACTATGACAAAACCTGAAACCACAAACCCGCCGATGGTTGTCGGACTTGACCGTAAGGTTATGGTGCGTTTAACGGATAGTGAGATAAAAACCTTGATCGGGCTACTCAAAATGATGGATGCAACATCAGATGATCGCGATCCTGATTACATAAACTTCGGCATACTGAAGCGTAAATTTTTGAATGCCACCGGAAAAGAATGAAGCGGCATGTTCGGTGCCGTACCGCGAGAACCGACTTTTAACGGAGAAAGAGATGAACGAAACGACTTGGAAGAAAGAACCAGCAATAGAGGGGAAGCACGGCGGCTGCTTGAACTGCGGGCCGCGCCCGAGTTTCTTTCCGCCGACCGGCATGATTGGGGTTGGCTTTGGGTACGCGGGATTGCACCGCGACGGCGAGCCGGTTTGGACTGAGCCGAACGAACCAGAGAGCGACGACGAATACATGACCGGCGCGAAGGCCGAAGAACTGGCGGCGGCAGACCCTGACCACGACTGGCGGATTGTGATGGACGGCCCGCTGTCCGGGCGCACATACCAGCGGCACGCGGCTGGCGAGTGGGCGCTGATCGAGCAGAACCAAGGGTTCGTATGAAGGCACCTAACGCTGGGTTATGCCGCTATGAGTACCCGGAGGATAGGTTTGTTTTTTGGCGATGGAATAAAGCTCTTGGGCCAAACGGCAAAGATGGGTATTGGCGGTTTGACGACCATCGCGGGGTGCTGACATTGGAACTCCGTAAAGGCGATACGAGAATGTGCTACGCCTTAACGCAGATTGAAATGGATTGCGCGAGGTTCGGGTGGCGCTGTCTAGTGGCGCAAGCACTACGGGAGATAAGGAAAACCTTGCGGCATAACGTGTAGCTCAGGGGGCCGCGCTTTTGCGGCTCCCGCTGGAGCGTAGGGTTGGGCATAACCTTTGATAAGGATAGAAAATGATACGCAAAACCGATAGATTTTTGAAGCGACGCGCAAGAGTTTGGGAGTTGTTTGAAGGGAAAGACGAGACAATTCCTGAGATCGTCCGGCGTGAAACTTGGTGGCTGTTTTGGATCGTGCCAATCTTCAGCATGGATACCGTTGTGGATAAGCCACGGTGATGCCTAACTTAAATTCAACGACACCCGATGTCGCGATAAATCCGCACGATGTCGGATAACATAACCACGATCACGGAGGAACAGTGCCAAACTTGCTGCGCAAAGTCCTTACTTAGGGTAATGTCATTACATGCTATATAGGGAAAAAGAGAGTGGTATATCATGTGTGAAAAATCAATTTATATCTAATATATCTAATATATCTAATAATAACTATAGCTAGTATAGGTTTGATAGATTATTAGTAAGCAGTAAATATATTAGCTATTCTAATAGTGTAACCAACTGCGCGAAAGAGCTTCATTTTTTTTTCTTCTGAAAATTATTTTTCCTATATATAGCTTGCTTTTCTGAGTGATTTTCTTTATAAAGCTGTTTATGGGTGATGCTCAAAAACAAAGCAAAACAAATAACCTGCCTGTTTACGCGCCGCCGCGGTCGAAGGGTAACAAGCCCGGCCCTGGCCGCAAGCTCGGTCAGCCCAACAAACTAACCCGCGACCTGCGCGAAATGATTCAGGGTGCGTTGGAAGACGTAGGAGGGAGGAGCTATCTTGCAAAGCAAGCAAAAGAAAAGCCAGTCGCATTCCTCGCACTGCTCGGCAAGATACTGCCAACGCAGGTCACAGGTCTTGGTGGTGGCCCCATCCGAATCGCTGACGAAGCATCACTCGCCAAGCTCCCACCAGGCGAACTCGAAGCCTTGATGAAACAGCTCATCGCCGCAGGGCTGGAGGTACAGTGTCCCGACTAGCGCAGATCGCTTCAACCGCAGCCCTACTTCAGCGCACGCGGAACGATCCTGTATGGTTCATGGAAAAAGTGTTAAACCTCACCGGTGACCAATACTATTTGGACGAGTGGCAGAAGGAACTCGCTAACGCAGTCGGTGACGTTTACCGAAAAAAGCAAAACATTCCCACGAAAGTAAACCACGACGGTAAGAACATGATCACCGTCCGCGCGATGCACGGGCCAGGTAAGACGTTCGGCGTTGCTGCTGTCATGCACTGGTTCAACAATGCTTTCAAAGGTCGCATCATCTGTACCGCACCAAAGCAGGAGCAACTCAAGACGCGCCTATGGCCGAACTTTCGCAAGATCGCGGTACGTGCTGGGCGGGAATACACTTCCGCGCTGAAGATCGACACGCTGAAGATCACATGGCACGGCGACGAAGATTGGTGTGCGCTTGCTGAAACAGCGTCGCAACCTGAGAACCTCGCGGGCTACCATGACGACTACATGCTGGTCATCGTGGACGAAGCATCGGGCGTGTCCGAGGACATGTACCCGGTCATTGAGGGCATGGTGTCAACCGGCACGATCGTCATTGTGCTGCTGATTGGTAACCCAACGCGCAATCAAGGTACCTTTCATGCGTCGCACTGCATCCCAAAGGTCGCCAAACACTACCATCAAATTTACGTTGATCTCGACAAGACGACGCGTGTATCGCGTGAATGGGTCAAGAAGATGGAGGACAAATACGGGCGCAACAGCCCGGTCGTCAAGATTCGTTGCTACGGCGAATTCGCTGATACAGATGAAGCACAGCTGATCTCGTACGACTACCTGCCCGCTGCGCTCGGGCGGGAGGGCGTTGGCGCAGGAAACCTCACGCGCTTACGCATTACAGTTGACGTCGCTGATGGCGGCGCGAACTTCACGGTACTAACAGCCGGTATCCTGCTGGGTGAATGCTGCATCGTCAAGAAGCAGCGCCTGTTCAACTTCCCAACCAGCGAATCACCGATCCTCGCCGGACAAGAGGCCATCAAGATGTTCGAGGAGTTTGGTGGACGCAAGGAAAATGGCGACGACATCGTCATCGACTCATTGGGCGTTGGCGCGGGCACGGCTGGATACGTCATGCTACAAGGCTACCCGGTCGTCAACTACAAGGGCGGTGAATCAAGCGATGATCCGAAGCAATGGCGCAATCGCCGCACGCAATCCTACATGGTGTTGCGCGACTGGCATCGTGATGGGCTTATCTCCTACGACGAGGACTTCTTGGAAGAAGCTGAGGACTGGGATGAGTTCACCGCGCAGATGTGCTCAGTGCGCACGCGCCCGGGCAATGAAAAGATGGAAGAACTTGAGACCAAGGAGCACATGAGAATGCGCGGTATCGAATCACCTGACCGTGCTGACAGCGTAGCGATGTTGGCCGCAACACAGTGCCCAACCATTCCTGGAATGTTGGAAGTCACAGTGCTCAGTGAGTCGCAGGCCGCTCAGGGAGGTTGGTAATGTTTGAATTCATCAAGAACAACATATTCAAAGCGCCGCCCTCCAAGAGCGACGCCGCGCCAACGACCAAGGACGCTGCATGGTCAGAGTCGTCCCTGTACCGTGGCGCTGACTTCCCGAAGTACAATCCCGACGCATTGATCGGCAGACTGGGCTTCAGCGTTTATCAAAAAATGATGACCGACGAGCAGGTCAAGGCCGTTGTCCGGTTCAAGCGCGACGCGATCACTTCCCGCGATTACTTCTTCGAATGCGCGCACGACGAGCTGTCTGAGACAGACCAAGAGTTGCGCATCAAGATATTTGAACACGCCATCAAGCGGATGAAGGGTACAATCACCGACGCGCTGAATGGCGTGCTGTCCGCGATGTACAACGGCTACAGCCTGACGGAGAAGCTCTACCACCCGATTGAATACGACGGCAAGACATGGGCGGGCATCAAGTCCTTGCGCCTACGCCCAGCGGACACGTTCTTCTTCCATGTTGACGAATACGGCAACATTGAAAAGTTGGCGCAGAAGTTGAATGCGAAGGAGCAAGACCTTGATGTGACGCAGTTCATTCACTACGTGCAGAACCCTGACTGTGATGAGCACTACGGGCGCAGCGAATTGCGCGAATGCTATCGTGCATGGTTCAGCAAGGACATGATTATCAAGTTCCAGAACATACACCTTGAGCGGTTCGCGTCTGGATTTATTTGGGTGCAGCCGAAAGACGGCAAGACGCTCATATCAGGCTCGCAGGAAGAAACGCAGATCCGCTCCGTGCTGAGCAATATCCAAAGCAAGACAGCGATCTTGCTGCCATCCATGATAGATCTGAACATTGAGCACCCCGCAACGACCGACGCGTTTGAGCGCGCAGTCGCGCAACAGGACAAGGCCATTGCGAAAGCACTGCTCGTGCCCAACCTGCTAGGCATCACGGAGCAAGGCAACACGGGCAGCTACGCCCAGTCTGAAACGCAGCTTGAGGCTTTCTTGTGGACGCTGGACGCGGATGCTAAGCGCCTTGAGGATGCGATCAACGAGCAGCTATTCACCGAGCTTGGCGACTATAACTTCGGCGATGGTCTGTATCCTACGTTCAAGTTCAAGCCGGTCAGCAATCGCCAGCAAATGGAAATGATTAAGACCTGGACATCGCTCGTCACCGGCAAAGCTGTTCAAGCAACCGACACCGACGAAGCGCACTTGCGCGAGATGCTGGAGTTTCCTGAGAAAGGCGAACCACTTGTCGCGCCCGTTGACCCGAACGCACCGAAGCTCGGTCCTGATGGGAAACCCATCGTTGATCCTGAGACGGAAGTGCCCGTTGATCCAAAGACCGGCAAGCCCATGGAGCCGAAGCAGATGGAGGAGACCATTGTTGGCAAGACAGGGATTAAAGTGAGCGCGTTCTCCCGCGCCATGAAGCGCGTAGACTTCGCGGTCATCGGCAACAAGGCCGACAATGCGAGCAAGGACACCGCCTACGAGCTCGCCGCGCTCAACGGTGCGGCGGTAGCACGCCTCGTGGCGTTGGCCGAGGAGTTTAAGCTTGGCACCGCTGAAGGCAGGCCGGAGGACATGCAGAAGATTCAATACAACGCTGCTGAAATGTCCGCGCTAAAAGCGGTTGCAGCGAAAGGGTTGAAAGAAGCGTGGAACATTGGCGAGTCACATGCGCGCAGGGAGATTCGGAAGGCGCAAGGCGCGGCATTCGGCACAGAGGACAACAAGGCATACAAGATAACCCCGAAGGAATTCGCTGTCAACGACCTCGCGCTGCAAGATGTCGCCGCTGCGTACCTGAAGCAGAAGGCGTACACGCTCGCGGGTGACATCAGCGCAGCAACGCAGAAGACCATCCGCAACATCCTCATGGAAGGCATCAAGGTCAGCAAGACGCACGATGAAACCAAGAAGGCCATTTACAAGGCGCTGGAATCGGACGGCATGCTGACTGAGGAGGACGTGCGTGAGGCGCTGGGTACAACTACCGTCAAGTCAACGAACGCACGCATAGAGACCGCAATACGAACAACATCGTTCGAAGCAATCAACGAGGCGCGCTACAGTTTTTTCAGCGAGCCGGAACTTGCAGGCTTCGTCGAGGCGCTTGAGTACAGCGCCGTACTGGATGACCGCACTACCGAAATATGCTCACAGCTCGATGGAGAAACCTACGGCATAGATGACGAAGTGTGGTCTACTTTTAGACCGCCCAACCACTTCAACTGTCGCAGCATTCTCATCCCTGTGACCGTGCGAGATACTTGGGCATCGAGCGATGAGCCGACCGTTATGCCGCAAAAGGGCTTCGGGTTTTCACGTTGCGACCATGGAGGGCACGGCCAATGATGTCCGTCGCCATATCCACCGTGCATCAAATTGAGCTCACCTCGCGGTGCAATCTCAAGTGTCAGTATTGTCCGCACCCACATCTTGAGCGCGAGAAGGCTGACATGACGATGGACACGTACATCACGGCGCTCGCATGGGCACAGACGATGGAAAGCCCTGAGCTATCGCTGACCGGCATGGGTGAATCTACGCTGCACCCTGACTTCATCGAGATGTTGCACCTCGCGCGCGAAGCGTTACCAAGCACGAAGCTCTTGCTGTCTAGCAATGGCATCCGCATATCGGACGAGCAGCTGACCGCCATGCGCGAGACGAATACCATCCTGTGGATAAGCGCGCACCGGCCAGAGGTTGCAGGCAAGACGCTTCAGCGTAGCCTTGCTGCCAAGGTCATGACAGGCATTAACAACAACATCATTGACAGTGGGTTTGATTGGGCTGGGCAAGTGTCCTGGGCGAACATGGCTCCTCCGCACGAGTGCCAATATCTGACGCGGGGATGGGCGACCGTGTTGCAGAACGGCGATGTCGTGTCTTGCTGCATGGATGCGCATGGCCTGCATCCTTGGGGCAACGTGATGGACGAAGTGAAGCCAACGCGTATCGGTGAAATGTCGCTGTGCGCGAACTGTCATTTGTCGGTGCCGCAATAATGCAGATCACACAACTACATCAAGTGGAGATCACCAGCAACTGCAACCTTCGTTGCAAGTATTGCGTTCACGGAAAGATGCCACGTGCGAAGATGGACATGACGTTTGACACGTTCGCGCGCGTGATTGAGCTGGTGAAGGGTTACGCGCAGGAAGAGTTGAATCTGTGCGGCATTGGCGAAAGCACGATGCACCCGCAGTTCATCGAGTTCGTGCAGTACGCGCGCGAGCAGCTGCCGCACATCGACTTGACGATGGCGACGAACGGCGTAGGACTAACTGAAGTAATGGCACGGGCGCTGGCCGACAACCGCGTGCGCGTGTGGGTAAGCTTGCACCGACCTGAGAAGGCTGGACCAGCAGTTGAGTTGCTGAAGAAGTATGGTGTTCTGGCTGGTGTAAGTGCAGATCCATCGCTGTCCGCTGTTGATTGGGCAGGGCAGGTTGATTGGCATGTCAGCGCACAGCCTACACGCTGTATGTGGCTCGCGCTGGGCTACGGAATAGCGTGGTCGGATGGCCGCGTGGGTACATGCAGTTTTGATGGGCAAGGAACGGACGGCGCGATCGGCACCGTTTGGGACGAGCCGAATATGTTGCACAGCAAGCCGTATTCGTTGTGCGAAACTTGTCACATGACGCACTAGTCGTGTGCTTAACTTGAGGAGGTAATAATGAAAAGCATTCTTTTAACTTTGACCGCAGCAATCTTTGCAATGTTCACACTTACCGCATCAGCAGCGCCGTACATTGGCGTCGCAATGAGCGAGGGCGCGAGCAGCAACACAGCGATACAAGCAACAGTTGGCGCAACCGCCGGAGATTACCTTGGCGCTGAGGTCGCGTACGTAGCATCAAACACAACATCTTTTTGGGAAGCGGCGCTGGTTGGTCGCATGCCTGTGGTGGGCAGGCTGACAGCGTTCGGCAAGGTTGGCGGGCTTGAGCATGGCAACCACTATCTGTCGCTGGGGCTCAACGTGAACATGACCAGCACTTGGAGCACGTACATCGAAGCGGCCAAGTACACGATTGACAGCAGCGACGATGAAGTTCTTCGCGCTGGGCTGCGGTACTCATTCTGAGGAGATAATCATGCAACTCGTTAAAGATGATGACGGTGACTCAATCCAGATTTTCGGGTTGCCCGTCACCGGTAAAAACACCGACCTCGCATCGGCAGTGGGTAGCGCAGCAACAGCGTCGCTCACCGCTGGCGTGTATCGCATATCGACAGACATCGATGCGCGGATATGCTCGGGTGCTACAGCATCGGCGACAGACATGCCTATAAAGGCGGGATCTGCTGAATACTTTTACCTGAATGCCGCACCGCTCGCCGCGTACTGCGCAGCAACGGGCGGTAAAATTTCAGCGACGCTGATCAACTAACCATGTTCGGCGCTCTTCAAAATTTCGGTAAGGCTGGGCAGAGCGTCCTGAGCGCCCGCGAGCTTGCGCTTCAGAGCGCCGCCGCCCACTTCCCCCTACGCACCAACCTGCTAGCGCTGCGAGGCTCATCCGCAATAACCTACACCCGCGCCACCACTGCTACGGTATTCGACCATGAAGGGCTGATGAAGACTGCTATTAGCGGTGAGGCGAGGTTTACTGGGGCGAGGCGTGTTGCTAATTTAATACCAGCGGCAGGGTCAGGATCGGCTACGCTTGCAGTCGCTGCCGCCAAGACAGTTACCGTAACCGCTGGCATTTATGCTTTTTCAATGGGGCTTGGCACGGGAACTGCAACGTTCAGTGGTACGGGAGGCGCAACGGGAACCCTCGCTGCAAATGCCACGAACCGCACCACATCCTCATTTACGCTAACCGCTGGTACGTTTATCGTTACCGCATCGGTAGCGACGTTGATTGATTTGCAACTCGAGGACGTAACAGGCCAAGCAATCCAAACACCAAGCGAATACGTTAGCGTCGGCGTACTCTCATCCCCTTGGCACGGAGCTGGTGCTGACGGCATAAAAGACTTCGACACAGCTAACGGTAATACAGTTACGAGCAACGTAGTAACTGAAGCAACTGGCGCACCGCTGACTACGCTGAAGGGCATCTTGGCGGAGCCTTTGAGGACGAATCTAGTTTACCCTTCCGTCGGCTGGCCTGTTGGACCTGGATACACAAAAACAGCTAACTACGCTGTGTCGCCGGACGGCACTACCACCGCAATGCGGTTACAGTGGTCTGGTTCTGCCAACGCATACGCATTCGCATCTTCGTTTATTAGCGTCGCGGGTTCTACTTATACTTCTCAATTCTGGGTTAAGGAGAACGGAACAAGTTCAAAAATTGCGCTGTACCAAGGTGATCCGAGCGGGGCATATTATGCGATTGCGGAGATAACAGCAAATACCGGTGCGATAACTACGTCATCGTTTAATGGGGGCGGCGACACTATTACTAACGTCTCAGCCACTGCTAAAGCCGCGACTGGCGGCGGGTGGTATGTCACCTTAACGGCGACACATAGTGCTGCGGTGGAGCTAACGTCTGGGACAAACACCGTTACTAATGCTGCTGGTGACGTTGTTTGCAGCTTGCTTGGATTTGAACTCGGCGCAACAGCATCCAGCTACATCGCAACCACCACCGTAGCAGTGGCACGTAATACAGACGCCGCAAGCATACCAACTTCAGGAAACATCACTGGAGCAGCGGGGTCTGTCTACATTGAGTGGACACCTGTTGTGTCGTATAACAACTACCATTCCATCATCGGGTGTAATAATCCTGGCGTAGACGGATTTGTTTTGCAGCATGACGGCGGAACAGTGCTGTACTTTACTAAATCTGTTAGTTCAGTAAACACCAACGCATTTAAGAGCGCGTTCCCCTTGACAGCGGGTACGACATACAAGCTGGCATTTAGTTGGGGTGCTGCGGGTCAGTTTATCTCTGCGAGTGGTGCAAGCGGAACTTCACACGCGAGCACAACCACGATAGCTGTTGGCTCCACCGTTACCCTCAACAAGGACATACCAGACAACCACAGGAACCTTCGCACTTGGACAACGCAACTCTCTCAAGCGCAACTCAACGCGCTAACAGCAGCATAAGGAGGTCGAATGTTTCACATCATCGTAAAAACAGAACGTCGCATATCAACCAAGGACAAGCCAAGGGAATTGGCTATCGTGATGAACAACGATCTGCGCACACTGAGCGGCACGAATGCCATGGGCCTCCCAACTTACACAGTTACGGTGCGGCCTCCGCAACTACACACTATGGGTGCGCTGAAAGTAGGCCCCGATGGCAGCTACGACCTGACCAATACGAATATACTCTACGCCGCAGAGTGGAATGACAGCGACCCTTACATCACCATGCTCAAGGGCACACTGGCAAGTATCAACATGGCGTACGCTGGATGGCCAATGATTACTAAAGAGCAGTGGCTGTTGGAAAATCCGCCGCTAATCACTGAACTAGGAGGGGCATAAAATGGAACTCGATGCAGAAATCTTCGCTGTAGGAAAATGGAACGGAATGGTATTCACCGACGCCGACCTGCAAGGTATGGCCGAAACATTTACTAAGCTGGGCGAGAATATGAAGGTCGGTCTGAAGCTTGGGCACACGAACGACCAGACGATGGCGAGCGAGCAGCACGCACTGGGCTGGGTCAGCAAGGTATGGGTCGCGGGCGAGAAGCTCATGGCAACCTTCACCGACCTGCCTGATGTGGTGTACAAAGCCATTCAGAAAAAGATGTATCGCAACGTCTCCGTTGAAATGGACGTGGACGTTGCGCACAAAGGCAACAACTACCCCTACGTTTTGACAGGGGTCGCTTTATTGGGTGCGGACATACCCGCTGTTAACACCCTGAAAGACCTGACGCATTACATGAGCCGAGCCGCTGAATTCAGCGTGGGTCGCCGCATGGTGTTTTCAGTAATTGCGGGCAACAATCAAGGAGACTTAAACATGGAAAAAATTCAGGAATTGACAAATCAGGTTGCTGACCTGACTGCGACGATTGCGAATTTCACGACCTCCGCCGCCACGATGACTGCTGAAAATGCAGCACTGAAAGCGAGTGTCGCGAAATTCGAAGCCGATGCAAAAACAGCAGCAGAGACCGCCGCCAAGTCACGCATTGAAGCAAAGCGTGTTGAGGCCACGCGGATTCTGGAAGACGGAGTAAAGAGCGAAGCACTGACCCCCGCTCAACGCGAGACTTTCAGCAAGGTGCTACGCCTCGCTGATGATGCAGCAGTCGAAGCATTGGACATTGAGCAGGTCAAAGCGCTGGTGCCGGTTGGCAAGAAAGTATTCTCGAAGCAGCAAGCGAAGCAAGGCGACGGCAGCGATGCTGCCGATCTGCGCCCTGACCAGCAAGTCGCAAAAGAGATCGCCGAACTGCAAGCTGCAACGCCTTCGCTGAACTTCTCCGCCGCTCAACAATTGGTGTTTGCGCGCAACCCTGCCTTGGCAGCTGCGTACATTCACGCGAACGACAAGGAGTAAATTATGTCTACATCGGGCAATAAAGAAACTATCGCGGTTGCTGCTGGGGCTGACTTATCAGCCTTCCAGTACAAAATCGCTGCCGTTGATGGCACACTTGCCGCCACGAATGCCGTGGCCTTGGGAGTGCTGCTCAACAAACCAAAGAGCGGTGAAATCGCTACCATTGCATACGCAGGCCACATGAAAGCGTATGTAGGTGGCGGAGCCATCGCAGCAGGTGACCAACTGGCCGTAACGACCAGCGGATACCTGATTAAAAACGTCACGTCTACAAGTGGTATCGTAGGCAAGGCCATCACCGCCGCCGCTTCTGGCTCGTTGTGCGAATTCGTGGGTAACTTCTCCACGCTGCGCAATAGCTACAGCATCGGCATAATCTAAGGAGAACGACAATGGCGAATGCTACTGGACGTGATTTACATATTGACGTTGCCCTCTCCAACATGGCGATGGGCTATCGTCCCGACGGCTTCATCGCAGACATGATCTTCCCGACCGTGTCTGTGGACAAGCAATCTAACCTTTACTTGGTTTATTCTCGCGCAGATCGCACGCGTGTTGAAAAGACCATCCGCGCTCCAGGCACTGAAGCACGCTTGGTGAGTGAAGACATCGGTTCCAATACTTACTTCGCAAAGAACTACGCGCTGGCAAGCAACGTGCCGATTGAAGATAAAGCGAACGCCGACCCGCTACACCTCGCATCATTGGTGAATGGGAAAGCGACCTATTTGCTTGACAAGCTGTTGCTCGACTGGGAAGTGCGCGTGGCGAACATGGTTAACTCCGGCAGCAATGTCGGGTCTTACTCCGTGGTTGCTTCTGCATGGAACGGCTCCGGCAATCCTCTGGCCAACGTGAACACCGCGATTGACAACGTGCATTATGCGAACGGCAAAAAGCCAAACAGCATTGTATTCGGCGTGCAAGCGTGGAATTCGTTCCGTCGCGACACCACTATACGCGACTTGATTCTCGGCGTGAATAATGGTGGCGGATATGTAAATACTAAGCAGGTTGCCGCATTGCTTGACATCGCGAATGTGTATGTTGGCGG
>Ga0073915_10000021_pt1 | contig 17249 bp, 17 predicted proteins | sample GWRWT2_30Apr14_FD_71480 | JGI IMG/M metagenome (GOLD analysis project Ga0073915, IMG submission 71480) | Sand microcosm microbial communities from a hyporheic zone in Columbia River, Washington, USA - GW-RW T2_30-Apr-14 | ecosystem: Engineered > Artificial ecosystem > Sand microcosm >... | reverse complement strand
AACAGACCGTGCATCACGCTCTTGGCCAGCAGGGTCACCACGCGCGGGTCGCGGTGAAAGGCGCGGTCACCGATCACGCTGCTTTCGCCAAAGTCCAGGTCGAGCACGGGCGTGAAGGTCAGGTCAACACCGCAGGCGCGCAACTCGCTGGCCAGCACGTAACCGCAGGCGGTGGCGGCATCACTGGCGGCCATGGCACCACTGCCCTCGCCCGCCTTGCCATCCTTCATCCACATCTCACCCAGGCGCCGCATGGGCGGCACGTGCGTGAAGCCATCGGTCTTGAAGCGCTGCACCCGTCCGCCTTCGTGGTCCACGCAGATCAGCACATCGGGGCGCAGCTCCTTGATCTCGGCGCACAAAGCCGTGAGCTGAACTCGGCTTGCCCAGTTGCGGGCGAACAAGATCAGCCCGCCCGTGAGCGGGTGCTGCAGGCGGCGCCGGTCATCGGCATTGAGGCTCAAGCCTTCGATGTCCAGCACCACGGGGGCGTGGACGATGTCGGAATCGGCATTGGCCTGGACGGAATGGGGCGATGGTCTCATGGGTGGTCGGTTTGGGTTTCGATGACGACGAAGGCCAAGGCATGGTCCACCTCATCGGTGACCGTGACATGGGCCTGCCATTTTTTTTGGGCGAACCAGTCGGCCAGTTCGCCATTCAACACGATGCGCGGGCGGCCGCTGGCTTCGTTCAGGATTTCACAGGCGCGCCAGGTCATGGGCCAATGGATGCCCAGCCCGATGGCCTTGGAAAAAGCCTCTTTGGCGGCAAAACGCGTGGCCAGGTAACGCAGGCCGCGAATGGCCACACGGGCCTGCCGTTGACGGTAGACCAGCAGCTCTTGCGGGCCCAGGACCTTCTCGGCAAAACGCTCGCCACGCCGTTGCAGGGCCTCCTGGATGCGGCGGATGTCGCACAGGTCGGTGCCAATGCCCACGATCATGCGGCCACCACCCGGCGCGCACGCACGATCTCGGCTTTGAAGTCGGCGATGGCCTGCTTCAGGCCGACGAAGACCGCATGGCCGATCAAGGCATGGCCAATGTGCAGCTCGGTGATCTCGGGCAAAACGGCAACCAGGGCCGTGCTGCTGGCAGTGGGGGGCGCGACACCAGGCGTGGCTGACCAGCTTTCGTTCAAAGCCAGCCCATGCCCGGCGTGCGTGCGCAGGCCCAGGCTTTGCGCCAACTTCAATCCCGCTTGAAGGCGCTGCAGTTCGGCTTGCACACCCGTGGCATCACCGGCCCACCAGGCGTTGGCCAGGGCGCCCGTGTGCAACTCTACGCAGGGTGCACCGGCTTGCGCGACCGCGTCGATCTGGGCCGGATCGGCCCCGATGAACAGCGACACGCGCGAGCCCACGGCGGCCAGGCGCGTGCAAGCATCACGCACGCGGGACAATTGCCCGACGACATCCAGACCACCTTCGGTGGTGATCTCTTGACGCCGCTCGGGCACCAGACACACATGCTCGGGGCGCGTGCGCTCGATGATGTCCAGCATCTCGTCGGTCACGGCCGCTTCGAAATTCAAAGGTGCGGAGATGCTGGCCTTCAGGCGCACCACGTCGTCGTCGCGGATGTGACGGCGGTCTTCGCGCAGGTGGAAGGTGATGATGTCGGCCCCGGCCTCGGCCGCCAGGATCGCGGCGGCCACGGGGTCGGGGAAACGGCCGCCACGGGCATTGCGCACGGTGGCGACATGGTCAATGTTCACGCCCAGCAAAGGCGCGTCGTGCGTGGTCAGGTGCGTGGCAGAAAAGGTCATGCCTGTTGAAGCTCCATCATGAGCTGGCGGGTGCGCAGCGTGTGGGATCCGAGATGATAGTGAAGCAAGGCGCGCAGCACTGTTTTGAGTTCGCTCAAGGCGGGGATGCAGGCCGCCATCAGGGGCGGCATGGCCGGGACCAGTATCGTACGCCCACCCTCGCCTTCGGTTGACAAGGCGGCTTCGAGTTGGCGCAAAACTGCACCGTCCAGGACCGCACCGTCGTCATGCTGACGAGCGCGCATGACGCCCAACTCCGGGTGCAATTCGTAACCCTGACCAGCTTGTACCGCCTGACCATCGATGGTCACCTGCGACAAATCGGGCAGATGGCCCAGCTGGCGCAGCAACACCATCTCGAAGCCCCGCAGGGCGGCCTGCAGCAAGCTGGGGTCGGCCAAGGCGGCCAAGGTCTGGGCGTAGGCATCAAACAAGCCAGGATGCGGGTCGTGACGGGCCAGCAGGCGCATCAGCAATTCGTTCAGGTAAAAGCCTGGCAACAAGGCGGCCCCGCCCGGCCACGCCGGACCACCGGCCCATTCAGCCTGGCGCAACAACCAGACCTCGGCCTCGTCCGAGCGCTTCACGCCAAAACCCACGTGCAGGCGCTGAAAGGGCATCAGCACCGGCCGAAGTTGGGAATAAGGGCGCTTGGCGCCTTTGGCCACGGCCACCACGCGGCCTTGGTCTCGGGTGAACAGGTCCAAGATCAGGCTGGATTCGCTCCAGTCATGGCTGTGCAACACAAAAGCTGCACTGGAGGGTCGGGACGCCGCACGGGCCACTCAAACGCCTTTGAGAACGCGTGTTTATTCGTAGCCGTAAGTGCGCAGGCGGGCATCGTCATCAGCCCAGCCGCTGCGCACCTTGACCCAGATCTCCAGAAAGACCTTGCGGCCCCACAGGTGCTCCAGCTCGGTGCGCGCTTCCATGCCGATGCGCTTGAGGCGTTCACCCTTGTCGCCAATCACGATGCCCTTGTGGGTCTCGCGCTCCACCACGATGGTGGCGGCGATCTTGATGATGCCGGTCGCGCGCGGGTGGTTGGCCAGCGGCGGCTCGTCCGTGTAGGTGTCGATCACCACGGTCGAGGTATAGGGCAGCTCGTCACCGGTCAGGCGGAAGAGCTTCTCGCGCACGATCTCGCTGGCCAGGAAACGGTCGGTACGGTCGGTCAGGGCGTCCTGGTCATACCACCAGCCTTGCTGTGGCAGGTAGGGCCGCACGATCTCCAGCAAGCGGCGAACGTCGTCCGCGCTTTGGGCCGACAGCGGCACGAACTCCGCGAAGGGATGGCGCTCCTGCATCGTCTGCAGCCAGGGCAGGACATCGGCGCGGCGGTGAACCAGGTCCAGCTTGTTGGCCACCAGGAAGACAGGCTTGTCCTTGGGGCACAAGGCCAGCACCTTGGCATCGTCCAGGCCGAAACGCCCGGCTTCGACCAGGAACAGCACCACGTCCACGTCGGCCAAGGTGGCTTGCACCGTTTTGTTCAAGTTGCGGTTGAGCGCGGCCGTGCCCTTGACCGTGTGCCGAGTTTGAAAACCTGGCGTGTCCACGAACACGAACTGGGTCGTCTCGTCGGTGTGGATGCCCGTGATGCGGTGGCGGGTGGTCTGCGCCTTGCGTGAGGTGATCGACACCTTCTGGCCGACCAGGGCGTTGAGCAAGGTCGATTTGCCCACATTGGGCCGACCAACGATGGCGATGAGGCCGCAGCGTTGGTTGGCCACATCCACGCCATCCTTGGCACCGCCCGTTTTGGCCATGGCCAATCCAGCCAGCATGTCGTCCAGTGACGGGTTCAACGCATCGACCACGGGGGGTGCGGTGGGTGCCTGGGCCGGAGCCTCGGGCGAAGTGTCATCTGGTGACGAAGGGGTATCGGGCATGGTGAGAAGAGTCAAGAAGAACGTTTAGCACCCATCGCACGTTTCTTCGATGGGGTTTTGGAAAGGGTGACGCCAGCGCTGGGCTGACCGGGAGCATTGGCCGAGGGCGGAGGCAGTTGCTGCACCTGGAGCAAGGCCAGTTGCGCCGCCACCTGTTCGGCAGCGCGCTTGGACAGCCCCTCGCCCAACACGGAAACCCCAAAATCTGGCAAATCGCAAGCCACCACGAACACCTGCTCATGCGCCTTGCCCCGTGTGGCATCCACACGGTAGACAGGCACGGCCATCTTGCGACCTTGAAGCCATTCCTGCAAGGCCGTTTTAGCGTCCTTGCTCCAGACTTCCAGGGTGGTTTCGGCCATCACGGGCTCGAACAGGCGCAGCACCCAGGCGCTGGCAGGTTCAAAACCGGCATCCAGGTAGACCGCACCAATGACGGCTTCCAGGGCATCCGCAAGGATGGAGGGCCGCTGAGCACCACCACCTCGGGACTCGCCTTCACTCATTTTCATGACCGCCGGCAGATCCAGGTTCAAAGCCAGTTTGTGGAGCATGTCCTGGCGCACCAGATGCGCGCGCACGCGGGTCAGGTCGCCTTCATCGCTGCGGTCAAACCGCGCGTACAGCATGCTGGACACCGCCAGATTCAAAACGGCATCGCCCAAGAATTCAAGGCGTTCGTAATGATCCTGCCCAAAGCTTTTGTGGGTCAGGGCCCGCGCCAACAGGGCGGGATCCTTGAATTCATGGCCCAGCCGTTGCTGCAAGGCCTTCAGTGGCGAAGCAGCCGCTGCGGTCACCGTCGTGGATCGGGGCATCAAAATCCCACGCGATCAAAACCAGACGCCATCACTTGGATTGACCGTGGAACTTGATCAAGAGGTAGACCGGCTCAATCAGTTCGATTTCCTTGTCGTAGGCAAACTTGACCACGATCTTGTCGTTTTCCTTGGTGATCTCCAGATCACGCGAACTGATGGCCTCGACGTTGTACTGCACCGACTTGTCTCGGTCAAAGGCCGCCCGGATTTCCGGGACCGTGCTGCCTGCACCGGCGGCGCTCGTGACCATCTTCTGGATGGTCTGGAATTCCATGACGGCCGGCACCACTTTCATGATGACCAAGGCGAAGCTGCAAAGAATCACCGCCCAAAACATCAAGCCGATCAATGTGATGCCCGACTGCGAACGTTTCATGTTGTCCCCCACACGAATCATTGGAAAAAGCCAATGCGCTTCAAACTGCTGAAATTCATCCACACCACGAATGCCTTGCCGACGATGTTTTCGTCAGGCACAAAGCCCCAGAAGCGCGAATCCTGTGAATTGTCGCGGTTGTCGCCCATCATGAAGTAATGGCCGGCTGGCACCTTGCAGACCACACCTTCAACACTGTAGCTGCAGTTTTCCTTGAACGGATATTCTTCAATACCCTGAGCTGGAATATCAGGCTGGCGGGCTTTGTCCACCAAGATCCGGTGATTCGTGCCGCTGAGGTTTTCCGCAAACTGCAAGAAATAACGCAGGCTGTCCTCGTCGTAAAACTCGGCCAGGGGCGTTTGCTCGATGGGCGTGCCGTTGATGGTCAGGCGCTTGTTGATGTAGGCGACCGTGTCACCCGGCAGACCCACCACCCGCTTGATGTAATCCAGGCGAGTATTGACGGGGTAACGGAACACCATCACATCGCCACGCTTGGGATCGTGGTTGGCGATGATCTTTTTGTTGATCACCGGCAGGCGGATGCCGTAGTGAAATTTATTGACCAGGATGAGGTCGCCGATCAGCAAGGTCGGCACCATGGAGCCGGACGGGATCTTGAAGGGCTCGAACAAGAACGAGCGCATCAGGAACACCACCACGATGACGGGGAACAAGCCGGCCGTCCAATCCAGCCACCAGGGCTGCATCAACAGGCGCTCTTTGGCCTCAGTCACATTGCCATCAACCTGGGCAATGCCTTGACGCTTCAGTTCCGCACGGCGGGTTTCGTCTTGCGCGACAAGGTTGGCAGCAGCCGCTTCGCGCTGAGGCTGAAACTTGAAGCGCTCAGCCAGCCAATACAGCATGGTCACGACGGACATGATGAACAGCAGGAACGAGAAGTTGCCTTGCCATTGACCCACGTACCAGCCACCCAGGTAGACAGCCAGGGCGCCATAAAAAATACCGGTGAGGAAACTCATCAATCTTCCACTTGAAGGATGGCCAGGAACGCTTCTTGGGGCACTTCAACCGACCCAATCTGCTTCATCCGCTTCTTCCCGGCCTTTTGTTTTTCGAGCAGCTTGCGCTTGCGGCTGATGTCACCGCCGTAGCATTTTGCCAGCACGTTCTTGCGCAGTGCCTTGATGTTCTCCCGCGCAATGATGTTGGAGCCAATGGCCGCCTGGATGACCACGTCGTACATCTGCCGCGGAATGTGTTCGCGCATTTTGGCGGCCACGCCACGACCACGGAACTGGCTTTGCACGCGGTGCACGATGATCGACAGGGCATCGACCCGATCACCATTGATCAGAATATCGACCTTGACCACGTCGGAGGCGCGGTACTCCTTGAAGTCGTAATCCATCGAGGCATAACCGCGCGACACGCTCTTGAGCTTGTCGAAGAAGTCGAGCACGATCTCGGCCAGCGGCATCTCATAGGTCAGCATGACCTGGCGGCCGTGGTAAGCCATGTTGAGCTGCACGCCACGCTTCTGGTTGGCCAGAGTCATCACCACGCCAACATGGTCTTGCGGCATGTACAGGTGCATGGTGACGATGGGCTCGCGGATCTCCTTGATGCGGCCCAGCTCGGGCATCTTGGACGGGTTCTCGACCGAGACGATCGTGCCGTCGTTCAACTCGACCTCGTAGACCACGCTGGGCGCGGTCGTGATCAGGTCCTGGTCGAACTCGCGCTCCAGGCGCTCCTGCACGATTTCCATGTGCAGCAGGCCCAGGAAGCCGCAGCGGAAGCCGAAGCCCAGCGCTTGCGAAACTTCTGGCTCATACCGCAGCGACGAGTCGTTGAGCTTGAGTTTCTCAAGCGCATCACGCAGTTGGTCGTACTCGCTGGCCTCGGTCGGGTACAGACCGGCAAACACCTGTGGCTGGATTTCCTTGAAGCCAGGCAGGGCTTCGGTGGCCGGGCCCGCGTTGTTGGGCTGCTTCTTCTCGACCGTGATGGTGTCGCCGACCTTGGCGTTCTGCAGCTCTTTGATGCCGCAGATCACGAAGCCCACTTCGCCTGCGCGCAATGCAGGGCGGTCGACCGACTTGGGCGTGAAGACACCCAGGTGTTCAGCGGGGTAAACGGCATTGGCCGCCATCAGCCGAATGCGTTCGCCCTTGCGCAACTCACCGTCAATCACGCGCACCAGCATGACCACGCCGACGTAGTTGTCGAACCACGAGTCAACGATCATGGCGCGCAGCGGGCCATCGGGATTGCCTTGCGGTGGGGGCATGCGGGCCACGACGGCTTCGAGGATGTCTTCGACACCCATACCGGTCTTGGCAGAGCAAGGGATCGAGTCGGTGGCATCGATGCCGATCACGTCTTCGATCTCTTCCTTGGCGCGCTCGGGGTCGGACTGCGGCAAGTCCATCTTGTTCAAGACGGGGATGACCATGACACCCAGGTCAAGCGCGGTGTAGCAGTTGGCCACGGTCTGCGCTTCAACACCTTGGCTGGCATCGACCACCAACAGCGCGCCCTCACAGGCCGACAGCGAACGACTGACCTCATAAGAGAAGTCAACGTGTCCGGGCGTGTCGATCAGGTTGAGGTTGTAAACCTGACCATCTCTGGCCTTGTAAGACAGCGCAGCGGTCTGGGCCTTGATGGTGATGCCGCGCTCTTTCTCGATGTCCATCGAGTCAAGCACCTGGGCTCCCATCTCTCGGTCGCTCAGGCCTCCACACAGCTGAATGATGCGATCGGCCAGGGTGGATTTGCCGTGGTCGATGTGGGCAATGATGGAGAAATTACGGATGTGATTCATAAAAAAAAGGCACGTCGAAATGGATGACGCGCCTTCCAACAAAAACGTATGGCAACTGCTTGTTGGGACTTCATTGTAGCCAAAACGACCCCACCCAGAACCGCATCCCGGCCGGGCAAAGGGTCGTTGCAGGCCGCCAACAAAGACATTGTCAACAGGTTATCCACAGACTCTTGTTGACAAGTTCGGCGATTCGGGGACCCGTTCGGTCATTCGGCGATGACCTCTCATATCCCGATCAGCAATGGCGCGCTCAACGGGTGGATTGTAGCCAGATTCCAACGCGATCGAGCCGAGTTATCAACAGCAATTGCACAAGAAAAAGACTTGCAAGATGTGCCACAAGTCCGTGTATTTTTTGCAATAAGAAATCCCGCAAGCCCTTTTGGAGCTTACGGGACCGGTTCAGTCGGACTTTCGCAAATCAGCCAGGCTCATCACTTGCTGGGGCGAATCAGCACGTATTGCGCGCCATCACCACGGCGCACCAGCACATTCACCGGGCGCCCCTTCTCCAATTTGGCCAAGGCCGCCTCGAATTGGCGCACGTTGGCGACCTGAGCGTTGCCCACGCTCAAGATGACATCACCAGGGCGCAAGCCTGCGCGTGCGGCGGGGCCGCCCACCTCTTCAACCAACACACCACCGCTGATCTTGAGTTCGGCTTTTTGAGCGGATGTCAGATCGGTCAGACCCAAGCCGAGGGACGCCACCGCAGTGGGCTTGGACTCGGCCGGTGCGTTGTCACCAGCGGCAGCTTTGGCGGCCTTCTCAAGGTCAAGCTCGACCACCGTGATGCCCAGGTCTTTGTACGCGCCGCGACGGAACACTTGCAAAACCGATTTGGTGCCAGGCTTGGTGCCCCCCACCAAACGGGGCAGGTCACCAGCGGTCTCCACCGTCACACCATTGAACTTGGTGATGATGTCACCGGCTTCCAGCCCGGCCTTGGCGGCAGGGCCTCCGGGCTCCACCATGCGAACCACCGCGCCTTGCGCCTTGCTCAGGCCCAAGGACTCGGCCACTTCTTTGGTGACCGGTTCAATCTGCACACCAATGCGGCCACGCACCACCTTGCCGCCAGAGCGCAACTGATCGGCGACCTTGATCGCATCGTCGATGGGAATCGACAAGGAGATGCCCATGAAGCCGCCCGAGCGACTCAGAATCTGCGAGTTGATGCCCACCACCTCACCGCGCATGTTGATCAGCGGGCCACCGGAGTTGCCGGGGTTCACCGCCACGTCGGTCTGGATGAAGCGGACCTCTTCACCGGTGTCGCGCGCTTTGGCGCTGACGATGCCGGCCGTGACCGTGTTCTCCAGGCCGAACGGCGTGCCGATGGCCATGACCCACTCGCCTACCTTGAGGCGACTCACATCCCCGATGCGCACCGCTGGCAGGTTGGCGGCTTCGATCTTGAGCACGGCCACGTCGGTGCGCTTGTCGGCGCCCACCACCTTGGCCTTGAACTCGCGCTTGTCGGTCAAGGTGACGTAGACATCATCTGCGCCATCAATGACGTGGGCATTGGTCATGACCAGACCGTCGGCACTCAGGATGAAGCCGGAGCCCAAGCCACGGGGACGCTCTTCGCCCTCGGCATCGCCTTTGGGCGTGGCCTTGGGGGTGCCTTTTCGCTGGCCTTGCCCTGGCATGGGCGTGCCAAAAAAGCGGCGGAAGAACTCACGCATCTGCGCATCAGCATCGTCACCGCCCTCTTCGCCAGCATCAGTGGCGACTCGTTGGGTGGTGCGAACGCTGGCCACAGACGGCCCCACTCGCTCCACCAACTGGGTGAAGTCAGGCAGCCCCTGGACCAACAAGGGACCGGGGGGAGTGGTTGGCGAAGGAACGATCACAGGCGTGGCTGCGGCCAACACGGTGGCTGGCTGCTGCGCCTGTGAAGCGTGGGGCAACAGGCTGGAGCTCAATAACAGGCCCACCGCCATCACGACGCCGCCCACGACCAAGGTGCGACGCACGACCGAGCTGGTGGAAGGTCCCGACTGGAAAGAAGATGTCATTGCTGAAAACCTCACAAATACAAACAAGTAACGATTGAATCAACGTTGGAGCCGCTCAACCGGATGACAGTTCACCATTCGATGGTTTCTGTTGGTAAAGCGGCACCCAGCAGCAAGAACTCCACAAACGGCAACGCCGCTTGGGCAAACCACAGCGGCGTCACATCACAGAATGGTGGATTTCAAACAATGCAGTGATCAGGGCGTTTCATAGAGCACATTGCGCGCCAAGCCACCGGAAGAAGCAAATGATGGCTCGCCATCGCCTTGAACACGGCGCGCTGACAGGGCTTGCTCAAGCTGTGGATCACGCCAGACGGACGCACCCGCCTCTGCGGGATCATTGCCCAGCGCGGAGGGAAAGGCAGCGCCCTCAGCCAAAGAGGCTGCGGTCACGCCGTGACCCGACCAAGTCGCAGCGGTCGCCGTGGAAGGCGCGAAGGCTTGGGCGCGGTCTGGCGCGGGAAATGAGCCCTGAGCCAGGCTGTTGGCAGGCAAGGACGAACCTGGTGGCAAACCACCTTGGTTGGTCACCAAGGCGCCCACGATCATCACGAAGCAAGCCGCCACCGCCATGGGACCAGCCCACACGCGTCGGCGCAAAGGCTCGGCGGGCGGCACGGCCAACACGCCAATGTCCACCACAGAAGGCTGATGGCGAGCCACCAGGCCGGCTGGCGCCAGCACCACTGGCTCTTGAACCAGCCGCTCACGGAATGATTTGAGGAAATGCGAACTGCCGGAGGCATCGGCCAACTCATCGGAGCGCATGACGTCACCAATGAGGTGGTAGTCGCTCCAGCGAGCGCGGACCTTGGCATCATCACGCCACGAGGCACAAGCGCGGGCGACTTCGGCCACGTCAGCCTCGCCATCGGCCAAAGCCGAAAGCGCTTCCAAGGGCAAATCATCATCCATGCGGCGGTCAGACATAGGTGGGCTCCGTGTCGACATTGAAATCAGGCCAAGGAATTTTGGCCATCCTGGCAATTCAGAGGCGCCAGTTCACAAAAAGTTCACTCAACTTCACCAACGATCGCCGTCTTTGGTGTCCAGCAGGGGGCGCAGGCGTTGCGCGATGGCATCCCGAGCCCGGAAAATGCGCGATCGAACCGTGCCAATCGGGCAGCCCATCACCTCGGCGATCTCTTCGTAGCTGAGGCCTTCGATTTCACGCAAGGTGATCGCCTGGCGCAGGTCTTCGGACAAGGCCTCGATCGCGGCATTGACCGTGTTGGCAATCTGGCGGCTGGCCATCAAGGATTCTGGGGTTTCCCCGGTGGTCAGCTCGTTCTCAACACGGGAGGTGTCGAAGTCGTCGTCATCACCCGAGCCTGCGCGCGCTGATTCGGTGACCAATGGGTCACGGCGCAAACCAATCAGCGCCTTTTTGGCGGTGTTGACGGCAATGCGGTAAAGCCAGGTGTAGAAGGCGCTTTCGCCACGGAAGTTGGGCAGGGCCCGGTAAGCGCGGATGAAGGTTTCCTGGGCAATGTCTTCCACCAAGTCAACGTCGCGCACCATGCGGGCAATCAGACGCTGGATGCGGCGCTCGTACTTGACCACCAGCATTTCAAAAGCACGTTGATCGCCGCGTTGCACGCGCTCGACCAACAAGGCGTCCACATCCACGATGGGTGTGACCGGGCCGGTTTCCTGGCCTTCAACGCCCAAGGTCATCGACGGGTCGAAGGCCTGCGCCGACACAGGCTGGTCCGGCATCACGGGCGGTTCTGAAGGCATGCGCGGCGGTGTCACGAACGGATCCTTTGGGGAACTGCCTGCTCGGACTCAACCAGGATCAGCGTGTCGGCAAAATCACTGTCGGCCACAACCATGCCTTGGGCGCTCGCCTCCATTCGGATCAAGCCCTTATTGCCGACAACCTGGTCGTTGGTGTTGAATGATGAAAGCAAGTTGGACCACTGACGTTGATGGTTTGCGGATGATGCCACCACTTGCTCTGACCCGACTTGATTGGCCCGCGAACTGAACAGCAATGCCCGCAAGTGGTGCCCTGCACTGCCTTGGAAACAAATCCTTGCACTCAGCCATGACCAAGACGTCACGAGGCCGTCTTTGCCTGTGGGAACCATTTTGACAAGGACCCAAACGCCGAGGTCAAAAACCACATGAACAGCAACGGCTTGTTGGCCAGCTTGCTCTCCATCGTTCACCGACCAGCCGGGCGGGATTTCAGCAGGAGAACTGGCGAGACGGAAAGGTGGCAAACCACCCCAATGCAAAGTCACCATCTGGTCGATGCTCAGGCGCTGCCATGAGCGCCAGGTCATCATCAGCCAGGGCAAGCCCACCGCAGATGCGATCCCTGCGGGAAGCCAGGAGCCTTGGCCGGATCGGGCTTGTGAAAAGAGTGCCCACGCCCACGTCAGCAACAAGGCCGTGGCGAACATGAGCAAAACCCTGGCCGCCCAACGAAGGAAGGGTACCTGCGTCACGCCCAGCGGCAGTGGCCACTGCGCACTTGAACCCAGCAAGCCCTGATGTAAAAAGCGCCCGTGCCCTGCCCCCGCGATGTCATCGGCGAAAGGCATGGAACGGGCGCTCAAAGGTCGAATGTCAGACGCGCTTGAAAACCAGCGAGCCGTTGGTGCCACCGAATCCAAAGTTGTTCTTCAAGGCCGCATCGATCTTCATCTCGCGCGCGGTGTTGGCGCAGTAATCCAGGTCGCACTCAGGATCCTGATTGAAGATGTTGATGGTGGGTGGCGAGATCTGATGATGGATGGCCAGCACGGTGAACACCGACTCGATGCCGCCCGCGCCTCCCAACAAGTGGCCGGTCATGGATTTGGTCGAGTTGACCACCAGGCTCTTGGCATGGTCCCCAAAAGCACGCTTGATGGCGTTGGTCTCATTGGCATCGCCCAGCGGGGTCGAGGTGCCGTGTGCATTGAGGTACTGCACCTGGTCCGGGTTGAGGCCGGCGTTGCGCAGCGCAGCCATCATGGAACGCGTGGGGCCGTCGACATCAGGCGCGGTCATGTGGTACGCGTCGGCGCTCATGCCAAAACCACTGATCTCAGCGTAGATCTTGGCGCCACGGGCTTTGGCGTGCTCATACTCTTCGACGACCATCACGCCGGCGCCTTCGCCGAGGACGAAACCGTCGCGGTCCTTGTCCCAGGGGCGCGATGCCGTTTGCGGGTCATCGTTGCGCGTGGACAAGGCGCGGGCAGCGGCAAAACCACCAATGCCCAGCGGCGAAACCGTGGCTTCGGAGCCGCCAGCCACCATCACGTCGGCATCGCCGTATTCGATCATGCGCGCGGCTTGGCCGATGCTGTGCAAGCCGGTGGTGCAGGCCGTGACGATGGCCAGATTGGGGCCTTTGAAGCCGCAATGGATGGAAACATGCCCCGAGATCATGTTGATGATCGAAGCCGGGACGAAAAATGGGGAAATGCGGCGGGGACCGCGGTCAGCGTATTCTTGGTGCGTGGCCTCGATCAAAGGCAGGCCACCAATGCCGGAGCCCACGATGCAGCCAATGCGCTCGGCCACTTCAGGGGCCAGTGCATCGCCCATGGGCAGGCCGGAATCCTTGACCGCCTGGATGCTGGCAGCCAGCCCATAGTGGATGAAGGTGTCCATGTGCCGGGCTTCTTTGGCGGGGATGTAATCCTCGATGTTGAAGCCCTTGACCTCACCGGCAAATCGGCAGGCAAACGCCGACGCGTCGAACTTGGTGATGGTGTCAATGCCGGACTTGCCAGCAATCAGATTGGCCCAGGACTCATCGACCGTGTTTCCAACGGGGGTGACGAGGCCTAAGCCGGTGACAACGACGCGACGACGGGTCATGCTGGGTGTGTCAAAAAAAATTGAGGGTTAGAGACAACCAAGGCCCCGAAGGGCCCCAGTGATCAACAAGTCGTTATTTTAGGCCTTGGCGTGGCCCTTGGCATAGTCGATGGCCAGCTGAACGGTGGTGATCTTTTCAGCTTCTTCATCGGGGATTTCGATGCCGAACTCGTCTTCGAGCGCCATCACCAATTCAACGGTGTCCAGCGAATCAGCGCCCAGATCGGCCACGAAGGCTTTTTCAGGGGTGACTTCGGATTCGGCTACACCGAGTTGTTCGGCAATGATCTTCTTGACGCGTGCTTCGATATCGCTCATGACTCCTCCAGGAGTGGGTGCAAATAAACCGGGGATTTTAGCGGGTTAGCGGCGCAAACCGCCAAACCCGAAAAACGAATTTGAGAACCCCGTAAAAACTCAATTCATCAACATGCCACCGTTGACGTGTAATTCCGTCCCGGTGATGTAAGCGGCTTGAGGCGAAGCCAGAAAGGCAACCGCCTCGGCAATGTCTTCAGGTTGGCCCAGGCGCCCCAAGGGGATCTGGGCCTTCAATGTAGCTTGCTGTTCGTCGGTCAGCGCGCGCGTCATGTCGGTGTCGATGAAACCGGGGGCCACGCAATTGACCGTGATGTTGCGGCTGCCCAACTCGCGCGCCAGGGCGCGGGTCATGCCGGCCACACCCGCTTTGGCCGCAGCGTAGTTGGATTGGCCGCCATTGCCCATCGCACCCACCACCGAGGTGATGTTGATGATACGGCCATGGCGTTGTTTCATCATGGGGCGCATCACGGCGCGGCTCATGCGGAAGACGGCTTTGAGGTTGGTGTCCAGCACCGCGTCCCAGTCGTCATCCTTCATGCGCATGGCCAGGGTGTCGCGTGTGATGCCGGCGTTGTTGACCAGCACGTGAAGCGCACCGTGCTCTTTCAGGATGGCATCGATGGTGGAATCCACCGCAGCGGCGTCGGTCACGTTCAGGACCAGGCCTTTGCTGCCTGGGAACGCGCTCAGCGCTTCGCTGATGGACTGCGCGCCGGATTCGGTTGTGGCGGTGCCCATGACCTTGTAGCCACGCTGGGCGAGGGTCACGGCGATCGCGCGCCCGATGCCGCGGCTGGCGCCAGTGACCAGCGCCACTTGGGGTGTTGTCGATGCGCCGCTCATGCCAGCAACCCTTTCGCTTCCAGCAAGGATGCCGGGTCAAAAATGGTGGCGCTGATCAGTTCGCCATCAATGCGCTTGACCATGCCGGACAAGACTTTGCCGGGACCACACTCAATCACATGGGTCAAGCCGCGAGCCTTCAGCGCCTGGATGGTTTCCACCCAGCGCACGGGGCCGAACGCCTGGCGATACAGGGCATCCCGCAGTTCATCAGCCTGCGTGACCGAGGCCACATCGATGTTGTTGATGACAGGGATGGCCGGCACCGAGAAGGTCGTGGCCGCCAGCTTGGCCTTGAGCTGCTCAGCGGCGGGCTTCATCAAGCTGGAGTGGAAAGGGGCGGACACTGACAACAGCAGCGCACGTTTGGCGCCGGCCGCCTTGAGCACCACGCAGGCCTGATCCACCGCGGCTTTGCTGCCGGCGATCACGGTTTGCTTGGGGTCATTGAAGTTCACAGCTTCGACCGCTTCACCGCTGGCTTTGGCGGCCTCCAGGCACCCTGCCCTGACCGCTTCAGCGTCCAGGCCAAGGATGGCGGCCATGCTGCCCACGCCCACGGGCACGGCCTCCTGCATGGCCTGGGCACGGAAACGCACCAGGGGCAAGGCATCGGCCAGGGTCAAGGCGCCTGCGGCCACCAGGGCCGTGTATTCGCCCAATGAGTGTCCGGCCACGGCAGCTGGCTTCAAGCCGGTCTCGGCCAGCCAAGCGCGCCAGCAGGCCACGCCCGCAGCCAGCATCACCGGCTGGGTGTTGGTGGTCAGGTCCAGCGCCTCTTTCGGGCCTTCGGCGATCAGCCGGCCCACGTCTTCGCCCAGGGCCTCGGAAGCCTCGGCCAGGGTGTCGCGCACGGCGGCGTGGTCTGCCCAGCCATTGAGCATGCCCACCGACTGCGAGCCTTGCCCTGGAAACACGAATGCAAATGCGGTCATCTTGTTTGTGTCCTCAGTACCCATGAATCAGTAATCCACCAACACGGCGCCCCAGGTGAAGCCACCGCCCACGCCTTCCAGCAGCAGGGTTTGGCCTCGCTGGATGCGGCCATCGCGCACGGCCTGGTCCAAAGCCAGGGGCACGGATGCAGCCGAAGTGTTGCCGTGCTCATCGAGCGTGACGATCATCCTATCGTCTGAAACCTGCAGCTTGCGCGCCGTGCTTTGCATGATGCGCAAATTGGCCTGGTGCGGCACCAGCCAGTCGATGCAGGAGGCATCACGACCAGCGGCTTGCAGCACTTCGTTGGCCACCTGCTCCAACGCGGTCACCGCCAGCTTGAAAACACCGGGGCCGTCCATTTTGACAGTAGGATCGCCCAGAATCGCGCCCCCGGAAACGGTGCCAGGGGCGCACAGCATGCCGGCCTGTTGGCCATCGGCGTGCAGGCGCGAGGCCACGATGCCGGCTTGCTCGGAGGCCTCCAGCACCACCGCACCGGCGCCATCGCCGAACAGCACACAGGTGGTGCGGTCGCTGAAATCAAGCAGGCGGGAGAACACTTCGGCACCGATGACGAGCGCACGGCGCGCGGAGCCGGTGCGGATCATGGCGTCGGCCACGGTCAAGGCGTAAATGAAGCCAGAGCACACGGCCTGCACGTCAAACGCCGCGCATCCCCGGATGCCCAGCTTTTGCTGGATCAGGCAAGCGGTGGACGGGAACACCATGTCGGGCGTTGACGTGGCGCAGATGATCAGGTCAATGTCTGCCGCCTCGATGCCTGCGGCTTGCAAGGCTTTTTGCGCCGCCAACACACCCAGGTCGCTGGAGCCAACGTGCGGCTCGGCAAAGTGCCGCGCGCGGATGCCCGTGCGGGACACGATCCATTCGTCGGAGGTTTCGATGCCCTGACTGGCCAGTTGATTGGCCAAGTCCTGGTTGGTGAGTCGTCGTGGCGGCAAATAAGCGCCAGTACCGGCTATGCGTGAGTGCTTGATGGGCATTTCAGGGGGGCAAAGCGGTGCTGGTTAAAACACCCCGATGCCCTTTGGGCACGGCCCGAAGGATCAGGCAGCGCGGTCAACCGCACCTGCAGATCCAACAGCCGCCGACGTGCCTTCTGGATTGGCTGAACCGGCTGCATCAGCAACCGGCAAACCATCGAGCGATGCCGCGATGCGGTCATGGACACGCTCCAAAAGGCTGTGACGAGCCGCATCATAGGCCCTGTTGATGGCCAGCTCGAAAGCAAAGGCATCGGCAGAACCATGGCTTTTGAACACCAGGCCCCGCAAACCCAGCAAAGCCGCGCCGTTATAACGGCGGTGATCGGCCCGCTTTTTGAACTGGTTGAGCACCGGCATGGCGATCAAGGCCACCAGCTTGGTCAACAAATTACGCGAAAACTCTTGCTTGATGAAATTGGCCAGCATGGACGCCAGCCCTTCGGCCGATTTGAGCGCCACATTGCCCACAAAGCCATCGCACACGACGATGTCGGTCGTGCCTTTGAAGATGTCATTGCCTTCGACATTGCCCTGGAAGTTGATCAGGCCTTTGTCGCCGGCATCGCGCAGCAATTCACCAGCGCGTTTGATGACTTCACTGCCCTTGATGACTTCTTCGCCGATGTTG
>Ga0073915_10000020_pt1 | contig 17539 bp, 16 predicted proteins | sample GWRWT2_30Apr14_FD_71480 | JGI IMG/M metagenome (GOLD analysis project Ga0073915, IMG submission 71480) | Sand microcosm microbial communities from a hyporheic zone in Columbia River, Washington, USA - GW-RW T2_30-Apr-14 | ecosystem: Engineered > Artificial ecosystem > Sand microcosm >... | reverse complement strand
CTCGACCTGCACGCGGCGGTGCATCAGGCCGAATTCAGACAGCAAAGGGCGCAGGGCGGCCACTTTGGGGGCGTAGCGGCCATCCAGGGGCGACAGGGCTGTGAGGGCAGAAAGGTTCATGGGGTTTTTGCAAGTAGGCACCAGGAGAACCCGTGATTTTAGGCGCTCGCGCGGCGTTTGGGCGCCGCCCCTGCCTGGGCCTGCGCAAACGGCGTCCAATGCGCCTTCAGCACCTCGGTGTCCACCCGCGCCCACACCGTCAGGGCCTCGGTGCGCATGCGCCTTGAGGCCACCACCGCCCAGGGCCAGTAAAAGCCCAAGGTCAGCACCAGCAGCAAGGCATGCCGCAGCTGCAGCAGCACATAATCCTGCACCGACAAACGGCTGCGAAACCGCAATGAGCGATTGCCGGTCTTGTTCCACACCAGGTTCTGCAAACGGGCCTGCACATAGGGCACCACCGCCGCCAGCACCGCCGCCGACAACAAGGCCACCATGCTCGGCAACCAGGCGCCCGGCGCCGGTCCTCGCCACCACAGCAGCGCCCCCAACACCACCGCGCCCAGCCCCATGACCAAGCCGGAGACCAGCACCGACCAGGCCGCCGTGCGGGCCCACAGCATCACCATGGCCACGGGCGAGGCCTGCCACCACAGGCGCAAAGGCCCCAGCTCCAGGCGCCCCTGCCGGTAATGGAAGTAAGCCCACAAAAACAGTGGCACCCCCAGCACCCACAGCGCGATGACAAAGCCCAGGGCCACCCACCACATCGGGTGATGAAAGGTGGCCCCCGCCAGCGTCAACCAGGCCGCCACCAACACGCCCATCAAAGGCATCAACAATGCACCATAGACCGCCGTGAATTGCCCCTTGAAGCTCAAACGGCGCCCCGCCCAACTGGTGTGGGCCATGCGGTGCGTCAGACTGGTGTGCACGGCCAAAGGGGTCACTGCCAGGGCCATTGAAAACGCCAGCAACCCCGCCAGCGGCGACCCCAGGCAAGCGCCCACCACCCCCGCCACCAGGGCGAGCACCAGGCCATAACGGGGCAGGTGACTGGCAGGCGGTGCGTGGTAATCCAGCACATGGCCGGCCACCAGGGTGCGCCTCAAAAAATACCGTTGCGATCTGACCCGCGCCCAAGGCAGGTACAGCCCGAGGGTCAGCAAAGTCAGCAACAAGTTGACGATCCAGATGCGGGCATAGTCGGTCGCCCGGGCATTCAATGCCACCGGCAGTTTGACCACGGCGCCGCGCGGCAAGCGGGGGACTTCAGCGGGCGGCACGGCAGCGGCCCTGGGCGCGGAGGCCATGGCGCCCACATACGCGGCACGCATCTCGGACATCAGGTCCTCGGCCGCGTCAGACCCGATCGGCGGTGGCCAAACCAAGCCGACAGGTGCGCTGTTCGCCGGAGACGGCGCCGCCTGTGATGCCGGCGCCACATGCAGGGGCGGCAGGTCGGCCAGGCGGACCATGCGCGCAGATGAACGTACAGCAGAGTTGTTCATTTTCCGCCGCAAATGTAACAGTCTTATACAAAATCACCCTTGGTGGGTTCCCTCTGATGGGGTGATGCCGTTAAAGCATGAGCACGAACAGCGCCCGCAGCCCAAGCCTTCGTTAAAATCAACACGCATCCACACATCACGACACAGAATGAAACTGATCGGTTCACTGACTAGCCCGTTTGTCCGCAAGGTGCGCATCGTGCTGGCCGAGAAAAAACTCGACTACAAATTCGACGTGGAGGATGTGTGGGCGGAAGGCACCAGCATTTCCGACTCCAACCCCCTGGGCAAGGTGCCCTGCCTGGTCATGGAAGGTGGCGAAGCGGTGTTCGACTCGCGCGTCATCGTCGAGTACGTGGACACCCTGTCGCCCGTGGGCAAGCTGATCCCCCTGAGCGGGCGCGAGCGCGTGGAAGTGCGCACCTGGGAAGCCCTGGCCGATGGCGTGATGGATGCCGCCATCCTGGCTCGGCTGGAACAAACCTGGCCCGGCCGCACCGAAGCACAACGCTCACAAGCCTGGATCGACCGCCAGATGGCCAAGGTTCATGGTGGCCTCAAAGCGATGGGCCAAGGCCTGGGCGACCGTCCCTGGTGCACTGGCAACCACCACAGCCTAGCCGACATCTCGGCGGGCTGCGCGCTGGGCTATGTTGATTTCCGCTTCCCGCAAATCGACTGGCGCGACGACTACCCCAACCTGGGCAAGCTGTTCGACAAGCTCTCGCAGCGGCCCAGCTTCATCGACACGGCGCCGCCCAAGGCCTGATTTTCTTGTGCAGGCTCAGCCCACCGATTTGCTGAACGAATCGGCCCGGGCCTGGCGCCAGTAGTCTTCAAACACCGGCTGCGGCCAGGGCGCTTCGCCACGCTCCGCCGCCAACAACTCGCCAGGTTTGGCATAGGCCAGCAGATTGGCCAGGCGGCGCACCTCCGAACTCGACACCCGGCGCACGATGTGATCGGCGGTGATGTCGTTGGGGTGCTGCAAGCCAGCGGCCTGCACCAACTCCTTCAGCGCATACAAAGTGTTCATGTGCAGGTAGTACACCCGCTCGGCCTTGTCGGCCACCACCAGCGCGCGCTGGCGCAAAGGGTCTTGCGTGGTCACGCCCGTGGGGCATTCGCCGGTGTGGCAGCTTTGCGCCTGGATGCAGCCCAGCGCGAACATGAAGCCCCGCGCCGAATTGCACCAATCCGCGCCCAGCGCCATCATGCGGGCGATGTCAAAAGCGCTGATGACCTTGCCCGCGCAACCAATCTTGACGCGGTGCCGCTCGCCCATGCCCACCAGCGTGTTGTGGACCAGCAAGAGGCCTTCTTGCAAAGGCGCGCCCACATGGTCGGTGAACTCCAAAGGCGCGGCCCCGGTGCCCCCTTCAGCGCCATCCACCACGATGAAATCAGGCCAGAAGCCGGTTTCGCGCATGGCCTTGGCCAAGGCAAACCATTCCCACGGATGCCCGATGCAGAACTTGAAGCCCACCGGCTTGCCACCCGACAACTGCCGCAGCCGCTCGATGAACTGCATCATCTCGATCGGTGTGGAGAACTCGCTGTGGCTGGCCGGTGACACGCAGTCCACACCGATCGTCACGCCCCGCGCGGCCGCGATCTCACGCGTCACCTTCGGGCCGGGCAAGACGCCACCGTGCCCGGGCTTGGCACCCTGGCTCAGCTTCAATTCGATCAGCTTGACTTGAGGATCGCGCGCGCTGGCGGCGAACTTGTCCGCGTCAAAGTGACCGTCGTCCGTGCGGCAGCCAAAGTAGCCTGATCCGATCTCCCAGATCAGGTCGCCGCCCGCCTGACGGTGGTACTCGCTGATCGAGCCCTCACCCGTGTCGTGGGCAAAATTGCCTTTGCGCGCGCCCGCGTTCAGGGCCAGGATGGCGTTGGCGCTGAGGGCACCAAAGCTCATCGCCGAAATGTTGAAAATGCTAGCGCTGTAGGGCTGCTTGCACGAAGAGCCGCCTTGCCCGATCGTGATCCGGAAATCCTGCGAGGCGATGTGGCTGGGGGCGAGCGAGTGGCTCAACCACTCATAACCCGCCGCGCCCACGTCTTTTTGCGTGCCGAAGGGCCGCTTGTCCGGCTCGCCCTTGGAGCGTTGGTACACCAGTGAACGCTGCTGGCGCGAAAACGGCGCCGCCTCGCTGTCGCTCTCGATGAAGTACTGCCGGATCTCGGGGCGGATGAACTCCAGCAGGTAGCGCATGTGGCCCATGACCGGGTAGTTGCGCAGCACCGAGCGTTTGCTCTGCCGCACATCCTTGAAACCCAGCAGCACGAGCAGCAAACCCAGCACCACCATCCAGGCGCCCTGTCGGCTCTCCAACCACCACAGGGCGCCGGCCAAGGCCAGCAAGGCCGACATCACCCAGACGCCGTAGCGGATGGGCACATGCTTGTTCAAACGGATCAACCACACGGGCATTGCAAGCTCCTCGTCCAGGCGGACTTTTCACCATGGTAAAGAAGGAGTGGGCCGCCAGTTGCATCATCAGCACCACGAACAGCAGGCAGATCAGCTCATTTGCAGCCCCGGCCACCCTGGCTGTTTGGCGCTACACTGTGCGCCAAAGCGCCGATTTGTCCGGCTTGCGGGCGCTCAAGAAATACCGCTAAAGAGGGCGCTGGAACCCGGCCCCTGCTTCAATGCGCGGCCGGTTTTTTATTGACTGATTCACGTAGCGCCATGTCTTCCCTCGGGGTTGTGACCCCTGTCTCCCTGCACTTCGAAGCCCCCCTGCCCTTGCGCAGTGGGGCCGCCCTGCGCGACTACACCCTCATGGTCGAGACCTACGGGCAGCTCAATGCTGACCGCAGCAATGCCGTGCTGGTGTGCCACGCCCTCAACGCCTCGCACCACGTGGCTGGCCTGCACGCCGATGAGCATGGCAAGCCCATCCCCAAAAGCCAGGGCTGGTGGGACAACCTGATCGGGCCCGGCAAGCCGCTGGACACCCACAAGTTCTTCGTCATCTGCGTCAACAACCCGGGCTCGTGTTTCGGCTCGACCGGCCCCACGCATCTCAACCCCGACACGGGCCGCGTCTATGGCGCTGACTTCCCCGTGGTGACGGTGGAAGACTGGGTCGATGCGCAAGCCCGCGTGCTGGACCGGCTGGGCATTGAACAGCTGGCCGCCGTGCTGGGTGGCAGCCTGGGCGGCATGCAGGCCATGAGCTGGACGCTGCAGTACCCGCAACGCGTGCGCCACTGCATTGCCGTGGCCACAGCGCCCAACCTGTCGGCGCAAAACATCGCCTTCAATGAAGTGGCCCGCCGCGCCATCATCACCGACCCTGATTTCCATGGCGGCCACTTCTACGAGCACGGCGTGGTGCCCCGGCGCGGCCTGCGCGTGGCCCGCATGATCGGCCACATCACCTATTTGTCTGACGACGTGATGGACGAGAAGTTTGGCCGCAGCCTGGTGGGCCGAGAGCTTGGCGAGGAGCCCCGCTACAGCACGCAAGAGATCGAGTTCCAAGTCGAAAGCTACCTGCGCTACCAGGGCGACAAGTTCAGCGATTACTTCGACGCCAACACCTACCTGCTGATCACCCGCGCCCTGGATTACTTTGACCCCGCCCGCGCCTTTGGTGGCGACCTGGCCGCCGCCCTGGCCCAGGCCGTGGCCAAGTTCCTGGTCATCAGCTTCACCACCGACTGGCGCTTTGCCCCGGCCCGATCACGCGAGATCGTCAAAGCCCTGGTCGACAACCGCCACGACGTGAGCTACGCCGAGATTGACGCGCCCCACGGCCACGACGCCTTCCTGCTGGACGACGCCCGCTACCACAACGTGGTCTGGGCCTACTTTGACCGCATCCACCGCGAGATCAGCGGCCCTACCTTGAACATCGCGGCGCGAGGCCAGCCATGAGCGATCGAAGCATCCACGACGTCGTCGCCCAACTGGTGCCCCCCGGCTCGCGCGTGCTGGACCTGGGCTGTGGCAACGGCGCCCTGCTGGCCCACCTGCGCGACAGCCGCCACTGCACCGGCTATGGCATTGAACTGGACGACACCAAGGTGCACGAATGCGTGCAGCGCGGCGTCAACGTCATCCAGCGCAACCTGGAAGAAGGCCTGAGCCTGTTCGACGACAACAGCTTTGACATGGTGCTGCAGCTGGACACGCTGCAGAACCTGCGCAACACCGAAGCCATGCTGAGTGAAACCGCGCGAGTCGGGCGACAAGGCATCGTCGCCTTTCCCAACTTCGCGCACTGGCCGCACCGCCTGAGCGTGCTGCGCGGGCGCATGCCGGTGACCAAATCGCTGCCCTACCAGTGGTACGACACCCCGAACATCCGGGTGGCCACCTTTGCCGACTTCGAAGTGCTGGCCCGCAAGAGTGGCCTGCGCATCATCGAGTCTTTTGGCCTGACCGATGGCCAGGTGGTCAAAAGCTGGCCCAACCTGCGGGCCAGCACGGCGGTCTTCAAGTTCGACCGCGCTTGAGGGTGGGCTGAACCTCCTCAGAAGCGGTGGCGGATGCCCACGGCAAAGGTGTTGCCCTTCTTCCAGCCTGCCTGGTCTTCGTCGTCCAGCATGTACGCGGCGTAAACGTCGGTGCGCTTGGACAGGAAGTGATCGTAGGCCAGCGTGAAGATGCTGTGGTCCACATCGGGCGTGGTGCCGCCTTCAACCGCTGACTCCTTGCTTTGGCCGTAAGACACCAGCACCTTGCCCGCGCTGGTCACAGGCACCGAGGCCCCCACCTGGTAGAGCTTGGTGTCGATGCGGTCGGTGAGAGCGAAGCCCTCATTCTTGAACTGGCCGTATTGGCCGAACAACTTGACCACGCCGAAGTCATAGCTGGCGCCCAGCAAGGCGAAAGTCTGTTTTTGGCCAGAGGCCAGATCAGCCTTGGGCGCTTCAGCCGCCTTGACCGACTGGAAGCCAGCACCCATCGAGAATCCGCCAATCGTGTAGGTACCGCTCAACCCCACGCTGTTGCCTTCGCCGGTCGTGGCCGAGGTTTCGCCGGCCTGCCATTGCACGGCGCCGGTGAAACCCCCCAGGTTGGGCGTGGTGTACATCACCGAATTGCCCCAACCTGAGTCACCCTTGTCATTGCCCCAGGGACCACCATAGGTGAGCCTGATGGTTGGCGAGAAGCCGAAGGCACCACCCAGCGGGTTGAACGTCAAAGCCTGTTGGAACAGCAGGTTGTCCATGCGACCCAGGGTCACTTTGCCGAGATCGCTCGCCAACGCCACATTGGCATTGCGTGCCCAAAAGACGTCCGGCTTGGCGCCGGGGACGCGCCCCGAAGCACCAGTGTCACCACGGAAAAAGCTTTCCAGCGTGAACAGCGCTTTGAGCCCACTGCCCAGGTCTTCCGTCCCCTTGAAACCGAAATAGCTGGTCGTCATGGGGTTGGACGCCACTTGGGTGGTGCGGGGGTTGGCGGCGCTGCCGTTGTAAGAGTTCTGAAAGGAGCCGAAAGAGATGTCGAACAAGCCGTACATCGTCACACTGCTTTGTGCATGCGCGCCAAAGCAGGCACCCAGGGACAAGAGGATCGCGGGGGTGATTTTTTGCTGTGCAAAGGCCATGAATACTCCGAAATAATGGACCCAAAAAAGTGCCGCGCCAAATGCGCGCCCCTTTGATTTCGCAGATTCCATGCCCGAAATAACCTCCAAAGACACCGTAAAAACTCACCAGAAAGCCATTTTTGGCATCAGATGGGTGCAATTAGGCACCAAAAGCATCCAGACGAAAAAAAGCGCCCCGAAGGGCGCTTTGGCTTTAAATCGAAAAGGATCGATTAGAAAGCGTGTTTGATGCCAACCGCGAAGGTTTGACCAGATTCCAGGTTGGTTTGACCATTGTTCGAGAACACGGTGTAAACATCAGTGCGCTTTGACAGGAAGTAGTCATAGCCCAATGAGAAGACACGGTCTTTGGCAGTCACACCAGTCGCGGTAACCTTGTTCTTCAACTCGCCGTAAGAGGCCAAGATCGAACCCTTCTCTGTCACAGGCACAGACACGCCAACTTGATAGATCTTGTCCTTGTTTGCGAACGCTTGAGTGGTAGGCACAGTTGAAGCTTCTTGCTTAATGCCAGTGTAGGTAGCAAACAACTTCACAACACCAAAGTCATAGCTGCCAGACAGGTTCCAGATTTTTTCGTCTGCGCCATAAGTCGCAAATGCCGCACCAGTAGCAATAGCCGGGCTGTTAGTGGGGCCACCTTTGACGTAGACAGCAGCCAAGCTCAAGGGGCCTGCGTTATAGGCACCCATCAGCGAATAGCTGTTTTTTGCACCGGAAGCGGTGGATTCCTTCAAGGCAGCCTGACCCACGAAAGTGAAGCCCGACAGGTTGGGGCTTTCATAGGTGATCGAATTCACCCAGCCCGTGTCGAAACCGACGCCAGCGCCAGCGATGCTGGATGTCTGACCGATGTAGCTGTAGTGACGCATCGTTGGCGAGAATGCCATCGAGCTGCCAAATGGATTATAGGTGTAGCCGGCAGTGAAGAGTGGGTTGTCGTATTGACCAATAGCCACCTTACCGAAACCACCGCTCAAAGCGACGTTAGACGTGCGACTCCAAAACTGACCTGCATTGTTGCCAATGTTGGCACCCGTGTCATTGCCCACGAAAGTTTCGAGCGCGAACTCAGCCTTCAAGCCATTACCCAGATCCTCCGAACCAGAAAAACCAAGGAAGCTGGTCATCATGTTGCCGCTGTCAATCTTGGTCAGGCGGGTAGAGGTGTTTTGTGCGTGCGCGGTTTCAAACGAGCCAAACGACGCGTCCAACGAGCCATAAACCTTCACGTCAGCTTGAGCAGCGCCGACCAAAGCCATCAGGGCAGCAGCGGCCACCAAGTTCTTCTTTGCAAACATCAATTTCTCCTAGCAATGTGTGAAAAAGGGACTATTTGGGAACCCATCAAGCGGGTAAACCCATGCGTTGCATTGTGGGACTGAAAGTCATCCAATGGCATTGCAAGCAAGAAACGTGACAGGCTGCATCACGTTAAAACGGGTGTTACCGTTGCCAAACGACAACATTTACCCATATTAATGCAATTTATTCGGACATTCAGGACGCAAAAAAGCGCCCCGAAGGGCGCTTGAAACTCTGGTCTGACTTTGACGCGGATTAGAACGCGTGACGGACGCCAACGGCGAAGCTGGTTGTCGAGATCTTGTCGGCAGGCGTGATCGTGGTCAGGTTTTGCGACTGGCGCTCACCAATCACAGCCGCGTAGGCGCTGGTACGCTTCGACAGGTTGTGTTGATAACCCACGCTCAGATCACGGGTCTTGACCGAACCATTGGCAGCCTCAGTGGTGAATTTGGCATCGCCATAAGACACCAGCACGGAACCATCAGCGGTCACAGGAATGCCTGCACCGAGCTGAAAGCCACGGGTCTTGTCATCGGCCAACAATGCGCTCTTGCCATTGCTCTTGTCTTGCGCGTATTGGCCGTACAGCTTCACCACGCCGAAGTCATAGCTCGCACCCAGCAACCAGGCGCGGTCCTTGGAGGCAGGGCCCGTGGCAGTCAGCGCACCGTCGGTCGAGCGGACGTCGCCGTAGACAGCGGACAAGGCCAGGGGGCCAGCGGTGAAGTTGGCGCTGATGGCCGTGCCGCCACCTGCATAGTTCGTGGCCGTGGCTTTTTGGGTTTCACCCAGGCTGGCTTGTGCCGACAGGGTCAAACCACCCAGGTTTGGCGACGAGTAGGTGATGCTGTTGGCCCAGCTGGACGAATCGACGCCAATGGCGCGGAAGGTGGGCGAGAAGGTTTGCGATTCACCGAAGGGGTTGAACGCTTGGCCTTCCAGCTTGAACAGGTTTTCCTTGCGGCCCAGGTACAGGCCACCGAAATCACCGGCCAGACCGACGTAGGCGTTGCGGCTCCAGAAGGAGGACGAGCTGCTGGCACCCGTGTCCAGGTTCAACGCGTTTTCCAGCTTGAACAGCGCCTTTAGGCCACCGCCCAGGTCTTCCTGGCCCTTGAAGCCGATATAGCTTTGCGACAGGTCGTTGGAATCGACCTTGCCGGCGCCGGACTTCGCGAAGCCGACGCCGGGTGTGAAGGTGGCGGTTTCCTTACGGCCAACGGACACGTCCAGATTGCCGTACACGGTCACTTGGGCTTGGGCAGCCACGGCCAACAGGGTCAGGGCAGCAGCGGCCACGACATTTTTCTTAGCGAACATGAAATCTCCTAACATTGAATGAATCTTGCCTCAATGCACCAACAATGTGCATCAAGCTTGCGACAAAGGGAGTCGTCAGCCCTGATTCTTACGTGTGGTTGCGTGTAATCCCGCATAAACGCACCAATTTCACCCATCGGGGGGATGCGAACGGCTCAATTTGTTTCCAAAACGCAACAAATTGGTGCGGCCAAAACCAGATAGCGAGCCAAATCGGACAAATTCACCACCACCAACCTTCAAGGAATGGCCATGCAAACTTCCTGGTTTCGCGCCCTGCTGATCCTCATCGCCACCTTGGGCTTGGCGCCCGGGTAGCCACGGGCTTCGCGGGATCAAGCTGCCAGCACGGCCAGGATCTCGGCCCCGTAGGCCTCCAGCTTTTTGGCACCGACACCGCTGATGCCGCTCAACTCGCCCAGGGTTTGGGGCGCGATTCGGGCCATTTCAGCCAAGGTGGCGTCGTTGAAGACGATGTAGGCAGGCAGGTTGTGCTCGCGCGCCACCTCACTGCGCCAGGCCCTGAGTGACTGGAAGCGAATCAGCGCCTCGCCCACCAGGTCCTTGGGAGCCCCGGCGGCGGCTTTGCCACTCGATGATGAAGTGCGCGAGGTTTTGGCGCGCTTGGGCGCGTCGGCGGCTTCGGCGGCTTCGGCGGCTTCGCGCAGGATGAGTTGCACCTCGCCCTTCAACACCGCGCGGGCGCTGTCGGCCAGGACCAGGGTGTTGAACTCGCCTTCAGCGACAACGTGGCCCATGGCCACCAGTTGGCGCAGCACAGCGCGCCATTGGTTTTCACTCAGGTCGGCGCCAATGCCAAAGGTGCTCAGGCTGTGGTGCCCATGCTGCTCGACCTTGTCGGTGCGCTTGCCGCGCAGCACGTCGATCAGGTGGCCGGCGCCAAAGCGCTGTTGGCCGTGCTGCCAGAAGCGGTAGATACCGCTCAGCATCTTGCGGCAGGCCTCGGTGGCATCCCAGGTGATGGGCGGCTTGAGGCAGTTGTCGCAGTTGCCGCAGGGTTGGCTGTCTTCGCCAAAGTAGGACAGCAGGCGCACGCGGCGGCAGTCGTGGGCTTCGGCCAGGGCCAGCAAGGCATCAAGCTTGCCGCGCTGGATGCGCTTGAAATCGTCGCTGGCCGGGCTTTCGTCGATCATGCGGCGCTGGTTGACGACGTCGGCCAGGCCATACGTGAGCCAGGCGTCGGCATCCAAGCCATCGCGGCCCGCGCGGCCGGTCTCCTGGTAATAGCCTTCGATGTTCTTGGGCAGGTCCAGGTGGGCCACAAAGCGCACGTCGGGCTTGTCGATGCCCATGCCAAAGGCGATGGTGGCGACCATGACGATGCCATCTTCGCGCAGGAAGCGGTCTTGGTTGCGGCGGCGCAGGCCTGAATCCAGACCCGCGTGATACGGCAAGGCGTTGACGCCCTGCTGGGCCAGCCAATCGGCGGTTTCTTCCACCTTCTTGCGCGATTGGCAGTAGACGACGCCCGCGTCGCCATCGTGCTCGTCGCGGATGAAGCGCAGCAACTGGTCGCGCGGGCTGGTCTTTTCAACCAGGGCGTAACGGATGTTGGGGCGGTCGAAGCTGCTGATGAAGACGCGGGCGTCTTGCAGCTTCAGGCGCTCGATCATGTCGGCGCGGGTGTGGTCGTCGGCAGTGGCGGTCAGGGCCAGGCGCGGCACGTCGGGGAAGCGCTCGTGCAGCATGCTGAGCTGCAGGTAGTCTTCGCGGAAATCGTGGCCCCACTGGCTGACGCAATGCGCCTCGTCAATGGCGAACAGGCTGAGCAAGCCGCGCTCGTGCAGGCTGGCCAGCTGGGCCTGGAAACGCAGGTTGGTGATGCGCTCCGGCGCCGCATAGAGCATGACCAGGCGGCCGGACATCATCTCGCGCTCGATGCGCTGGGCATCTTCCTGGCTGTGGCTGCTGTTCAAGAAAGCGGCGTGCACACCGGCTTCTTCCAGCGCGCCGACCTGGTCGTGCATCAAGGCGATCAGCGGTGAGACCACGATGGTGACGCCCTTGCCTTCGCGGTGCCGGGCAATCGCGGGCACCTGGTAGCACAGGCTTTTTCCGCCGCCCGTGGGCATGAGCACCAAAGAATCACCGCCGCCCAGGGTGTGTTCCACGATGGCTTTTTGCTGGCCCCGGAAAGCGCCGTAGCCGAACACTTCTTGGAGGATGGCCTCGGCCGACGTGGCGGGGGTCTGGGGGTTCAGGGCAGTGGCAGACACGGGCGGGGCGAACGAGGGGGCCGAAAATGGGATCGACTCGCATTGTGCGCGCTAAATGCGCAGGACCAACGCCCCCTTCCGGGCGGGCGCGCTGACTTCAAAATCGTCCGATTTCCAGTCGCATGCCAACTTTTTCGAAGACCCCTCGGGCGCATTGCGCACAAAAATCGCTTGTGCTGCGGGATCATCCACAGATCGACAACGTTTCGGAGAAGCTCGTGCCCTCTCATGACAGCACCGCGGCCAGGGTGGGCCATTTCATCCATGGGCAAAGCGTGCCGGTGGCCGCCGCAGATCGCCTCAGCCCCGTTTACAACCCTGCCACCGGCGCCGTGGCGGCGCAGGTGGCGCTGGCCAACACCGCCGACGTGGCCCTGGCCGTCGCAGCCGCGCAAGCGGCCTTCCCTGCTTGGGCCGACACGCCGCCGATTCAGCGCGCGCGGATCTTGTTCAAGTTCTGGGGTCTGCTGAACCAGCACAAGGACGAGCTGGCCGCCTTGATCACGCAAGAGCACGGCAAGGTCTTCAGCGATGCGCAGGGCGAGGTCACGCGCGGCATCGACATCGTCGAGTTCGCCTGCGGCATACCTCAATTGTTGAAGGGCGACTACAGCGAGCAGGCCTCCACCGGCATCGACAACTGGACCATGCGCCAGCCCCTGGGCGTGGTCGCGGGCATCACGCCCTTCAACTTCCCGGTGATGGTGCCATGCTGGATGTTCCCGGTGGCCATCGCCTGCGGCAATACCTTTGTGCTCAAGCCCAGCCCGACCGATCCATCGCCCTCGCTGTTGATGGCCAAGCTGCTGAAGCAGGCGGGCCTGCCCGATGGCGTCTTCAATGTGGTGCAAGGCGACAAGGCGGCGGTGGATGCCTTGATCGAGCACCCGGATGTGAAGGCACTGAGCTTTGTGGGATCCACCCCGGTGGCGCAGTCCATCCATGAGCGCGGCAGCCATTTCGGCAAGCGCGTGCAGGCCTTGGGCGGGGCCAAGAACCACATGGTGATCATGCCGGACGCGGACCTGGACAAGGCCGTGGATGCTTTGGTGGGCGCGGCTTATGGCTCGGCGGGCGAGCGCTGCATGGCGATCTCGGTGGCGGTGCTGGTAGGGAATGTGGGCGACCAGATCATGCCCAAGCTGATCGAGCGCACGCGCACCTTGAAGGTCAACAACGGCACGCTGGACGAGGCCGAGATGGGGCCGATCGTGACGCGCGCGGCGCTGGAGCGCATCAGCGGCTGCATTGCCGATGGCATCCAGCAAGGCGCGCAGTTGCTGGTGGATGGGCGGGGCATTTCGGTGCCCGGGCTGGAGGGCGGATTCTGGCTGGGGGGCACCTTGTTTGACCACGTCAGCCCAGAGTCACGCTTGTACAAGGAAGAGGTCTTTGGCCCGGTGCTGGCCTGCGTGCGCGTGGCCGACCTGGACCAGGCGCTGGGCTTGGTCAACGGGCATGAGTTTGGCAATGGCGTGGCCTGCTTCACCAGCGATGGCCACACCGCGCGCGAGTTCTCGCGCCGCGTGCAGGTGGGCATGGTGGGCATCAATGTGCCGATCCCGGTGCCCATGGCCTGGCATGGCTTTGGTGGCTGGAAGCGCAGCCTGTTTGGCGACATGCACGCCTATGGCGAAGAAGGGGTGCGCTTTTACACCCGGCAAAAATCCATCATGCAGCGCTGGCCCGAGAGCATCAGCAAGGGCAACGACTTCATCATGCCGACGGCGCGCTGACCTGCCCGTTGACGAAGGCCTTGAGTTCACCGGGCTGAAAGCGCGTCCACACCTCGTCGGACGTGAGCGGCTCGGTGGCGATGACGGCCACGCGGTCGCCCTGGTCGGTCAGCTCATCGAAGTTCAGGCTCATGTCCTGGTCCTGCAGGCGGGCCAGGCCGAAGGGAGCCTGGCGCACCAGGTAATGCAAGTTGGTGGAGCAATGCGCCCACAAGGCGTCGCCCTGGCTGAGCATGAAGTTGAAGGTGCCGTGCTGGGCAATGTGGGGCACCAGCTCGCGCAGGGTCTCCGTCAGGGCGGAGGTGGTGGGCAGGCTGGCGTGGTGCTTGGCCAGCTCTTGCAGCAGCCAGCAAAAGGCTTGTTCGCTGTCGGTGTCGCCCACGGGCTTGAAGGCGGCGTGCAACTTGGGCGCAAAGCCTTTCAGGTCGCCGTTGTGAGCGAACACCCAGTAGCGACCCCACAGCTCGCGCACGAAGGGGTGGCAGTTTTCCAGCGCGACCCGGCCCTGCGTGGCCTTGCGGATGTGCGCGATCACATTCTGGCTTTTGATCGGGTACTGCTTGACCAGTTGGGCCACCGGCGAAACGCTGGCGGCGGCGTGGTCCACGAACAGGCGCACGCCCCGGCCCTCGAAAAAAGCGATGCCGAAACCATCGCAGTGCTCATGCGCACGGGTGGCAAATCCGGTAAAACTGAAAACGATGTCGGTGGGGGTGTTGCAGTTCATGCCCAGCAATTGGCACATAGGTGGGGGCTCCTTCGGGCCTCATGCTACGCCACACCAAAATGGGCGCACCCGACAGAGGGGCTGGGCTCAAACGGGGGGCTTGGGCATAATCGCTGAAGTTTTTCTCCGAATCACCGAGTCAGGAATCAGGCCATGGCCTCCATCAACAAAGTCATCATCATCGGCAACCTGGGTCGCGACCCGGAAGTGCGCTACGCCCCGAGTGGCGCGGCCATGTGCAATGTGTCCGTGGCCACCACGCGCAACTGGAAAGACAAGACCAGCGGCGACAAGGTTGAAGAAACCGAATGGCACCGCGTCGTGTTTTACGACCGCCTGGCCGAAATCGCGGGTGAATACCTGAAAAAGGGCAGCCCCGTGTACGTGGAAGGCCGCCTGAAGACCCGCAAGTGGGCCGACAAAGACGGCAAGGACACCTACACCACCGAAATCGTGGCCGACCAGATGCAATTGCTGGGTGGGCGTGATGGCGGCGGTGGTGGTGGCCGCAGTGGTGGCGGTTATGGCGGCAACGCCGGTGGCGGCCAGCAAGGTGGCGGCGATGACTTCAGCCAGGATGCGCCTTCGGCCGCAGCGCCGAGCCGCCCTGCAGCAGCACGTCCCGCACCGGCTGCGGCGCGGCCTGCGCCTCAGAAGTCGTCGACGGGGTTTGATGACATGGATGACGACATCCCGTTCTAAAATGGAATAAGCCCCTTTTTTGTTGATAAAGCCCGTCGCTTCAGCGTGACGGGCTTTTTTCATGGCAGCAGCCATGGCGAGCCACCCCTAAGATGAAGTGCTCACAACGCAGGCTAGGGGTGGCCGTCAAAAATGGCCCCGGGCAGGATGAAACCCTCACTCATCAACTGTCATTGGAGACCCCATGAACAAGCACTTCCGCTCCGTCAAGCTTCAAGCCGTGGCCCTCATCACCGGCGCCTTGCTGTCCACCAGCGCCTTCTCCATGGGGCGCCACGATGCCCCCTGCGATGGCTTCATGGATTGCATCTACACCGCCTACTGGTACGCCTTCCTGCGTTGAATCAAAGGGCTGACTCTCGTTCCGGGAGGGTCGAATGATGGAGGGTCCAGCGCAAATCATCCTCACCATCAAGCACCCCAAAAGAGACCTCGAAGTCCAGCAGGCTTGAAGCCTGCGTTGGGTGCCTGGCCACCACCTCGCTCAAGGTGTCCCCCGGCAAGGTGTTGGTCGGCCATGCGCAAGCACGGGGGCGTGCCTGCATGATGTAGCGGCCTGCGGTCAGGATCCTGGTGACCCGCGCAGGGTCTTGCGCATCGGCCTGCTCGCGGAACGTGCAGGGGCCGGTGGAATCCGGCAAGCGCACCCAGACCTCGCGGTACACGCCATGCACGCCGGTTTCGATGACGCGGTCGTTGGATTCGAAGACCATCCAACCCGCATCGGGCAACAGGCCTGGCGGCTGGTAGTCAAGGTAGCGATGCCAGGTACAGACCTCGGCTTCGTCAGGGGCCTGCCGTTCAACCTGCGTGATGCCACAAAAGCCGCTTTGCAGGGCCAAGGCCTGCAGCTGCGGGGCGCTCATGGCGGACAAGGGCGCTTTGATGCGATCACCGCGGGCGGCTTGCGGGATGCGCAGGTCGGCATGCCACAGCTCGGTCTGCATCCACAGGACCAGGCTGGTGTCGTCCCGCTGCGTGGGGGTCTCCAGCAAGGTGCGTGACCAGACGCCACGGTAGCGCTCGGGCACGGGCTGGTGGCTCATTCGCAGGCGCCGGGAAAGGCGGGCAAGGTGCGGTAGAAGGCCAGGTCGTGGTTGGGCCAAAGCCAGGCACCGGTGTCACGCGCCAGGGCCTTGAGCTTGCGAATGCTGTCAACGGCTTGCTGCTCGCGCCCCTGCCACAAGGTGCCGGGGGCCACTTCGTCGTCCAGGTTTTCTTGCAGGTCGGCCGCATCCCCGGCCAGCAGGATGGGCGGGCCTTTCGGCATCTCGATCAGCATCGACATGTGGCCCACGGTGTGTCCGGGCGTGGACACGGCCTGCACGCCGGGCACCAAGGTGTACTCACCCTGCCGGGTGGTGAAGGGGATGGGGGTGCCCGCATCGTCCAGCAGATCGTCAGCGAAGACCACGCCATCGGCACCGCTGCGCGCCACTTCCAGCTCATCATGCTGCACATGGATCTCGGCGCCGCACCCGCAGCGGCGCAGGTCCTTGAGGCCCCCGGCGTGGTCAAAGTGCAGGTGGCCGATGAAGATCAGATCGACATCGGCCGGGCGCAAGCCCAAGCGGGCCAGGTGCTGCGGAATGCGCTGTTCATCGCGCATGTCGGGCGCGCCGAACTCGAAGACCTCGGGGTTGTAGTAACGCGCCCGGGCCACCGGATCGTGGATCTTGGCGTGGTCACAGCCCACGTCATAGAGGATGCGGCCATTCGTCGTTTCAATGAGGTAGGCCAGGATGGGCGCGTCGATCATTTGCCCCTGCCCGCGATTGAAGGTGGAGATGGACTTGTCGTAGCGGTGCGTGGCGGTGAGCAATGGCCAGAGCTTCTTGACGTGGCTCATGCGAGGGGCGCCTTCATCGTCAGGGCCGCGATCACGGCCTGGGTGTCCAGCACCTGGCCAAAGAGGCCGCCTTCCACACCGATCATGGCCAGGGCGGGCGCTTGCAAGGCGGGATCGCTGGCGGCGCAGGCGTCGCCCACGGTGGTGCAGGCCAGGCCCCGGTCCACGGCCTCGCGCAAGGTGGAGTGCACGCAGACCTCGGTGGTGACGCCGCAGACGATGAGGTGGGTGATGCCACGGTTGGCCAGCACCTGGGCCAGGTCGGTCTGGTGGAAGGCGCCATAGCCGGGCTTGTCGATCACAACCTCGCCCGGGGCTGGTCGTAGCTCATCGATGAAATCATGGCCATGCTCACCCCGGATGAGCAGGCGCCCCATGGGGCCTTTCGACCCAATGGCCGCGCCAGCGCGGATGCTGCGCTGCAGCTTCTCGGGCGGGCAATCGGACAGGTCGGGCCGGTGGCCTTCGCGGGTGTGGACCACCAACAGCTTGGCCGCGCGAGCCGCCTTCAACAAGGCCTGGATGTGCGCGATGGGCTGAGCCAGCCGTGTGGTGTCCAGGCCCGCTTGCGCG
>Ga0073915_10000018_pt1 | contig 18621 bp, 15 predicted proteins | sample GWRWT2_30Apr14_FD_71480 | JGI IMG/M metagenome (GOLD analysis project Ga0073915, IMG submission 71480) | Sand microcosm microbial communities from a hyporheic zone in Columbia River, Washington, USA - GW-RW T2_30-Apr-14 | ecosystem: Engineered > Artificial ecosystem > Sand microcosm >... | reverse complement strand
TCATGGCCAATGGCGGGCGCACGGCCAGTGGCGTTGACATCGCCTGCCCAGCCACCACCTCGACTTCAAAGCCCGAGGGATCGACCAGGCTCACCACCTCCCCGCCACCAGGCGTCCTGGCCACGCGCACCGGCGATGCGCCAGGCAGACTGGCCAGCTTCAGCAGATCTTCCCGGTCACCCACCGTCAGGCCAAAGCCCACGAAGCGCGGCTTCGCCGCCTGCGCCACGCGATAGCAGAATGGGGCCGTGCCAGCGGACCTGAAGTAGATAACCCCGGCCTCGCGGTGAACCACCGTCAAGCCAAAGTCGGTCAAAAACCGCTCTGCCTTGTCCAGGTCGGGGCGCTCAAACATCAGGTAAGCCAGGCTTTGCACCTTGACCGTCGGGTTGGCATGCCGCGCGGGCTCAAGCGTGCTCAACTTCATGGGGCCGACCTGTCAGGCAAGGCTGGCAGTTCATGGGTGGCCAGCGATTTGGCTTCATAGGGGTGAATGCCCAAGGCGATCAACACCAGCTCCGCCGTGTCCGAGCCTGCGGCGCGCCAAGTCTGATGGCCTTCGAGCACCAGCAAGATCGCGCCCAGCACCCCACCTGCCACCAAGCCCACCACCGAGGGCAACTGGGCCGTCTGGAAGCGGTAGCGTCCTTCCAGAACACCATTCATCAGGTCTTGCACGGGCTGCCCATTCCACATCTGTTGCATGGAAGGGTTGGCAAAGGCGAAGCGGTTGATGAAGCGCCCCCAGTCAGGCTCTTCATGCGCGCGCCGAACGTAGAAGCGAATGCCATTGGCCAGGCGGTGCGCCGGATCGACCACGCCTTGAAAACTCAAGGCCACCCGCTCGTTCATCTCGGCAGCCAGTTGGCCGGCCACGTCTTCGAACAGCCTTTCTGGTTCGCTCACGTGGGCGTAGATGGTGCCTCGGGCCACGCCAGCGGCCAGTGCCAACTCTTTCACATTGACCTGCGTGACCCCGCGCTCGGCGAAGAGCCGCAGTGCGGCTTGATGAATGCGCTCTTGAGCGCTGGTGGAAGGAGCCATGGTTGACCTCACTTTCGAGGCCTCAAATTGAACACATGTGTTCAATTTAGTCAATTAAGAATAAGTCAGCATCTTCCCTAGGTGCTTTAATTGAACACTTGTGTTCAATTTATGACATTAAAGACCATGATTTTCGAAAGCATGCCATGCAGTTGCTCCCCTCTCACACGTCCGTGATCGTTGTCGGCCTGGGCCCCGTCGGCGCAGCCCTGTGCAATTTGCTGGGACGCTACGGCATCCAGGTGCTGGCCATTGACCAGGCCACCGAGATCTTTGCGGCCCCCCGTGCCATCGCCCTGGACAACGAGGCCCTTCGCATCCTGCAGATGTGCGGCGTGAGCGAGGGTGAGTTCGAGACGGTGGCCATCCCGCACGTGCGCATGCACTCGCCGGTGTTTGGTCAATTCGGGCAGGCCAACTCTTGCGGCCCCATGGACGGGCATCCCAAGCTGGTCACGTTTTTTCAGCCCGAACTCGAAGCGGTGCTGCGCGCCAAACTGGCCATGCATCCACACGTGCAAACCCATCTGGGCGTCGAAATGGTCTCATTCACCCAAGACGGCGGTGGCGTGCACGTGAGTCTGAAAACGGCCAACGGCTCGGTGTTCGTCGTGCGTGCCGACTACCTCATCGGGGCAGATGGGGCCAACTCGCTCGTGCGCCGTCAACTGGGGCACCAGTTTGAGGGGCAGTCTTACCCCGAGGATTGGCTGGTGGTCGATGCGAAGAAAGTGCCTGATCCCATTGACCACGTCGAGTTCCTGTGCAACCACAAGAGGCCCGTGCCGCACATGGTGGCCCCAGGCGGACGCCAGCGCTGGGAGTTCAAGCTGGCATCGCATGAAACACGCGAAGAAATGGAGAAGCCAGAAACCATCCGCCGCTTGCTGGCCCCCTGGGCCAAGACGGAGGAGATCGAGATCGAGCGGGTGGCGGTCTACCGCTTTCACGCACGGGTGGCCAATCGCTTTTCATCGGCGCGCGCTTTCCTGGTGGGCGATGCGGCTCACATCACGCCGCCCTTCATTGGTCAGGGCCTGGTGGCCGGTTTGCGCGACGTGGGCAACCTGGGCTGGAAGCTGGCCTGGGTGCTCCAGGGCCGGGCCAACGCCGCCATCCTGGAAACCTACAACCAGGAGCGGCGACCTCATGTGGTGGCGATGGTGCGGCTGGCCACCTTCATGGGCCGCATGGTCATGCCGGGCAATTCGGTTTCGGCCTTTCTACTCCATGGCGTGATGAGCGGGCTGCGTTTGGTGCCCCGCTTGCGAGGCCTGTTCGAGGAGCTGGAGGTCAAGCCAGCGCACTGCTTTCGGAAAGGGCTGTTCGTGGGCAAAGGCGGGCCGTCGCGGCTGCGGCGTGGTGGCCTGTTGGCGCAAGGTTGGGTGCGTGGGAGCTTGAACGCCCGGCCATTGTTGAGTGACGACGTGCTCGGAGAGACCATGGTGGCCATTGGCTTTGGCGTGGACCCTCAGCAGCACCTTGACCCCGCCGTGTCCCGTTCGTGGGTGAAGGCGGGGGGGCGATTCGTTCAGATTGATCCGCGGGGGCGTTCATGCGTTGGCACGCGCTCCGAACGCTGGGAGGACATCAGTGGCGTGCTGGTTCCGAACTACGCGCCGATGGGCTGGGTGGCCATTGCACGGCCTGATCGCACCGTCATGCACGAAGGCCCTGCCACCAATGTGTCCAGGCTGATCAGCGACAGCTTGCGCGTCTTGGTAAATTGGCAGGCCTGACTCAGGAGAACCCCCATGGCCAGCAAGAACACGATTTGCCTCTGGTACGACGGCACCGCCCTGGACGCTGCGACCTTCTACGCCGAAACTTTCCCGGACAGCGCGGTGACGGGCGTCCACCACGCGCCGGGCGACTACCCCGACGGCAAGGAGGGTGACGTTTTGACTGTGGAGTTCACGGTGATGGGCATCCCTTGCCTGGGCCTGAACGGCGGCCCGCAGTTCAAGCACGACGAGGCCTTCTCGTTCCAGGTGGCCACCGACGACCAGATGGAGACGGACCGCCTCTGGAATGCGATCGTCGGCAACGGCGGCCAGGAAAGCGCCTGCGGTTGGTGCAAGGACAAATGGGGACTGTCGTGGCAGATCACGCCTCGCGTCCTGATGACCGCGATCACCCACCCGGACCGGGCCGCCGCCAAGCGCGCCTTCGACGCGATGATGACGATGGGCAAGATCGACATCGCCCAGATCGAAGCCGCGCTGCGCGGTTGAGCCTTCATGCCTCAAGGCGGCATCGATCTCAGGCGATGTCGAACCGGTCCAGGTTCATCACCTTGACCCACGCTGCCACGAAGTCCTTCACAAACTTCTGCGGCGAGTCAGCACTGCCGTAGACCTCGGCGATGGCGCGCAAGTGCGCGTTCGATCCAAAGATCAGGTCAACGCGCGTGGCCGTCCACTTCAAGTCGCCGGTCTTGCGATCGCGCCCTTCGAACGCCTCCTTGGCGCCTGAGACCGGCTTCCACTCTGTGCCCATGTCCAGCAGGTTGACGAAGTAGTCATTGCTCAGCAAGCCTGGCTTCTGAGTGAAGACGCCGTGCGGAGTCTGCCCCACATTGGCACCCAGCACGCGCAAGCCGCCGACCAGCACGATCATCTCTGGCGCCGTCAGCGTCAGCAGCTGCGCCTTGTCGATCAGCAAGGCCTCGGCCGACACGGCATACCGCACCTTTTGGTAGTTGCGAAAGCCATCGGCGATCGGCTCCAGCGGCACGAAGGACGGCACGTCGGTCTGATCTTGCGAGGCGTCCGTGCGGCCCGGTGTGAAAGGCACCGTCAACGCATGGCCAGCATCGCTGGCGGCCTTCTCCACACCTGCGCTGCCCGCCAGCACAATCAGGTCGGCCAGCGAAATCGCCTTGCCGCCAGTCTGCGCGGCATTGAAATCACCGCGGATGCCTTCCAGCACGGCCAACACTTTGGCCAATTGCTCGGGCTGGTTGACGGCCCAGTCCTTCTGCGGCGCCAGACGGATGCGCGCGCCATTGGCCCCGCCCCGCTTGTCCGACCCACGGAAGGTGGACGCCGAAGCCCAGGCGGTGGCAACGAGCTGCGCCACCGTCAGGCCCGATGCCAACACCTTCTGCTTGAGCGCCGCGACATCCTGCGCATCAACCAAGGCGTGGTTCACGACCGGGATGGGGTCCTGCCAGATGAGCTCTTCGGCGGGCACTTCAGGGCCCAGGTAGCGGGCGCGCGGCCCCATGTCGCGGTGTGTGAGCTTGAACCAGGCCCGCGCGAAAGCATCGGCGAACTGATCGGGGTTCGCGAGGAAGCGCCGGGAGATCTTCTCGTAGGCCGGGTCCATGCGCAGCGACAGGTCGGTGGTGAGCATGGTGGGCGCCAGACGCTTGGCAGGGTCGTGCGCGTGGGGGATGGTGCCGGCGCCAGCGCCGTCCTTGGCCACCCACTGGTGGGCGCCTGCAGGGCTCTTGCTCAACTCCCACTCGAAGCCGAACAGATTCTCGAAGAAGTTGTTGCTCCACTTCGTGGGCGTGGTGGTCCAGGTGACTTCCAGGCCGCTGGTGATCGTGTCACCGCCCTTGCCGGTTCCAAAACTGTTCTTCCAGCCGAAACCCTGGTCTTCAATGCCGGCCGACTCGGGTTCGTCAGAGACATGAGAGGCGGGGCCAGCTCCGTGGGTCTTGCCAAAAGTGTGACCGCCCGCGATCAGCGCAACAGTCTCTTCATCGTCCATGGCCATGCGCGCAAAGGTGTCGCGGATGTCAGCAGCAGCGGCAAGTGGGTCAGGGTTGCCATCCGGGCCTTCCGGGTTGACGTAAATCAGGCCCATTTGCACGGCGGCCAGTGGATCCTCCAGGTTGCGCGTGTGCTTGTCGCCGTCGGCCTTGTCGTCGGACACGAGCACCCCACCCGCCTTCGCAACACCGTCCGAGCCATGGGCGTAACGCAGGTCACCGCCCAACCAGGTCGTCTCGCGGCCCCAATACACGTCTTGATCGGGCTCCCACACGTCTTCGCGGCCACCGGCAAAGCCGAAGGTCTTGAAACCCATGCTTTCCAAGGCCACGTTGCCGGTCAGGATCATCAGGTCCGCCCATGAAATCTTCTGGCCATACTTCTGCTTGATCGGCCAGATCAGTCGGCGGGCCTTGTCCAGGCTCACGTTGTCTGGCCAGCTGTTCAAGGGCGCGAAGCGTTGCTGGCCACGGCCAGCGCCCCCTCGGCCATCTCCGATGCGGTAGGTGCCAGCGCTGTGCCAGGCCATGCGGATGAACAGCGGGCCGTAATGCCCGAAGTCGGCTGGCCACCAATCTTGAGAATCGGTCATCAAGGCGGCCAGGTCTTTCTTGACGGCGGCCAGGTCAAGGCTCTTGAAAGCCTCGGCGTAATTGAAGCTCTGCCCCAAGGGGTCGGATTTGGCGGAGTGCTGATGGAGCAGGTCCACGCGCAATTGCTTGGGCCACCAGTCTTGATTGGTCGTGCCGGCGCCTGCAGCGTGGTTGAACGGGCACTTGGCCTCTGTCTTGTCGCTACCCATGTGAGCTCCTCTTTCTGGGGTTAGAAGGAGAGGAAATTCTCACGTAAAAACAGCGCTGGCGACACTAAAAAGACCTATCTCACCGATAGCGAGAGGGGCTGCTGGGCACCGCTCAGCCCTGAGGCAAACCGTGGCGGACACCCTCACCACGGTTCTTGTAGAAGCGCAAGATGGCCTGGGCTGAATCATCGACGAGCACCCTGCCCCACCACGCTGCGTACCAGTTGAAGTTGGTACTGACGCGGTAGTCAACCACGATGTCCAGCCGGGTGCCACCGGCCTCGGGCGTGAGTCGGTACGAGGTATCGACCAGGTCGAAGTACTTGCCGCCGATCAAGACATGGTCGTCCAGCGCGCCAGGCGGAAACGACTCGGGCTTGAAGGCGTAGGTCCAACGCACAAAGCGGTTCTCTTCCCAGGCCGTGATGGGCTCGTCAAAGCTGACATTCTTGGCCCAGCGCAGCTTGCGGACCCGCTCGCCCTCTGGCGTGGTGTGGGTGATCGCCTCCAAGGGGTAGGGCACACCGATCATGTAGGCCAGGCCGCCCTTCATCTCCTCGGGCTGGATGCTCGTGGCGTGGTTGATCTCGCGCCAAATGGCCTCTGGCGTGGCGGCGATGTGTGTGGAGGCAGTGCTTTGTCGTATCTCTTGCGGCAGCGTCACATGAGTTTCCGCGTAGCCGGCCAGCAAGGGCAGCAACAGCAAGGTGTTCATGGTGCCTGGCTGAGGTTGCACGCGCTTGGCCAAGGCCCACCCGATCAGCCCCCCAATGGACGCCATCAGGCAAAAAATGGGCACCGCCATGGCAATGCAGATGCTGCCTTCGATGAGCAAGACGGCCGTGCCGGCGACGAAGCACAAGGTGGGCGCCCAAGGCCCCATCAACACAAAGCTCATCGTTGGGCTTTCCCGCCTGGCGGAGAGCACCGTGTAGATACCGATGAGCATGGGCACCAGCACCACGAACGAGGTGAGCATGGGGCCGCTGGCGCGGGCCTTGGTATCGGGGTCGTTCAGAAAAGGGGCGATGCCAAAGGCCAGCCGCATCAGCAAGCCGTACGCTGCACCCACGAAGAAAATCTTGACTCTGCTCATGGCTGTCTCCTGCCCTCGATCCATCGAGGCTCCCTGGCAAGGATGATAGGTCAGGACGCCGTGGCGGCGTCCTGACCCTGTCGGAGCAGGCAAGGTTTCAAGGCCAAGCGGGTTTCGTCGTCCGCCAGGCCTGTGGCGGGCAAGCCACTGGCTAGCTGCAATTTCAGCAAGGCGGCCTTGGTTCTCGGGCCGGGAACCCCATCGATCACACCTGGGTCATGACCAGCATTTTTCAAGCATTTTTGAACCGCTGCGATGTTCAGGGGCGGCACCACCGGCGGAACAGGCTTGACCTCGTCAACCTGCTTTTCTAGGCTGATGAGCTTGTGGTTCTTGCAGTCGTATTGGGCGAAAAACTTCTCGGGCTTCTCGGTCAACACCAGGATGGTGGCCTTGATCTGGTCATTGACGACATTCAAGCGGAAGTCCTGGATGGTCCACTGCGCCGACGAATACCCCGTGGCGGGTGGAGCGGCTTTCAGCAGGCTGGCGGTGCAGGAGTTGGGCGTGGCCAGCATGGCATCCCGAGCCACGGGAATGAAGAGCAACGCCAACCAGAAGAGCACCGCCAAAACGTAAGGCGCGGACAGCACGAATCGCTGGAAGCAGATGAAGCCTTGATCCTTCCGATGCGGGATGTAGCTTTGCCCGTCTTTGAAGCCAGTGGCCTCTTTCTCGGCAAAAACCTTGAGCAGCTCACCACTCACTGCCCACAGTTTTTTCAGGTTGCTGGAAAGGCTCAGTTCATAAACCATGAAAACCAGCGACAAGACCAAACCACATGCCCCAATGAGCATGGGTGCCATGGTGTTGTCGTCCCTGAAGAACTGCGAAACCAAGGCGGCTGTGGCCGTCAGGAAAAGCGGAAGCAGGACGTAGCGCGTGGCACCGTAGTACCGGATGCTCAAGCCCGTCTCTTTGTAGATCTCGACCGCATTGATGGTTGACATCACAGGCCCCGGTTGATCCTGGTTGGACATGTCCTCACTGCCCGGCTTGGTACCACTTGGCCAGCACGCCGCGCTCATCCTCGGTGATCCGAGTGGCATTGTTCATCGGCATGGCCCGCAACATCACCACCTGCTGGTAGATCTGCTGTTGGTGCTGCGTGATCAGTTCTGGAGTGTGCAACATCACGCCCTTGTTGGCCAGATCGGCGTTGTGGCACATCACGCAACGCTCCTGAACGATGCCACTGACCTGGGACAACAGCGGGTCCATCGGGGCCCTGGCCAGGGGGGCTGATGGCGCATCCGCCGGCTTGGCCACGGCGGCCCGCTGCGGTGCGGGCGCCAGCCAGATCACCACCCCCAGCAACACCGCGCAACCAGCCACGGCCCAGCCCCAGGGTGCCGGGGCACCCGCAACTTCGGTCTTGTGCCGCGCCACGAAGAAGTGACGGATCAATGCGCCGGCCAGCATCAACAGCACCAGGGCCACCCAGTTGTGCGCATGGCTGTAGATCCAGCTGTAGTGGTTGCTGAGCATGGCGATCAACACGGGCATCACGAAATAGGTGTTGTGCACGCTGCGTTGCTTGCCGCGCTGGCCATGCACCGGGTCCACCGGCTGGCCGGCCTTGATGGACTCGACCACAGTGCGCTGGCCAGGGATGATCCAGAAGAACACGTTGGCGCTCATGGTGGTGGCGATCATGGCGCCCACCAGCAGCAAGGCCGCCCGGCCCGCGAACAACTGCGATGCGGCCCACGCCGCGAACACCACCACGGCAAACACCATGGCCCCCACCACGGCAGTGCGCTCGGGCTTGCGGCCCACGGTGCGACAAATCAGGTCATAGATGAACCAGAAACCTGCCAGGAAGCCCAACGCCGTGCCCACCGCGGCGGTGGGCGTCCAGTTGAACACCGACTTGTCGATCAAGAAGGTGCTCGCGTTGAACAGGTACAGCACCGTGAACAGCGCAAAGCCGGTCAGCCAGGTTGAATAACTTTCCCAATAGAACCAGTGCAGGTGCGCGGGCAAGGCCTTGGGCGCCCCCAGGTATTTCTGGGGGTTGTAAAAGCCGCCGCCATGCACGGCCCACAGCTCGCCACCCACACCCTTGTCTTTCAAGACCTGGTCGGGCGGGGGGGTCAGGCTGTTGTCCAGCCACACGAAGTAAAACGAAGAACCAACCCAGGCGATGGCCACGACCACGTGGGCCCATCGCAGCAAGAGGTTGGCCCAGTCCAGGGCGTAGTTCAGCCAGGGTGCCGCGTCTGCAAACATCGATCAACTGCCTCGGTAGGTGGAATACGCCCAGGGGCTGACCAGGAGCGGCACGTGGTAGTGCACGCTGCCATCGGCAATGCCGAAGTCCAGTGGCACCTGGCCCAGAAACGCGGGCTTGGGCAGATCCACACCCATGTGTCGAAAATAAGCCTCGACGTCGAACACGAGTCGGTAGCGACCCGGCACCAGGTCATGGCCCGACAGCAGCGGCGCGTCCAGGCGCCCATCGGCATTGGTGCGCGCTTGCTTGAGCAAGGCCCATTCGCCTTGCATCACGTACAGCGCCACAGACATGCCAGCGGCGGGTTGGCCATGAACGGTGTCCAGCACGTGGGTGGTCAGGCGCCCAGGCGGCGCGGAAGCAATGGTGGGGTTCAGGTCGGTCATGGATCTGGGTGTCCTGGCACAGCATGTGCCTTCAAAAGGGGCGATGCAAGTCGCGGGCCGGCCATGAAAGGTGCTCTTGGGCTTGCCGGCACCGCGCAAAACTGTATACACTTTAACCACGATGAGCGCTTCACGCAAGAACCCCCGACTGGCCAAGGTCGATGCAGACGCCCTGCCGACCGTGGGCCAGGCGTGCGTGGACGACGGCGAGTCCTCCAGCACCGAAGTCATCGTGGCTGCGGTGACGCGGGCCATCGTGGAACACCGCCTGCAGCCGGGCGCCAAGTTGGTCGAGCAAACCATCGGCGACCGCTTTGGTGTGTCGCGCACCATCGTGAGGCAGGCGCTGATCCGCCTGTCGCAGCTCAAGCTGGTGCGGCTGGAGCCTGCCCGTGGCGCCTTCGTGGCCAAGCCGTCGATCATTGAGGCACGCGAGGTTTTCGCCGTGCGCCGCATGGTCGAAAGCCAGATGCTGCGCGAGTTGGTCGACAAGGCCCGCCCGCTTGACATCAAACGGCTGAAGGCGCATTTGAAAGCCGAGCGCGATGCCGTGAGCCGCATCGACGTGGCCACGCGCACTAAGCTCTTGTTCGATTTTCACGTGCGCCTGGCCGAGGTTCTGGGCAACCACGTCCTGATCGAGCTGATCCAGGAGCTGGTGTCACGCTGCTCGCTGATCACCCTGATGTACCAGTCGTCCGACGACGCGGGTGCCTCCAATGCGGAGCACGTTGACATCCTGCGGGCCATCGAGGCGCGCGATGCCGACGAGGCCATCCGCTTGATGGACGAGCACCTGAACACCGTCGAACACCAATTGACCGAACACCCCCGCGTCCCCCAGCTCACGCTGGCCGATGCCCTGCGACCATGACATTGAACAGTGCCCCCTACCCGCGCGACCTGATCGGACACGGCCGCCAGCCACCCCACGCCCAATGGCCAGGCGGGGCCCGCATCGCCGTGCAGTTCGTGCTGAACTACGAAGAAGGCAGCGAGAACAGCGTGCTGCATGGTGACCCGGGCAGCGAGCAGTTCCTCAGCGAGATGTTCAACCCGCCCGCCTTCCCGGACCGGCACCTGAGCATGGAGTCGATCTACGAATACGGATCGCGCGTGGGCGTGTGGCGCCTGCTGCGCGAGTTCGAGCAACGCCAACTGCCGCTCACCGTGTTCGGCGTGGGCATGGCCCTGCAGCGCCACCCGGAGTTGACGCGGGCCTTTGTTGAACTGGGCCACGAAATCGCCTGCCACGGCTGGCGCTGGATCAGCTACCAGAACGTGGATGAAGCGACCGAGCGCGAGCACATGGCGCTGGGCATGCAGGCCATCGAGCAACTCACTGGCCAGCGTGCCCTGGGCTGGTACACCGGCCGCGACAGCCCCAACACGCACCGACTGGTGGCCGACTACGGCGGCTTTGAATACGACAGCGACCACTACGGCGACGACCTGCCCTTCTGGATGCCCGTGACCAAAACCACTGGCGAAACCGTGTCGCAGTTGATCGTGCCCTACACGCTCGATGTGAACGACATGCGCTTCTGCCTGCCGCAAGGCTATTCGCAGGCCGACGATTTTTTCACCTACCTGCGCGACACCTTCGACGTGCTCTACGCCGAGGGCGATCCCAACGGCACCAACTCACCCAAGATGATGAGCGTGGGCATGCACTGCCGCCTGCTAGGCAGGCCAGGCCGCATCCGGGCACTGCAACGCTTTCTGGACCACATTGAAGCGCACGACAAGGTGTGGGTTTGCCGCCGCCTGGACATCGCGCGCCACTGGAAAGCGGTGCACCCATCATGAGCCTGACCCTGGACCAACTCAACCACGCCGACCAAGCGGGCTTCACCGCCTTGCTGGAGGGCGTCTACGAACACTCGCCCTGGATTGCCGAGCAGGCCTGGGCGCAGCGGCCCTTCCGGTCACTGCCCCATTTGAAATACGCCTTGGCCCAAGTGGTTCGCCAAGCACCGACAGAGGCACAACTGGGACTGATCCGTGCCCACCCCGAGCTGGCAGGCAAGGCCGCAGTGGCCGGCCAACTCACGCTGGAATCCACCAACGAGCAAAGCAAAGCCGGGCTGACCCACTGCACGGCTGAAGAGTTCGCCCTGCTGCAACGGCTCAACCAGGACTACAACGCCCGCTTTGGCTGGCCTTTCATCATGGCCGTGCGCGGCCCGCGCGGCCAGGGCCTGAGCCGCCCAGCCATCATCGCCACCTTCCAGCGCCGCCTGGACAACCACCCGGACTTTGAACTGACCGAGTGCCTGCGCAACATCCACCGCATCGCCGAAATCCGCCTGAACGACAAGTTCGCCGTGAGCAATGCAGAGGGCGAGTTGGTGTGGGACTGGGCTGAGGCCTTGGCTCGGCACACAGAAGGCACCGGCGAGACCGCTGGCCAGTTGACGGTGACCTACCTGACCCCCGCCCACCAGGCCTGCGCCAAGGACCTGCAAACCTGGATGCACGACTGTGGCTTTGACGAAGTCAGCCAGGACGCCGTGGGCAATGTGGTGGGCCGCTACCAAGGCACCGACCCCAGCGCCAAGTGGCTGCTGACGGGATCCCACTTCGACACCGTTCGCAACGGCGGCAAGTACGACGGCCGCCTGGGCATTTTCGTGCCCATGGCCTGCGTTCGCCAGTTGCATCGACGCGGCCAACGCTTGCCCTTCGGCATCGAGGTGGTGGGCTTTGCCGAAGAGGAAGGCCAGCGCTACAAAGCCACCTTTTTGGGATCGGGCGCACTGACCGGCGACTTCCCTCCCGCCTGGCTGGACCTGCTTGACGCCGATGGCATCACCGTGCGCCAGGCCATGGTGGACGCTGGACTGCCGGGCAAACTGGACGCCATCAAGGCCCTCAAGCGTGACCCCAGCCATTACAAGGCCTTCGTCGAAGTGCACATTGAGCAAGGCCCCGTGCTGGACGAGATCGACATGCCATTGGGCGTGGTCACCTCCATCAACGGCAGCGCGCGCTACAGCGGCGAAGTGGTGGGCATGGCCAGCCACGCTGGCACCACGCCCATGGACCGCCGCAAGGACGCGGCTGCGGCCGTGGCCAAGTTGCTGCTCTACGTCGAGCGCCGGGCGGGTCTGGATCAGCAAAGCGCTCAGGGCCCCTCCGTCGGCACAGTCGGATTTCTGAACGTGCCGCAAGGCTCCATCAACGTGGTGCCCGGCCGCTGCCAGTTCACCGTGGACCTGCGCGCGCCCAACAACGAGCAACGTGACGCCCTGGCCAGCGATGTGGAGGGTGCGTTGCAAAGCATCTGCGCACGACGCGGTGTGCACTACAAACTGGAACGCACCATGACCGCCGCCGCCGCGCCCAGCGACCCGGTCTGGCAAGCCCGCTGGGCCCAGGCTGTTCAAGCCACCGGCTTGCCGGTCTACACCCTGCCCAGCGGCGCCGGCCACGATGCCATGAAGCTGCACCAGGTGATGCCGCAAGCCATGCTCTTTGTGCGGGGCGGCAACGCCGGCATCAGCCACAACCCACTCGAGACCATCACCAGCGACGACGCCCAACTGTGCGTGGACGCCTTCATGCACCTGCTGGAAAACCCATGACGAATTCATCCGCCTACCAGGCCCTGGACGCCTGGATCGACGCCCACTTCGACGAAGAAGTGCACTTTCTTCAAGCGCTGGTGCAAGGGCCCACCGACACCCCGCCCGGCAACAATGCGCCCCACGCCGAACGCACAGCCGACCTGCTCCAAGGCTTTGGCTGGCAGGCAGAAAAACATGCCGTGCCCGAAGCCGAAGTGCGCGACTACGGCCTGACCAGCCTGACCAATCTGATCGTGCGCCGCCGCTTTGCCGAAGGCGGCCGCACCGTAGCCCTCAACGCCCACGGCGACGTGGTGCCCCCCGGCGAAGGCTGGACTCATGATCCCTATGGTGGAAAAGTGGTCGATGGCAAGCTGTACGGCCGCGCCAGCGCTGTCAGCAAAAGCGACTTCGCCACCTTTAGCTTTGCCCTGCGTGCGCTGGAAGCGCTGGCCACCCAGGCCGAAGCCCCCGCCATCCAAGGCGGGGTCGAACTTCACTTCACCTATGACGAGGAGTTTGGTGGCGAGATGGGCCCTGGCTGGCTGCTGCGCCAAGGCTTGACCAAACCTGACCTGCTGATCGCCGCAGGGTTCAGCTACGAGGTGGTCACCGCCCACAACGGCTGCCTGCAGATGGAAGTGACCGTGCACGGCCTGATGGCGCACGCGGCCATCCCGCACACCGGCATCGACGCCCTGCAAGGCGCGGTCGTGATCCTCAATGCCTTGTATGCGCAGAACACCCTCTACAAAGCGACCACGTCCAAGGTGCCGGGCATCACGCACCCCTACCTGAACGTGGGCCGCATTGAAGGCGGCACCAACACCAATGTCGTCCCCGGCAAAGTGGTGCTGAAGCTGGATCGCCGCATGATCCCGGAAGAAGACCCCGTGGCCGTGGAAGCCGACATCCGCCGCGTGATCGCCGAGGCCGCCGCCACCTTCCCGGGCATCACCGTGGACGTGAAGCGCCTGTTGTTGGCCAAGTCATTGCAGCCGCTGCCGGGCAACGCGCCTTTGGTGGAGGCCATCCAGAAGCACGGCCAAACCGTGTTCGGCCAGGCCATCCCAACGATGGGCACGCCCCTGTACACCGACGTGCGGCTGTACTGTGCCCAAGGCATTCCCGCCGTGATCTATGGCGCCGGGCCCCGCACCGTGTTCGAATCCAACGCCAAACGCGCCGACGAGCACCTGGTGCTGGAAGACCTGCGCAAGGCCACCAAGGTGGTCGCCAGGACTTTGCTGGATTTGCTGACCTGACCATGCCGTTTTAGACCAGCACAAGGTACCTTGATGTTCAGTGAGTTGCAACCAACCGCCGTGTGGGCCCACTTCGCCACGCTGTGCCGCATCCCCCGCCAGTCCAAGCAGGAAGACGCATTGCGTGGCCACCTGCGCGATTGGGCCATCGGGCATGGTTTGGCCACGCAGGTCGATACCGCCGGCAACCTGATCATTCGCAAAGCAGCCAGCCCAGGCCGCGAGCACGTGCCCGGCATGGTGCTGCAAGGGCACCTGGACATGGTCTGCCAGAAGAACAGCGACTCCACGCACGACTTCTCGCGCGACCCGATCAAGGCGGTGCTTCGCGATGGCTTTCTGATCGCCGAGGACACCACGCTGGGGGCCGACAACGGCATGGGCGTGGCCATGATCCTGGCTGTGCTGGAAGACACCACCTTGACCCACGGCCCGATCGAAGCGCTGTTCACCGTGGATGAAGAGGCGGGCATGGGCGGCGCGCAAGGCTTGGCCAGCGGCGTGCTGCAAGGCCACGTGATGCTGAACCTGGACACCGAAGAATGGGGCGAGTTCTACCTGGGCTGCGCTGGCGGCATGGACGTGAACGTGTCCCGACCAGGTCAGGCCCAGCCGCTGCCCGGCGGCCACGAAACGTGGCAACTGGCCCTGCGCGGCCTGCGCGGCGGGCACTCGGGCGTGAACATCCATGAAGGGCGCGGCAACGCCATCAAATTGCTGGTGCGGGTGCTGCATGACCTGGCACGACGCCACCCCTTGTTGCTGTGTGAGCTGCGCGGCGGCACGGCCCGCAACGCCCTGCCCCGCGAAGCCTTTGCCACCATCGCCCTGCCCGCTGGACGAGGTGCCGAACTGGCCGATGAGCTGAATCGTTGGCAAAGTCTGTTGAGCCAGGAACTGGCGGGCGTGGAGTCAGGCTTGCAACTGAGCGCGCAGGTGCAGGCCACCTCGGCCACCCAAGTGCTGTCGGCCCAGGAGCAAGGCGTGTGGCTGAACACCTTGCATGCCAGCCCCCACGGCGTGCGGCGCATGAGCCAACGCGTGCCCGGCGTGGTCGAAACCTCGAACAATCTCGGCATGGTGGACCTGAAGCCTGTGAGCGGCACCTGCAACTTCATGGTCCGCTCGCTGCTGGACAGCGGCAGCCAGGCGCTGGCCGACGAGATCATCTGCCTGTGGGCACTGTCCGGCACCGTGGCCGAAACGGCCGGTCAGTACCCCGGCTGGACACCCAACCCGGATTCGCCTTTACTGAAGCTGTGCCAGCAGGTTTACCGCAATGAGTTCAAAGCCGAATCAACCGTGCAGGTGATCCACGCCGGACTGGAATGCGGGATCATCGCGGCCAAGTACCCGGGCATGGACATCGTCTCTTTCGGGCCCACCATCCGGGGGGCGCACGCCCCCGGTGAATCGGTGGACGTGGCCTCGGTGGCGCGCACCTGGCAATTGCTGACGGCGATTCTGGCAGCGCACGCGTGAGGCCAGCTCGGCTGCAGTGCGCACGGTGCCTGCGCCCCGAAAGCACCTGCATTTGCCGCTGGGTCACCCCCACCCTGACGGGAGCAGAGGTATTGATCCTGCAGCACCCACTGGAGGTCCACCAGGCCAAGGGCAGCGCGCGCTTGCTGCACCTGAGCTTGCCAGGCAGCTGCCTGGTCACCGGCGAGGTTTTTGACCCGCTGGTGCTGCAAGGCCTTCTGGACACCGACCACCGCGTCAACCTGCTGCTTTACCCTGGCGAAGCCGATGAAGCACCGTCAGTCTCCTTGCCGACCGATCCCGGTCAGATCCGCCTGGTCGTGCTGGACGGCACTTGGCGAAAAAGCCGCAAGATGCTGCACCTGAACCCTGCCCTGCGTCAACTGCCTCGCCTGGCCTTGCAGGCGCCACTGCCCTCTCATTACCTGATCCGCAAAGCGCACCGCCCAGACCAGCTGTCCACGCTGGAAGCCACCTGCCTGGCGCTGCAGCAACTGCATGGTCCATCCGGCCAATTTACCCCCTTGCTGGCGGCCTTTGATGGCTTCGTGGCCAGCCAGATGCGCTGAATCCAAACATGCCCCTGCGGGCTTGTGGTCTACTGCCTGGGTGGACAGTTGTGTTGGTGTTGTGCCCGTTGCCGCTTCGTCCACTGGCGGCCAGTGTTCAAGACATCCATGCCTCTGGATTCACGCCATGATCAACTTCGTGCCACGAAGCATCAATCCAAGAAAGATCTGGGACTTCAAACGCGCAGCCGCCCCACCGGTGCGCCAAGCCACCACGTGGAGTATCCGCAGCAGCCTGGCTTTGCTGGCCATGGCTTGCATCCTGCCTGGCGCCCTGATGTCCACCTACTTCATCGTGTCGGACTACCAGCAACAACGCGCGCGGGCCGCCCAAGAAGCCATTGCAACGGCCAGGGCAGCTGCCGCCAGCCTGGACCGTGACCTCGCCAGCATCGAATCTGGCCTGCATGTGCTGGCCACCTCCAGCTCACTGGACACCGATGACCTGACCACATTCCACCGTCAGGCCAAGCAGGCACTACCCTTCCAGAACATCACCAACTATGTGCTGATCGATGCCGAGGGGCGGCAACGGCTCAACACCCTGCGTCCGCCCGATGCTCCTTTGCCCGCCAAAGGCGGACCAGCCCAACTGCAAGACATCTTCAAGACGGGCCACACAGTCTTGACCGACTTGTTCATCGGCCCCGCCACAGGCAAGCCCATCCTGGCCATCGGTGTACCCGTTCAGCGGAACGGCAAGATCATCTACAGCCTCAATGCAGGGATCTTCCCGGACCGCGTGGCCACCGTCCTGAAAGCCCAAAGGCTGCCACCCAACTGGATCGGCGCGGTGCTGGACAGCCGTGGCATCTTGATCACACGAACCCAGGATGTGGCCCGTTTCCAGGGGCGATCGGCCGTCCCTGACCTGGTCAGGATGGCCCGCACGCAACGCGAAGGCGTGCTTGAAACGATGACACTGGAGGGCATTCCCGTGATCACGGCTTTCAGCCGATCCAGCACCTGGAACTGGACCGTGGCGGTCGGCGTGCCCAAGGCAGGCATGGATGCAGGCCTGAAAGAATCATTGATCATGCTGCTGATCGTGAACACACTCCTGTCGTTGGCCGCGATGTGGTTGGCATGGCGGCTGGCGCTGGCCAAGGTGGTTTACCCGGCACATCGCCTGCTGGCCCGCATGGGCAGCTTGTCGCGTGGCGTGGACCCTGGTCCGCCCTCCAATGGCATGGCCAGCCGCGAGTTCGTGGCGCTGGAGCAAGGCTTTTCAGAAATGGGCGAGCGCCTGCGCCAGCACGAACAGGAGCGTCGGGCCAAGGCCGCCGCCGAAGCCGCCAACCAGGCCAAAACCGATTTCCTGTCGCGCATGAGCCATGAGCTGCGCACGCCTCTGAATGCCGTGCTGGGCTTTGCGCAAGTGCTCAAGATGAACACGGCAGATCCACTCAGCACACGGCAGCTGGGCATGGTCAATCAGATTGAATCATCCGGACTGCACTTGCTGGAGATGATCTCCGACGTGCTGGACGTGTCGAAGATCGAAAGCGACGCGGTCGACTTGTTCATCGAGGACGTGGACGTGCGCACCCTCACGCGCGACTGCCAGCAGATGCTGGCCACGCAAGCCCGCGAGGCCGGCGTGCACCTGGACATCATCACGCAGGACGGCGTGGGGCAGGTGCGCGCGGACCGTACCCGGCTCAAGCAAGTGCTGCTGAACCTGCTCAGCAACGCTGTGAAGTACAACCGGCCTGGCGGCCAGGTCAGCCTGATCCTTCAAGCACACGACGGGCAATTGACCTTTCGGGTCAGGGACACCGGCTTGGGCATGAAGCGGGAGCAAGTTGAACACTTGTTTGAACCCTTCAACCGGCTGGGCCGCGAAAACACGTCCACACCCGGTACCGGCATTGGCTTGGTCATTTGCAAGCGGTTGCTGGAGTTGATGGGCAGCAGCTTGAGCGTGCGCACCATAGAGAAGGAAGGCAGCGAGTTCCAGTTCACACTGCCGACCACGGGCTCGGCCCAGCCGCAGAGCGCCTTGACCTCAACCACCCAGGACGCCAGCGCAAGCCAACGCAAGGTCTTGTGCGTGGAAGACCGCCAGACCAATCGCGACACCATGACTGCCATGCTGGCACTGCGCCCGCAGATCGATCTGGTCTTCGAGCACTCGGCACAGGCCGCCAAGGACCGCCTGGCGCGCGAGGCGTTTGACCTGGTGCTGCTGGACATGCAGTTGCCCGATGGGCATGGGCTGGATCTGCTGGCCTGGTTGAGCGAGGACCGACAGCACCCCCGGCCACCCGTGGTCATCGTGTCTGCAGACGTCAGCGCCGACACCAAGGTTCGTGCCGAACGGGCGGGTGCGCTGAGCTACCTTCACAAGCCCCTGGATTTGAAGCTGACCCTGGAAATGCTTGATTCCTTGCTGCACATTGACGCGGCGGGCAAGCAGCCCAGCTCCCACAAGCTTTGACGAACCGCCT